>Ga0070696_100001246_pt1 | contig 16534 bp, 12 predicted proteins | sample KBSK1253metaG_FD_65474 | JGI IMG/M metagenome (GOLD analysis project Ga0070696, IMG submission 65474) | Corn, switchgrass and miscanthus rhizosphere microbial communities from Kellogg Biological Station, Michigan, USA - KBS K1-25-3 metaG | ecosystem: Host-associated > Plants > Roots >... | reverse complement strand
TGTGTGGCGCCCGCGGCTGTCGCTTTCCCTCACCGCATACGTCGGCTGCCGCTCCTCTTGCAACAAACGATTCACCAGCGTGGACTTCCCCGCTCCGGAAGATCCAAGAAGCACAATCGTTTGCCCTTTTAGGAAGTAAGTCTCAAGCGCCTCCAATCCCTCACCGGTTTTTGCGCTGATAAGGAATACCGGCGCACTCTTGGCGATCTCCTCTATTTCCGCGGCTCGCTCTTGGCCTTCCGCGCACGCGTCGGACTTGTTCAAAACTATCGCGGGACGAGCCCCCGATTCCCAGCACTGCGCCATGTATCGTTCGATGCGTCGGACGTTGAAATCGCCGTCTAGCGCCGCCACGATTAGCGCAACATCGATGTTCGCTACGATTACTTGCTCTGCGACCTGTTTGCCGGCAACTTTGCGCGCAAATCGGCTCCGCCTCGGCAGCACGTGCTGAATCAACGCGTTTGTTCGCCCAGCGTGAACTTCCGCTGCCACCCAATCGCCGACCGCGGGCCAATCTGCGCCCGCCTCGGATTCTGTTCGCAATCTGCCGGACGCCTCTGCCCAGCATTCTCCGAACTCTCCCGCCACGCGCCACAACCCGCGTTGCTGCGACACAACGCGCGCCGGCACGCAATCTTCACTCCTGCATCCGATCCACAATTCTTCAAAATAAAGATCCCAACCAAAATCCTGGATGAACACTTGAAAACCCTCCTGCTGCCCGTAAGCAGCCACGTGCGCTGCGGCCGAATCGCTCCAGCGATGCAGCGCGGCTTTGCGTTTGCCCAAGCGGAGGCGCTGATCGAACGCCCAGACCGTTCAGTAAACGCAGTGCTTCAGTTGTCAGCGAAAAGGAGGAGCGGGAAGGTCGTCCGGCAATATCGCTCGATTAATTCAGCCCGCTAATTCGAAGCATCACCGGAGACACACCCGCGCGCAATAACTTTGACTGAAGTGTTCACAGGCGCCTCCCACAACAGGATTCAGTGCCTTTGCGGCACCGTATGACAGAAGTGTATGCACCCAGCCGAGAACCGTCAACACACATGTGTCTGGGGGTGTACTCGCGGAAAAGTGCGGCGGACCGTATACTGTTTCTCTTGGCGTGCGACGGAGCTGCGGCGCGCCCGTGTGAATCCCTGGCCGAGGTCTGCGAGTGGCTGCGTCCGTTCTGAAAACCAGTGCGAAGTCGAAGTCGCCCGACTTCGAGAAAAATCACCGCCGCATCATCGATCTCCTTACGACAATCAAGAACGAAGAAGAGCAGATTCGCCAGGGCGGCGGCGCGAAAGCCATAGAATCGCAGCACAAGAAAGGCCGGTTGACGGCGCGGGAACGCATCGCGAAGCTGATCGATCCCGGCACGCAGCTTTTCGAGCTGGGGATATTCGCCGCCTATGAAATGTATGCAGAATGGGGCGGCGCGCCCTCCGCGGGAAGCATCACGGGCCTCGCAAAAGTTTGCGGGCGCACGTTCATGCTCATCGCCAATGACGCGACCGTGAAGGCCGGCGCGTTCTTCCCCATGACCGCGAAAAAAGTGATTCGCGCGCAGAATATCGCCATTGAAAATCATATCCCCACGATTTATCTGGTCGATTCCGCCGGCGTATTTTTGCCCCTCCAAGAAGACGTTTTCCCCGATACCGACGATTTCGGCCGCGTTTTCCGCAACAACGCGGTGATGAGCGCGATGGGCATTCCTCAACTGGCCGCCATTATGGGCATGTGCGTGGCTGGCGGAGCGTACCTGCCGCTAATGTGCGACCACATCTTGATGACGGAAGGCTCCGGATTATTTTTGGCCGGCCCCGCGCTGGTGCAGGCGGCCATCGGGCAAGTCACCTCCGCAGAGGATCTCGGCGGAGCGAAGATGCATTCGCAGATCAGTGGCACGGTGGATTTTCGCGAGCCCGACGATGATGCGTGCATCGCGAGGATTCGCGCGCTGGTCGATAAGATGGGCGCGGCGAATCCTTCGCCTTTCAGCCACGTCGCCGCGCGAGAGCCGCTTTATCCGGGCGATGAAATTTATGGAATCTTCTCAAGCGATCCCGCCAAGCAGTACGACATGCACGAAATCATCGCGCGCGTCGTGGACGCCAGCGAATTTGAAGAATATCGCCCGGAATACGGCGAGACGGTCCTCTGCGGTTACGCGCGCATTGGCGGCTGGGCCGTGGGCATCGTCGCGAACCAGAAAAAGCACGTGCAAACGCTGGCGCGCGGCTCGGACCAGAAGCGCATCGAGTTTGGCGGCGTGATTTACACCGAGTCCGCAGAAAAAGCCGCACGCTTTATTCTCGATTGCAACCAGAACCGCATTCCGCTGGTGTTCTTGCACGACGTGAACGGCTTCATGGTCGGCAAAGATGCGGAGTGGAGCGGCATCATCCGTGCCGGCGCGAAAATGGTGAACGCCGTCGCGAACAGCGTGGTGCCAAAAATTACCGTTATCTGCGGCGGCAGCTTCGGCGCCGGAAACTACGCGATGTGCGGCAAAGCCTATGACCCGCGCTTTATGTTTGCATGGCCCACAGCAAAGTTCGCGGTAATGAGCGGCGACGCCGCCGCCAACACTCTTGCTGAAATCAAACTGAAGCAGCTCGAACGCGAAGGCAAAAAAGTAGACGAAAAAGCCCGCAAAGAGATGCTCGAACGCGTGAAAGCAACCTACGAGCATCAAACCGATCCGCGTTATGCCGCCGCGCGCCTCTGGGTGGATGCCATCATCGATCCCGCGCATACCCGCGATGCGCTCATCACCGCCCTCGAAGCCGCCGCCCTCAATCCCGACATCCGCGAATTTAAGACAGGGGTCTTGCAAACTTGACCGCTTCGCGAAGATCTTGGTTTTTTCTTATTGGCTCAAGTCTTGCGCCGATCTCAGTTGTAATAGTGCGTCACAGGTGGTTAACCGCCAGAGCCGCGGCAAGGGCGCGCGGGGGATTTCTGTTCGATTTCCATCCAGGTGGTATCTTCACCGTTATGGTGTTGTTGGGAATCGCCAGCTTGTTGACCGCGCTGATATCCCTCTGGCTCGATTTTCAATCGCACTCGGTAGGAGCCCATGGGAGAACACGTTAAATTAGTCGAGTGTCCGCGCGATGCTTGGCAGGGATTACCTGAACTCATCCCGACCGAATACAAGGCAGAGTATTTGAAGCAACTCATTCTCGCTGGGTTCAAGCATATTGATGCAGTGAGTTTTGTTTCGCCGAAGCACGTCAGACAGATGGCGGACAGCGAAGATGTTATGGCTAAACTCAACGCTTCCCTTCCCGATGGCGTTAAACTACCCGAAATTATTGGAATCGTCGTGAACGAGAAAGGACTGGAACGGACTCTTGCGACACCCGGCGTAACCACGATTGGATACCCGTATTCGATTTCGGCGTATTTTCGACGAGCCAATGCCAACATGACGCGAAATGAATCGCGCCTGCTCGTCGAAAAACTGCGCAAGGAAACTCTATCCGCCAAGAAGGATCTCGTCATTTACATCTCGATGGCGTTCGGCAATCCCTACGACGAACCCTGGGGCCCGGAAATCGTTGCGGATGCGCTGGACTGGTTGAAAGGAATTCGCGTGCGCATAGTTTCCCTTGCGGACACTGTCGGCACGGCTTCACCGGAACTTATCGGGGATCTCTATCGCCAGGTGAAAGACCACGTCGCGGGCCTCGAGCTTGGCGTGCATCTGCACAGCCGCCCGGAAGATGCCGAAGCAAAAATTCTGGCCGCCTACGAAGCGGGCTGCCGACGATTCGATAGCGCACTGACCGGACTCGGCGGCTGCCCGTTTGCCGGTGACAATCTTGTGGGCAACATCGCGACGGAGGACGTTCTGGCCGCTCTGAAAAAAGCCGGCGCCGATCCGGGAATTGATGCCTCGCGGCTGGGAACAGTGCTCGACATGGCCAATGAGATTCGCGCAAAGTATGCACATGCGCCGCTAGTGAATTAGAATCATTTCGGAGATTAAGCTCCAACTTTGGGGACAGCGTATTCGGAGCCTATATTTTGCATGTCGACCGCGGGCAAACCCTGGTGGAAGCTGCAAACGAGAGTGACTCCGGTGGCTTTCACCGACACTTTCATAAGTTTGGAGAGTTGCACAAATGTTTGAAACACTGACCTTGGAATTCACCGGCCAGCTGGCGACGCTGACGCTCAACCGGCCCGACAAACGTAATGCCATCAATGCAAAGATGGTCTCCGAGATGCAGTCCGCGCTGGACGACATCGAGACCAGCCACGCGAGGGTGGCCATCATTACCGGCGCGGGTAAATCCTTTTGCGCTGGAATGGATTTGGAAATGTTGTCTGACATCGCCAGCCAGTCTTCCGCGGAAAATATGGACGATTCGCGGCGCATGGGGAAAATGTTCCGCCGCATCTGGAGTTTTTCAAAGCCGTTGATCGCCGCGGTGAACGGCGCTGCGCTGGCGGGCGGCTGCGGAATCGCCACGTTGTGCGACTTCACGCTGGCTGTGCCGGAAGCGAAATTTGGCTACACGGAAGTGAAGATCGGATTCTTGCCTGCCATCGTCTCTGTTTTTCTGACGCGGCAAATTGGCGACAAACAAGCGCGCAATTTGCTCCTGACCGGCCGATTGGTTGAAGCGGTGGAAGCATTGAGTCTTGGACTCATCACGGAAATTGTGCCGCGCGAGCGTTTGATGCAACGCGCGCGCGAGTTGGCGGACGTGCTGATTGCCGCGAGCCCCGTAAGCCTGACGCGGGCAAAGCGGCTGCTGACTTCGGCGGCTGCCGCCAGCGTCGATGCTGATCTGGAGCGCGCCATCCTGGAGAACGCGCGCATCCGATGCACGGCCGATTTCAAGGAAGGGCTCGCGTCCTTTCTCGAGAAACGCAAACCTGTTTGGAGCACCGACGTGGAATAATCCACGCCGGCGAGCGCCTCGATTCACAGGACATGAGAAAGATCGAATACCACGACGCGACAGTACGGGTGCGCTACGCCGAAACCGACCAGATGGGCGTGGTCTACCACGCAAACTATCTGGTGTGGTTCGAGGTCGGCCGCGTGGAGTTGATCCGCGCGTTGGGCATCGAGTACACGCGCATGGAAAAAGAAGATGATTGCCACATCGTCGTGGCCGATGCGCATTGCCGGTATCTCCTATCCGCGCGATACGATGAAGTTTTGCGAATCCGCACGCGCATTGCGGAATCGCGCAACCGCATCATCAGGTTCTCCTACGAAGTGATTCGCGATGCGGACAGTAAATTACTTGCGACGGGCGAGACAACGCACATCATTTGCGGAAGCAACGGCCGGCCGAAATTGCTTCCGGCAAAATACACCACCGTCTTTAAGGCCGTCGTGGCGCCGCAACCCGATCGGAGAGAGGCATGAGCGTCGCTCCTGGTTTTGCATTAACCGGAAACGATCTGACATTTGAGCAGTTGTATCGCGTGGCTCTCGGCGGTGCCACGGTTGGTCTTGCTCCCTCTGCGGCAGAACGAATGAAAACTTCCCGCGCCGTGGTTGACAAGGTCGTCGCTTCGGGAACTGTGGCGTACGGGATCAACACGGGTTTTGGGAAACTCGCTTCAGTGCGCATTTCGGCGGAGCAAGTGCGAAATTTGCAAGTGAACCTGGTTCGCTCGCATTGCTGCGGCGTGGGCGCTCCTCTGACCGAAACCGAAACGCGCGCAATAACGCTGTTGCGCGCGAATGCGCTGGCAAAAGGATTGAGCGGAGTGCGCCCAATCATTGTGGAGACCCTCTGCGCGATGCTGAACGCGGGAGTGCATCCTGTGATTCCGTCGCAAGGATCGGTCGGCGCCTCCGGCGATCTCGCGCCATTGGCGCACCTTGCAGCAGTGGTCATCGGCGAAGGCCGCGCAACGTACAAGGGCGAAATTCTCGGAGGCGGAGAAGCAATGCGGCGCGCGGAAATTAAACCCGTCGCATTGGAAGCGAAGGAAGGGCTTTCGCTGCTCAACGGCACGCAGGGCATGCTGGCGCTGTTGAGCCTTGCACTGCGAGAAGCGGAAATTCTCATCGACAGCGCCGATGTTGCCGCCGCCCTTTCCCTCGACGCTCTGCGCGGAAGCCCCGGAGCCTTCGACGCGCGCATCATGCAAGCGCGAGCCTATGCCGGTGCCGCAACGACGGCGCGAAACCTGGCGCACTTGAACGAAGGCAGCCAGATTCGCGAGTCGCACCGCTCCGCGGAAAAAGATCCGCGCGTGCAGGACGCGTACAGCGTGCGCTGCACCCCGCAAGTGCATGGAGCGGTGCGCGATTCGCTGGCGCAAGCGCGCGAAATCGCTGCGGTGGAACTAAACAGCGCGACGGACAATCCGCTTGTCTTTGCGAAAGCGGAAGGCGGCGGTGACATTGTCAGCGGCGGAAATTTTCATGGGCAGCCTCTGGCCATGGCCGCGGACCAAGTCGCGATAGCGCTGGCCACGCTCGGCGGCATTTCCGAGCGGCGCATCGAACAGATGACCAATCCCCTGACGAGCATGCTGCCGGCATTTCTGACCCCGGAGCCGGGGCTGAATTCCGGTTTCATGATCGCGCAAGTGACGGCCGCGGCTTTGACTAGCGAGAACAAGGCGCTGGCCACGCCACACTCCGTCGATTCGATTTCGACCTCCGGCAATCAGGAAGATTACGTCTCCATGGGGATGAGCGGCGCACGGCGGCTTGGACGAATGCTCGAAAATTTACGGCACACGATCGCCATCGAGCTGCTTTGCGCCTGCCAGGGGATTGACCTGCTTGCGCCGTTGAAAACGGGGACTCTGGCAACGAGGGCCTACGCGGTTGTGCGGGCAAAGTCGCCAAAGGTGTCGCAAGACCGCCCGCTAGGGGTAGAGATCGAGTCGGTTGCGGCCCTCCTGGCCGAGGGCGCTCTAGCGCAAGTGCTGCATTAGAACCTGGCACATTCGTTCGGGCATAAAACGCGGTCAGCTATCCGTAAGTGACTGGAATTTCAAAATCTTCCGAGAAAACCTCAAGTAATAATTCAGATTTTTAGTTTCGAGCTACCCCGTCAGGATGGCTCCGAAGAGTCTTTTCTTCACGCGGTTGTTTCCGCCTCAGGCGCGTGGCTAGTCCGGGGCCAAGAAAAGAATTCGTCGAGTGAGGCGGCGACTTGTTCGTTGCCATGGGGATCGTGGCAGACGAAAAAGACCGGAGCGTCCGGTTGGCGCGTTTCACCGAGGGAAGTCCAATAGAAATTCCCCGCGCCATCGGTGGCGAAACAAAATCCTTTTCCACAACCGAAAACGCCTAAATCCACGGTGTACTTTTGGCTTTCGAGGTCGAGAGGAAGGAAAGCTTCGATCCATTCGGCTGAGAGTTTAGGGCCGGCCAAGTCTTTCCGGGCGGCCGCGTCTGCTGGACCGGTATCCGGTCGGCGGATTTCAATCTGCTCGGTGAGGATGGTTTGATGATCGTCGTAAAGCGTGAGCAGCCGTTGCGGAAGCAGCGCCCCAATTCCCTGCTCGACTTCTTCCGCGCGGGGATGCACGAGGCGGTTGCGGTAAGAATCACGCGCGGCCTGCAATTGCTCGGGAGATAGCCGATTGCGGACTTGATGAATGAAACGACGAGCTCCGGAGATGGCAACGTAAAGGATCAGGGCAACGGCGAGAGGGCCAAAGGCCTCGACGAGGAGTGTTTCCATGAGGAGATGATACAGGAGGAGAGGTGCGCCGAGAGTGCCGAGCGGTGACCGGTGATTGGTGACCTTGGATGACCGAATAGCGAGGGCTAAGGAATGAGTAGCCTGCGATTCAAGGCAGGGAGGTGTTGCGGAAATCTTCGGCATGGAAGAAGAGCGGGCCGCCAGTGGATTTTGACAGGCCGCAGGAGGCGCAATCACCCTGTGGCAGCAGGAACTCCGCGAGCGAGCTTAGGCTGGGATCCAGTGCGCAACAACTTTTTGAGAACAAAAGTCGCTATGGGATATTTCGGTTTTTTTCGAACAATGTGCAGCGAATTTTCTCATTGTGAAGGGCAAAGCAACGCGACTAAGTGGAGCCGCAGCAATACGAGAGGAAGCAAGAGGGAGGAGCTATGGGAGTGGCGTTTCGAGTCCAGCACGGCGGAATGACGGACGGGATTCGAAAGTATGCGGAGCGAACGTTGCAAGCAGGCCTGCGCAGCAGTATGCGAAGACCGGACGCGTACAAACCACGCTCAGCGACCGAGGCGGTCGGCGGGACGATGAGGACAAGGATTTTCCCAATCGTCGCGGAGCTCCTCCTTCGTGCTGGCCGTGAAGAAAGGCGAATTGCACAGAATTCGTCGCGGCACTTAGGGAGCCGATCCGCGGTTTGGGGATCTCAGTAAACACGAGAATGTGACAGGAATCCGCAAAAACAGCCGCGAGTATTTCGTGCGAGGAAATTTCCGAAATGCGGACAGTCGAGAAGCGCGTGGGACACTTCGTCATTTTGAGAACCGGCAGGGGAGAAAAACAGCATGAGCAGCCATATTTTATCTCCAGGATGCGGAACGGCAAGAGCTTGAGTCGAAGGTGAGCCCTCTGTCCTAGACTGCATTTGCACTCAACCAGAGCGGCTCGCCTTGCAGGTAAGGGCGAGCCGCTTTTTTGTGCGAGGGAGAGCGGTACAAGCACACACTCAGCTGCGCGCTAGCCGAGTGCTAATGGCCGAGGGCTGCACGGAGAAAGGCGAGGACGCGGTAGCCTGCAATGTAGCTGAAGGGGGCGAGTTCCAGGGAATAGTGCCCGCAATGGAGCTGGAGAGAGCGAGGGTGGGCGCCGTGGCGGCGCAGGGCGTCAAGCATCTGGCGGCTGAGCTCGGGGAGCATCGTGGGGTCGTATTTTCCGTACACGAGGAAGGACTTCCGATCCGCGCCCATGCCCCTTTCGACGTATGGCATGGGACTTATTGGAGCCCAGTAGTCGCGGAGTTCTTCCACGGTGACGTGGTGGCGAAGGCCCTCCCAGACGTGGTTAGTGGTCATGCCCTGGCTGACAACGTCGGCGTAGTACGTGGAGAAGTGAAAGAAACCGCCGGCCTTGATAGCCGGGTCGTGCATCAGCGTGATATAGCCGACAGAGGAGCCGAGGCTGGTGCCGAGGATGCCCAGTCGCGTGTAACCCTGCTGCTCGAGCCAACGAAGGCAGCGGCGAGCGTCTTGCACGGCTTGCCGGTTGGCTTGGAGAGTCAGGCCAATGTTTGGGCCGCAAATCTGGTCGGCTCGTTCGTGGCCTTTGGCCATTCGGCGGTTATGGTAGGGCATGCTCATTTTCAGCGCGGTGATGCCGAAGCGCGCCACCCATTCGCATAGGCCATCCTGGCCGTGCCATTTGGCGTTCCAGTTAGGGAGGACAAGCACAGCGCACCCTTTCGGAGCTTTGAAAGGAGGACGCCGGTCGCGTCGTGCAAGCCATAGACGCGCATGCACGGTGTTGTTTTCAGGCCAGGGAGATTCGATGGAGCTGGTGAAAGTGAGCACGTTCTCGCTGTCGACGTGGTAATCCGTGGCAGGTGTGGTGGCGAACCATTCCACGCTTTGATCGATCGCTTGTTTGGCGTAGCGATGAACAAATTCGCCGGGATTGGAATTGGCGGAATCGCCGCCGATGTATTCGAGGCCCCAGCGGAATGGTTGGACACGGCGATTGTCGTCGGTGGTCCAGCGGCGGTGCTCGTAACGTCGGATTTTGCGTTCGAACCAATGCATGCGAGAAGTCGGCCGTTAGTAGTTTACAGTCGAAAGGTGGAAGAAAAAAATGCGAATTGGAATCTAGCGAAACCGCTCCGCGAACAACAAGAGCGCAGAAGCAGAAAATCGCAGCACGAAAAAGCGTTAGGAATGAGGCACGGGGCGGGGCAGGCTTTATTGAGGCGGTGTGGCAGGTATGGGAGAGTACTAAGTGTGGCCCAATGCGGCCGACTAAACCGTGGTCATCGTCTTCTTCTTTCTGTTTGGCATAATGATCGGGAGCTTCTTGAATGTGTGCATCACGCGCATTCCGGAGGAACTGTCTATTGTTTTGCCCGGCTCGCGGTGCCCGCGGTGTTCCACGCCCATCAAAGCTTATGACAACGTGCCCGTGTTTGCCTGGCTGTGGCTTAGGGGAAAATGCCGCGCTTGTGGCGCGCCGATCTCGGCGATGTACCCACTGGTGGAGTTTCTGACGGGGCTTTTGTTCGTCGCCTGCTACTTGGAATTTGGGATTAGCCAGGCTACCGTAAAATGGCTCTTCTTCATTTGTCTGATCATTATCCTGACCGTTACCGATTTTCGCGTACGGCTGCTTCCCGATTTAATCACCTGGCCGGGGTTCGCTGCGGGAGTGCTTTTCTCGGCGTTCGTGCCGCCGAACGATGGCACCGTTTTCCTGCTGAGCTTGCGACTCTTCCACGGATTGCCGCCCGAGCGTTTCATGGGGGTGCTCGAGGCACTTCTTGGCGCGGCGTTCGGGAGCCTGATGCTCTGGGGAGCGGCTGCAATTTACAAGCTGGTGCGCGGCCGGGAGGGCATGGGGATGGGCGACGTGAAAATGATGGCTATGGCCGGGGCGTTTCTCGGAGTAAGAAATGCGTTCCTCATGATTCTGCTGGGGACGTTGCTCGGAAGCATTGTCGGAATCGTGGTCATCGCTTTCATGTATGCGAGCGGCGCGGTGCTGAAAATCGCGGAGCGAGCCAGCCGGCGAGGACTTGGTGCGGTCAATCAGCTCCGCTGGCGGATTGCCAGCCAATACCACCTCCCGCTGGGAACTTTTTTGGGAATTGCGGCGCTGATCGTGGTTTTTGCGTTCTCTTCGTTCTCGATTGATCTTGCCCCAGGGTTGCGTTGAGAAATTTCCCGATGCGAGGCCGGTCCAGGCAATGACGTTTCTAACAATCCAAGCCGAGAGTACCCAGCGCGTTTGGGAAATCGCCATTGGCGCGGCCGTGGGAATCCTGGCCCTCGTGGGAATCATGCTTTTCTTGCTTCGCCGTTTCTTGCAGAGCACGCGGGAATCTCAAAGCGTGAGAATTTCGACGGCGGCCCCGAGATCGGAAAATTCTTCCGCGTTCATGACCGCATCAATGGAAGGAGTCATCCGTCAACTCCGCGATCAGGAGAAAGAGCTCGAACGGCTGCACAAGATCGAACGTGAGCGCGCGCAGCAGACGGAACGACTGAGCGAAGAAGTTACTCGCAACATGCCCGCGGGGTTGGTCGTGGTAAACGCGACTGGCATTATTTCGAGCGCAAATCCCGCCGCGGAGCAGGTACTGGGGATTAGAGGACTGGGATTCCGGCGGTACAGTGAAGTGCTGGGTGAACGATCGGAGCTGACACGGTTCATCGGAGAATGCCTGGCGAACGGAAGCATCTTCCGGCGGGAACAAGTCGAGCACGCATCGCCCGGAGGCGAGTCCAGACAGTTGGGCGTAACCATATCGCCCATTCGGCGCGGAACGGAGAAGATCAGCGGAGCGATCTGCCTGATCACGGATTTGACGGAGCTTGCTGCCTTGCAGCAACAGATTCAATTGAAGGATAGCCTGGCAGCGGTGGGAGAGCTGTCCGCGGGTATCGCGCACGAATTCAAAAATGCATTGGCGACCATCTCGGGCTACGCTCAAATGATTAGCGCTGAAGCGGGCGCCGGCGAGGTGGCGGAGTCGGCGGAAAGAATTCTGGAACAGACTCGGAATATTACGCACGTAGTGACGGAATTTCTTCGCTATGCGCGGCCGCTTGAGATTTCCAGCGAACCGGTGGCGCTTGAGGGAGTTGTCGAGCGCGTGGTGTCTGAAGTGGCCGAGGCCATCCCGCAAGTGCGCATTCGATTCGAGGGGCCATTGGGCAGCGTAGCGGGAGACGAGGGTCTGCTCCGGCAAGCGCTGTTAAATCTCGCCAGGAATGCCGCGGAGGCGTGCCTTGGAGCCGCCAACGGCGGGCGCGTGATTCTGCGCGGCGAAGTCGCACGGAACGATGAGAGCGGGATTCAACGCATCACCGTTTTCGACAACGGGCCGGGGATTTCCATCGCGGCACTGCCAAAGCTATTTCGGCCGTTCTTCACGACCAAAGTGAATGGCACTGGACTGGGCTTGGCGGTGGTGCAGAAAATCATCGTGCAGCACGGCGGCAAGGTAGTGGCGCGGAATCGTCCCGAAGGCGGCGCTGCATTTATCGTTACGCTACCCGTGTGCCGGAGCGTCCCGGAAGCAGTAGAATTGAAGAAGGACGGCATCTAAGTAGAAGGCTGGGGATTCCAGCTCACCCCGGGAGAGGCGGCATTTTATGGGCGTCAAGAATTGGCTCAAGGCTTCGATCCTATTACCCGGACTTTGTTTGGCGGCTCTGCCTGTGCTCGCGCGACACCAGCAAGACAACCCGCCGAAACAGCAGGAGACCGATCCAGTGGCGGACGCGGCACGCAAAGCGCGCGAACAGCAGAAGGCTGCGCCTAAGCCGAAAAAAGTTTATACGGATGATGACGTAAAGCCCGCCGCTTCCTCGAACGAGGGAGCAGCGGCTGGCGGTGCCGCGGGAAGTTCACAAGGGGCCGCAGGAAGAAAACAGGGCGCGGCGGCAACCGGTGAAGACAAGAGCAAGGGGAGCGGCGAGAGTGCCGAAACCAAATGGCGAAAGAGGTTTGCGGATCAGCGCGATAAAATCGCAACGGCGGAAAAAGAACTCGATGTTTTGCAGCGGGAATCCGATAAGTCGCAGACGCAGTATTACAGCGACCCGCAGAAAGCGATGATGGAACAAAACTCCCGCAAGGACATCAATGAGAGGGACGCCAAGATCAATGCCAAAAAGCAGGAGATCGCCAGCCTGAAACAGCAACTAGCCGATTTGGAAGACGAGTTGCGCAAGTCTGGTGGCGATTCAGGATGGGCTCGGTAGTTTAGTCGAAATTCGATACAGGAAACTCGAAGTGCGAAATTCCAATTTCGTGCTTCGAGTTTCGCGTTTCACGCCTCGTCCCAGCTGGTTACTTCCCTTCACTACACATCTGCTCCGCGTTCCCGCCGAACTATCCCCTGATTCATGGTAGAAACAAGAGAGATGGAACCGCTTCTCCTTGTGGAAGATAAGAACGAGCTGCGCGCCATGCTGCGCAAAGCATTGGAGCGCGCGGGCTATGCCGTGGACGAAGCTCCTGACGGAACCTCCGCTATCCAGAAAGTCCGCGCCCGGCGCTACCTCATGGTGATCACCGATTTGAAGATGCCGGGAGCGTCCGGCCTCGACGTGCTTCGGGAGTCCAAACAAGCGGATGCGACGATCCCCGTTCTCCTTCTTACGGCATTTGGATCGGTCGAAGAAGCAGTCTCGGCAATGAAGGAAGGCGCCTTCGACTTTCTGCAGAAGCCCGTGGACCTGGACCATCTGAAATTGCTGGTGCAGCGCGCGACGCGGCAGCAGGAGATGCAGCGGGAAAACTTGCTGCTTCGTGAGGAGTACACGGCGCGGTATGGATTTCCGCGCATTCTTGGTGAACACGCGGCCATCCGGGAAATTAGCCAGCAAATCCAGAAAGTGGCGGCGACGGATTCGACCGTTTTGCTCTTGGGAGAGAGCGGGACGGGGAAAGAGCTGTTTGCGCGAGCGCTGCATCATCTTTCGCCCCGGCGCGAGCAGCCCTTTGTCGCGCTGAATTGCGCGGCGATTCCCGAAGGGCTGGTGGAGAACGAGCTATTTGGGCACGAACGCGGCGCTTTCACAGGGGCAGGCGCGCGCAAGGTTGGCAAGCTGGACCTGGCCCATCGCGGGACGCTGTTCCTCGATGAAATTGGCGAGCTGCCGCTGGCCATTCAGGCCAAACTCTTGCGGGTTCTGGAAGAACGCCGATTCGATCGCGTTGGAGGCACGCAGACCGTGGAAGTGGATGTGCGTATTGTCGTGGCTACAAATCGAAATTTGAAGAAGCTTGCGGAGGAGAAGCTCTTTCGCGAGGATCTCTACTTCCGGATTTCCGCTGTGCCTATGACCATCCCTCCGTTGCGCGAACGCGGCAACGATGTGCTCTTGCTGGCGGAATATTTTTTGGAGAAGTTCAGCCGGGAGTTCAAGAAGCCCGGTCTGGAATTGTCGCAGGAGGCGCGGGAACGATTGCAGCACTATCGCTGGCCGGGCAACGTGCGCGAGCTGCAAAACACCATGGAACGAGCGGTGATCCTTACAGACGGGCTTAGCATCACCCCTGACGGCCTGCAGTTGCCCGCAACAAAGCCGGACAAAGACGCGCTGCCGCCGGGGATGTTGCCGGAGCAGTTCAGTTGGGAAGGAACGTTGGAGGAAGTGACGGGGCGGGCGGTTGGCCATATTGAGCGCGTCCTGCTTGAAAGTACATTGCGGGAGTGCAAGTGGAACAAAACGAGAGCTTCGGAGAAATTGGGCGTATCGCCGAAGACGCTGCTTGCGAAATTGCGCAGCTCTGGCCTCGAAGAATGAGCGAGAAAAGCCAGAGTTGTAGTTAACAAGTTGTGTTCGGGGGGGCCCCCCTGCGTTTTACATAAGTGTTCATTTTAAAGATACTTAAAGTGGTTTGTTTTCACACACTTTTACAAGTGTTGATTCTAAATGACTTGATGGCACTATTTTGCACCAGAATTGTGCAAAACCGAGATTGGTATCACAAGTATTGGATACAAAGGACTTGGGTGCGCTGGCAGGGTCTATAAAGCAAAAACACCAGCAAGATGCTGGCGCTGCGAGAAAAAGCTCACAAGATTACCTAGTAAATACTATACGCTAGAAGTCACTTTTTGTCAAGAGGAAAATCGAGGAGACTTCCGCAAGCTCTGGGGCTGGGCGGAAACCGAGCATAAAGCTGACCCTAAACCGGCACACGCAAGACCGGCGCATGCTGCACCAGGCTCTCTACCTAGACTCGCGATGGATTAGCGAAATTCCAAACCTGCACTATGAATCCAGCCAGGCGTCCGGCCCGGTCTAGGATCGTAGTATCATCCCATTTGTTATACTTTGACGCGATCTCCTTCGTCATAACGACCTGCGAGGCCGCATATTTGGGTTGTTTCAAGGGGTATTCGAAGTTCTCTACTTTCTTATTCGCCTTCTTACCGAAGATTGTAAGATTGCCGATGTGCCATGTTAGTGGCTCCAGTTTTTCTTGATTTGCTTTCCCTCCCCATTCGTTTTCCGCCGGGTTTTGAGGGTAAATGTGTTCGATATTGGTATCTCCGACCATCACTTGTTTTTGGGGATCTTGCATGAAGTTAGCGAGCCTTCGCATGACATACTTGGCGTCGGATGGATCAAGAACTGTGGTCTCCTTCACCACTGCGCTTTTTACGGCAGCGTCGTCTGGGGAGTTGGCGCTGAGAGCAGCTTTGACTGCATCAGTCGCGTGTTTTGACCCAGCCTTGTCATTCTCATCCTTCACTGTGGCACGTAATTCTCTCGCGAGCCTGAACAACAAATCCTCCATGCCAGCCGAGTCCAGATTTCCGATAATTGAATAGCGCGTTACAAATACCAGAAGATATTTCGTAACCCTCACAAAGTCTTCCGGCTGGAGAAGTAAGTAACTAGAAAGGAGTAAAGGCAATGCGGGCTTAAATCCGAGTTCTCGCGTCAGTGCCTGCACAAATGGGAAGGACTCCTTTGGCAGTTGTGTTTCATCTGCCATAGCCAGCTGAATATAATCATCACATTCGTCTCCGCATTGCTTGGCAAAATCTAGACTGCGTACATGGTGTTGCTCTATGTAGTTCTTCAACGCGGTAAAGAGGTCGTCTTTCTTTAGATCTCCGTATCTTGAGACCCACATAGCCCGCAAGAAGTCGTGGATGTCATGCGTTCCCATCTTCTGAATCATTTGTGTCCAGGTGGCGCGGATGTCCTTGCGCTCGATATCTGGGGCCGTTTCCATAAGATAGCTCAACAATAAGTCTGGCGGAGATAACCGCAAGCCGCGGTCGTTCAAAGTTGTGAAGATTTTAAAAGCCGCTTCTTGTGAATTGACCGGAATTCGGGCCATCACCAAATCTGTGACGATCGTCTTCCTTATTTCTTTGAGATCGGCAATAGCCTGGATTGCATCCATTTGCGGCTGTATAGCTCCGGTGACTGAACTGACTTTTTCCCACAATATCGAGCTGGCAGCTTTTATGTTCCTGTTGGTTAAATTAGTGGCTTTTGTATTTGCAGGTGGATCAGCCTGAATTGTGTTCCTGAAATACAGTAGATCGGTTTCTCCCATTTCAAGAGAATATCCACCATCCTCGTCGTAGATGAACTGCATTTGAAGTTTTGCCGCAAAATCCGCGGCGGCTTGCATGCCGGTCTGCTTTGTGATTTCCCTTGCTACGTCCCGGAGAACACTGAGTAGGATCGTAGCTGTCGCAAGGCGCTGTTGACCATCCAGAAGCCAAACCACCCCGTCAGCCGGCTTCGACAGAGTAACGATGGGCCCGAAGAAGTGCGGGTCTGCTCCTTTTACTCTACTCTGCAATCTTTGCTTTTCAACGTCTTGCCAGAATGCCTCCACGTGCTTTTTCTTCCACATATAGCCGCGCTGGAAGGTGGGAA
>Ga0070696_100001239_pt1 | contig 16574 bp, 15 predicted proteins | sample KBSK1253metaG_FD_65474 | JGI IMG/M metagenome (GOLD analysis project Ga0070696, IMG submission 65474) | Corn, switchgrass and miscanthus rhizosphere microbial communities from Kellogg Biological Station, Michigan, USA - KBS K1-25-3 metaG | ecosystem: Host-associated > Plants > Roots >... | reverse complement strand
AGCTGACCAAAGCCGTGGGCCACCGGGTCCAGCTGCACTACACGGAACACCCCGGAATACCGACCTCCTGTTTCGCCGACACGCGCTTCTTCGTCGACCGGGTCACGATGGCCGACAATGAGCCCTCGGCCGCACCCGTACCGGCTCCCTCCTCCCGTTAGGAAAATCGCCGCCGTGAACTGGCGACTTGTTCGGCGATGCTCACCGCGGTGCGCAGCGCGAGCAGGCCGTCCTCGCCGCTCACGGCAGGCGCGCATCCGGTCGCGACAGATTCGAGGAACGCGATGATTTCGGCTTTGAGCGCGTCGCCCTGCTCATAGTTATTCTCCTCGATGGCAACCTGCGGCATGCCGTCGGCGCCGACGCTGCCCTTGCGGATCACGGTCAATACCTTCTGCTGCAGATCCATGGAGATGTACGCATCGTCCTGGAATAAGCGCAGCTTGCGCTCGGTCTTCAGGCTGACTCTGCTGGCGGTTGCATTCGCGACGCAGCCGTTGGCGAAGCGCAGGCGTGCGTTCGCTATGTCGATTTCACCGGAAAACACGCTGCTGCCGATCGCATCGACCGCCACCACCGGCGAGCGCACGATGCTTAGAATCAAATCGATGTCGTGGATCATCAAATCCAGCACCACGCCGACGTCGGTGCCGCGATGCCTGAACGGCGCGAGCCGCGCCGACTCGATGAAGCGGGGAACGGTGAGCTTGGGCTGCACCGCCTGCACCGCGGCATTGAAGCGCTCCAAGTGGCCGACTTGCAGCACACGGCCGGCACGGCGCGCCAGTTCGATCAGGCTCTCGGCCTCCGCCACTGTCGCCGTCATCGGCTTCTCGACGAGCACGCTTGCGCCTGCCTCCAGAAATGCCTTGGCAACCTCGTAGTGCAAGGGCGTTGGAGTCACGACGCTCACGGCGTCGACGCGGCCCAGCAATTCCCGGTAGTCGGCATAGGCTTTGGCGCCGACCTCGGCTGCCACGCTGGAACGTGCCGTTGCGGACGGGTCGGCGATGCCCACCAATTGCGAGCCGGGCAGGCTCGCATACTTCTGTGCGTGAAATCGGCCTAAATAACCGGCGCCGACGACCGCCGTTCGCGTCAAGGCGGCGCGTCTCGCCGCCACTTGCTGCGGGCCCGGTAATCCTGCCGCAATTGCTGGGTGGCGCCGCCGACGACGGCGAGCGCGGCACCGGCAAAGCACAGTAACCCACGCCATACAGTCCAAAGCCCGGCCGACAGCGACCACAGCATCGTCCCAAGGGCCAAAATCGCCCCGATGGCAATGAACGCCCAGGGTTTGGCATCGTACAGCGTCTGCGGAGTCCAGTGGCGCATGGGAGGGATTCTACCGCGCGCGGCGGGCAGCGGGGATTCGTTTACAATCCGGCCCATGGCCCTTCGGACGATCTTCAAGTGGTTTGGCATGACCAATGCGTGGTCCATGGAACTGGCATTCGCGGTGCTCTGCTTGGTTGCCGGAGCGGTTTTGATGCCCTTGCTCATTTATTTCGCCGGTATCTCGACCCTCGGCCGCTACGAGGGTGGCACCCTGGGGCACCTCTTTCGCACCCAGTTCGCGGGTTTGAGCACCGCTTCAATCGCCTCCTGGATCGTGCTCCTCGGCCCCTACGGCATCTACCTGCTGTTCAAGGGACTCAAGGCGTGGTGGCGGGCCGCCGCACCCTAGAATTCAAGTTTCGCGCGACACGGACGCTAACTGGCAATGGGCGGATACAGATCCCATTGGTTCGTTGGAGCGTAGCGCGTGAATCCCGAGATCGAAGCTCACCTTCGCCTCACAGTGAATTTTCCCTCGCCGCCGGGCGTGGCGACGCACATCATCGAGCTCGCGCGGGACCCTGACATCGAGATGAGCAAGGTCGCCAAGGCGCTGAGCATGGACTCGGCCCTGTCCACGAAAATCCTCCGCATCGCCAATTCGCCGCTGTACGCCCAGCGGCGCAAAAGCGAAAATCTGCGCCAGGCGTTGGTCGTGCTGGGACTGAACGCCACGCTGACTCTCGCCTTGAGTTTTTCACTGGTCAAATCCCTGCGGGGCGGCAAAGCCAACGGCCTGAATTATTCGATGTATTGGCGCCGCGCCCTGCTGGCCGCGACGGCTGCCCGTGCACTCGGCGACGCCATGCACCAATCGTTGGCGGAAGAAATTTTCTTGGCCGCGCTGCTCCAGGATGTGGGCATGCTCGCGTTGGACAAGGCCGTCCCGGATTTATACCGTGACACAGAAAGCCTGCAGCGCGACCATCCGGCGCTCTCCGAGCACGAGAAAAAACGCATGCAAGCTGATCATGCGCAAATCGGCGGCTGGCTGATGCGTACGTGGAATATGCCCGAACGCCTGTACCGTGCCATCGAGCATAGCCACCGGCTGGATTTGAGCTGCAGCGCGGATCCCGCGCAGATCTTCGATCGCTGCGTCGCGCTGTCGGGCCCCGTGGCCGATCTATTCCTGCTCGACCCGGAACAGCGGCAGTTCGCCGAAACCGCCCTTGGCGTCGAACGCAGCCTCGGCCTCGACAAGATGGCGTTCGGCCAGGTCCTCGGGACCATCGGCGCCATGATCCCGGAGACGGAGGCCATTTTCGATGCCGATTTGCTGGCCAAACAACATCCGGAGCTGATTCTCGAACAGGCTCGCGAAGTGTTGATGCTGCGCAGCCTGCATGCGCTGCGCGAGATCAACACATTGCGGGCCGTTGCGGAGAGCTCGAACTCGCGTGCGCACGAGCTCGAGGAAGAGACCCGGCGTGATGCCTTGACCGGAGTCTACAACCGGGCTTATCTGGATCAATTTCTCGCGCGTGAATTCGACAACTCGACGCGCCACAAATGGCCGCTGAGCGTGGCGTTTGCGGACTTGGACGATTTCAAGCATATCAACGACAATTTCGGCCACCAGGCCGGCGATCGCATCCTGCAGACCACCGCGCGCATTCTGCGCGGCAATACTCGCGAGACGGACTTGATCGCTCGCTACGGCGGCGAAGAATTCGTCGTCGTGCTGCCCGCAACGGATGCTGAAACCGCGCGCAGCATTTGCGAGCGCATCGTGCTGGCGTTTCGCAATACCGGACACGTCATCGGTTCCAACAACGCCAAGGTGACGATCTCCATCGGTTGCGCGACGCACGGCGCGGAGACGCCGTTCGTCAGCACCGCCGATTTCCTCAAAGCCGCCGACCAAGCGCTCTACACCGCCAAATTGCGCGGCCGTAATCGATCCGTGCCCTTCGATCCTCAAATATCCGTAGCGCCCGCCCGCATGGCTTGAGGCGCCTGCGCCGTCTTAAGTTACATCGCACGGCGTTAAGTCGCGTCGCCCCGGCCTTATGTCGTCCTCCGTTTGAGCCACGTCACAGTTCCGGCAATGAGACAGCATTCCATGTCGCGATTTGGGAACATACGCGAGACGGGCGAATCAAAAAAGCAATGACGGATGGCGAAAGTTTTTTATTGCAGAGGGAACCATGGTGAGCGACTACAAGGCGCCGAAAGATGAGGACTCGACATTCAGCTTTGGGGTACGCGAGCTGAGGCAAGCGGCCGCCGAGCGGTCGCTGACCCTGGATACCGCCCCGCTCAAGGCCGCGGACGAGAATCGGGGCTCCGATCCGTACAATACCTCAGGCAGCTTCGATCGCAAGAGAAACTGGGCGAGAGTCGGGAAGCGCTAGCCGCCTCAAGGCTCGCGTCCGCGGTCGCGGGCCACTCGAAATTCGCTGTTGGGATACCAACGCGGGAAATGGCGGCTGCGCGCCAGCCGATTCCCGACGTCGTAGTAAAGGCCGAGATCTTGGAGCGTGCCGAGCACGTCCCAGTTGGAAGTGTATTGATCGCTGGTTTGGCGGTAACGATGCGCCATGTAATCGTCGAGTTGCGCCTGGCCCCAAATCGGTCCGCGCGCCGTGTCGTCGATCCCGCCCTTCGCATACAGCACCGGCACGCCGGCGTTTGCAAAGCTGAAGCTGTCCGACGAAAAATAGAGCCCTTGCTGCGGAGTCGGCTCGGGACGCGTTTCACGCCCCTGCAATAGCGCCACCGCGCGCACGGTCTCTTCCAAATCGGTATTCCCGTATCCAAACACGCTGACGTCGCGCGTCGGGCCGCCGGTGTGCAGGGTGTCCAGATCGATCACTGCCGCGGTTTCCCGCAGCGGGAAGATTGGGTTCTCCGCATAGTAGCCGGAACCCAGCAAGCCCGGTTGCGCGCCGGTGGTGGCCAGAAACACGATCGACCGATCGACCGCGGGACGCGTCCGGCTGAACGACTGGGCCAGCACCAAGAGGCCCGCCACGCCGGATGCATTATCGACCGCCCCATTGAAAATATTGTGGCCGGATCGGGCGGAGTCACGGCCCAAGCCGTCCCAGTGGGCGGCGTACACGACATATTCACGACGGCGGCCGGCGCCCGGCAGCAGCGCAATCACGTTCGCCGAATTGAACTGACGAATGGAGTTATGAAGAGTGGCATCGATGCTGACACCCATCGCGACAGCCTTGAAGCCCGGGTGGGCCGCAGCCGCCGCCAAGGACGCGAAGTCCAGCCCCGCGTCGGCGAACAGCGCGTGTGCCGCATCGCCGCTGATCCAGCCTTCGAGCGCCGCTCGACCCGCATTGCCGGCGTCCAGGCGCTCCAACTGCGGGCCGGCCCAGGTGCTCTGCACCACGTTCCAGCCGAAGCCGGCCGCATCCGCATCGTGGATCAGCAGTACGCCGGCGGCGCCCTGTCGCGCGGCCTCTTCGATTTTGTAGGCCCAACGCCCGTAAATACTCATGGCGTTGCCCTTGAACACCTTCGGATCCTTGCCGGCGTATCCCGGATCGTTGACCAGGACCATCACGGTCTTGCCGTGAACATCGATGCCGGCGTAGTCGTTCCAAGCATATTCCGGGGCGACGATGCCATAGCCGACAAATACCAGTTCGCTATGCCGCAGCTGCGCCAGCGGCGCGGCGCGCTTGGTCCAAATCACTGCATCCCTGCCGTACTCGAGTTTGTGCGTGCCCTTGCGGCCCAGGATGGACAGCGACGCATCGGGGTCGGCGAGTATCTCGACCAGCGGCACCTGCTGCACGTAACTGCCGCCATTGCCCGGTTTCAAACCCAGCTTGCGGAACTGATCCACGAGATAGGCCACCGTCTTATCCTCGCCGGCCGTGCCCGGTCGGCGGCCGCCGAAGTCATCGGAGGCGAGTACACGGACATGCTCCCGATACGCCGTCTCGTCGATGGCGGCGGACAGCGGTGGCGCCCTGCGGTCCGTGCCCGCGCAGGATCCCAGCAACAGGCATGCGGCGGCCCATACGGCGCCGCGACCTCGAATTCGCATGAAGTTGCGCACTTTCCGGCCGGTTGCGGTCAGTTGCGGCTCGGCCAGTAGAACAAAACCAGCGCGCCCAGGCTGATGGCGGTCGCCAGATGGGCCCAGCCGCGCCACGGACGCAGTTTTAGCTGGCCCAGGAAACTACCCGCACTGGCTGCGGTCAGAACTGCGAACGCCACCAAGCTCCACATGAGCTGCGGCAGTTCACCGGTCAGATTCGGGTGTTCGCCGGCCAGCACCCAGTACACGACCATGACGGCGCCAAGGCCGAAAGTGGTCGATGCGGCGGACCCCAAAATGATGCCAATCAAAACCGTGAACGGACGCATATCCTCGAGCTCATATACACTATCTGCGTGGAAGGGCTTCTCTAGCCTTGAAGGGAATTCGGGAACGAAGTTTACAGGAGAATGGGTACGGTGATGACTAATCGGCTTTGGGCCATGCGTTCACGCTGGATTACCGGCATTGCCGTCTGTGCGAGCGCGGTGGGACTTGCGGCACTGTTGGGCGCCGCCATGACTCCCCCGGCCGCCGTTCCGGCGGCTACCGTTGCGCTGGCCCCCACGGAGCAGCAGAACTACGTCGCGCGCAGGGTGGAGGACATCGTCGCGCGCGAACATTACCGGCGCGCGCCGCTCGACGACCATCTCTCCAGTTTGATCCTCGACCGTTACCTCGACGCGATCGACGGCGGCAGAAGCTATTTCTATGCAAGCGATATCGCGGAATTCGAGCGTTATCGATACGAACTCGACGACGCCATCAAGGCCGGCGACATGGAACCCGCATTTGCGATTTTCCGCCGTTATCAGCAGCGCAGCCGTGAGCGCATGAACTACGCGATTGAACTTCTGAGCAAGAAGCCGGACTTCAAAATCGACGAATCCTTCAATTTCGACCGCGAGAAGGAACCGTGGCCGGCGAACGCCGCAGAGATGAACGAGCTGTGGCGCAAGCGCGTGAAAAACGACGAATTGTCGCTCTTGACGGCGGGCAAGCAGTGGTCCGAGGCCACCGACATCTTGCGCAAACGCTACGAGCACGTGGCGAAGCGCATGGATCAGAGCAAACCCGAGGATGTGTTCGAGGCCTTCATGAACGCCTTTGTGCTGTCCTTGGACCCGCACTCGAATTATTTCTCGGCGCGCAATTCCGAGGAATACAACATCCAAATGAGTTTGAGCTACGAGGGCATCGGCGCATCGCTGCAATTGACGGACGACTACGTCACGGTGATCGACGTCATCGCGGGCGGCCCTGCGGCCATCAGCGGCAAGCTCAAAGCCAACGATCGCATCACCGCAGTCGGCGAAGGCAACACCGGCGAGTTGATCGACGTCATCGGCTGGCGCTTGGACGACGTGGTGCAGAAGATCCGCGGCCCCGGCGGCACGATAGTGCGTCTGCAATTGCTGCCGGCCGGCGCCGCCCCGGGTTCCGCACAGAAAGTGGTTGAATTCACCCGCAACCGGGTCTCGCTCGAGGCCCAGGCGGCGCACAAGGCGATGCACGTCGTGCAGCGTAACGGCCGCGACGTGAAAATCGGCGTCATTACCGTGCCGAGCTTTTACCAGGACTACGACGCCAGCCGCGCCGGCGCGAAGAACTACCGCAGCACGACCCGCGACGTGCAGCGGCTGATCGGTGAACTGCGCAAAGAGGGCGCCGAGGCGCTGATCATGGATTTACGCGCCAACGGCGGCGGCTATCTGCCCGAGGCGGAATCTCTGGTGGGCCTGTTCATCGACCGTGGACCGGTGGTGCAGCTGCGCGACACCACGGGGCGCATCGAAGTCGACGACGATCCGGATCCGTCGATGTTCTACTCCGGGCCTTTGGTCGTGCTCGTCGATAGGTTCAGCGCGTCGGCCTCCGAGATCTTTGCCGGCGCCATCCAGGACTACGGCCGCGGCCTCATCGTCGGTCAACAGACCTACGGCAAGGGCACGGTCCAAAATGCGCATCCGCTCAACTACACGATTTTCGGACGCAAACCGGAATTGGGCCAGCTCAACGTGACCATCGGCAAGTATTACCGGATCACCGGCGAGAGCACCCAAGATCGGGGCGTGACCCCCGACATCGCGCTGCCGTCGCTCATCGATGCCAACGAAGTCGGCGAGAGCACCCGCGATCGCGCCCTGCCCTGGGACCATATCGAGCCGGCGGCATTCAAGCCCGAAGGCGATTTGAAATCGGTGACGGCCACTCTGCAGAAATTGCATGAGGAACGCACGGCGAACAGCGCCGACTTCCGCTATTTGCACGACGACATCGCCGCGCTCGACGCGATGCGCAGCCAGAAGACCTTGTCCCTGAATCTCGATACTCGCGAGGCGGAACGCAAGCGCCAGGAGAGCGATCGTCTCGAGCGCGAGAACACTTGGCGGGCGGCGCACGGCGTCAAGCCGGCAAAGTCACTGGACGAAATCAAGGACGACGCGACTGCGGGCATCTTGCTCGATGAAGCATCGCAGATCGCTGCGGATCTTGCGGTGGTGACGGCGCATCGGAGCGGCCCGACTCAGGCGCGGCGCGTCGACAGCCACTAGGCCTCTTACCGCAGCAGCAGCGTATACAGGTCCCAGTAGTCCTCGGCGAGCACGTTCCATGCGGCCGCGGCGGCCGGCTTGGCCGGCTCGAGGTCGGCGGGGGGCGCCAGCGAATCCGCGGTCGGCACGGTATCGGCGGAGTTGCGGTATTCGCAGGTGGCGCGCAGGCGGTCCAACTTGGCCTTGACCGCGCCCGTGATCTGCTTCTGATTGGCCACTGCAGCCTGCGCTTTTTGCACCCGCTGCATGTAGCCTTCGCAATCGGCGCGCGTGCCGAAGCTCATTTCGTGGACTCGGCGTGCGACGGCTTCCTTCGCGCGCACCGCAAGGCCGTACATGTCCACGTGCTCGCAAAGCAATTCGGCATAGCTGATGATGGCGAGGTTGATGTTGCGGCGCGCCGCCAGCGACACGCCGGGAAATTCGAGCGCGGCCTCGTGCTCGATGGCGCTGCGTTCGGCGTGCAGATCGCCGACCACCCCGTCGGCGACGACCACCAGGTTGCGCAGCGATTCCAGCGATTTCTGGCGGCGGCGGCGCTTGAAATAGTGCCAGAAGGCCGTCAACCGTTCGATCTCGCTCTGTGCGGCCGCCAGCCGCTGCCTCTGCAAATCGGCTTCCGCCATCGCGGTCTGAAACCGCCTGTCGACATCCGCCAGCCGCGAACTCTTGGCCGCATCGGTTTCCGCCTTGTGCTTCGCCATCTCGCGCGCCTCTTGCTGGCGCGTCAGGTCGGCGGCGAACGTCGAGAGTTGCTGGTGGCAGATCTTCCACAGCGCGCGCAGCTGAAAGAACACCAGGGCGCCGAAGCCCGTCTTGGGATCGCCGAGCAGATCGCCGAGCGCGTCCAACTGCTCTTGCACGCGTATGGTCGCCCCTTCCTGCTGCTTGAGGCGATCGCGCAGCAAATGGAATTCGTCCTTGAGGTCGGCGTACGCCTTCTTCAGGCCGGCACGATTTTGAAAGAGCTGCATCAGCCGCTCTTCGTCGGGACTCACCGCGCCCCCGTCCGCGCCTCCTTTGAGAAAACTTAAGCGATCGATCAAAGTCCCGCCCCAACTCTGGATGAATTTGCGGGACATCTTCGCAGGAACGGCCGGTGCGATCCCGTCCCTAGAAGCGATGGCCCCGCTCGGCACAATACTCCAGCCATTTATTTAACATCATGTTTCGGGTCCAACGCTGATCCAGTTCACGCTTGAGTCCCGATTGCAGTTCGGCGAGTTGCGGATGGCGCCGGAAGCCCCGAAAACTGCGGACCTCGGCCAGGCGGGCGTCATGATATACGCACACCTCCAAATCCGGGTCGCGCACCGGCGCCGTCTCGAAACCGAACTCATATGTGAGGCGAAACACACTGGTGTAGCGGCTCGATTCCAACGGGGTGAGATACAGATCACAGTCCGACACCACCTTCGACGCCCTGCGTGCGGTGACGCCGCGAAGGTCGCTGACGAGCCAGCCGAGGCGCACGAAATTGCTCTCGTACAGCGTCATCAGGCCCACGAAGCTGCCGGGCCGCGCTCGCCACGATGTTTCGCACCACTGATCCGCTATCATGCTGCGGACTATACCATGCACCCCGGGAATGTCAGGGCCGCAGGCGCCGCTCGATCCCGGTGCGATCGAGGATTCTGCTCGATATCTCTTCGATGGAGCACTCGGTCGCATCGATCACCGGGATGCCGTGCCGCTCGAACAGGGATTCCGCCGCCCGCACTTCGAACTCGACTTGCGGCGCCGATGAATAACGGCTGTCCGGCCGGCGCTCATTGCGGATTTGTTGCAGGCGGTCCGGCTTGATGGTCAAGCCGAATAGTTTCCTTGCATACGCATCGAGCGCCGGCGGCACCCTTCGCGATTCCAGATCATCCTCGGTCAACGGGTAATTTGCGGCGAATATCCCGTACTGCATTGCCAGGTACAGGCAGGTCGGGGTCTTGCCGGAACGCGACACTCCCACCAGGATGAGGTCGGCGCGCTCGTAATCGCGCACCATCGATCCGTCGTCGTTGGCCAACGCGAAGTTCGTGGCATCGATGCGCATCGCATACGCGTGCGTATCGGCCATGCGATGTGTCCTACTCGCGGTGTGGGTGGATTGCGTCTTGAGTTCGGCCGCAAGCGGTGCTAGGAAAGGGTCGAAAAAATCCAGGAAAAATCCGGTGCTGCCGCGGACCACGTTGCGTACGTCCTCCTGCACCAAGGTGCTGAACACGATCGGCCGCACGCCCTCTTGGCTGCCGACCAGGTCGATCTTTCGGACGGCCTCAATCGCCTTGTCAACGGTGGCGATAAATGGCACAGTCACCTGACGAAATTCGAAGCCGTCGAACTGCGTCATGAGGCTGTGACCCATTGTTTCTGCGGTGATACCCGTTTGGTCGGAAACAAAAAACACAGTGCGTTTGATCACAGTAGCCTCGTGTATCGGCGCCTCAATGCCGGTAAAGTGTTTCACTTAAACTCAAGCCCCACAAGCAGCACCCCATGAATCCATACATCATTCCGTTCGAAAAGCTTAGAAATCGAGACGTGGAACTCGTCGGCGGCAAGAATGCTTCCATCGGCGAAATGATCTCCGAGTTGGCGGCCCTCGGTGTCTCGGTGCCCGGCGGGTTCGCGACCACATCCCACGCCTATCGGGACTTTCTCGCGCAACAAGGGCTCGATGAGCGCATTCGCGACGCTCTCGCGACGCTCGACGTCGACGACGTGGAACGGCTCGCCGTCGTCGGCGCGAAGATCCGCGGCTGGATGCTCGCCACACCCTTCCCCGCGAGGCTGCAGGAGGAAGTTCTGGACTCCTGGCGCAAGATGGCTGCCGGAGCCGGCGACGCCGGCGAGTTCGCCGTGGCGGTGCGCTCCTCGGCGACGGCCGAAGATCTGCCGGAGGCCTCGTTCGCCGGCCAGCAGGAAACCTTTCTGAATGTCCGGGGCGAGCAGCACTTGCTGTCGTGCATGCACGAAGTGTATGCCTCGCTCTTCAACGATCGGGCCATTTCCTACCGGGTCCACAGCAAATTCGATCACGACTCGGTTGCACTCTCCGTCGGCGTGCAGCACATGGTGCGCAGCGACTTGGGCAGTGCCGGAGTCATGTTCACGCTGGACACGGATTCAGGCTTCCGCGACGTGGTATTCATCACGGCGGCGTACGGCTTGGGCGAAATGGTCGTGCAGGGCGCGGTCAATCCGGATGAATTCTACGTCTACAAGCCGGCGCTGCGCGCCGGCCGCCGCGCCGTGCTGCGCAAGAATCTCGGCGGCAAGGCGCTCAAAATGGTCTACGCCGACAAGGGTTCCACGGAGCGGGTCCGCACGGTCGATGTCCCGCAGGCCGACCGACGGCGCTTCTCGCTCGATGAAGCCGACATCGCGGCACTCTCAAAGCAGGCGCTGATCATCGAAGAGCATTACGGCACGCCGATGGACATCGAGTGGGGCAAGGACGGCGCCACCGGCAAGATTTATATCCTGCAGGCGCGGCCGGAAACCGTGCAAAGCCGGGCCGGCAGCTCGATTCTGCGATATACCTTGAAAGGCCGCTCGAAGACCTTGATCACCGGACGCAGCATCGGCCAGCGCATCGGCGCCGGTCACGTGCGCGTCATCAAGGAAGTGAAAGAGATGTCGCGGGTCAGGGCGGGCGACGTCCTGGTTGCCGACATGACCGATCCGGACTGGGAGCCGGTGATGAAGCGCGCCTCCGCGATCGTCACCAATCGCGGTGGACGCACCTGCCATGCGGCCATCATTGCGCGCGAACTCGGCATACCCGCGGTGGTCGGCTGCGGCAACGCCACCACGACCCTCAAGGAGGACCAGGCGGTCACGGTGTCCTGCGCCGAAGGGGATACGGGATATGTGTATGAGGGAATGCTGGAGTTCGACCAACGCAGCATTGAAATGAACTCCATGCCGTCGATTCCGGTGAAGATCACCATGAACGTCGGGAATCCCGACCGCGCCTTCGATTTTGCAGGCATACCGCACAAGGGCGTGGGCCTCGCGCGCTTGGAGTTCATCATCAACCGGATGATCGGCGTGCACCCGCGGGCGCTGCTGGAATTCGACAGGCAAAGCGCCGAGCTCAAGGACACCATCGGCAAGCAAATCGCGGGCTACGACGGTCCGGTCAATTTCTACGTCGACAAACTAGCCGAGGGAATCGCGCAAATCGCCGCCGCGTTTGCGCCCGAGCCGGTGATCGTGCGTCTCTCGGATTTCAAATCGAACGAATATGCGAATTTGATCGGCGGCAAGAATTACGAACCGCACGAAGAGAATCCGATGCTGGGCTTTCGCGGCGCCTCGCGCTACATCGACAAAGTATTCAGGCCCTGCTTCGAACTCGAGTGCCGCGCCCTGAAGCGCGTGCGCGACGAGATGGGACTGACCAACGTGCAAGTCATGGTGCCGTTCGTGCGCACGTTGAGCGAGGCGAAAGCCGTCACGCAGCTGCTCGCGGACAACGGCTTGAAGCGCGGCGACAACGGCCTCAAGCACATCATGATGTGCGAGCTTCCGACCAACGCACTGCTCGCGGACCGGTATCTGGAATTCTTCGACGGCATGTCGATCGGATCGAACGACATGACGCAGCTCGCTCTCGGCCTCGATCGGGACTCGAGCGTGGTCGCCAAGTCGTTCGACGAGCGCGACGATGCGGTCAAAGCGTTGATGTCCTTGGCGATCAAGGCGTGCAAGCGCCAGGGCAAGTACGTCGGAATCTGCGGGCAGGGCCCTTCCGATCATCCTGAACTGGCGCGTTGGCTGGTCGAGCAGGGCATCGACAGCCTGTCCCTGAATCCGGATACGGTGGTGGAAACGTGGATGTTCCTGGCGGGCAAGGCCGCGGCTTAGCCTAACCAATACGCAGCAATCGCTCGCGATAGTATTGCAGCTCGCGGATCGATTCGCGCACATCATCGATGGCCAGATGACTCGAGGTCTTTCGAAAGCCCTCGGCCACCTGCGGCGCCCAGCGGCGCGCCAATTCCTTCAGGGTGCTGACGTCGAGGTTGCGGTAGTGGAAAAACCGTTCGAGCGTCGGCATGTAGTGCGCCAGAAAGCGCCGATCCTGGCACACGCTGTTGCCGCACATGGGCGAGCATCCGGCCTCCAGCCAAGTTGCCAGAAATTGCAGCGTCTCGCGCTCCGCGGTGGGGACGTCGACGGTGCTTGCGAGGACCCGGGCGCTCAAGCCCGACTTGCCGTGTTGATTGCGATTCCAATCGTCCATTGCGCCGAGCACCGCCTCGCTCTGGTGCACCGCGATTACCGGACCTTCTCCCAGCACGTTGAGGTGTTTGTCGGTTACGATCGTCGCAATCTCGATGATGAGATCCGACTGCGGGTTCAAACCCGTCATTTCCAAATCGATCCAAATCAGATTTTCAGGTGATGTCATCGTGGCTCAACGGCAAAAGGCGGCATGGTAGCAGCAGACCAATCGAAAGGCATGGGCGCTGCCAAAGGCAGCGGCGGCAGCGGCGTCGTGCTTGCCAGTTACGGCCGGGGCGTCTTGGTGCAAGCTCAGGGCATTACTTTGCACTGCGAGCTCAAGGGGCGCAAACAGCGCATCGTTTGCGGCGATCGCGTCGCCTGGACCTACCCACCCGCCGCCGACGGCCCCTCGATCGAGTCCATCGAGCCGCGCCGCAACCTCATCGAGCGCATCGACGCTCGCGGCCGCGCCGAACCCGTGGCCGCCAACATCGACCGACTTGCCATCGTCGTGGCACCGCAACCCGAGCCCGACTGGTTCCTGCTGGACCGCTACTGGGCCGGCGCCGCGATGAAGGACTTGGCCGCCCTGCTCATCGTCAATAAGCTGGATTTGGGAACGGACGCGATCCAACCCGAACTGGCGACCTACCGCAATTTGCGGCTGGCCTGCATCGAAGTCGCCTCGTCGCCGGCGGCCGGCATCGCCGACTTGCGGCGCACGCTTGCCGACGGAGTGACGCTGTTGGTGGGCCAGTCCGGCGTCGGCAAGTCGTCCCTGGTGAACGCCTTGAGCCCCAATGCTGCGGCGCAGACTGCTGAATTGACCCGCGACGCAGAAGGCCGCCATACCACCACCACGGCTCGCTGGTATCAATTGGGACCGGGCGCGGCGATTATCGATGCGCCGGGCGTGCGTGATTTCGCGCCGCCGGCAACCCTGGTGCGGGCGGCCGAACGTGGTTTCCTCGAGATTCACGAACTCAGCGCCGATTGCCGCTTCAAGGACTGCCGTCACATGGAGGAGCCCGGCTGCGCCGTGCGCGGCGCCGTCATGAACCGGCAATTGGCGGCGCGGCGGTACGAAAGCTATCGGCGTCTGTTTCGCCTGTACGAAAAACTGGCGCCCTAGCCAGCATCCCGGCTCAGGAGACGCTGGTGCGCCCCGCCAGGGCGTGGGCCAGTGTGCCGCCATCGACGTATTCCAGTTCTCCGCCGACGGGCACGCCATGGGCGATCCGCGACGCTTTCAGCCCCAGGCGCAGCGCCAGCTCGCCCAAGTAATGTGCGGTGGCCTCCCCTTCCGCCGTTGGATTGGTGGCCAGAATGACTTCGCGGACCTCACCGTCGCCCAGCAGCCGCTCGAATTCATCCAAGCCGAGCTCGGCCGGCCCCACACCGTCAAGGGGCGACAGATGCCCCATGAGCACGAAGTAGCGGCCGCGAAATCCGCCGGACTGTTCGATGGCCACCACGTCGGCCGGCGACTCGACCACGCAGAGCTGCGCGGCGTCGCGCTGGTTGGATTGGCAAATGGTGCAATATTCGCTCTCCGTCAACATCCGGCAACGCTTGCAATGCCCGACGTTGTTCAGTGCCTCCAGCAGCGACTGACTCAAGGCTCGGCCACCATCGCGATCTCGTTCCAGCAGGTAAAACGCCATTCGCTGCGCCGACTTCGGGCCCACGCCCGGCAGGCAGCGCAGGGAATCGATCAAGCGGGCAAGTGTCGGCGTGTACTTCATCGAAGCCCGGCTGCCCTCAAAAAGGCAGCTTCATACCCGGGGGAAGATTCAGTCCCGACATGAGGCCCGAGTACTTCTCCTGGCTGCGCGCCGCAATTTTCCGGGCTGCATCGTTGATGGCGGCAACCAGCAGATCTTCCAGCATGTCCTTGTCTTCGCCGAACAGTTTCGGCTCGATCGCCACCCTCTTGGCCTCGTGATGTCCGTTCAACGTGACTTTGACCATGCCGGCGCCGGACTCGCCCGTGACCTCGAGATCCGCGAGCTCCGCCTGTGCCTTCTGCATGTTCTCTTGCATCTGCTGCGCCTGGCGCATCAGATTTCCCAAACCGCCTTTCATCATAGGGATCTCCTCCTCCGTTAGTTCGCCGGCTTGACCGAAGCCAGGTCCACATCGGCGCCGAAGCGCTCGCGCAGCCCCTTGACCGCGGGGTCCGCCTCGAATGCGGCCGCCGCGCGAACGATCTTATCGTGCTCTGCCGAAGCTCGTTGCCGCGCGGGCGTGACGAGGCCGGATTGAGTGACATCGAAACTGACCCGAATGTCTCGGCCGAAATACTTGGACAAGCCCTGGGCGAGCTTGTCCTCGATGGGCCGTGAACGACGGTCCGCGGCCGCCTGATCGAGTTTCAACGCCAGACGATCATTCTCGAACGCGGCCGGCACGCAGTTCAAGGCGAACTGGCGCACCATGCCGCTCAAGCCCGCCGCTTCAACCACGGTCGGCCAGTTGACCGCGTCGATGGTCGCCGTCGGCATGCTCGCCGCGTCGCGCGCACCGGCGGCCGCGTTGCTCGCGCTGGGCGCATGCGGTGCGGCGACTCCCTCGGGCGGTGCGGCCGCCGGGCGGCCCGGCGTATTGCCCTGCGCCGGCGCGGTGTCGGGACGAAACGCCAGCATGCGCAGCAGGCTCATTTCGAATCCCACGCGCGGCTCCGGCGCCAAACCCAAATCGCGGCGGCCGCCGAGGGCAATCTGGTAGTAGAGCTGCGCATCCTCGGGCGAGATTGCCCGCGCAAGGCGCCCCAGCAAATCCGAATCGAATTCCTCATCCTGGAGCGCAGCCTCGGGCACTACTTGCACGATCGCAATGCGCTGCAGGAACGCCGCCAACTCCCCCAGCGCGCGATCATAATCCGGTGCGTCTCGATCGAGCTCTTTGACTTCAGCCAGCAACGCCGCTCCGTCGGCACGGGCCAATGCATCGATCAGCCGGCCCACATGTCCGCGATCGATGGTGCCCAGCATGGCGCGTGCGTCCGCCTCGTTCAAGGCGCCGCCGCCGAAGGCGATCAGCTGGTCCAACAGGCTCAAGCCATCCCGCATGCTGCCCTCGGCGGCACGCGCCAGCAGAGCCATCGCGGCCGGCTCGTACTGCAGGTTTTCCGCGGCGGCAATGACCTTCAAGCGTTCACCGATCAGTGCGGCCGACAGGCGTTTGAGGCTGAATTGCAAACAGCGCGAGAGCACGGTGGCGGGCAATTTCTGCGGATCGGTGGTCGCCAGCAGGAACTTCACGTGCGGCGGCGGCTCCTCCAGCGTTTTGAGCAGCGCGTTGAAGGAATGATTCGACAGCATGTGCACTTCGTCGATGAGGTACACCTTGTAGCGGCCGCGGGTCGGCGCATACTGGACGTTGTCGAGCAAATCGCGGGTGTCGTCCACTTTGGTGCGCGAAGCCGCGTCGACCTCGATGAG
>Ga0070696_100001234_pt1 | contig 16603 bp, 11 predicted proteins | sample KBSK1253metaG_FD_65474 | JGI IMG/M metagenome (GOLD analysis project Ga0070696, IMG submission 65474) | Corn, switchgrass and miscanthus rhizosphere microbial communities from Kellogg Biological Station, Michigan, USA - KBS K1-25-3 metaG | ecosystem: Host-associated > Plants > Roots >... | reverse complement strand
GTGGATTTGTCCGCGCCGGAAGTGCCGATCATGGATGGCAGCGCAGGTCCGTTTGTGTTCCTGTTGCAGTCGGCCGGCATTGAAGAACAAAACGCCGCCAAGCGTTTCATTCGCATCAAGAAGCCGGTGAAAGTGCAGGACGGCGACAAATGGGCCAGCTTCGATCCGTTTGAGGGATTCAAGGTCGGCTTTTCCATCGACTTCAATCACCCCATCATTTCCAAGCGCACCTCGCGTGCCGAGATTGATTTTTCCACTACGTCCTACGTCAAGGAAGTCAGCCGCGCCCGCACGTTTGGCTTCATGCGCGACATCGAGGTGTTGCGTGAGCACAATCTGGCGCTGGGCGGCTCGATGGACAACGCCGTGGTGCTGGACGACTATCGTGTATTGAACGAAGACGGCCTGCGCTACGAGGACGAGTTCGTCAAACACAAGATCCTTGACGCGATTGGCGACCTGTATTTGCTCGGGCACAGCTTGATCGGCGCCTACCATGCACACAAATCCGGCCATGAGCTCAACAACAAATTGTTGCGCGTGCTGGTTGCCGACGCTTCGGCGTGGGAGGAAGTCAGCTATCAGGAGGATCTGGCGTTCTCGCCGATCTCCTACGCGCATCCGGCACAGGCCATCTGACCGGCGCCCGGCAACGGTGATCCATGAAAAAGGCCATGCCCCCGGCATGGCCTTTTTTGTTGTGTGAAGTCCATCACTTGTCCGGAGCTTGCCTTCATGCGACATGTACGCCGGATGGTATTCAGGCGCTCGTGCATGCTATAAACCCATGCTGGCAGGTGGCGGAAGGTTGACTTCCGGCTGTCTCATCCGCTCGCATGCGCGCACGCATGTCTACTGTTGCGCGCCGCCCGACGAGGGTGCAGGGGTTTCGGTAGCGGATGCCAAAGCAAGAAACAGGGCTCTCAGTTCGGGGTCCGGGAATGACGCCGCAGCAGCCCGGAGATGGGAGGCCGTGGTGGGTGAAAGCGGTTTCAACCGGGCTGGCTGCGATGTGGCGAGGTCGGGGGTAACCACTTTGACCTTTATCGCACTGGCGCACGCGCCGATTGCGCGTGCGGAGGCAAGGATTTGCGTCTGCAACAAGCGCAGACGTGACGCCCACGCCGGTGAAGATGCAAGGAAGACGAGGCGGTCGTGGCGCAGGTCAGCGAATCGTACCTGTTCGCGCAACGGCAGGGGCAATGTTTGGCGTAGCGCGCGGTCCAACGCTTCCAGGGCGCCGGCTGTTTTGGCCAGGGTTGCGAAGGAGTCGCAGTCGGCAAGGGGTTTTGGCCCATGGAGTTTGCACCGGGAGGTGGCTGACGCTGTGGGTTGCATGCTGCCAACATCGATGCGGGGTGTTATGCAAATCATACTTGTTTCGCGCACTGGCCGGTTGCCTCGCACGTTTGACCTGGGCAATCGACATATGCGCTGGAAGTTGCTGGCGGCGGCGGCGATGATGGTGTTCGGTTGTGTGCTGGTCGGCGTCGTGCTGGCGCTGACGATTGCCAGCCCGCAGCAACGGGCACTGGCCGAAGTAGGCCGCCTGCAGCAGCAGATGCAGCAGCAGGCCGCGCAGTTGCGAACGGTGCGCGCCGACGCGCAGCACGACCTGGATGCGCTGGCCATCAAACTCGGCCAATTGCAGGCGCAGTCGACGCGACTGAACGCGCTGGGTGAACGTCTGGCGCAGGTCGGCAAGCTCGATGCGAGTGAGTTCAACTTCGACCAGGTGCCGGCCATGGGCGGGCCGGAGGATGCGGCGGCCGGCGAGTACGCACTGCCGGTGACCCTGGACCGCAGCATTGGCGATCTGGCGCATCAATTCGACCGGCAGCAGACGCAACTCACGGCGCTGCAAAGCCTGTTGCTGGATGCGCGCATCGATGCCGCCCTGAAGCCGGCAGGGATGCCCGTGCAAGGTTATATTTCATCCTATTTCGGTACCCGCCCCGATCCGTTTGACGGGCGGAGCGCGCGTCATGCCGGAATCGACATTGCGACTTCGTTCGGCACGCCGGTGCATGTGGTGGCCGAAGGCATGGTGACGTTCGCGGGTCGGCGTGGTGGTTATGGCAACGTGGTCGAGGTGGATCACGGCAACGGTTACATGACGCGTTACGCACACAACCGGACGCTGGATGTGCATGCTGGACAGCATGTCCAGGCGGGCGACGTCATCGCGCAGGCTGGATCTACCGGTCGCTCGACCGGCGCGCATGTGCATTTCGAGGTGTGGCGTGATGGTCGGGTGTTGAATCCGCTCGCATTTGTGCACAACCGGCGCTGATCTTTTTCGACTGGGGCCTTGAAACGGCCATTCCCGGGCATCATTCCTTGCTCGCGCGGGATGCTGGCGTAAACGGCGATGTGGAAGCCAAGCGCTGGCCGACGTGCGCGCGGCTGCTTGCAGTGTGCTTCTGCAGTCGCCTGCGGCTGGATCACGCGCGAAGCCCACGGCGGATTTGCCGTGGCTGGAAACCGCGTGTAGTAACATGCCCGATTGGCTCGCGTCAGTTGCGGGCGTTCTGTTCCCTATCCGGAAGACCGATGTTCAATCGCTCCCTGAAGAACTTTTTCGGCAGTCGTAACGAGCGGGTCATACGACAGCTGAGGCACACGGCCGCACGCATAAATGCGCTCGAGCCGGCCTGTATGAAATTGACCGATGAAGGCTTGCGCGGCAAGACCGACGAATTCAAGCAGCGTTTTGCGGCAGGCGAGTCGCTGGACAAATTGCTGCCCGAGGCATTTGCCGTGGTGCGCGAGGCTTCCAAGCGCAAGCTTGGCCTGCGTCATTATGACGTGCAGCTGGTTGGCGGCGTGGTGTTGCATCAGGGCAAGATCGCCGAGATGCGCACCGGTGAGGGCAAAACGCTGGTCGCCACTTTGCCGGTGTATCTCAACGCGATTGCCGGCCAGGGTGTGCATCTGGTCACGGTCAATGACTATCTGGCGCGGCGTGACGCGGCGCAGATGGGGGTGCTGTACAACTTTCTCGGGCTGAGTGTCGGGGTTGTGTATCCGGGCATGGATCACGCCGACAAGGCTGCCGCATACAACGCCGACATTACCTACGGCACCAACAACGAGTTTGGTTTCGATTATCTGCGCGACAACATGGCGTTGAGCAAGGAGCAACGTTATCAGCGTGGCCTGAATTTCGCGATTGTCGATGAGGTGGACTCCATCCTCATTGACGAGGCGCGCACGCCGCTGATTATTTCCGGCCCGGCCGAAGACTCGGTGCAGCTGTACGTGGCCATCAACAAGATCGTGCCGCACATGATCCGCCAGACTGAAGAAGACGGTGCGGGCGATTACTGGGTCGACGAGAAACAAAAACAGGCGCATCTGTCCGAAGAAGGCATGCAGCACGCAGAAGAGCTGTTGCACGCGAGTGGCGTATTGAGCGAAGACAGCGCGCTGTATGACTCCAAGAACCTGGCCGTCGTGCACCACCTGAACGCGGCCTTGCGCGCGCACGGGATTTACCAGCGCGACGTGGATTACATCGTGAGTGACGGCGAAGTCATCATTGTCGATGAGTTCACCGGGCGCACCCTGGCGGGGCGGCGCTGGTCCGATGGGTTGCATCAGGCGGTGGAGGCCAAGGAAGGGGTGCCGATCCAGCGCGAAAACCAGACGATGGCGACGGTGACGTTCCAGAATCTGTTTCGCATGTACAAGAAACTTTCGGGCATGACTGGTACGGCATTTACCGAGGCGTTCGAGTTCGACAGCATTTATGGCCTGGATGTAGTGGTCATCCCCACCCACAAGCCGATGATTCGCACCGACAATCAGGACATGATCTTCCTTTCCACCGCACCCAAGTACCGCGCGGTTGTCGAGGACGTGAAAACGCGCCACGCGAAGGGTCAGCCGGTGCTGGTCGGTACCACGTCCATCGAGGTGTCGGAACTGGTATCCAAGGAACTTGACGCTGCCGGTATCCCGCACGAAGTACTCAATGCCAAGCAACACGAGCGCGAGGCCTACATCGTGGCGCAGGCCGGCGCACTGGGTCAGGTCACTATCGCCACCAACATGGCCGGTCGCGGTACGGACATTGTCCTTGGCGGCAGCCTGGAGGCCGCGCTGGCGGCGCTGCCGGCCGAGGCAACGGATGCAGAGCGCGAGGCAGTACGGGCCACTTGGCAGGCCGAGCATGAGAAGGTGCTGGCTGCCGGCGGGTTGCATATCATCGGCACCGAGCGCCACGAATCGCGACGCATCGACAACCAGTTGCGCGGTCGTTCCGGCCGTCAGGGCGACCCAGGTTCCTCGCGCTTTTACCTGTCGCTGGATGACAACTTGCTGCGCATCTTCGGTGGTGAGGGCTTGGTGCGTTGGATGAAGCGCTTCGGCATGAAAGACGACGACGCGCTGGAAGATCGTATGGTCAGCCGGCAGATCGAAAAGGCCCAGCGCAAGGTCGAGCAGCACAACTTCGACATCCGCAAACACCTGCTGGAATTCGACGACGTTGCCAACGACCAGCGCAAGGTGATCTATACCCAGCGCGACGAATTGCTTGAAGGCGAAGAAGTGGCGGCGACCGTCGCCGACATTCGCGAGGATGTGGTGCGTTCGCTGGTGCTCGCGCACGTCCCGGCGGACAGTATCGACGAGCAGTGGGACATTCCCGGGCTGGACCAGCAGCTGGAAACCGAGTTCGGGCTGTCACTGGGCTTGGTGCACTGGTTCGAGGCGCAGGCGGAAGTTGATGCCGAGCGAATCCTGGCGCGCGTGCTGGACGGTGTGAACGAGATGTTCCAAGCCAAGGAAGAGCAGATTGGTGCCGAGACCATGCGCCAGCTGGAAAAGCACGTCATGCTGACGGTGGTGGACAACGCCTGGAAAGATCATCTGTCCAACATGGATTACCTGCGCCAGAGCATTGGCCTGGTCGGTTATGCACAACAGGATCCGAAGCAGGCGTTCAAGCGCGAAGCATTTCGCCTGTTCTCCGAGATGCTCGATCGCATCAAGGCCGAGGTGGTGCAGATGCTTGCACGCATTCGGGTGCGCAGCGAGGAAGAAGTTGCTGAAATGGAAGCCGAGCAGCAGCGCATCGCCGCGCGCCTGCAGCAGCAGATGCTCGCCAGCGGTGGCGGTGCTCCGGCCGAAAGTGCGTTTGGCGCTGCGCAGGAAGGTTCGGATACGGGTGTCGCGACCGCGGTACGTCGGCCCGTGCAACTGGCCGGGCCCAAGGTTGGGCGCAACGATCCGTGCCCGTGCGGTTCGGGGAAGAAATACAAGCACTGCCATGGGCAGCTCAGCTGAGCGACGGGCGAAGAGCGCGTTTGCTGTCGCGGGTGAGGTGCCGGTCGGTCAGTCGGAGCCGCCAGGCTGGCGCTGGCGACCTGGTTGCGCATCGACGCTGATGTAGCGTGGCTCGGCAGTATCCAGTTGCAGTGCGGTGAGCTGTCCGCCCCACACGCAACCAGTGTCGATCGCGTGCACGCCGCAGCCGACAAAGCGCCCGAGGGTCGACCAGTGGCCGCAGACAATGCGCAGCCTGCGCTGGCGTACGCCGGGCACGGAAAACCACGGATACAATCCGGGCTTTTGGGTACCTGGCGTGCCCTTGGCATCGAAATCAATCCGCCCGTTGACGTCGCAGTAGCGCATCCGCGTGAGCATGTTGATGGTCGCGCGCTGCCGATCCAGTCCCTGCAAGCGGTTGGACCACGTGGCGGGACGATTGCCGAATAGATTGCGCAGCAACTTGGGGTGGCGCGGGCTGGACAACTCGCGTTCCACCTCCCGTGCGGCCTCCTGCGCTTGGCGCAGCGTCCACGCTGGCGCGAGACCGGCGTGGATCATGGTCCAGTTCAGTGCCACGTCGTGATGCAGCAGCTTTTGCGAACGCAGCCACTCAAACAGCACGGGCGCGTCTTCGGCAAACAGCACCTCACGCAATTCCGGGTTGACGCGCGCCTGCGCCTCGGGACGGCGTTGTGCGATCGACAGCAGGCTGAGGTCGTGGTTGCCCAAGGTGATGATGCAGTTTTCGCGCAAGCTGTGGATCAGCCGCAGCGTCAGCAGCGATTGGCCGCCCCGGTTCACCAGATCGCCGCAAAACCACAGCTGATCGCGGGCCGGGTCAAACCGCAGCTTCTCCAGCAGTCGCTGCAGCTCCGGATAACAACCCTGCACGTCGCCGATTGCATACGTAGCCATGTCAGCGCACGGTCATCAATGCAGCGTGCGCGGGACGGACAGGGTAAACGTGGGAATCGGCGCCTCGAAGTGCGTGCCATCATCGGCAAGCATCTGGTAGCTGCCACCCATGGTGCCGACCGAGGTTTCCAGCACTGCGCCGGAGGTGTACTCGAAATCGTCGCCCGGCCGCATCCACGGCTGTTCGCCAGTGACGCCGTCGCCGCGCACTTCCTGCACCTTGCCGTTGGCGTCGGTGATCACCCAGTGACGCGTGAGCAGGCGTGCCGGCATCTCTCCGGCGTTGCGCAGCGTGACGGTGTAGGCGAACACAAAACGGTTGGCTTGCGGTTTCGATTGGTCAGGCACGAAGCGGGATTGGACCTGCACTTCAATCGTGTAGGTGGATTTTTCAGTCATGCGTGGATTGTACGGCTTGTACCGTTCGACCGCGCGTCCGCCATGGTCGGTGCGCGTCACTCTGGAGCGTGGGTGGCAGAAACGCGAGCGACTGCGGGTTCAGCGTTTGAGGCTTTCCCTGCGCCGCCGTTCGGCCATGGACCACTGCGGACTGCAAACCATCACGGCAACTGCCTCAATACGACTTGCATCGCTGGGTGGCTTCTACGGCTCCTGCTCCTGGGTCGCAGGCGGTGTGCGCCGACGCGTGGCGAGCACCCGGGCCAGGCGCACAAACGCGGCGGGAGCGAGGGTTTCTGCCCGCGCGCGCGGGTCGACGTCGGCGCTGCGGATCGCCTCGCTGTCGAGCAATTGGCTGAGCGCGTTGGCCAGTGTCTTGCGACGCTGGCCAAAGGCTGCCTTGACCACGGCGTGAACGTCCTGCGCTGGCGCGTCGTGGCGTTCGTGTGCGCTCAGTGGTACCAACCGCACCACCGAAGAATCCACCTTTGGCGGTGGCCGGAAGGCGCGCGCGGGCACGTCGAACAGCGGCTCGACGCGGCACGCCAGCTGTAGCATCACCGACAGTCGCCCGTAGATTTTGCTGCCTGGCATGGCCGCCATGCGTTCCACCACTTCCTTCTGCAGCATGAAGTGCATGTCCTCGATCACCGCCAGGTGGCTGATGCAGTGAAACAGGATCGGGCTGGAAATGTAGTACGGCAGATTGCCGACAAGGCGCAGGCGCGCCACGTCGTGACTGTTTGCCAGCACGGTGAGATCAACCTGCAGGATGTCGGCGTGGATGATGGCCAGTTCACCGACATTGGCGGCACGGGCGTGCAACGCGGGGATCAGGTCGGTATCCAGTTCAATGGCTGCGAGCTTGCCGGCGGCGTGCAACAGCGGCAGCGTCAGTGCACCTTCACCCGGGCCGATTTCCAGCACGAAGTCCTGCGCGCGTGGCGCTACCGCGCGGACGATGCGCTCGATGTAGCTGTGGTCGTGGAGGAAGTGCTGACCGAAGCTTTTCTTCGGTGCGGTCATGGTGCGCAGTTGCGGCCGCGTGGCGGTTTGCCTTGGGCTGCGTCCGCTGGCCCTTGCATGTCGCCTGGCAACACCTTGGCGCTGGCACTCGCTGCGTTGCCGCGGGCGAGCAGATCCATGGCCATCTGCGTGGCGGCGATCAGACTGGCCGGGTTGGCGGTGCCGCTGCCGGCCAGGTCCAGCGCGGTGCCGTGATCCACCGAGGTGCGGATGAACGGCAGGCCGAGGGTGAGATTGACGGTGCAGTCAAACGCCTCGCTCTTCAACACGGGCAAGGCCTGGTCATGGTACATCGCCAGCACGGCGTCGTAGCGCTGGCGTTGCGCCGGGACGAATGCGGTGTCAGCTGGCAACGGGCCCAGCAGCTGCATGCCTTCGTCGCGCAACGCATCGAGGCAGGGGATGATGATGTCGATCTCTTCCCGGCCAAGGTGACCGCCTTCACCGGCGTGCGGGTTGAGCCCGAGCACGGCGATGCGTGGCGCGGCGAAGCCGAATTTCCGGCGCAACTCCGCGTGCACGATGCGCAGCACCCGGGTAAGCGTGCTCGTGGTGATGGCGGCTGGCACGGCGGCCAGTGGCAGATGCGTGGTCGCCAGCGCCACGCGCAGGGTCGGGCTGGCCAGCATCATCACAACGTCGGCATGGGCACGGCTGGCAAAGAACTCAGTATGCCCACTGAAGGGCACACCGGCGTCGTTGATGGTGGCCTTCTGCAGCGGTGCGGTGACCATGGCGGCATAGCGTCCGTCCATGCAGCCGTCGGCAGCCGTTGCCAGCGTCGCCAGCACGTGCCGCGCGTTGCGTGGGTCAGGGTGGCCGGGTGTTTCCGGCGTGGCCAACGCCACGTGACACACGCGCAACGTCCCCGGCGCGCGTTCACTGCTGGCAGTGCCATCGTCGTCAACCAGGTTCACGCTGACGCCACAGCGCGCTGCGGCGCGCTGCAACAACGTCCGGTCAGTGATCGCGATCAGCTCGGCTGCGACTGCAGTGCATGCCAGCCGGATCAATAGTTCAGGCCCCACGCCGGCTGGTTCGCCGGCGGTGATCGCCAGTCGCGGCAGCGGGGTGCCGTTCAATCCGTTTGCGGCGCGCTGGCGCTGGCCGGTTGCCTGCTGGCGTCCTGCAATCCCGGCAACAGTACCCTGATGTAGGCGTTGGCACGCAAGTCGCGCAGGAAGTCGTCGTAGACCTGCTCCGCCTTGCGGTTGCCGATGGATTGGCGCGCCTGATTGCGGGCGATCTCGTCGGTAAGGTCACTCTGTCGCGTACCCAGGCGTTGCACGATGTGCCAGCCGGCTCCGGTCTGCAGCGGCGGCGAAACTTCGTCGTCCTTGAGCTCGACCAGCGCCTTGCCGATGGCCGTGCCCCATGCGTCCTGCTGGAACCAGCCCATGTCGCCGCCGGCGTTAGCAGTGGTGTCGTCCTTGGAATCGGCCTTTGCCAGCTTGGCGAAATCCTCGTGCTTGTTGACGATCCGGTCGTAGATATCCTGGGCTTTCTGCTCGGCTTGCGCGGGCGTGACCAGCTCGGAGGGTTTGATCAGGATCTGTCGCGCGTGGAACTCGGTGACCAGCTGCCGGCCCGGTTGGCGTTGTCCGAACAGCTTGAGGATATGGAAGCCGGTGGGACCGCGCAGCGGTGGGCTGACCTCGCCCGCCTGCATGTTGGCGACCGCATCGGCAAATGCCGGTGGCACCTCGTCCAGACGGCGCCAGCCGAGATCCCCGCCGTCGAGCGCATCGGGTGCATCGGAATAGCGGATCGCCGCGGCGTTGAAATCCATGCCGCCCTTGATGGCGGTCTCGGCCTGCTCGGCCTTGGCCTGGCTGGCCTGGATTGCTGCCGCGTCGGCACCGCCGGGAATACTGATCTGGATGTGTCCGAGGTGGACTTCACCCGCCTTGTAGGTCGGGCTTTGCAATAGGTTGTCGATTTCGCTGTCAGTGACGGACACGGAATCATGGACGACACTTTCGTGCAGACGCTGCACGGTAATCTGGTCGGCCAGTTGCTGGCGGAATTCCGCAAAACTGCCGGTGCGCTCCACTTCCGCGCGCAGCTGTTCCGGCGTGATCTTGTTCTGCTGGGCCACGACATTGACGGCCTGGCCAACATCGGCGTCGGAGACGTGAATACCCTGATCCAGGGCTTTTTGCACCTGCAGGCGCATCATGATCAGGCGGTCGAGCACCTGCTTTTGCAATACGTCGGGCGGCGGCAACTGCTCCGGATGCCCGGCGTACTGTTGCTGTACCGAGCGCACCGCGTCGTTCAACTCGCTTTGCAGGATGACGTCGTCATTGGCGACCGCGACAATGCGGTCCAGCGGCTGGTTGGCGGGAGCCGCGGGCGTCAACAGTTGCGCGTGCGCGGAGAAGGTGATCGCGCCAGCGATCAGAAGGAGTGCGATGGATCGCTTCATCAAGGGAAAGCCTGTATCGGCGGGGCGAGTACGGTTATTGATAACCCAGAATATCACGGTGCAAAAGTGGCTCCACCTGGCCACCAGTGGAACCCAGTCCCTTGAACACGACTTCAAACAGGACGGCATTGTCACGTCGATTGAGGCCAGCCTGGTTCGAGGCCGGGCCAAAACCGTAATTGCCCTGGTTGACGTAGCTGCGTGCCACCAGTCGCAGGGAGATGCAGCAGCTGTCGAATTGCACGCCGGCCAGTGCCTCGACCATGCGTCCATCCGGCACCGACCAGGCTGCCGAGCCCACCAGGCGCCAGCGCGCGGACAGCGGATAGACCGCCGATGCGCTGTATTGTTCCAGCAAGGCGCGCCGGTAACGGTAAGCGAAGTTGACGATGCCGTCCTCGCCCACCCGGCGTTGCAGTTCCAGCGTGCCCATTTCATTCTGGTGCGTGTTCGGGCTCCACTGATAGGCGCTGTTCAAGCGCCACCGGTCACTGAGTTGTGCGCTCAGTTGTGCCACGTAGCTGGAGCCTGACCAGTCGCTGCCCAGCACGCGTTGCGGCGTGAAGTAGCGGATCTGGCCGATGCTCGCCGACAGTCGCTCGACGCCGTTTTCGTCGAGCAGGCGCGAGGTGACCGCGGCGGTGAGGTTGTTCGCATCCATTTGCCGGTCGGCGCCGGAAAACCGGTTGGGGGAAAACAGCTGCCAGTAGTCGAACGACATCAGATTGGTATTGAACAGCGGCAGATTGGACTGGTCGCGGTACGGGACATACAGGTAGTACAGCCGCGGCTCCAGGGTTTGCGTGTAGTCGTGGCCGAACAGCGCGGTGCTGCGGTCGAACACCAGTCCGCTGTCGACACTGACGATGGGCAACGAACGGCTTGGCGATTGCTCCGTGAACGGCGAGGTGGCTCCGGTGGGCAATAGTCCGGAGTAGCCGTACCGGGAGGGATCGCCGTTGAGCTGGTAAGCGGTATAGCGGTATGCCAGCTTCGGGCGGACAAACCAGGCGGAGGTGCCGAAACTCGCACTGAGATACGGGTACAGCTCCTCACGTTGACCTTCGATGAAGCCGGGTTTGCGAAACGCCACGGCTTCGCTGTCCATGCCCGCTTCCAGCCAGCGCGACAGCGGCAGGTTCGCATTGAACGTCACGTAAGGCAGTTGCCGATACGGCAGCACCCGGTCGGTGAGGAACGGGTTGGTGTTCTGATAGGCGACACCGCCAACTGCGGCGTCCCACCAGGTACCGCCGCCGGCCACGGCCAGTGACGAGGCCAGCGAATAGACCGTTGAACTCAGGCTGTTGTCGGCAAAGTCATACAGGTAACTGCTGTCCGACCTGCGGTTGATCGACGTGCGCAGGCGCCAGCTGTTCCACAGATGGGTGGTGTCGGAGAAGTTGATCAGGTAACGGTGTGTGTCCGTGGTGTCGGCCAGGGCGCTGGACGTGCCGTGGTCGCGCGGCACGTATTGCACATTGAGCTGACCGCTGCTGCCGGGTACGAGATAGCGAAACTCGCCGCCCAGCATGGGGCCGCGCAGGCTGTACAGGCGCGGGTCGAGCGTCGCGTCGTAATTCGGTGCCAGATTGAGATAATACGGCGTGCTGAGCTGGAAGCCGGAGCGGCTGGTACGGCCGATGGTCGGGTACAGAAAGCCGCTCTTGCGCCGGTCGTCCAGGGGAAAGCTGAAGTAGGGCAGGTACAAAAACGGCACGTTGCCCAGGCGCATCGTCGCATGGTGCGCCACGCCGACGCCGGTATCCTTGTCGAGGGTGATTGAGCGGGCACGGAATTCCCACACATGGTGGCCGACATCGCACGTCGAATAGGTGGCCATCGAGTAGCGCGAACGTTGCGCATCCAGCAGCTGCCCTTGTTTGGCCACGCCATTGCCGCGCGCCTCCAGCATTTGATAGCGCACATCGTCGGCCATACCGTGGCTGGCCTCGGTGTTGCCGCGCATGTGTGAGGCGGCCAGCAACTGGCCGGCTTCCTGATAACGCACGTTGCCGCGCGCGTCGTAATCCGTGGTCTGGTCGTTGTAATCGACGCTGTCGGCCTGCAGTTGCTGGTCGGCACGTCGCAGCTGCACGTTGCCGGACAAGTGGTAGACGGTCTGGTTCGAGCTGTCCACATGTGCGGACTGCACCTGTGCAGCACTGGTGTCGCGCCGGTTGGAATCCTTGTCCAGCGTGGGGTCGTAGAACTCCAGCAGCGCATTGGGCCGGCACATGGCGTAGCTGGGCGGCCGTGGTGCGCAGTGGAACGTGCCGAGTGGACAGGCTGCGGCGCTGGGGGACGCATTGGTGGCCGCGCTGCTGGCCGCGTCAGCCCCGGCTGGCGCGCCAACCAGGGCCAGCGCTGCGGCGATGGCGAGCAGGCGGCGAGGAGGAAACTTGGATGTCACTATGGAATTCGCTGACCTTGAAGGCTCGTTAAGCTAGCAGAAAGACCACGCATGCGGCAGGGACCGGGCCTGTTCACCGCGCTGCAGATTCAGGCTTGGCGGACAGCGAGCAACGCCGTCAGCCGATCTGTCGAGCACAACGTTCCGGCTGGAGACGCGTGCCAGTGCTGGCGGCGCAGTTTGCTGTTGCAGGGTCGGGTACCACCGGTTGTAGGCGGTGGCGGGATGTGCATCAACGCGCGTCACTGCAGCAGTGCGCTGACATGGGCGCTCACGCTGTCCGCGAGCGCCGCGAGGTCGTAACCGCCTTCGAGTGTGGATACCAGCCGACCTTGCGCGTGGGCTCGCGCCAGCGCCACCAGCTGGGTGGTGATCCATGTGTAGTCTCCCCGATCCAGTTGCAGATCGGCCAGCGGGTCGCAACGATGGGCGTCGAAGCCGGCGCTGATCAACACCAGTTGTGGCCGGAACGCGTACAAACGCGGCAACAGCACGTCATTCCAGAGCGCGCGAAATGCGTGCGAACCGGTGCCGGGTGCCAGTGTGCCGTTGACGATGTTGCCCACGCCACATTCGTCCTCGCCACCGGAGTTTGGGTACAGCGGTGATTGATGGCTGGAGGCAAACAACACGCGTGGCTCGCGCGCAAAAACGTCCTGTGTACCGTTGCCGTGATGCACATCGAAGTCGGCAATGGCGACCCGATTGAGCCCGAACTGGGCGAGCGCGTGGGCGGCGCCCAGCGCGACGTTGTTGAACAGGCAAAAACCCATCGCCCGCGTGCGGGTGGCGTGGTGACCGGGCGGTCGCACCGCGCAGAACGCCTTGTCGCAACGGCCCTCGAGCACCGCGCCGACTGCGGCGATGACGGCGCCGGCAGCGCGCAGCGCGGCTTCGGGCGATGCGGCGCAGCAATAGGTGTCGGCATCGAGCATGCATTCGCCACGGTCTGCGGTGGCGGACAGGACAGTGTCCACGTGCGCTGCGGCATGCACGCGCAGCAACTGTTCGCGCGTGGCGCACGGTGCCTCGACCCGGTCAAGCGCGGCATAACGATCATGGTCGAGCGCCCGCAGCACGGCGACCAACCGCGCTGGACACTCGACATGCTCGGTAGCCGATTGGTGCTGCAGGCAGGCGGGGTGCGTATAAAGCCGCAGCATGGGCTGACTCAGGTTGCGGGCTTGGGCCTGGGGCGGCGTTCATGCTGCCACAGCACCTCGCCGTGACCACTTTCCCGCGCCAGTACCCGGCTGATCACGAACAGCAAGTCGGACAGCCGGTTGAGGTAATGCTGTGGTTGCACGCGGATGGCTTCCTCGCGCGACAGCGCCACGACCGCGCGTTCCGCGCGACGGCATACGGTGCGCGCAAGGTGCCCGCAGGCTGCGGCCATGCCGCCACCGGGCAGGATGAATTCCTTCAGCGGCGGCAACGGATCGTTCAATTCGTCGAGCACGGCTTCCAGGCGGGTAACGTCCGCGTCCTGCACGGTTTCCATGCCCGGGATGCACAGCTCGCCGCCCAAGTCGAACAAGTCGTGCTGCACCTGGGTCAGTGCCTCGCGCACGGGATCGGGTACGCCGTCCGCCGCCAGCACCATGCCGATTGTGCAGTTGAGCTCGTCCACGGTTCCGTACGCGGTGACACGCAACGAATCCTTGCCGGTGCGCGAACCATCGCCCAACCCGGTACTGCCGTCGTCACCGGTGCGGGTGTAGATGCGGGAGAGTCGGTTGCCCATGCTTGCCAGTCAGTACGCGCGCGCGTAGCCGGCACGCCGGCCATGGCTGTACAGCGTAGCGGCGACGTGCAGCAGCGCGCCGATGCCCACATACAAGGCAGTGGTGCCCAGGAACGGCAGATACCAGTCGCCGAGGTTGGCCATCCAGCTGGCGGTGCTGCGCGGCAGCGGCACGGCGTTGCCCAGCCAGTAGAAGCTGCCATTGGAAATGAGGTAGCACGCCGCTTCACTGACCAGCAAGGCGCTCGTTGCCAGACCCAGCGTCGATGCCCGCAACCCGTGTTGATGGGCCGCCAGCCAGCTGCCGCCCAACCACAGCGCGCCGAAGTAAGCAGGCATGCTCCAGTACGCCGGGGACACGCAGTAGTGCGTCCAGAAGTCGAGGCCTTGGCCGGTAATCACGAAAAAGTCGATCAGCACCGCCTCGGCGATCAGCAGCACGAACGCCCAGCGGGCGGAGCCGCGCAGCCAGAAGCCAGCCAGGAAAAATATCCCCCACGAGGCGTCGGGTATCACGCTGAAATGATGCAATCGCGTGGCTGCCATCACCAGTGCCAGCAACAGAAAAACGCCGAAGCGTGCGGTGGAGGTCTTGACCATGTGCAGTTCCATGTAGGCGTCTGGATTAGGGCACTAGTCTATCGCAACGACACGGCGTGGGCCCCCGCTTCGGTATGATCGACACATGGATACCTCTGGATCGGCGATAGTGGATCCCCGCAGCGTGCTGGTCGTTGGCGGTGGCCTGGTGGGGGCGAGTCTGGCGATTGCGCTGGATGCGGCGGGCATTGCCACCACGCTGGTCGAAGCCGCTGCCCCGCGCGTCGGTGCGCAACCCAGTTACGATGAGCGCAACCTTGCCTTGGCGCGCGCGAGCGTCAATGGTCTGCGGGCCATTGGTGTGTGGCGACATGCCGCCGCGTCGGCCACTCCGATTCGGCATATCCGCGTGAGTCGGGCTGGCGACTTTGGCAGCACCCGTCTGGATGCTGACCGACTTGGTGTCGATGCACTGGGTTGGACGCTGCCGGCGCGCGAGCTGGGTGCGGCGCTGCTGCGGCGTCTTGACGAGTGCCAGCAGCTGACCCGACTGGCGCCGGCCACGTTGACCGCGCTGGAACCGCTGGCTGCTGGCTGGCGCGCGCAGGTGCGCTGCGCCGATGGCAATCGCAGTGTCGATGCTGCGCTGGTCGTTGGCGCCGATGGGACCGAATCGTTCGTGCGCGGTGCGCTGGGTGTGGGCATCGAGCGTCACGATTATCAACAGACGTTGTTTGTATGCACCGTCACCCCCGCACGCGAGCATGCGCAACGTGCGTTTGAACGCTTCAGTGATGAAGGCCCGATCGCGTTGCTGCCGCTGGCGGGTCACCACTGTGGGCTCGTCCTCACCGTTCCCGGTGCCGCGGCGGCCGACGTTGCCGCGCTGGATGACGCCGGTTATCTCGCGCTGGCACAACGTCGCTTTGGCTGGCGCCTGGGGCAACTGACGCGGCCAGGGCGGCGGTTTCCGTACGCCGTGCATCGCGTCGTCGCCCGGCAATTGATTGCACGCCGGGCCGTGCTGGTCGGCAATGCGGCACAGACCATTCATCCCATTGGCGCGCAAGGTTTCAACCTCGGCTTGCGCGATGCGCTGACGCTGGCCGAGCTGGTGGCCGCTGCGCCTGATGCCGGCGGGCGTGAGTTGCTGCAGCGCTATGCGGCACGGCGCGCGCCGGATCGCGACGGCACCATGGCCATGAGTCACGGCCTGGTGCAGCTCGCCTGTCTGCGGCAACCGCTGTTGGCGCCGTTGCGTTCGCTGGCACTGCTGGCGTGTGATCGGCTGCCGCCGCTGCAGCGCGCGTTGGCCCGCCGTGGCATGGGTTTCCGCGGCGAGCCGCCCCATGCAGTGCTGGAGCCGCGGACATGACGGTTACCACGCAGAACGGCACCGCGCGCCGCCGAGCACCGGCGCTGGATGTCGCCGTGGTTGGTGGCGGCATGGCGGGCGCGGCGGCCGCACTGGCATTGGCGCGCGCCGGCTTCGCCACGGCCTTGCTGGAAGCGCGCCAGCCAAGGGCGTGGAACCCGGACGACGAGGTCGATTTGCGTGTGGTCGGGCTGGCGCCATCGTCCATCGCCCTGCTGCAGCAGCTGGGCGTCTGGACGTCCATTTGCAATGCACGCTGCAGTCGCTACACCCACATGCACGTCTGGGATGCGGCGAGTGGTGCGGCCATCGATTTCGATGCTGCCGACACCGGGGACGACGCGCTGGGTTGCATCGTGGAAAACCGCCTGGTGCAGTGGACCTTGTGGAACGCCTTGCCGGCGGCTGGCGTGCGCGTGTCGTGTCCGGCGCAGGTGGCAGGGATGCAGGCTGAGGAAGACCGCATTGGTCTGAACCTGGCCGATG
>Ga0070696_100001233_pt1 | contig 16612 bp, 14 predicted proteins | sample KBSK1253metaG_FD_65474 | JGI IMG/M metagenome (GOLD analysis project Ga0070696, IMG submission 65474) | Corn, switchgrass and miscanthus rhizosphere microbial communities from Kellogg Biological Station, Michigan, USA - KBS K1-25-3 metaG | ecosystem: Host-associated > Plants > Roots >... | reverse complement strand
TATAAGAAAGATAATCGAGCGTTCTGCGCACGGTGCCCTCGTTTGCCGTGATGTACGTCAGCACGCGAACCACCCTGATGCCCGCCAACTCTTCGACCGTCCGCAGCCTGTGCCTGTACCCTGGGAAGATCTTTCCCTCCGGAAAATTTGGGGCGCTGCAAAGCACCGTTACTGAATGGCCGGCGCCCGCCCACAGCTTGGCGCGCTCGTATACATGCGCTGCGGGCGCCGAGGGTTCGGGAAAGAAATGGTCGGACAAGAACAGGATCCGCATTCTCAGGCACCGTGCACGGCAACTACGTCGAACGCGGATTGTTTGACGGATGCCCGCGTGCGCCGTCAATGATACTGCAATGTACCATTCGATTTGGCTAAACCTCGAATTGGACACGCGATTGCCCATTATTTCAGAGCTAGGAACTGGCGTCGACCCAAGTGATAAATGCTGTTAAACCTGAGCAGCTTAATCCGGTACTCACAGGACACCAGCCAGGCACGGACCCTCTGTTCCGGCGCCGTGGATGGCCTTTTGAGCACTGCGCAACATCGGAGCACCTCTCGGTATGTTCTGCATTTTGGTCGACTTCAATGATTCCAGTCACGGGCACGGAATTGACCTATGACGAGCGCGGGAATAGATCGTCCCTCCCTCACGAGCATCGCAGCTGCGCTGCGTAAAACCACTGAGACTCTGGCGCGTGAACTCGCCGCTCCGACGAGCGAACCGCCGTGCTGGACGGAATTCGAGTGGCGGGTCGCCAGGGCGGTAGCCGCAATGCACGGGGTGTCTTCGCTTCTCTACGCTGGATTACGCTGGGAGGGCCCAGTAAGCTGGCGTCAGTTTCTTCGTGACCAACGGGATCAATCCGTCAGCCGACACCTGCACATCACGCGCTTATTGGATGTAATCGACTCCCAGGCGCATCGCGATCGGTTGGCGATCGTGGCGCTGAAGGGTGCGGCGCTGCACGCGAGCGGAATCTACGAGGCCGGTCAGCGCCCGATGGGAGATGTCGATTTTCTGGTTCGCGCTGACGACTTGGAAGCGACCGCTCGACTACTTGAGAATTGCGGGTATTTGGCCGCGTTTAGCGCACGTCGCCACGAGGTGTTCCAACCGCTGATAGGACGAGTTTCGACGGGTATCAGGTTGGGCGAACACGTCGAGAACCCGATTAAAATCGAAGTGCATACTAGGATTGAGGAACATCTTCCGGTCACCGCGGCAAACATCACGCAGTTCGTCTTTCCGCGTGTGGCGCATGCCGGGCTCAACGCGTATCCATCGACTGCGTCACTCATGATGCATCTATTGCTGCACGCTGCCGGGAACATGCGGGCTCGTGCACTCAGGCTTATTCAATTGCATGATATCTCGTTGTTGGCGGCGCGTTTGGGCCCTCGCGACTGGGAGGAATTGCTTGCTACGCACCCGGATAATTCCGGTTTGTGGTGGGCGTTCGCGCCGCTGATGTTAACGGCGCGCTATTATCCGGCGACAATTCCGAATGCTCTATTCGTTCGTCTGGGCGCAGGCTGTCCGCGGCTACTAGCTGCTCTGGCACGGCGTCGCCAGCTGGCAGATGTTTCCTGGTCAAATATTCGCATCGCTGCGTTTCCAGGTGTCGAGTGGTCCCGAACCCCCGGTGAGGCAGTCGATTTCATGATCAGCAGAATTTGGCCGACCCGTGAAGCCCGGATGGAGCTGAAAGAGAGTGCTGCTCAGATTCCAGGTAGTACGACCATCCCATGGTACGGCATACCGCACAGCGTCCGCATTCTGCGCTGGCTATTCTCCAGGCCGCCTCGGGTGCAGACCCTTCTCTCAGTTCACGCAGCGCTGATGCAGGAGCCTTAATAAAACCTTGTAATTCCCGGCTCCTTCACGTCACCATTGCAATTCCAAGCAAACCGCCCGCAGTTCGGACCAGCCGCGCCTACACCGTCCCGGACAAACCGATAATTATGTCGCCGCTTCCATGCACCTTTTTATTTTCCTTGCGTTGTTGGTGAAGAATGGCACGATTACATGGGTGGTCTGGTTGTGTGGGTCCGCATACTACGTACCAGCCACAGACCTGTGCCGCAAGCCTCGCGACCATTTTCGGAGTGACGAATTGGCAAATACCGCGTTAATCACTGGCATTACTGGGCAAGATGGTGCGTATCTTGCCGAATTCCTCCTTGCAAAGGGATACACGGTACATGGCGTCAAACGCCGCGCCTCGTCATTCAACACCGACCGCATCGATCACCTCTATCAGGATCCGCACGAGCAGGATGTGCGCCTCAAGCTGCACTATGGGGACTTGACGGACTCGACGAATCTCATTCGAATCATTCAAGAGGTTCAACCGGACGAAATTTACAATCTTGCGGCCCAAAGCCATGTCGGGGTCTCCTTCGAAACTCCCGAGTACACGGCCAACTCGGACGCGCTGGGTACCCTGCGGGTGCTGGAAGCCATTCGTATCTTGGGGCTGGAAAAGAAAACACGTTTCTACCAGGCGTCCACGTCCGAAATGTTCGGCAAAGTCCAGGAAATCCCGCAGCGCGAAACGACGCCGTTCTATCCGCGATCACCCTACGGCGCCGCCAAGGTGTACGCGTATTGGATTACGGTGAATTATCGTGAAGCCTACGGTCTCTTCGCCTGCAACGGCATCCTGTTCAACCACGAATCCCCGATGCGGGGTGAGACCTTCGTGTCCCGCAAGATCACTAGAGCCTTGACGCGCATCAAGGTTGGGCTGCAGCAAAACCTGCACCTGGGTAACCTCGATTCGCGGCGCGATTGGGGTCACGCGCGCGACTACGTGCGCGCACAATGGCTGATGTTGCAGCAAGATGAGCCGGAGGACTTCGTTATCGCCACCGGCAAGCAATTCTCGGTTCGTGATTTCGTGGTCGCCGCCGGCTCATTGCTCGACATGAAGATTGAATGGCAGGGCGAAGGAGTGGACGAGATCGGTATAGATACCGCTACGGGTCGTACGCTGATTCATGTGGATCCTCGCTACTTCCGGCCGACGGAAGTTGAAACCCTGTTGGGCGATGCCACCAAGGCGCGTAAGAAGCTGGGCTGGACCGCCGAGGTGACGTTCCCGGAATTGGTGGCGGAAATGATTGAATCGGATATGGATGTGGCGAAGCGCGACGCCCTGGTCGCCAAAGAAGGCTACAAAGTCTACAGCCACCACGAGTAGTCCCATGCAGCTAACTCAAGCTTCCCGAATCTATGTGGCCGGTCATCGCGGGTTGGTCGGTTCGGCCGTGATCAGAGCCCTGCAATTAAGGGGGTACGCCGATCTGGTGGTTCGGACGCACCATGAGCTTGATCTTACGGACCAACGGGCCGTGCACGAGTTCTTTCAGGCCGAACGCCCCGAGGTGGTCATCCTGGCGGCGGCGCGAGTGGGCGGAATCCACGCCAACAATTCGCGGCCGGCGCTGTTCATCCGCGACAATCTTTTGATTCAAGACAATGTCATTGACGCGGCGCATCGCTCGGGCGTCGCCAAGTTCGTTTTCTTGGGCTCGAGTTGTATTTATCCTAAGCTGGCGCCGCAGCCCATCAAGGAGGATTACTTGCTCACCGGTCCGTTGGAGCCGACGAACGAGTGGTACGCCGTCGCCAAGATCGCGGGCCTCAAGATGTGCCAGGCATACCGGCGGGAATATGGCTTCAACGCAATATCCTTGATGCCGACCAATCTGTACGGTCCCGGCGACAACTTTGATTTGCAGAATTCTCACGTGCTGCCGGCATTGATCCGGCGTTTCCACGAAGCCAAGGTTCGAGGCGACGACAGCGTCACGGTATGGGGCACGGGTACGCCGCGCCGCGAGTTCCTGCATGTGGACGATCTGGCGGATGCGGTTTTGTATCTGTTACAGACTTACGACGCTGAGCCCATCGTCAATGTCGGTTGGGGCCAGGACGTGACGATCCGCGAACTGGCCGAGCTCTGCATGTCGGCGATTGGCTACAGGGGCCGCCTGATATTCGATACGACCAAACCCGACGGCACGCCGCGTAAATTATTGGATGTGGCGCGTCTGACAAGCCTCGGCTGGCAGCCGAAAATCCCGCTCAAAGACGGCATCGGGCGCACCTACGCATGGTTCCAGGAACATGCGGCGAATGCCCGGCTCTAGCTCTGCGCAGCAAAGTCAACGCGATTTCGCGTGGCGCGTTAGGTGAATTAACTCAGTGTAAGTTTACACGACCGATGGTTATTCGCTAAATAATTTCGGTACACTGCATCATTAGGGAGATTGAGAAGATTCCCTGTTATTGGCGAAAACTGAATCGTTTACGGTCGCCGGCAGGATGTGCGTGTCATGGAGGCTCACTTTGGATGCAAAGACCGTAGCTAGAACGGGTGATTACGTGCGGCAATCCGTCGAGTTGCCGCGTCCGGCCAAGCGCGTGATTGCGATCAGCGCGGATGTCATGATGATACTGCTGGCGCTTTGGACCGCCGCCAGCCTCAAACAGGGTGATCCCCGATTCGCGGTCAGCGATTGGCCAGCCTATCTCGCCGTGGTGGCCATCAGCATCCCCATTTTCGCGTACTTAGGGTTATACCGCGCCGTGATTCGCTTTCTCGGGCACCGGGCGGTGTTTGCCGTGGCGTTTGCGGTGGCCTTGAGCGGCGTGCTGCTGGGTATCCTGGGGTTCGCCTTGAAGATTCCCCTGCTCTCCTGGAGCGATGTGGCCATCTATTCCTGCCTGTCCCTGTTGTACGTGGCCGGGTCGCGCTTCGTGGTCAGGTACTACTTGCGCACGCGCTACCTGCAGCCCACGGTGGCCCGCGTGGCGATTTATGGGGCCGGCGACGCGGGAGCCCGCCTTTCCGCCGTCCTGTTGACCACGCGCGCCTTCGATCCGCTGGTGTTCATCGACGACAACAAGAACTTGCACGGCCGCATGGTGAACGGCATCAAGGTGTATGCCCCGGAACAATTGCCGGGCCTCATCAAGACTCGCAACATCGATCGTGTTCTGCTCGCCCTGCCATCGCTGTCCCGCCGCCGGCGCCATGAAATCTTGAACCAGCTCGAACCGCTCGGCGTGCACATTCAAACTGTGCCGGGATTCGAACAGTTGGTGACCGGTAATGCGACAGTCGGCGACATTCGCGACGTCGATGTCTGCGATCTGTTGGGGCGCGATTCGGTACCCCCCAAGGCGGGATTGTTCGACGCCTGTATTCGCGAGCGCGTGGTCATGGTCACCGGTGCCGGAGGCTCGATCGGCTCGGAACTCTGTCGTCAGATTATTGGCCTATCTCCTAAGCGATTGATATTATTTGAAATGTCCGAACTTGCGCTGTACAACATCGAGCGCGAATTGCGCGGCTTCGTGGAACATCATTCCCTGAATGTCGAGTTGATCGGACTCATCGGCAATGCGCATCACAAGTTCCGGCTGAAGGATATTTTGCAGGCGTACGGAGTCCAGACCATCTATCACGCGGCGGCGTACAAACATGTGCCCATCGTCGAACAGAATGTGATCGAGGGCGTTCATAACAATGTGATCGCCACCTGGTATACCGCCGAAGCGGCCCATGAGGCCGACGTGGAAACTTTCGTCCTGGTGTCGACCGACAAGGCCGTGAATCCCACCAACGTCATGGGTGCGACCAAGCGTTTTGCGGAAATCGTGCTGCAGGGGCTGCAGCGCCGCGGCAGCAAGACGCGCTTCTGCATGGTGCGTTTCGGCAACGTACTGGCGTCGTCCGGTTCCGTGGTGCCGCTATTCAGCGAACAGATCAAAGCCGGCGGTCCGGTGACGGTGACGCACCCGGACGTGATTCGCTACTTCATGACCATACCGGAGGCGGCGCAGCTCGTGATTCAGGCCGGCTCGATGGCGGAGGGCGGGGATGTGTTCGTGCTCGACATGGGCAAACCGGTGCGCATAGACGATCTCGCGCGCCGCATGATCAATCTCATGGGGTTGACCGTGCGCGACGGCCAGCATCCGGACGGCGATATCGAGATTGCCTATACCGGCCTGCGCCCGGCGGAAAAGCTGTACGAGGAATTGCTGATCGGCAATAACGTCACCGGCACGGAGCACCCCATGATCCTTCGCGCCATCGAGCATTCATTGCCCTGGGAGCGCGTGCAGGCATTGCTGGACGAAATATTGGTGGCCATGAGCCGATTCGACTGCCAGCGTGCCTTGAAGCTGTTGGGCGAGGTGGTGGTTGAGTACCGGCCCGTCCCGGAATTGCACGATCTGGTGTGGGCGCGCCAGACGGCAATGCCCGTTGACGATCGAAAGGTCACCAGTCTCAAGCCCCGGCGCATCGTGCGAAGCACGGCGCCTTCCGACACGGCGCGGCAGTAGCGGACGCCGGCTCATTGGGAGCCTAGTTTGCCCAGAGGAACCATCCTGGTCACCGGCGGCGCCGGGTATATCGGCAGCCACGTCGTGCGCCAATTGGGCGAGACCGGCGAGAAAATCATCGTCCTTGATAATCTGGGCCGCGGTTTCAGGCAGGCGGTAACCGCCGGCGAGCTGGTGGTCGGCGATGTGGGCGACTACCCGCTGGTGTCGCGGCTCATGGCGCAGCACCGGGTCGATACCGTCATGCACTTCGCCGCCCACACCGTCGTGCCGGAGTCGGTGGCGCAGCCGCTGAAATACTATGGCAACAATACCTGTTCCACCCGTGCACTATTGCAGGCCAGCACGGAGCAGGGCGTGAAGAACTTCGTGTTTTCATCCACCGCGGCGGTGTACGGCATGCCGGATCAGGGCCTCGCCGGCGAGGAGTCGCCCACCCATCCCATCAACGCCTATGGCACCTCCAAGCTCATGAGCGAGTGGATGCTGCGCGATGTTGCGGCCGTGAATCCCTTGCGCTATGTGGCGCTGCGCTATTTCAACGTGGCGGGATCGGACCCGCAGGGACGCATCGGCCAGGCGACCCCGGGGGCCACGCTGTTGACGAAGGTGGCCTGCGAGGCGATGGTCGGCAAACGGCCCCATGTGGCCGTGTTCGGTAGTGACTATGCCACCCCGGACGGCACCGGCGTGCGGGATTATCTGCACGTGGAAGATCTGGCGGCCGCACATTTGAACGCGCTTGCCTATCTGCGCGGCGACGGTAAATCGGTCACGCTCAACGTGGGCTACGGCCATGGCTACTCGGTGCGCGAGGTGTTGCGCATGGTCGAGGCCGTCGGCGGCAAACCCCTGGTCATTCGCGAGGAGGCGCGCCGCGCCGGCGATCCGGCCTACCTCGTGGCGCGGGCCGACCGGATTCGAGCGGAACTCGGCTGGCAGCCGCAGTACGATGACCTGCAGGCGATCGTATCGAGCTCCCTGGCGTGGGAGAGGAAGCTGCTGCGCGAGCCCTGGAACCCAGGCTAAACCGAAAGTTCGTAGCGCGCACTGCGCCCCGCACCCACCAACGAAAGACATCTGAGCTCAACCAGCTCTGCCAGATCGCGTTGCGCGGTGGCCGGGCTGGTCTTGGTCAAGTGAGCGTATTTCCGGTTCGTCATACCGCCGACAAATCCTTGCGGGCCCGCATCCAACATCAAGTTGAGCGCCTTGCGCTGGCGTGCATTCAACTGGTCTTTCGCATGTTGCATCCAGAACCGCGCCTTGCGCAGCACGTGATCAAGTGTGTGCCGGCTGTCGCGAACCGCGGCCGTGAAATTGACCAGGAACCACGCGAGCCAGTGTGTGACGTCGAGGGAACCACGCGACGCTTGCTCGAGCGCGGCATAGTACGCGTCTCGGGCTGCCATAAATCGCGCCGATAAACTGTATAGCCTTACGGAGCGACGTTCATCTTGAGCCAGCGCGCGATCGAGCAGGGCACGGCCCACGCGGCCGTTTCCGTCATCGAAAGGATGGATCAATTCGAACCAGGCGTGCGCCAGTCCGGCGCGCAGGAGGCCATCAAGACGCGCGGGCGGCGCGTTGAACCACGCAAGGAATCTGTGCAGCTCACGGTCGAGCCGATCGCGCGGCGGAGCGATGTAGTGGATCCTTTCGTGCTCGATCGGGCCCGAGACGATACGCATGGGAACCTCGCCTCTCAATTCGCCGATACGGATCTCATGGAGCCCCGAGCGCCCGGTTGGAAACAGCGCTGCTTGCCAAGAGAGCAGTTTTTTCGACGTTAGCGGTTCCTGATAACCCTGCGCGGCGTCAAGCAAGATGTCTGCAAGTCCTTCGGTGGACCGGGTAGGGCCGGGAAGTCCTGCCGTCGGCAGACCCAGCCGCCGTGCCAGAGAGCTGCGTAAGGCATTTCGGTCAAACCCCTCGCCTTCGATGGCGCTGCTCGCAAACCCCTCGGCGGTAAGAATTTCCAGTTGTGCCGATAAATCCATGCCGGAATCCAGAAGGCTGCCTGCTCCGGTGAGTTCGCCTTGCGCATGGCGGGCCGCGGCGAGGGGCGCTGCAAGCGCCGCCGCATCCCACGTGAATTTGGGCCATCCCGGCAGTTCCCAAATCCATTGCTTGAGGTGTTTAGCGTGCATTATCGCCTCAGATTATGAGGTGATTATCTGGCCTCATCGCCTCATTTGTCTACACACCTTGCCATCGCGTTCCGAGTGTCTGTGAGAGCCGTCGAATTTGACCGGCGGCGCTTCTTCACGTAATTTACGTGAAGCAAGGGCGGAGTGGAGAAATCATGACGAAACACAATATTACCGTCGCTATCGACCCCATCTTGTTGAAGAAGGCACGCGCGGTCGCGGCTCGTCGCGGCCTCAGCGTCAGTGCCTTGTTGGCGGATGAATTGCGCGAATTAGTGAACGAGGACGCGCGCTACGCTGCTGCCAGAAAGCGGGCGATCAGTTTATTTTCAGCTCCATTGGCTCTCGGTGGAACACCATTGGCTCGCGAGGCCACTCATGAGCGCCATCGTCTTCGTTGACACCAATATTCTGATTTACGCGCACGATCTGGACGCCGGCCCGAAACGCGAGCGATCCATGGAATGCATAAGCCAATTGTGGGATACGGACTCGGGCCGCTTGTCCGTGCAAGTTCTTCAGGAATTCTACGTCAATGTGACGCGGAAACTTGCAACACTCGTTGCCACATCAACTGCACGCGAAGTCGTCACTACCTATGGCGCGTGGATTCGGGCGGCAACCACCGTTGATACGGTAGTACGGGCTACGCATATCGCTGAAATGTCGCAAATCTCGTTTTGGGATGCACTGATCGTCGCCGCTGCCGAGCAGGCTGGAGCAACACAAATTTACAGTGAAGATCTCAATGGCGGCCAAACAATCGCCGGTATCGTCATCACCAATCCGCTGATCTGAATCGGCCGGCGCAATGCACCTCACGGCCCCAATTTCGTATGGCGCCGCAGCCAAGGCGCCAATTCCTCAAAGTTGAACGCGTTCTTGTCGTAAAGAGCCGAAATGAATGCGTACGCGTCGTCGGCGTTCGCGGTCAGCCGTGCGTCATTGATGACGAGAAAAGTATACGTTGCCGCGAAAGCGATTCGCTTGTTGCCGTCGATGAAAGAGTGATTCTGCGCCAGGCTCTCCCACAGCGCCGCGGCTTCCTCGATCAGATCGGCGTAGTAGCCGGTTTGCGGGCGAAAGAGCGCTGCCTCGAGCAGACCGGGATCGCGCACGCCGGGTGAGCCGCCGTATCGCTCGATTAGATCGGCATGCATGGCGAGAACATCCGGCAGCGTGAGGTAGTCCGTCATCTGGCGAGCTTCTTGTAGAGCTCCGCATACTTTTCGTGGCTCGCGCCGTATGCCGCCAACACATGCGCACGCGGCTTGGTGTTTTTGCGCTTGTCGATCAAATCAGCCAGCGCCTCGTCGACCAGCGCCTGCAGTTGTCTGCCTTCGTTTTGCGCAAGGGCACGTATCTCGGCAAGGATTTCCGAATTCACTTGAGTCGCAAATTTTTCTCTCGCGGTAGACATGGCATTCCTCATTAGCCCACCACCTATCATGACGCATCATGATACATCAAGAAATGGCTGCGGCTACAATAGCCTATCGCTCGCCGTGCCGCTCGCGGGCTAGATTCGCGCTTTACTTGAGCCCTCAAAACCGCTACGCTTTCGGGTACTTTTCCTAGTTAAATCAGAATATTACGCATGAGAATTACGATATTTGGCTCAGGCTACGTGGGCCTGGTGACGGGCGCGTGCCTGGCGGATGCCGGCAACCACGTGGTGTGCGTGGACGTCGACGAGCGCAAGATCGCCATGCTCAATGGAGGCGAGGTGCCCATTCATGAGCCGGGCCTCGATGCAATGGTCAAGCACAATGCCGAGGCGGGCCGCCTGCGCTTCACCACCGACGCCAAGGAGGGCGTGGACCATGGCCTGTTCCAGCTGATCGCGGTGGGCACGCCGCCCGACGAGGATGGCTCGGCGGACCTCAAGCATGTGCTGGCGGTGGCGCGCTCGATCGGCGAGCACATGGCGGACTACAAGGTGGTGGTGACCAAGTCGACCGTACCGGTGGGAACCGCCGACAGGGTCCGCGAGGCGGTGCGGGAGTCTCTGGCGGCGCGCGGTGCCGGCATCGAGTACGACACGGTCTCCAATCCTGAATTCCTCAAGGAGGGCGCGGCGCTCGCGGACTTCATGAAGCCGGACCGGGTGGTCATCGGCACCGACAGTGCGCGCGCGACGGAGCTGCTGCGTTCTCTGTATGAACCCTTCACACGCAATCGCGACCGCATGATCGTCATGGATGTGCGCTCGGCGGAGCTCACCAAGTACGCGGCCAACGCCATGCTCGCGACCAAGATCAGCTTCATGAACGAGCTGGCGAATCTGGCCGAGCACTTCGGCGCCGACATCGAGGCCGTGCGGGTGGGCATCGGCTCCGACCCGCGCATCGGTTACGCCTTCATCTACCCGGGCGTGGGCTATGGCGGTTCGTGCTTCCCCAAGGACGTGCAGGCGCTGCGCCACTCGGCCGATGAGGTGGGTTACGACGCCGACATTCTCGCGGCGGTGGAAAGCGTGAACAACCGCCAGAAGCGCATGCTGTTCGATAAGATCAAGGCGCATTTCGGCGACGTGCGCGGCAAGACCTTTGGCCTGTGGGGCCTGGCCTTCAAGCCCAATACCGACGACATGCGGGAGGCGGCCAGCCGCGTGCTCATGGAATCGCTGTGGGCGGCCGGCGCGACGGTGCGCGCCTACGATCCGGTCGCCATGCCGGAGTGCCGGCGGATTTACGGTGATCGATCCGACCTGGTGCTGTGCAAGACCAGTCGCGAGGTGCTCGAGGGCGCGGATGCGCTGGCCATCGTCACCGAATGGCAGGAATTTCGCAGCCCTGATTTCGACGCCATGAAGCGTGCCCTGCGCACGCCGGTGATTTTCGACGGCCGGAATCTCTACGATCCGGCGCATATGGCGCGCGCCGGCTTCAGTTATTATGCGATCGGGCGAGGCAGCCGTTCAAAGTGAGCGAATCGTGACCCAATTGATTCCGGTGATTTTATCCGGCGGCGCCGGGACCCGGCTGTGGCCGCTGTCCCGGGAAATGTACCCCAAGCAACTGCTGGCGCTCACCGGCAAGCGCACCATGCTGCAGGATACCGTGGTGCGGCTGGCGGGCATCGCCGGCGCCCGGCCCCCCATCGTGGTCTGCAACGAAGCGCATCGCTTCACGGTTGCGGAGCAGATCCGCTCGCTGAAGCTCGAGGCGTCCGCGATTCTGCTCGAACCCATCGGACGCAATACGGCGCCTGCCGTGGCCATCGCGGCGCTCAAGGCACGGGAGCTCGATGCGGAAGCCACCTTGGTGGTGGCGCCGGCGGATCATGTGATCCGCGATGCGGCTCGATTTCAGGCAGCGGCGGAAGTCGCGGCGGAGTTGGCGCAGGACGGCAAGCTGGTGACCTTCGGCATCGTCGCGCACGCACCGGAAACCGGCTATGGCTACATTCGCCGCGGCGAAGGCAAGGGGCCGGCCTATCCGGTGGCGCAGTTCATCGAAAAGCCGCCGCTGGACGTGGCGCAGCAGTTCGTGACGTCGGGCGATTATTTCTGGAACAGCGGCATGTTCGTGTTCAAGGCCGGCCGCTATCTGGCGGAACTGGAGGCGTTCGCACCGGACATTCTCGAAGCCTCGCAGGCGGCGCTCGCCGCGGCCAAGACCGATTTGGATTTCGTGCGCATCGACAAGGCGGCCTTCGAGCAATGCCGCAGCGAGTCGATCGACTACGCGGTGATGGAGAAGACGCGGGATGCGCTGGTGCTGCCGCTGGATGCGGGCTGGAGCGATGTGGGATCCTGGTCCTCGCTGTTCGATGCCCTGCCGGCGGATGAGGACGGCAATGTGCTGCAGGGCGACGTCATGGTGCACGACACGCACGATTGCTACGTGCATTCGACCAGCCGCTTGGTGACGGCCGTGGGCATGGACGATCACATCATCGTCGAAACCAAGGATGCCGTCCTGGTGGCGCCGAAGGAGCGGGTGCAGGACGTGAAGGAACTGGTGGCGATGCTGAAGAAATCCGCCCGCAGCGAAGCGTCACTGCATCGCGAGGTCTTCAGACCCTGGGGCAGCTACGACAGCCTCGATAACGGCGAGCGTTTCCAGGTGAAGCGCCTGTCGGTGAAACCGGGCGGGGTGTTGTCGTTGCAAATGCATCACCATCGTGCCGAGCATTGGATCGTGGTGCAGGGCACGGCGCGCATCACCCGCGATGACAACACCTTCCTGTTGTCGGAAAATGAATCCACCTACATCCCGATCGGCACCCGGCATCGCATCGAGAATCCCGGCAAGGTGCCGCTGCACATCGTGGAAGTGCAATCGGGGTCATACTTGGGCGAGGACGACATCGTGCGCTTCGAGGACAACTACGGCCGTCAAGGGACCAGCACTTGAAATCGATCACCTGTTTCAAGGCCTACGATTTACGCGGCCGGATCCCGAACGAGCTGAACGATGACGTGGCCTACCGGGTCGCGCGGGGCTACGCGCAATTTCTGGCGCCGCGGCGGGTGGTGGTGGGGCGCGACGTCCGGCTCTCGAGCGAGAGCCTCACCGATGCCGTGTGCCGCGGCTTGATCGACAGCGGCGTGGATGTCTACGACATCGGCGTGTGCGGCACCGAGGGAGTGTATTTCGCGACCTTCGACGGCGGCTACGACGGCGGCATCATGATCACCGCCAGCCACAATCCGCCCGACTACAACGGCATGAAATTCGTGCGTGAGGAATCCAAGCCCATCAGCGGCGACAATGGCTTGCTGAACATCCGCAGCCTGGCGGAGCACGAGGAATTTCCGCAGCCGGAGCGCGCCGGGATGCGCCGGCACATCGACACCGCCGACGCCTATGTCAAGCATCTGTTGTCCTATGTGGACCTGACGAAGCTCAAACCGCTCAAAATCGTGGTCAATGCCGGCAACGGCGGCGCGGGGCTCATCATCGATAAGCTGGAACCGCATCTGCCGTTCAAGTTCATCAAGGTGCACCATGAACCGGACGGGCATTTTCCCAATGGCATCCCGAACCCCATGCTGGAGGAGAATCGTGCCCCCACCGTCGCGGCGATCCGCGCGCAGGGTGCGGATTTCGGCATCGCCTGGGACGGCGATTTCGACCGTTGTTTTTTATTCGATGAACGGGGCGGCTTCATCGAGGGCTACTACATCGTGGGACTCTTGGCCTCGGTGCTGCTGCGCGGCCAACCCGGCGGCAAGGTGGTGCACGACCCGCGCCTGACGTGGAATACCATCGAGGTCGTCAAGGCCAGCGGCGGCATCTCGGTGCTGTCGAAATCCGGCCACGCCTTCATCAAGCAGCGCATGCGCGAAGTCGACGGCGTGTACGGCGGTGAAATGAGCGCGCATCATTATTTCCGGCGCTTTGCCTACTGCGACAGCGGCATGATTCCGTGGCTGGTGGTGGCGCAAATCCTGTGCGAGTCGGGGCAGAAGCTGTCCGAATTGGTGGGACAGCGCATCGGCTTGTTTCCGGTGAGCGGCGAGCTCAATTACCGCGTGCCCGATGCCAAGGCGGCCATTGCGGCGATCGAGGCGCGTTATGCGCCGCAGGCCATCGTGCTCGACCGCACCGACGGCGTGTCCTTCGAGTTCGAGCAGTGGCGTTTCAATTTGCGCAGTTCGAATACCGAGCCCCTGATACGGCTGAATGTCGAGGCGCGCGGCTCGGTGGCGCTGATGCGGGCCAAGACCGCGGAGTTGCTCGGCGTGCTCGAGTCGCAGGGCGCGGTCGCCGCGGATCATTGACCGAGCGCTACGCGTGCCCTCCAGCCCCAAACTCAGCGTCGTCATTCCGGTCTACAACGAAGAGGCGGTGCTGCCGACGCTGTTCGGCCGGCTGTACCCGGCGCTCGATGCGCTGGGGATTTCCTATGAATGCGTGTTCGTCAACGACGGCAGCCGGGACCGCTCGGCCGCCTTGTTGCGGCAGCAGTTCTCGAGCCGGCCGCGGCACACGCGGGTGGTGCTGTTCCATGCGAATTTCGGCCAGCATTCGGCGGTGATGGCCGGCCTCGCGTATGCGCGCGGCGAGTACGTGGTCACCCTGGATGCCGATCTGCAGAATCCGCCGGAGGAAATCGGCAAGCTGGTCGGCATGCTCGATCAGGGCTACGACTATGTGGGCACCATTCGCCAGCAGCGGCAGGATTCGTTGTGGCGGCGCTGGTTTTCCAAGCGCATCAACAAGCTGCGCGAGTGGATCACGCCGGTGCGCATCACCGACCAGGGCTGCATGATGCGCGGCTATGCGCGTTCGGTGGTGACCGCGCTCAACCAGACCCGCGAGGTCAACACCTTCATTCCGGCACTGGCGTCGCTGTATGCCATGAAGCCCGTCGAGGTGCCGATCGCGCACGAGGAGCGCCACGCCGGCCAGTCCAAGTATTCCTTGTACAGCCTGGTGCGCCTCAATTTCGATCTGATCACGGGGTTTTCCGTGGTGCCGCTGCAGCTCTTTTCCATGGTGGGCATGGCGGTGGCAAGCCTTTCCGCGGTCCTGGTGGTGTACCTGTTCGTACGCCGCATCATCGTGGGCCCGGAGGCCCAGGGTTTGTTCACCCTGTTCGGGATCGTGTTCTTCCTGATCGGCGTGGCATTGTTCGGCATCGGCCTGTTGGGCGAGTACGTGGGACGCATCTATGCCCAGGTGCGTGAGCGGCCGCGCTACATCGTCCAGGCGGTATTGGAAGCGGATGGCGGGGAACTGCCCGACGCGGCGGCCTTCGCCGACGCGACCCTGGGCGACGCGACCCTGGGCGATGCGGTTAGCTCCGGCGGCCGGGGCGCCTCATCTTGCCGGCAGTGACGCGATTGCCGCCGCGTGCCGTGGTATTCGCCTACAGCGAAGTGGGCGTGCGCTGCGTGCGGGAGCTGCTGGCACAGGGCGTGAAGATCGCGCTGCTGTTCACGCATGCCGATGATCCGGGGGAGAGCCGCTGGTTCGGCAGCGTGCGGCAACTGGCCGAAGCGCAGGGTGTGCGCGTCGCGACGCCGGACACGCCCAATACGCCGCAGTGGCTCGCCGCCGGACGCGCCGCGGATCCTGATTTCCTGTTTTCGTTTTACTATCGCCACCTGTTGGAGCCCAAGTGGCTGGCCGTGCCGCGCTTGGGCGCGCTCAACATGCATGGTTCGCTGCTGCCGCGGTATCGGGGCCGCGCGCCGGTGCATTGGGCCATCATTCACGGCGAGCCGGTCACGGGCGCGAGCTTGCACTACATGCTGGAAAAGCCGGATGCCGGCGCGCTGGTGGATCAGCAATCGGTGCCCATCCTGGAAAACGACACGGCGCTCGACGTATCGATCAAAGTCGCCGACGCGGCCGAACAGGTATTGCGGCGCAGCCTGCCCAAACTGGTGGCGGGCACGGCGGCATCGAGGCCGCTGGATCTGAAACAGGGTTCATACTTTGGCCGGCGCCGTCCGGAGGATGGGCGCATCGATTGGCGGCAGGGCGCGCGCGCGGTGCACGACCTGGTGCGGGCCGTGGCGCCGCCTTTTCCGGGCGCCTTCACCGAGGTCAACGGGTGTAGGCTTGCGCTCCTCGAGACGCGCGTGGATCCGCAACCGGCGAGGCACGCCGGGCAAGCGCCGTGTCTGTATGCCGCGGACGATCGTTGGTATGCGGACTGCGCCGATGGGCAGCGGCTGCTGATTACGCAACTGGCGATCGATCGAGTGACTGTGACGCCCAACAACGCGCCGCCGGCGCTGTCGCCGCTGCCGCTGCCGCTGGTCTGACGCTTATCGTGAACAGGGGTTTAATTTGAAAAACGTTCTCATCCTCGGGGTCAATGGTTTCATCGGACACCACCTGAGCAAGTACATTTTGGCGCATACGGATTGGCATATTTACGGCATGGACCTGCAATCGGAGCGGGTCGGCACGCTGCTCGGTGACCCGCGCTTTCATTTCGTCGAAGGCGACATCACCATCAATCGGGAGTGGGTGGAATACCATGTGCGCAAGTGCGACGTGATTCTGCCCTTGGTGGCCATCGCGACGCCGGCGACTTATGTGCGCGAGCCGTTGCGGGTATTCGAGTTGGATTTCGAGGCGAATCTGCCCATCATCCGCCACTGCGTGAAGTACAAGAAGCGCGTGGTGTTCCC
>Ga0070696_100001231_pt1 | contig 16615 bp, 17 predicted proteins | sample KBSK1253metaG_FD_65474 | JGI IMG/M metagenome (GOLD analysis project Ga0070696, IMG submission 65474) | Corn, switchgrass and miscanthus rhizosphere microbial communities from Kellogg Biological Station, Michigan, USA - KBS K1-25-3 metaG | ecosystem: Host-associated > Plants > Roots >... | reverse complement strand
CCACGAGCGCGGCTTCTGGCTCGAGATCGTGACGCTGATCGTGCCGGGATTCAACGACGACGATGCACAGCTCAGGCGCGCCGCCGAATACATCGCGACGGTCTCGCCGGAGATCCCCTGGCACGTCACGGCGTTCCACAAGGATTACAAGATGACCGATCCGGACGACACGCCGGCGGCGACGCTGCTGCGCGCCTGCGAGATCGGTGCGGCCGCCGGCTTGAAGTTCATCTACGCGGGCAACCTGCCCGGCCGCGTGGGCCGGTGGGAGCACACCTGGTGCCCCGACTGCGGCGACCTCCTCATCGAGCGCTCCGGCTACGTGATCAAGCAGCAGCGCATCGGAGTCGACGGCCGCTGCCCCTCCTGCCACCGGCGCATCCCGGGCGTGTGGTCGTAGCAGCGCTGCTGTTGCTGCAGGCGGCGTCGTTCGACGCCGCCACGTTTGACCCCCTCGTGGAGGGCGGCATCCACCGCGGCGCCTACCCGGGGGCCGTACTCGTCGTGGGTCGGCGCGATACGATTCTGTTCGCGAAGGGCTACGGGCGACTGACGTGGTCGCCGTCCAGCTCCGTCCCGGATCCGGACAGCACGCTCTGGGACCTCGCGTCGATGACGAAGGTGATCGCCACGACGACCGCGCTGATGTTGCTCGTCGAACGCGGGCGCGTGAGCCTCGACTCCCCGGTCGTGCGCTACCTCCCCGAATTCAACGGCCCCGGCACCGGTGGGGTGACGGTCCGCCACCTCCTGACACACACGTCGGGCTTGCGAGCGTGGCTCCCCCTCAATCGGCTCGCGCGCGACTCCGCCGCCGCGATGCGGATCGTGTTCGAGCAGGTACCGCAGGCGCCTCCAGGGAAACGAATGGAGTACTCCGACTTCAACGCGATCCTGCTCGGTGTGATCGTGGGTCGCGTCGGTTGGGGCGGGCCCCTCGATGCCTTCGCCGCCCACGAGATCTTCGGGCCCTTGGGCATGCGCCACACCGTATTCCGGCCGTCGCGCAGCCTCGCGCGGCGCACCGCCCCCACCGGAGTCTGGCGCGGGCATCCTGTCGCCGGCGTCGTCAACGATCAGAATGCCGCGAGACTGGGCGGCGTGGCGGGGCACGCGGGGCTGTTCGCCAGCGCGGGCGATGTGGCGCGGTTCGCGCAATTCATGCTGGGGGAGGGCGCCCTCTCGGGCGGACCGCGCCTGCTCCGCGCGGAAACCGTGCGCACGTTCACGACCGTCGCCGTCCAGGCGCGACGCGGAGCCAGCGCCCGGACACTGGGCTGGGAGGCGCTCCCGACCGGCGAGGACGTTTCGAGCGCCGGGACCCTGTTCGGACCGCGCAGCTACGGCCACACGGGCTGGACCGGGACGTCGTTATGGATCGATCCCGATCGCAACCTGTTCGTCGTGCTGCTCACGAATCGGGCCTACGCACCGCGCGCACGGCGTCCGTTCACCGTGCTGAAAGAGGTGCGCGGCCGCGTCGCCGACGCCGCTGCCAAAGCACTCGATGGACGCTGAGCCGGAGGGGGGCCCGACGCTGATCTACGACGGCGAGTGTGGTCTGTGCAGTGAGGCGGTCGCGTTGCTGCGACGGTGGGACCGGGAACACGTGCTCCGGTTCGTGCCGTTTCAGGACGGAGCGGCAGTGACGAGGTTCGGCATCGCGCTACCGGCGCTCGCAGGGGCGATGCACCTTGTGTTTTCCGACGGTCGTGTCTTTGCCGGCGCCGATGCGGCACCTGAGATCCTGCGGCTCTTGCCGGGAAAGCGTTGGCTCGCGCTATCGTTCCGGCTGCCCGGGGCACTGCCCGCGGCGCGGCGCGTGTACGCGTGGATCGCCGCGCGGCGCCGTTGCCTGGTGCGCGGGGTGCCGCCCCGCTAGGTTCGCCATAGACATGGTAGAGGAGGCAGTCGTGACGAGTACAGTCGTGAACGCCGAAACCGTCCGCCAAGCGCTACGCCAGGTGAAGGACCCCGAGCTCGATCTGAACATCATGGATCTCGGGCTGGTCTACGACGTCGAGGTGGAGGACGGCGTAGTGCATATCGATATGACCCTCACGTCGCCCGGCTGTCCCGCCGGGCCGATGATCACCAACGACGCCCACAAGGCCGTGCGCGCCCTCGAGGGCGTCAAGGATGTGAACATCGAGATCGTGTGGGAGCCGTACTGGACCCCGGAGAAGATCGAGCCGAAGGTCCGTGCGATGATGGGGTTTTAGCGTAAGGCTTCGAGCAGCGCGTCGCCGAGTACCTCGGATTGCCAGCGCCGGAGCTCCCCGACTTGGGCGAGCCCGGCGCGATCTTTTGGGGCGACGCGGGCAACCGCTTCCAATGTCGTCCGGCCGCACAGCACACCGGGATCGATTTTCAGCTCGGCCGCAACGCGATTGCGCACGCCTTTCAGTCGCTCGACCCGCGTGTCAAAGTTCGGGTCCTTTGGGGGCCGGGCGGAGCGCTCGAGGCGCGGCAGCTCGCTCTCGGGGAGCGCTCGAGCCCGCGCCACGGCCTCGAGTAGAGCGGCGCCGTGACGCCGGGCGAGCGAGCCAGGCAGCTCCTTGAGCCCGGCGAGGTCGCTCGGCGTGGACGGCAGGGCCTTGCTGACGGCGAGCAGCGAATCGTTCCCGATCACGCGGAACGGTGCCTTGTCATCCCGCTCGGCGATCGTTTCCCGCCAGCGGTGCAGCTCCCGGAAGGCCGCGAGGCCGCGGGGCGGCAGGCCCTTTGCCCCCTTCACGCGCAGGTACCCGTCGGTGTCACCTTCGGCGACCCCCGTCCAGCGGAGCGCCTCTAGGCGGGTGAACTCCTCCTTCGCCCAGTCCAGCCGGCCCAGCTCACGCAGCCGCAGCTCGAGCGCGTCGCGCAGCGCCAGCAAGTGACGCGTGTCCTCCGCCGCGTACGCCAGCATCGGGGGTGGTAGGGGGCGCTGGGACCAGTCGGCCTTCTGGTGCTCCTTGGCGAGTTTCACGCCGGCGTACTTCTCGAGCAGCGCGGCGAGGCCGATGGCGGGCTCGCCCGCGAGCTGAGCCGCGATGCGCGTGTCGAACAGCCGCGCAGCGCGGAACCCGCAATCGCGGTCCAGGACCCGGAGATCGTAGTCGGCGTCGTGGAAGGTTTTCTCGATGCGGCGATCGGCCAGCACCGTCCCCACGGGGGAGAGGTCGGCGATGGCCAACGGATCGATCAGCGCCGTGTGGCTCGCGGTCGAGATCTGAATGAGATAGATGCGGTCGCGGTAGCGGTGAAAGCTGGCCGCCTCCGTATCGACTGCGATTCGGGGTTCGCGACGGATTGCGGCGATCAGCTCGGCGAGCGCCTCGGGCCGCTCTACGTAACTATCCACGCGGTATCCGCTTATTCCGGCTTGGCCAGCCGTTCCATGCCCGCGGCGATTTCTTCCAGCGCTTTGGCCAGGGTCTTGTAGAATTCGGCATCGGGGGCTTGCGGGGCGCCACCCAGGGGATCGCCCGCACACTTACGGGCCGCCCGAGCCGCATGGCGGATATAGTCGGTCGCTATGTGCATCGCGCAACTCCGCTTGAGGGGACGTCGTGGACGCCGCAGCGCTCGCCACAAAGATACGCAGCGTCTTGGCGCAATGCAGTCTGGGGACGTGGCCCACGCCGCTCGAACCGGCGCCGGCGCTGGCCCGCGCCACCGGCGTGGCCGCGCTCTGGTTGAAGCGCGAGGACCGATCGGGCGGCAACAAAGTCCGCGGCCTCGAGTTTTTGCTCGCGGACGCGGACCCTGATGCGGTGTTCGTCACCGTAGGCGGCACGGGATCCACACATTGCCTCGCTACGGCTACGCACGCGCGCCGGCTCGGTCATCGAATCGTGCTGGCGCAGTTTCCGCAGCCCGATACGGAGGCGAGTCGCGCGGTCGCCGCCGCGACGTCGCGGGTGGCCGACCACGTTGTCCAGGCGCGATCGCAGGTCGGATTGCCGTGGGCTGTGATCCGCGCCTGGACCCACGCGCGCCGCCTCGGCGCGCCGCGCTGGATCCCGGGAGGCGGTGCTGATCCGCGCGCCGTCATCGGTCACGTGCTCGCCACCCTCGAGCTGGCGACTCAGCTCGACCCGCCGCCGGATGCGATCGTCGTGCCGCTCGGCACCGGCGGCACGGCAGCGGGGATCGCGCTGGGCCTTGCCTGCCTCGGCTGGCCCACCCAGGTGGTCGCCGTGCGCGTCGCGCCGCGCCTCGTCGCCAACCGGTGGCGCACCGTCCGCCTCGCCCGTCGCGCCGCGAAACTCGTCGCATTGCCGAGCCCCGAACTTCGCATTCAAGTAGTGGATGGCCTCGGCGCCGGTTACGGCCATCCCTCGCCCGCCGGCGAGCGAGCCCGTCTCCTCGCCGCCGACCACGGGTTGACGCTCGATCCGACGTACGGCGCGAAAGCGTTCGCCGCGCTTCCCGGTATGCAGAGAGTGGTTTTTTGGAATACGTTTGCCTGGCCGTGACCGCACTCCCCACCGTCGACCTGACCGTTTACCCGTTCGAGTGCGATGCGTTTGGGCACTTGAACGAGGCGTCGTTCCTCGCCCTGTTCGAGCGGGCGCGTTGGGACGCACTCGCGAAGGGCCCGGGGATGGATCTGTTCAAACGGAACCAGGTCTGGCCTGCAGTACGGAAGGCGACCATCGAGTATCGTGCCGGCGCGTTTCCTGGCGACGTGCTCAGCATCGAGACGGTGTTGACGGACCGCGGGACGACGAGCTTCACCATGCAGCACGTCGCGAAGCGGACCAAGGATGGCGCGCTCATCGCCGAGGCGACATTGGTCTTCGTGTGCATCGACCGCGCCGGTCGCCCGACGCCCATCCCCGATGAAGTCGCCCGGGCGCTCGGCGGCCCTCGCGGCACCGCCCGCGATCCGCTGAGGGTCGCGGCCGGCGGCGCCGATCTCGCCGTCGAAGTGCGCGGCGAGGGCCTGCCCATCCTGTTCATTCACGGCTTCCCATTCGATCGGACGATGTGGCGTCATCAGCTCGCCGGGCTCTCCCGCTGGAAGCGGATCGCCCTGGACTTACGGGGTGCCGGCGCGTCCAGCGTACCGGCGGACGGATACTCCGTGGCGCGCTATGCCGACGACATCGTGCAGGTGCTCGACACACTGAAGCTCGAACGGGCGGTAGTGTGCGGCCTCTCCCTGGGTGGATATATCCTCTTCGACCTGCTGCGCCGTCACGCCGGGCGAGTGCGCGCGGCGGTGTTCTGCAATACGAAGGCAGCGGCCGATTCTGCGGAGGCGCGGCGGGGCCGGGACGAAATGGCCGCGCTGGCGGAACGCGAAGGAACCGCGGCGGTGGTCGAGCGATTGTTGCCGCAGCTGCTCGCGCCGGCGACCGTCGCGGCCCAGCCCGATGTGGTGGCGCACGTGCGCGAGATGATCAACCGCACGCCGGTGCACGGACTCGTCGGGGCGCTGCGCGCATTGCGCGATCGACCGGACTCGACACCGCTGCTCGGCTCCATCGCCGTGCCCACGCTCGTCATCGCGGGCGAGGCCGATAAAATCGCGCCCGCTGACGGCATGCGCGCGATGGCGCAGGCGATCCCGGGCGCGCAGTTCGCCGTCATCCCGGCGGCGGGACATCTGGCCCCGCTCGAGCAGCCGCTCGCGACCAGTCGCACCGTGGCGGACTTCCTCGATGGCCTTCGCTGACGTAGCCTTCCCCGATGCCCACTCCACAATCCCCAAACGTCGAGCCGATGCGACAGGGCTTTGTCGGCTACATCAACGTGGAGGGACTGCAGTGGCGCGTGATGGTGCGGCTGCGCCTCGAGGACGAGGCCTGGTGGCGCGGGCGCCTCTGGTTTTCCGAAGCGGGTGGGACCGAGGTTTGGGATAAGGAAGAGATCTTCGGGCGCAGCCCGGAGGAGCTGCTCCGCCAGGCCCGCGGCGTGCCGGCGGATGAGCTGGTCGGCCGGTTCCGCTCCTCGTATGACGATCGACGCCGCTACTTCGCGCTACGCGCCATCATGGATGACCTCATCGAAAAGGCGCGGGCCCTGAACCGCATCGCCGTGCGGGCGGCGGCGGGAGAAGCGGATCCCGAACGCTCCCGGGCCGAGCTGGACCGGATCCAACAAGAGATGCAAGCGCTTGTGAAGGGGCTGCGTGAAGTCGCGGCGAAAGAGGGACGCCTGGTCGGCTAGGAACCCTTGCGCTGCGGTTTGCCGGGCGGGGTGGCGCTCTGGAACACGTCGCGGTTCTTCGCGATGTAATCCTTCCACTGCGGCGGCGTATCTTCTTCGGGGAAGATCGCAGTGACCGGGCACTCGGGCTCGCAGGCGCCGCAGTCGATGCACTCGTCGGGGTGGATGTACAACATGTCCTCGCCCTCGTAGATGCAGTCCACCGGACAGACATCCACGCAGGACCGATCCTTCACGTTGATGCACGGCTCCGCAATGATGTACGGCATGTGTCGCCAAACCTAGATTAGCGCGTACCCCAGTCAAGGGCCGGTCGCTCCATGCGTATCCGTCTCACAGTCAACGGTCGCCGGCAGATGCTCGACGTCGAGCCCCGCACCAGCCTCCTGGAGGCTCTGCGCGATGGGATTGGCCTCACTGGCGTGAAGCTGGGATGTGACCGGGGCGAGTGCGGCGCCTGCACTGTGCTCGCCCGCGGGCGACCGATCTACAGCTGCCTGGCCCTCGCCTGCGAATCACAGGACGTCCCCCTGGAGACCATCGAGGGCCTTGGGGCGGAGGGTCTGCACCCGGTCCAGAAAGCCTTCGTCGCAGCCGACGCGCTGCAATGCGGGTTCTGCACGCCGGGCCAGATCCTGTCGGCTACCGCGCTGCTCAGGCGCGTGCGGCGGCCCGGGGACGCCGAAATCGCGCGCGCCATGAGCGGGAACCTGTGCCGCTGCGGCACGTATCCGAAGATCCGCAAGGCGATTCGCGCGGCGGCGAGGAAACGGTGACCGAATCCAAACGGTTCGTCACTACCACGGTCGAAATCGAAGGCCGCGAGGAAATCGCCGTCGTCGAGGTTCCGGCGTTCGAGCCTCAGCCGTGGGGGAAGGACGCGCGTCTCGACACGGTGGGGCACGCTGTCCCCCGCCTCGACGCGATCGACAAGGTCACGGGCCGGGCGCGCTACACCCACGACATCCACTTCCCAGGAATGCTGCACGCCCGGCTCGTGCGCGCGGGGATCCCGGCGGGCTGGGTCACCAAGCTGGATCTCGACCGCGCCCGCGCGCTCTCCGGCGTCCGCGCCGCGCTGACCGGCGCGGATCTGCCGCGGATTCCCTGGCTCGGCGGCGAACCGCTGTTCGGGCCCGCCGTGCACTACTGGGGGCAGCCCCTGGCCGCTGTCGCGGCCGACACCGAGGCGATTGCGCGCGATGCCGTGCGCCTGGCTCGCGTACGCTATCGGCCGGCCTCCTTCCAGGTGGAACCGCCGGCCGGCAAGGCGTCGCTCCGGACCGGGCACTTTGGGGTGACGCCGCCCGAAACGCGCCGAGAGGAGCGGGGCGACGTGACGGCCGCGCTCGGCCGAGCCGAGGTGAGCGTGACAGCGGTCTACCGGGTCCCGGCGGTGGTGCACCAGGCGCTCGAGACCCACGGGTCGGTCGTGCACTGGGACGGCGATCACGTCACCGTGTACGACTCGACGCAGGGCATCTTCCGCGTGCGTCGCGAGCTGGCAGAACACCTGGGGTTGGGCCAGCACCAGGTACGGGTGGTCTCCGAGTACATGGGTGGAGGCTTCGGGGGGAAGAATTCCTGCGGCGCCTACACGGTGATCGCTGCCCTGTTGTCCAAGGCGACGGGCCGCCCGGTTCGGTGCATCTGGGATCGCCACGAAGAGTGCGTCGACGCGGGACACCGGCCGGAGACGGAGTTTCGTGTCACGGTCGCCGCGCGACGTGACGGCACGCTCGAGGCGCTCGACGTGGAAGCGACCGTCGCAATGGGCGTGGACGGGTGGCCGGGCGGGCCCGGCAAGATCTTTCAGGAGTTGTATCGCTGCCCCAACGTCCGCGTCGTCCAGCGCTTCTGGTATGGCAACGTCAGTGGGATGGAGTCATTCCGCGCGCCGTTCCACGCGGAAGGCGCGTTTGCGCTGGAGAGTGCGCTCGATCTGCTGGCGCAGAAGCTCGGCATGGATCCCCTCGCGTTGCGGCGTAGGAACCACTCGACCGAGGACCCCGCCAAACAGAGACCCTATTCCAGTGAACTCCTGACGCAGTGTTGGACGTCCGTTACGCAGAGGATCGGTTGGGATGGCGCGCGCAAGCGGAGGAAGGGGAGCGGCCGCTTCGTGCGAGGCGTCGGGATCGCAAGCCAGATCTGGGGTGCCGCGGGTGGACCGCCCGCTTACGCCGTGGTACGGCTGAATCGTGATGGCACGGCGCTGGTGCAGACAGGCACGCAGGATTTGGGCACCGGAGCGCGCACCATCTTTGCGCAGATCGCCGCCGAGGCGTTGGGATTACCCCTCAAGGATGTGCGGATTGTGGTTGGCGATACGGACGGGGGGCCGTACACCAATAATTCTTGGGGCAGCATGACCACGCCGTCGGTGGGGCCGGCGGTGCGGATGGCGGCGGAGGATGCCAAGCGGCAGCTCTTGGAAGTCGCGGCGGAGTTGCTCCGCGTCAAGCCTGACCAGCTCGAAGCGCGGCGCGGACGGATCGCGGTGCAGGGTGGAGGCGGGGCCTCGGTAACGATCCGCAAGGTGACTGAGCAGCTCGGCGACATCATGATCATGGGGCGGGGGCACCGAGGCCCCAATAGGTCAGGCGTGACGGTGCACAGCTTCGGCGCTCAAGCCGCCGAGGTCGAAGTGGATCGGCTGACCGGTCGAGTGCGAGTGCTTCGCATCGTCGCAGCGCACGATTGCGGGCGCGTGGTGAACCCCGAGCTGGCCGAGAGCCAGCTACATGGTGGGATCATTCTGGGGCTGGGCTACGCCCTGTTCGAGCGCCTTCTCTCTGACTCCCAGTTGGGGCGACCGCTCAACCTGGGACTCCACGAGTACAAGATCCCCACCTACGCCGACATCCCGGAGATCGATGCGCGGATCGTGTCCGTGGCCGACACGGTGGCGAACCACGTCGGCGCCAAAGGCCTGGCCGAGCCGCCCATCATCCCGACGGCGCCGGCGATCGCGAACGCGGTCTTCGATGCGATCGGCGTGCAGATCCGCGAGCTTCCGTTGACGCCTGCCCGCGTGCTTGCAGCCCTCAAAACGCCCAGTTGAGATACTAGTAGGTATCTGAGATACCGAAGAGTCTCCGTCGCCGCTCGTCCCGCTCGAACAAGTCTCGGTCTAGCCAAGCCCCTTCATCGTTCACGGCGCACGGGGCGGTCCTGCTGGGAGCGACGTCGGATAGACGCAAGAAGTCGACGGCGCGCGCCACGATCTCGGGATCCCGCACGATGTCGCGATGTCCCAATCCGGTCGTGGTAACGAGCTCGGCGCCGCGCCAGGCGGTGGCGATCGCGGCACCCTCCTCCCACGGGACGGTTGGGTCGCCGCGGTCGTGCACGACCAGCAATGGCGCGTCGAGCGCCGCGGCAGTCGCTAACCGGGGGACGTTCAGATCCGACCAACGGAACCTGAGGCGCGCTTCGCTGCGGCGTCGCATCTGGGCCATCGCGGCGGGACCGACGCCGAGCAGCTTGGCGAAGTCCTCCGCGAAACGCGCGGGGTCCGCGGCCGGCGCGAGGAACACCGCGCGCTCGACGTGGAGACCTTGAGCCATCGCGAGCGCGGTGGCCGAGCCGCCCATCGAGTGCGCCACGACTCCGAACAGGGATCCGGCCGCATCGGCGACCGCCGTCAGGGCGCGGGCCACCTGCGGCATGGAGCTGAGCCGCCCGTCCGAAGCGCCGTGACCCGGGGCGTCGAACGTGACGACCGAGAAGCCGCTTGCGACGAGGGGCGCGACATACGCAGTCGCGAGACGGCCGCCGCGGCCCCCCCAGCCATGGACCAGCGCGATTGCCGGGCCGTGTCCCCAGGCCCAGGCCGACACTCGCCCATCGTCGACGCAGACGCGGAATGGGCGGCCGGTCGACAGGAGGTCGCGGATCGGCGGTGTGAGAGAGGTGCGTGGCGGCGTGAAGAAGAGACGCTCGGCCAGCGCTGCACCGAGGCCTGGGGCGGTGCGCTCGAGAGCGCGCATGGCGACACGGGTCGCCTGGATCTGAAGGTTCATGGGAGGAGTGCCTGGAACGCGTGGCGCGCCCGCGTCTCGGCCTTGGGATCGCGAAGCAGACGGTGCGCGTGATGGTAAGCGAGCATGACGCCGTATAGATCGTGCGCGAACTGGTCAGGGTCCGCGTCCTGCGGAAAGTGTCCTTCCTCCATGCCCTTGCGGTACGAGATCGCCAGGACGCCGAGCCACTCGAGCTGCAATTGCTGCAGCCGGTCGCGCACCGGCCCGTCCTTGTCGTCCAGCTCGGTAGCGGCCGCCACGAACAGGCAGCCACCCGGCGTGGGACTGGAGCGCGCCCAATCGAGCCAACGGTCGAACAGGCTGCGCACACGGGGCTCCCCGCGGGGCTGCGCGAGCGCCGGTCGAACGACGGCCTCCACGAACCGCTGCGCCGCATGGTTCAGGACCTGGATCTGCAACGCTTCCTTGGACCTGAAGTGACCGAACAGGCCGCTCTTCGAGAGCCTCAGGTCTTCGGCGAGAGTGCCGATCGTGAGACCACCCAAGCCGACGCGGCTGGCGAGTGCGACCGCGTGCTCGAGGACGGCGTGGCGCGTGTCGGCGCCCTTGCTGGTTATCATCACCCCAAAAAAGCACGACCGTTCGTTTCTGTCAATGGTCGGCGCCTTGCGGCAGCGATTCTTGCCGGTATCATGGATACCCGTGGGAATCATGCGGCAGAGACGCAAGGTGGAGACCCGGGCCCTCTTGATTGAAGCTGGCCTGAGGGTGTTCGCGGAGCGTGGCCTCGACCTCGCTACGCTCGACGATGTGGCAGCGACCGCCGGCTTCACAAAGGGTGCGATCTACCGCCAGTTCCCTTCCAAGGGAGCGTTCCTGCTCGGCCTGTTCGAGCAGTACGCGGCCGTGGCGCGCTCCGGATCGGCGGCGCGGCAGGCCCCCTGGTTCATCCCCCTCACCATTCAATTCGCGTCACAGGCGACGCGCGACCCGTTGCTCAGGCGTCGCTTCGCCATCGTGCTTTCCGAAGCCCCCGATGGCGGCTCGGCCGACGGTCAGCTCCTCAAGGCGCTCGCTCGGGTATGGCCCGCCTAGTCGACCTCAGTCACGAGATCGAGCACGGGATGGTCACCTATCCCGGCCTAGCGCCACCCGTGGTCTCGGATTGGCTGAGCCGCGACGCGTCACGCGCCAAGTACGCGCCCGGGACGACATTTCAGATCGGCAAGATTGAAATGATCGCGAACACGGGGACGTACCTGGACGCGCCATTCCATCGCCACGCGCGGGGCGGGGACATCGCTGCTTTCCCGCTCGACGCGGTGGCGGACCTCGAAGGCCTCGTCGTTCGGGCGACCGCGCGCGCGGGGCGTGGCCTCGACGCCGCCGTACTCCGCGATCGAGACGTGCGCGGGAGGGCGGTCCTGATACACACGGGATGGGACGCACACTGGCGCACGCCGGCGTACGGCTCCGGCCATCCGTTTCTCACGCGGGACGCGGCGCGGCACCTCGTGGACGCCGGGGCGGCGTTGGTCGGGATCGACTCCCTCAATATCGACGATGACAAGGACGGCACTCGCCCCGCGCACACACTCCTACTCGATGCCGGCATCCCCATCGTCGAGCACATGACGAACTTGGGCGCGCTGCCCGATGCGGGGTTTCGTTTCTTCGCGGTGCCGCCGAAGGTCAAAGGGATCGGAAGTTTTCCCGTCCGCGCCTTCGCGCGAGTCGAGCCCTAGCGCTGTCCTAGTTCGCCAAAGCGCGCACGACGTGGGCGAGCCCGTCGACCACCCGCGCCGTGCGATCGTAGTCGAGCGTGTCCGGCGTATCCTGCGCGGTGTGGTAGAACGGGTTTCGATACGGGGCCGTGTCGCTGATCATGATCGCCGGGTAGCCCTCCAGCCAAAACGCCCAGTGATCCGACCACCACACGCCCGGGACCCACGCCGGTGCCGCCGCGCCTTGCGTGGGAAAGCGCGCGTGCGCGCGGAACGCAGAGATCGCCCGGTGCAGCAACGCCCGTGACTTGAGGTTCGACACGAACCCGATGAAATCCCCTACGTCGGGGTAGGCGTAGTTCAGAGGAAAGGGGTAGCGCTGCGTGCCGGGCTCCGGGTCGTAGTAGCCGATCGACTCGATCGATAGCATCGCGACGATCTGATCCTTGCGCGCTCGCGCCTCCGCCGCATAATGGCGACTACCCATGTCGGCCGTCGCAAACCACGGCGGCTCCTCATTCGGAAACAGCACAAACCGCACGGTGCGCGCCTGTGGCTTGCCCGCGAGCATGCGCGCCAGCTCCAGCACCGCTGCCACACCGCTGGCGTTGTCGTCCGCGCCGGGCGCTTCCTCGGCGGTGTCGTAGTGCGCACCCAGGACGACGACTTCCTGACGGCGCGTCGTGCCCGCGAGCGTCGCCTCGAGGTTCCGGTAGGTGCGGCCCGCGGCGCTGAACTCCTGCGACACGACCGCATAGCCCAGTGAGCGGAGCTCGCCTTCGATGTAGGCGGCCGCGCGCTGCACGCGGGCGTATTCGTCGTCGCTTCGAACACCGATGTCACCCGCGAGCGCGCGCACGTGCCGCTCGAGGCGCGTGCGCAAGACCTCTTGCTCGGGTGTGAGCGGTGGGAGTGGTCCCGCGAAGGCCGGACCGGGCATGCGCACCGTGAGTAGCCAGATCGCGAGAAACAGAAGGGGCAGAAAACTCGCGAGCAGGAGCATGCGGATCCTCCCCCATCGGCTGCGCGGCATGATGGCGAGACCCATTCTTCAAACATACGTAGTGACAGTATCCCGGCACTAAGCCGCCAGTCGGGTCGCAGCGCCTCGGGTTTGTCCTGATTCTGCGGCGTTTTCGCGGGCCTCTGGCAGGATTATGACTCCTGGAGCGCTTGCCCTTCCCGAGGTATGAGCTCGATGTCAGGTTAGCCCGATGCACGCTCGTGGTAGCGCCGTCCTGCTGTGCGCTTGCGTCGCCTGCGTCGACCCCGTCGGGCCCTTCCACCCGCAGGGCCAGGGTGAGCTGGTTCCGCTCAACAGGGTCATCGAAGATTTCATTAGTGATAGCGTCCCTCGGTTGTACTCGTTCGAGGCGGCGATCGACGGCGAGTATGTGGTGCTCCTCAAGGCGTACCACGGTTCCGTCTCGTTCCTAATCACCGACGGGGTCTCAACGGTGACGACCTACGGGTCGGCTGCAGTGACGATTCCGCTCGAGGAGAATCCTTCGTTCCCCCTTCGCACTCCGCTGGGCGGCAGCGGGTCCATCCGGGCGCAGGTATTCAACGGCGACACGGCACGGTTTCAATTCAAGATTGTTCCCGTCCACACGCCGCCGGAGATTGCCCCGCGCCGCTTTGAATGGGGCGACACTCTCAGGGGCGAAACGATCAACCCTCTCTGGGACACCGATGTCTTCGTCGCGCACGCTCAAGCGGGTCAGACGATCGCCGCGGCATTGGAACCGCTCGGCACTGATCCCGGTGCGATATGGTTGACTATCGAAAGCGAAAACGGCCAGTTCCTCGGCCAGGTCGAGAACGCCCCGGGAACCCCGCTAAGGTCAACAGGGGCGATCCCCGTTTCCGTTTCGCAGGACTATCGGTTGGTCGTCCGCAGGGGGTTTTTCAGGGCAACGCGCCACCAGGGCGAATATCGGGTGTGGTCGTATCTGATCAATCGAGCTCCCGAGCGCGCACCCGTCACGCTTCCGAAGGGCGTTGTGCGCGCCGACGAGCGCATCGACCAACCGAATGACATAGATGAATTCACGTTCCAGGACACGGTCGGCGCCGAGTATCTCGCGTTCTTCGACGCTCGCCGTCACTTCTCGATGTTCATATACTCGCCCACGGATTCCTTCGTGTCCGGCCGGATCGGAGGAAGCACCGATACGACGTTGCTGCACCAAGGCACCGTCCTGTTTCAGCTTCAGAGCGCGGGGCCTTACAAGGTCAAGGTAGACGGAGGCTATCCCGGTGATTGGCTCATGGCCGATACCGGGGCGTATCGTGTCCTGCTCTTTCCCGTCGATCGGCGACCGGAGAATGTCCCGGCCACGTTCCAGGTCGGGGATACCGTCAGGGGCGAGGCCATCTTCCCGGCAGGGGAAATCGATGAATTCACGGCGTCCGCCACGCCCGGGGCGCAGCTAATGGCGGGGATGCGGGTTACGGCGGATCCGCAGCCGCAATTCGACTACGTTGAGCTCTTGGTACTCGATGACGCCACGGGTACGGCACTCGCCCAGATCGCGGTCCAAACAACGGGCGCCTTCCAGACGGCATCCTTCACAGTCCCGCCGAGTGGCACACTCCGGGTGCGCCTGGGCCGCCAGATCTGCTGCCCGCCGGGCCGAGCCCCGTACGAGTTCTTCTTGAGACCGGCGCCATGAAGACCCGACGCGCGACGCTCCTGCTCCGCATGCTCATCGGGGCTGCTTTCCTCGCCACGCTTTCGTGCGGCGATTCGCCCACCGAGCCTACCTCGAACCCGCCCCCATCCCTGTTCAATCTGGACCCTCCGCAGGTGGTGGTCGGATCCGCGGATTTCACGCTCAACGTGCGCGGTGCGGACTTCGTGCCCGCCTCTCGGGTCCGGTGGGACGGTCAGGACCGCGCGACGACCTACGTGAGCGACACGCTGCTTACCGTCCACGTCGCTGCGGCGGACGTGGACTCGACGGACGCGATCGCAGTCACGGTGTACACCGGGCCGCCCGGGGGCGGCGTATCGGGAATCCGTCCCCTGGCAATCGTGAACCCTGGGGCGACCATCACGTCGATCACGCCTGATCATCTCGCCGCGCCTGGGGACTCGTTCAGACTGCGGCTTACTGGGACGGGCTTCGTGGCCGCGTCCTGGGTGTGGTTTGGAGGCTGGGGGCTGCTCTCCAGGCTCGAGTCGCCCGGCGTGTTGACGGCGAACGTGCCCGCGTATTTGCTGCAGACGCCGGGCTTTGTGGAGGTGAGGGTGGCCAATCCTCCACCAGGCGGGGGCCTCTCCGCGCCGGACACGTTTTCGGTCGAGTACCCAGTGCCGGTGATCGGCGCGCTCGCGCCTGAGTCCACGTTCACGGGCAGCGGTTTTACGTTGACGGTCGTGGGCAGTCGATTCACACCACAAGCCGTCGTGCGCTGGAACGGCAGTTCGCGGACTACGACGTTCGTCAGCGCGACGAAGCTCCAGGCGGCGATCCCTGCGAGCGACGTCGTGAGTTCGAGTTCCCCCATGATTACCGTCGTGCATCCCGCGCCAGGCGGCGGCAGCTCGGCTGCGGTCGCGTTCCGCGTGCGTGAGGCTCCCCCTCGCATCACGAGCACGTCGCCGAGCACGGCGACCGCCGCCGGCGCCGCGTTCACGCTCACGGTCAACGGATCGAACTTCGCGGTTGGCGCCACCGTCCAGTGGAACGGCCAGGGTCGCACGACCACGCGTCTCAGTGCCTCGAGCCTGCAAGCCGACATTCCAGCGTCGGACATCACGCAGGCAGGCACCGCGCAAGTCACGGTCTTGAACCCCGGAGAGAGCGGCGTCTCAGCACCGTTCGCATTACCAGTGGTGCCTGCGAGCCCAACCATCGGGACGCCAATCACCGTCGCGCTGGCCGCGAACGACATTGCCTATGATCGCACGAGGGGGCGGATCTGGGCCTCGGTGCCCGGTAGCGATCCCCAGCGGGGGAACACCGTCACCGCGATCGACCCAACGACGGGCGTGATCGGCGCATCGATCAGCGTGGGCAGCGAGCCCGGGCCGCTGGCCATCTCGGACGACGGTGCCTACCTGTACGTGGGTCTGGGGGGCGCCCCGCTGGTGGTGCGTGTCAATCTCGCGACGGGTGCGCGCGACATTGACCTCGACATGGGGAGTGGCTCCCTGGGGGATCAGCGGGCCGAAGATCTCGTCGTCTTGCCGGGCCTTTCACGGACTCTGGCCGTCTCCGTTCGCAACACGTGTTGCAGCCCACGTCACATGGGCGTAGCGATCTATGACGACGGGACGCGGCGCTCGCTGATGACGCAGGGACACACGGGCAGCGACCGGATCACCCGCACGGCCAGCGCCACGCGGCTCTTCGGGTACAACAACGAGACGACCGAATTCGGGGCGCGCACGATCGCCGTCACCGCGGCCGGGCTCGTCGAGGAGAGCGTTCGGGGCGGCGTCATCGGCGGCTTCGGCGTGGATATCAAGTACGACGGCGGGCTCGTCTACGCGACGACTGGAGCGCTGGTAGATCCCGAGACCATCTCTCTGCTCGGCACATTCCCAACCGGCGGCCTTGTGGAGCCGGACGTGGCCAATGGACGCGTGCATTTCTTCTCCGGCACCACGCTCCGCACGTATCACTACCGGTCCTTCGCGTTCATCGGCTTAGCAGACATCTCCGGGACAGCGGGGAGCGGTACGCTCCTCCGCTGGGGCAACGATGGATTGGCGTTCCGCACCGCGACGCAGATCGT
>Ga0070696_100001228_pt1 | contig 16645 bp, 12 predicted proteins | sample KBSK1253metaG_FD_65474 | JGI IMG/M metagenome (GOLD analysis project Ga0070696, IMG submission 65474) | Corn, switchgrass and miscanthus rhizosphere microbial communities from Kellogg Biological Station, Michigan, USA - KBS K1-25-3 metaG | ecosystem: Host-associated > Plants > Roots >... | reverse complement strand
GAATCGCCCACGGATACAAGGTGATCGGCACGGAACCCGCGCTATTGGTCTATCTGACCGACCGCTTCCACGATCCGACCGACGAAGGCCGGATTCCGTTTAATGATCCTTACATCCATTACGACTGGGAAACGCAGCACAAGTAGGGCGGGACTGGCTTTGGCGCCTGTCCGTAGCGCCTGTCCTGCGTGCTTATGAACATCCTGGTCACGGGCGGGGCGGGGTTTATCGGCTCGGCTTTCGTGCGGCTGATGCTCGATTCGCCCAATGCGCCGCGTGTGATCAACCTCGATAAGCTCACCTATGCGGGCAATCTCGAAAACCTCGAGACGGTGACAGCAAACTCACGCTATCGATTTGTCCATGGCGATATTTGCGACCGGTCGCTGGTGGATTCGCTCTTCGCGGAAGAGAAACCCGACGCGCTCGTGCACTTCGCCGCGGAATCTCACGTGGACCGGAGCATTCTCACGCCAGGCCCGGCTTTTGAGACCAACCTGCGGGGCACTTTCACGCTGCTCGAAGCCGCGCGGGCGCACCGCATCCCGCGTTTTATCCATGTGTCGACCGACGAGGTTTACGGAAACCTGGAATTTCCATCCGAAGCAGACGAAAATTTTCCGCTCAATCCGAGCAGCCCGTACTCCGCTTCCAAGGCCGGCTCGGATCTGCTGGCACGCTCGTACGTCACCACCTATGGCGTGCCGGTGATCATCACCCGCGCGTCGAACAATTACGGCCCGCACCAGTTTCCAGAAAAGCTCATCCCGCTGATGATTTCGAACGCGCTCGAAGGACGTTCCCTGCCCGTGTACGGCGATGGCATGCAGGTGCGCGACTGGCTTTACGTGGACGACCACTGCCGCGCCATCCGCACGCTGCTTGAGAAAGGCCGGGAAGGCGAGATTTATAACGTCGGCGGGAGCCGCGCGCTGCCGAACATCGACGTGATACGCAAGATCGTAAGCGCGACCGGTGCGAGCGAGAAATTGATCCAGACGGTCCAGGACCGGCCCGGGCACGATCGGCGATACGCGCTCTCGAGCGCGAAGATCTTGCGGGAAACCGGATGGAGCCCGGAAATCGGGTTTGAAGAGGGGCTCGAGCGAACCGTCAACTGGTATCGGGATCATGCCGCATGGGTCACGCGCGTTAAGACTGGGGAATATCGAAACTACTACGCGCAGAACTACGAAAACCGGGCAACCGAATTGCGCGAGGCGTCGGGCGTACGCGGGCGTCCGAAGCCGTAACCATGCGTGTGGCACTGGACGCCACGCCGCTGATTCTCTCGAGCGGCGGCCTGGCTCGATATACAGCCGAGTTGAGCATGGCTCTGGCGCGAAATTTTCCTGAAGACAATTTCATCCTTTTGAGCGATCAGCCATTCCCGATGCCGCCGGGGCATCCGCCAAATCTGTATCGCGGCGGCGCGCCAAAAAATGCGCTGGAGCGGCGCTGGTGGCTGTGGGGCGCCAATCGCGAGATGAGGCGGTGTGATTGCGAGCTGTTTCATGGGACGAATTTCGCCGTGCCATATATTCCGGTGCGGCCGAGCGTGCTGACGCTGCATGATCTATCGCCCTGGATGAATCCGGAATGGCATGCGAATGGCGGCCGCGTGCGCCGGCGTACTCCGCCGCTCGTCCGCTTGCGCATTCCGACTATGGTCGTTACCCATACCGAAGCGGTGCGGCGTCAGGTGATCGAGCGTTTTCGTTTGCCGGAATCGCTTGTAACCGCCGTGCCGCTGGCCGCATCGGAAATCTTTCGGCCAGGACCCGCGCCCGAACGCCGGCCCTATTTTCTTTACGCGGGCGCACTGGAGCCGCGGAAAAATCTTGCGCTGGCGATTGACGCCTGGCGCGCGGTGCGTGGACGGCACTTGGTGGATCTGGTGCTGGCCGGCCGGCGGCGCGTGGATTTTCCCATGCCCGCTTCGGAACCAGGACTGTGCGTGATAGGGGAAGTTGCCGATGTGGAGCTTGCGGCTCTTTATTCGGGCGCGCTGGCGGTCCTGTATCCATCGCACTATGAAGGCTTCGGACTGCCGGTGCTCGAGGCCATGCAGTGCGGCGCTTGCGTGTTCACCTCAAAGGATCCGGCGCTGCGAGAGGTGGCGGCAGACGCTGGTGTGGCGCTCGACACACCCGGGGCTTGGGCAGAGGCCATGTCCGCCGCGACGGCCAGCCCGGACTGGCTAACAGGCTGGCGCGTGAAATCGCTGCGCAGGGCCCGGGATTTCTCATGGTCGCGCACGGCAAGGCTCACCCGCGAAGTTTACGGCGAGGCGCTCCGGCGGTCCCGTGGCCGGCATGGCTGAGGCGCGCGCGCTGCTCGTCACGCCGGAAGCGATTTATCCGCCACACGGCGGGGGCGCGCTACGTTCCCAATCCGTGCTTGAATACCTGGCGCGCCGTTACGCAACCGATGTAATCGTATTTCGCGAACCTGGAGCAACGGACCCGGTGCGCCAATTTCCCGCGGGAATCGCCCGCGAGATTCACGTGATCGACCTTCCGCGCCATCGCAAAGATCCGCTTTCCCGCGCCGTACGCAACGCGGGCCGGGTGTTGCGCGCCATTCCACCGCTTTCGGACCGGTTCGGCGGCTTCGGCGACCAGATCGCCGCGGCCGTGCGCGCCCGCAGGTACGATCTTGCGGTGGTGGAACACTTCTGGTGCGCTCCGTACTGGCGGCAGATTGGCCTCGTGAGTTCACGCACGGTGCTCGACCTGCACAACATCGAATCCGTGCTGCACGCCCGCTGCGTTCGAAGCGAGAGCTGGCCGCAGGGGCTCGCACACTGCGTTTTCGCAAAGGCGGCGCGCAAGCTCGAAGCCCGCTGGCTTCCGTGTTACGACTGCCTTCTGACAGCTTCCGATGCGGATGGAGCGCTTGCGCGGGAGATCTCGCCGCAGTCGAACGTTGTGGTGTATCCCAATGCCATTCCCCTGGTGCCGCTGCCACGCGCCGCCGAGCGCGACATGATCGCATTCTCCGGTAATCTGGAGTATCACCCCAACGTTTCGGCCGTCCGTTTTTTTCACGACGAGATATGGCCCCGGCTGCGTGAACGCTGGCCCGGGCTGGTGTGGCGGCTGATCGGCAAAAATCCGGAGGCGGTGCGGAAGCATTTGGATGGCGATACGCGAATCGAACTGTCAGGGCCGGTTGAAGACGCCATCCGGGAGCTGGCATCGGCGAAAGTCGTCGTGGTTCCCCTGCTTGCGGGCAGCGGCACGCGATTCAAAATCATTGAAGCATGGGCGGCCGGACGGGCCGTGGTATCGACCAGCGTGGGCGCCGAGGGCCTGCGAGTGAAGCGAGATGAAAATCTCCTGCTGGCCGATAACCCCGCGACATTCGCCGATGCTGTCACGTCATTGTTGGCATCCGTGGAACACCGCCAACGATTAGGGACAGCGGGACGGGTTCTGTACGAAAACGAATACACATGGGAGAGCGCCTGGAAAAAATTGGATTTGTGAGAAACTTGAACATGCTAGATCGTTATACTGGTTAGGTCGAATGCGCTTCGCTGTTGACGCCCACGCGATCGGCCGCCATCTCACGGGCAACGAAGTTTACGTTCGCAGTCTTTTGAATGGTTTCGCGACCCTCGATCGTGAATCCGAATTCATCGCGTACCTTTCGTTGGACGAGGCGGAGTCCTGGGTTCCCACTCGATTTGCCACGCGGCGTGTAGCTGGAAATCCGTTCGTGCGCCTCGGATGTGAGCTTTCATACAAACTCCGGCAGGATCGGCCGCAATTACTACACGTGCAGTACACCGCGCCGCTGGCGTGCCCTGTGCCCATCGTGGTCAGCGTTCATGATGTAAGTTTCCTCGAACACCCGGATTACTTCCCTTACTACCGCTCGCAGCAACTGCGGTGGACGGTGCGCCGCACTATTCGCAGAGCCGCGCGCATTCTGACGGGCAGCGAGTTCTCACGGGATGCGATTGCGCGCGCGTATGATCTGGATCCGGACCGCATCGCCGTGGTGCCCAATGCTGCATCGGAGGCGTTTCACCGAGTGCGCCGCGAGAGTGCCACCGCTAAAGTTCACGCCAGGTTTGGAATAGGGGGGCCGTTCGTCTTATCGGTAGGCGATTTGCAACCTCGCAAGAATCATATCGGACTGATCGCTGCTTTCGCCGGCCTGGTGCGGTCGAATCCCGAGCTGCAACATCGGCTGGTGCTGGCCGGCAAGGATACCTGGTTTTCATGGCGCGTGCGAGACGCCGCGAAGAGATCCGGAGTCGCGGACCGTATTCACTTCCTGGGTTTCGTTACCGACGATGACCTGTTGCAGCTTTACAATTCCTGCGAACTGTTCTGCTTTCCGTCCTATTACGAAGGCTTCGGCCTTCCGGTGCTCGAAGCCATGGCGTGCGGCGCGGCTGTGGCTTGCTCGAACACATCGGCGGTTCCCGAGGTTGCCGACGGCGCCGCGCTGCTTTTCAATCCCTACAACTTCGATGAGATTACGCGGGCCATGCTGGACCTGATAGTTCTGCCGGAACTGCAGACGCGCATGTGCCGGCTGGGGCTGCAGCGCGCCACACAATTCAGCTGGCAGAAAACCGCCCGCATGACGCTCGAGGCGTATCACGCGATCGCGGAAGAACACTCGGCCAGAGAGACCACGGCGGTCCACGCGGCTGTGGGACGATAATCTACGCGCGACGGCTCTGCATTAAACTGAAAACTTGCTCAGTCGATATATCCGCGCGGCGTGCGCGAGAAATCCGTGGACCTGACGCGCTGAGTTGCCACATGCGGCTGGCGTTCTTTTCTCCCCTTCCCCCATCGGCGAGCGGCATTGCGGATTACTCCGAAGCCTTGCTCGATCCTCTGCGCCGGATCGTCGATGTTGAAGTCTTTTCCACGCCCGGACACGCCTTCGACCCCGGCAGGTTTGACGTTGCGCTCTATCAGTTGGGAAATAATCCGCATCACGATTTTGTCTACGAAACCGCCTTGCGGCACCCGGGTGTTGTGGTGATGCATGAATCGAACCTGCACCACCTGGTGGCGCATATCACGATAACGAGCGGGGACTGGGATCGTTATATGCGCGAGGCCGAGTATAACGGAGGAGCCGCGGCCGTCGCGCACGCCGAGCGCGTACGGGCATTACAGGCGGGACCGGATTATGAAGGCCTGCCGATGAACCGGCGCATTCTCGAAGGCGCCAAAGCACTGATCGTCCACAGCCGGTTCATGGCGACCGAAATGCGCGAGACCGGATTTCACGGGCCGATCGCGCAAATCCCGCACGGCGCCTGGACTCCCGTGGTGGATCGCTGCGCGTATCGCGATCGGCTGGGCGTGGACGAAACCACGCCGCTCATCGGCATTTTCGGCCACTTGAAACCGTACAAGCGCATCGCGGAATCGTTACGCGCGTTCCGGCGGCTGTTGCACGTCGAACCGCGAGCGAAGATGATCCTGGCGGGCGCCGCGCATCCGGATCTTGCCGTCGATTCTCTGATTCGCGCGCTGGAGCTTACGGCTCACGTGCGCATGCTCGGGTTCACGCCGGGCGCAGATTTTACCGGTTACATCGCAGCCAGCGATATCGTGCTCAACCTGCGTTATCCGACTGTAGGTGAAACGTCGGGAAGCCTGCTGCGCGCGCTGGGACTGGGGCGGGCGGTGATCGTGTCGGATGTCGGCGCGTTCGCGGAGCTTCCCGAAGACGTGTGCCTGAAGGCGCCGGTGGGCGGAGCCGAAGAGGAGGTGCTGTACGAATATTTGAACCTGCTCGTCTCGCGGCGGGAGGTCGCGCGAGAGTTGGGCGCTCGCGCAAAGACGTGGGTGGAGCGCGAGTGCAATTGGCAGACGGTGGCGAACCAGTACGCTTCGTTCTTATGCGCGGTGAAGGACGGACGCGACTGGCCACGGCCGCCGGAGACCGCCGCGGCTGCCGGGCCCGTCGTCCCGAGCGAGCCGGTCGAACCGGAATATGTCGCCGGCTGGGCACACACGCCTGACGCGCGCGAGTACGTCGAAACGCACAAGAGCCGGTTGATGCGAACGCTCGAGATCACGCCGCCCGGCCGCTCGGAAGATCGCATTCTCGAAATGGGAGCATACCTGCAGATCACTCCGGCTCTGCGCACCAGGCTCGGTTACGGGACCGTGCGTGGATCGTACTATGGACACCTCGGCCGCGTGGACCGTCGCGAGGTGGTGGCGGAAAACGGCGAGCGTTTCGAATGCGAGATCGATCACTTCGACGCCGAGAAAGACACCTTCCCGTACGCCGACGAATATTTTTCAACGGTGCTCTGCTGCGAACTGATCGAGCACCTGTTCCATGACCCCATGCACCTGATGGCGGAGGTGCACCGCATCCTGAAACCGGGCGGGCATCTGGTGCTGACGACTCCGAACATCGCGAGCCTGAGCGGCATTTCGGCCATCCTGCAGGGATACCATCCAGGTGTTTTCCACGAATACATACGTCCGTCGGCCGAGGGAGAAGCCGACGCGCGGCACAATCGGGAATACACGCCGCGCGAGATCCACAAGCTGCTCGAGAATTCCGGCTTTTCGATAGTGCTGCTCGATACCGGGCCGTACCGGGACGAGCCCACCGCGCGCCTCGGTTGGGTGCTGCATCTTCTGGAACGCTATCAGCTCGATACCGTTTTGCGCGGCGAGGGCATTTACGCCGTGGGACAGAAGACCGGCCGAGTGCGCGAGCGGTATCCAGCGTGGCTTTATTCATGACGGCTCGCTGCGAAAATGCCGAAGTACGGACGGATGGGCCCGGCGGCATTCGCGCGAGTTTGGATCTTCGCAACACGTCACGGCACGTATGGCGCGCCTCTGAGGGCTTTGCGGTCGGCTACCAGATTTTCGATCCGGCGGCCGGAACGCTGGTGGTGGATGGCGCGCGCGTGGCGCCCGATGCCGATATCGCGCCCGGAGAAACGCGCGGCTTTGATTTGCGATTTGATCTGCCGCCCGGCGAGGGAACCTACCGCGTGTACGTGTCGGCGCTGAAGGAGCACGTGGGCTGGTTCTACGAGGGCGACGCGGAATTTCTGGTGATCGACGCGACTCTGGAATCCGGCCGTGCGGGAATCAAAAACTTTCGCGTGGCCACCGGGCAACAGATGCGGCGCGAACGATTTCTTCGAGCGGCGGTGCGCGCCGTCACGCTGCCGGCCACAGCCATCATTCGCAACCGAAGTCTGATTCGCAGTATGGTGCGACGCGATCTGCTCGGACGTTATCGCGGTTCCTTCGGCGGCGTTTTCTGGGCGTTTCTGAACCCGCTGATCCTGATGCTCACCTATTTTTTCGTGTTCGCTGTGGTGCTGCGCACGCGCTTCCCCTCCGACCCGAGTCCTGTCGGGTTCGCTCTCTACTTCCTGGCCGGGATGCTCCCGTGGCTGGCGGTGAGCGAGGCGGCTGGACGCGCGCCCACGGTGATGCTGGAACATCGCAATTTCGTCAAGAAGCTGGTTTTTCCGGTGGAGACGCTGCCGGTGAATCTGGTGGCGTCGGGACTGGTCAGCGAGATCGTGGGATTGGTGCTCCTTCTGGCGGCAGTTTCCGTGGCGCGCGGCACGGCACCCGCTTCGATTATCTGGCTGCCGTTGATTGTGATCCCGCAGATTTTGCTCGCCACGGGAATCTGCTGGTTTCTGGCGGCGCTAGGGGTATTTGTCCGCGACCTCGCGCACATCAACGGTTTCCTGCTGACCCTCTGGTTCTTCCTGACACCGATCTGCTATCCCGAGGCGTCACTGCCGGAGGATGCAATCGGGGTGCTATCCAAGAATCCCATGTTCGTTCTGGTGCGCGCATACCGCGCGACGCTGCTTGAAGGGCGGCCCCCGGATTTCGGGCCGTTATGGAAACTCTGGCTGGTCTCGGCTGTGGTGTTCATCGTGGGACACGCATGGTTTCACAAACTGCGGAAATCATTCGCGGATATCATGTAGCTGGACGTTAGAAGCGAAAGCGAACGGATGCCTGCAGTCTTCGTGTCGGAAAAGCGGCAACCGGTTTCCCAAAAAAGGGCGAACTGAGCACTCCGACATAACCTGCGTAATTCGGGTGATTCAGTAGATTGAAAGCGTCCATGCCGAGCGTCGCCATGGGTCCCTTTTCTTTCTTCGCGCGAACAAAGTAGAAATCTCGCGACCAGTGAACGTCCGTGTCGGCATACGCCGGCCCCTGTAAACTGTTCCGCGCCACACCAGCAGGGCGATCGTTGGCCAGACCATCGTGATTATCGTCTCGCCCGGTTGTCATGGTGTACGGCTGTCCGGAATACAGCGAAACGGCAACCCCCAGCTTGAAATACCGTCCCGTTGTGATCGTACCAAGCAGGTTGAACCGGTGCCGCTGGTCGAAATCGGCGCGAGCCCATTCGCCGCTCAGGTCGTAGTTGTTCGCGGGAAAGCTGTTGAGGGTCGATCGTGGACCCATGGCGGGATTGCCGCCAGTGCTGTTATACGCTCTTCCCAGGATGTATTGGATCATTCCCGTAAAATAACGGGTGACGTTTCCGCGGACCCCGGCCTCGAGCGAGTGAGCGATCATGTCCGCCGATGATTCGATCTGCCGCCAGACGCTGGACAGAGGATCGGGCCGCGCTAAGTAGCCGGGGGGCGGCGGCGCGTTCACATCACGGGAGCGAAACAGGTTCACGCCTCGCGTTCCAAAATAGCTGAGCGTCAGCGTGGTCGAGTTGGCGATTTGCCGCTCGATGCCCGCGCCGAACTGCACCAGGTAGGGCAGCTTAACCGCGGGATCGAGCCGGACGACGCTGGTTGGACCCACCGCGTTCAGATCCGGATACACCGGGTTCGTAATCACGTATTGCAGAAGACGATAGCCGTCATAACGAATCAGGTCAAAGATTGGCTGTGGACCGGTGCGATCGAAGAAGATACCGGAACCTCCCCGGATTACAGTTTTGCGGCTGCCGCCAGGGGCATAAGCGAACGAGCCACGCGGAGCGACGTTGTTGTTGTCGTGGAAATAATTCTGCCAGTCGTAGCGGAGCCCGATCGCAACCTGCAAGTTGGGACGGACCTTGAATTCCTCCTGGACGAAGCCGCCCAGAACCTTCTCGATGAAAACCACGTGACCGTTGCCGGATTGACGAACCAGTGAGAACGGGTGCAGCGCCCGGTAGTCGGCAAGGGATGAGAACGTGTACGTACCAGAAGTATTTGTATTGTCGTCGAGGCCACGGCGGCTGATGTCGGGGACGTTGATTCCAAAGCGGACCGTGTGTTTCTGCCCGGACCAGACAACGATTTCATTGAAGGCGATGTGATTTTCCGTCTGGAGGCGATCGCCTTGTGCGCCGCCGCCCGAGAATGCACCGAGTACCACCGTCTTCGGTCCCGGGTTCACACTCGTGGTTGGCGTATGCTGTCGGGCGACGAGGAACCGAAACATGTTGTAGAACTTCCCGGTGATCGGTCCGCGGTGATTGAAAAAAATCATGTCTTCGCGATCCTCGAAGTTGGTCGCCACCTCAGGCAGATTGAAGCCGCCCACCCCCTGATTGCGGATTGCCCGGTCCGTGTAGAGGCCGCGAATGGAGATAAGATGCTCTTCACCAACCTGCCGGGTGAGGCTCCCTGATATTTCCGTATTCCGCGCGGGCGCCAAAACCGTGGTTTGAATGACCCCGGAGACGCCTTCCGCAAAGACGATCGCCCGGAGATCCTCTTCCTCGCGATTGGCCGAAACCAGGAACGACATTTTCTTGCTGCGCCCGACCGGACCGGTCAAGCTGCCTTCGAAGATGCGGCGCTGCTCGAAGGGCCGCCGCAGCGCAAACGGATCACGCGCGTTCAGGTGGTAATCGCGAAAGATGAAATTGAAAGTCCCGTGGAAAGCAGAGGAGCCGGGTTTGGTAATGATATCGATGCGGCTGCGGCCCGGGCGCGGGTATTCGGCGGAGTAAGGATCGTTATTGATTTTGATTTCCTGGATCGCGGAGGCCGAGACTCCTGCGCGGCTGGATTCTACGCCGTCCACCAGGATCGTCACACCGCCGGTCGACACCGAGCCGGGGTCGAGAAATCGAGACATCGTCCCGACGTAGTCCTGGTCGAAAATAGGCAGGTCATCGAGTGCCCGCCTGTTCAAAGCAACTGTGTCGCGGTTGGCCGCCGGATCGGTGCTGAGCTCCGCGGCTCGCTCGGTAACGCTCACTTCCGACCGGACCTCAGCCACGTTCAGCCGAATAATGACGGAGGCCGGGGATCGCAAGCCGACCCTGGTCTGCATGGTCGCAGGCTGAAATCCCTCATGCTCGGCGCCGATTTTGTACGTGCCCGGCGCCAGCCGCTCGAATTGAAAAGCGCCGGCAGCATCGCTGGTGGTGATGGCGAGCACGGTGCCATCGGCCCGCCGGAGGCTGACCCTCGCGCCGGCCACGGATGCTTCGGTCGGATCGAGCACCAAGCCCGTCACAACCGGCTTCGGCGGAGAAGTCTGCGCCGCCGCGGAGCTTATCACGGCCACAAGCAGCGGCAATGTAAGAACTGCTTTCACCCTTTAATCCTCAAGGACTGATTCGACGAATTTAAAAATCAGCATTATCATGTAGCGGATGACCCTGTGGCTCTCGCTTGCACCCAAGCAGGTTTGGTAATCCCATTTACGGAGGATCACACGATGTCGCGTTCCTGCGCAATTTCGCTTTTATTTCTGAGTGTAGAGGCGGCCATGCTCGCGCAGGTGGAGGCCGTGCCCACCCCGAAGGTCAAGCTCTACATGCCGTACAAGGAGTACTCGCAACAGGACAACCGGAAAACCCTGGCGATGTTCGAGGACCTGCGCGTGGCGGATGTCTCGGACGGGATGGACGTTGTCGGTCTTGCCAATGTCGGGATCATGAATGCCGAGATCAAGGCGCTCTGGCGCGATACGGAGAACTTCACTCACCGTATCGTAGGCGTTGCCGTCACCGCCCGCTATGTCCCCACGAACAAGCGTGAGATTCAGATGGATAAGGCGACCATCGACAGGTGGTACAGTGAACTCACGCCGGAGACGTTTCAGCAAATGTTGTTTCCGGGCTCCATCCTGGTCATCGATGCCGCCGAGGACGGGGAGTCGCGCAGCATCGGGTCGAACAACATCATGAAGTGGCACAAGAAGGGAATGCTTGGCGTCGTGACCAGCGGCGGTCTTGCGGACAGCGACGAAATCATCGCCGAAAAGGTGCCGGCCTACTACCGTCGGCTGGCTCGTGGAATCCGTCCTGGACGCAATGAACTGGAATCCGTAAACCGGCCGGTCATGTGCGGCGGTGTGTTGGTGCGTCCCGGCGACGTCGTCATCGCCGACGGCGACGGCGTGGTGGTGGTACCCCGCGAACAGGCGGCCGAAGTCGCGCAAGCCTCGCGACAATTCCTCGACCAGATTGGCTTAGAGCGCGCGCAGCGAAAAACGCGTAAGCAGACGAAATAGCGCGTCGCCGCCTTTACGTCCACGCTACTGAGATCTTACCGATCGACCGGGACTATTGTCTATATGAGTTCGTTTAGTGGATGAAGAGGAGGAGCTTCCATGAAGCTCGGAAACAGTTCGCTCATTGGCGCCGCGGTGGCGATCGCAGTTTTCTTTCTGCCCAGCGCGCCCGATTGGCTGCCAGCATCGCGCGTTGCGTTTGCCGCAAAAACTGTGGCTCTGGCGCCGGAGGCTAATTTTTTCGTCTCTCCGCAGGGCAATGACAGTTGGTCGGGCCGCGTGGCCGAGCCGGGCATTGATGACGGACCGTTCGCCACGATCATGCGAGCGAAGCAGGCCGTACGGGAGTTTCGCAAGACCCAGACTGTCCCCGTGCGCGTGACACTGCGGGGCGGCACATACTTCCAAGACGCGCCCTTGGAATTTTGGCCGGCGGACTCGGGAACGGAGCGTGCTCCCATCACCTTTGCGGCGGCGAAGGGAGAGAAGGTGGTACTGAGCGGCGGCCGCCGCCTCACCGGGGGCGCCTGGGGCGAGGTGAACGGGCACAAGGCCTGGATGATCGATCTTCCGGAGGTGAAAATCGGCAAATGGAAGTTCCGGCAACTCTTCGTCAATGGCGAGCGCCGGCCGCGCACCCGGCTGCCGAAAACGGGCATGTACCGCATTGAGGCCCTGCCGGGCTATGACTGGAAGCGGCGCACGGAAACATTTTTTGATGGCACGAAGCAGTTCGTCTATACCGGAACGGATATTCAGCGCTGGCGCAATCTCCAGGATGTGGAGGTGATCGGGATCGCGAACTGGATCGACAACCGGCTGCCTATCCAGGAAGTGGATGCGGATAAGCGCCTGGTCACCTTCGACCGGCGGAGCCTGTTTACTCTGGATGATGAGCATTACGCCGCCGCGCCTAAGCCGTCGGTTTACTGGGTAGAGAACGTGTTCGAGAAGCTGGATACGCCGGGCCAGTGGTATCTGGATCGTCCGCAGGGGCGGCTCTACTATCTACCGCGGCCGGGCGAGGACATGCAAAACGTCGAAGTCATTGCCCCGAAGCTGCCGCAGGTAATGCGCGTCGTCGGATGGGAAGGCGCACCGGTGGCGCACCTGCACTTCGAGGGCATCACCTTCTCGCACACGGAATGGGAGCCACCGTCGGACTGGTCCGCGTCCCTGCAGGCGGCGACAGAGGTTCCAGGGGCGGTCTACTTCGACTATGCGGAGCGATGCAGCCTGCGCAGGGGCGCCTTCGAGCATACCGGAACCTATGGCGTTGAGGTCAACATGGGTTGCAGAGAGATCGAGATCTCGCACAACCGGCTGGCGGACCTGGGAGGGGGCGGCGTCAAGGTCGGTCACTTTTTCGATCATGAGCCGAATGAGAAGGGCGAGCGGCGCACCGCTTCATTACCGAAGGGGCCGCACAGCCAGCGCATTACGATCGCCGATAACGAGATTACCGATGGCGGGCATTTGTTCGCCGGTTCCGTAGGTATCTTCGTCGGCGAGAATCCGGGCAACACCATCGTGCACAACCATGTCTTCAACATGCCGTGGGGCGGCATCTCGGTCGGCTCGCGGCAGACTTACGAGCCCAGCCAGGCTATCGGCAATGTCATCGAGTACAACAATGTCCACAACCTCGGCAATGGCGTACTCAGCGACATCGGCGGCATCTATACCAACAGCATCTCTCCAGGCACCCGCATCCGCTACAACATCGTGCATGACGTGGTGGTCCGGGACTACGGCGCCTACGGGATTTACACCGACCAGGGCAGCGGCGATATTTTGATTGAGAAGAACCTGGTGTACCGCTGCGGGAGCAGTCCCTACTTCCCGAACAACAACCTTAACATGACGCTGGAGAACAACATTTTTGCCTTCGGCAAATGGACGCAAGTGCAGGCCTACATCATGGATCGGCTTACGTTCACGATGCGGCGCAATATCTTCTATTACACGGAGGGCACGGCCATAAGCGGGGATTGGAACCCTGTGAACATTGTGTTCGATCGAAACCTCTACTGGAATGCTTCGGGAAAACCAGTCACAATCCAGGGCAGGAGTTTCGCCGAGTGGCAGGCGGCTGGTCAGGACGTTCACGGTCTCGTCGCCGATCCGCTCTTTGTGGATCCGGAGCATGGCGATTTCAATCTGCGGCCTGGTTCCCCTGCGGCGAAAATCGGCTACGAACCGTGGGACTTTGCGGCCGTCGGACCGCGCCCGTAAGAGCGTCGATCAAAATGAAAAGTGTCTCAGTCCGACGTCCATCGGTTCGATTCGCGGGCTTTGTTGTTCTCCTGGCCACCTGGCTTGCCGCCACCATCGAGGCAAATAGTGTTTCCGTGATTCCAAGACCCGTCAGCCTGGAGATGAAGGAAGGGAAATTCCTGTTCCAACCCGGAATGGCTATTCTCGCGGATTCGGATGTGGACGCGGAAGCCCGATTCTTCGCCCGCGCTCTCGCTCCGGCACTGGGCTTCACTCCGGAAGTGAGAGCCTCGCGACCCGGACCGGCTCCTCATGTCGAGATGAGACTCGATCGCTCACTCGAAAAGCTCGGCAATGAGGGATATCGCCTGGACGTTTCGCCGAAGCGAATTGTATTAACGGCTCCGAAAGCCGCGGGAATTTTTTATGGAACCCAGACCCTGCGCCAGCTCTTGCCGGTCCAGATTTACCGGGAAGCGAAAATGGAGGGCTTGGAATGGAGCGTGCCCTGTCTCGTGATTGAAGACACGCCGCGATTCAAATGGCGGGGCGCCATGCTGGATGTGAGCCGTCATTTCATGCCAAAGGAATTCGTCAAGAAATTCATCGATCTTCTGGCGATCCACAAACTGAACACGTTCCACTGGCATCTGACGGACGCTCCGGGATGGCGGATTGAGATCAAGAAATATCCAAAATTGACGGAAGTAGGTTCGTGGCGGAAAGCTTCCGCCGTGGGGCCGATTCTATGGGGCGATTGGGCGAACCAGGCGATTGACGGGAAACCGCACTTCGGTTTCTACACGCAGGAGGACGTCCGCGAGATTGTGGCGTATGCGCGGGAGCGTCATGTCGTTGTTCTGCCTGAGATCGAGATGCCCGGCCATTCCCAGGCGGCCGTGGCCGCATACCCTGAGTTCGGAAGCCTGGGAAAACCAGTCCCGGTTCTGTTCAACTACGACCATGCCGACCAGTTCAACATGGACGAATCGACCATCCAATTTTTGTTCGATGTCTTGAGCGAAGTGATCGAGCTTTTCCCGTCGCGCTACATCCACATAGGAGGAGACGAAGTCTTTCCCGAATTCTGGCTGAAGAGTCCGCGAGTCCAAGCGCGAATGAAGGAACTCGGAGTGGGCAGCGTAAAGGAGCTTCAAAGCTATTTCACCCGACGGTTGGATGAATTCCTCACCAGCAAAGGACGGAAGCTGGTTGGATGGGACGAGATTCTGGAAGGAGGAATCTCGAAGAATGCCGTGGTCATGTCGTGGCGCGGAGAGCAAGGCGGCATTCAAGCCGTCAGCACCAGGCACGACGTGGTGATGGCGCCATCCGAGTTCACGTACTTTAATTATTACCAGGGAGATCCCGAGACGGAACCGCTAACCATCGCGCCGAAGCCCGGCGAAAAAGGCTGGCGGCTTACATTGGAAACGGTCTACGGTTATGACCCCGTACCCGCGGCCATCGCTGCTGAAAATGTCCATCACGTCCTGGGCGCGCAATGCCAGCTCTGGACGGAATTCGTGCCGGACCAGAAGAATGCAGAGTACATGATGTTTCCCCGGCTCTGCGCTCTGGCAGAAGTCGTCTGGACGCCAAAGGGGCAAAAGGATTATCCGAATTTCCTCGAACGCCTCGCTGTGCACTTCGAGCGGCTGGATATTCTGGATGTCAATTATCGAAAGCTCGCGCCAGACCCCTGGTCACGAGTCAAGTAACGCCAAAGTTTGCGCCCGTCCGCTGTAATACAATCGAACAGCGCGAGCACCGGATGTTGATTCTCGACACGCACGCCCATGTTTATTCCGCGGACGAAGCGAACTACCCGACCATAGTCCAACCGCTCCGCCCGCCCGGAGACACCGGGTCGGTGGCTAACCTCGAGCGGGTGACCAAAGCCAACGGCGTCGCCGCAGTCTGCATCGTGCAGACCAGCACGTTCTATGGATTTGACAACCGTTTCATCTGCGACACGGCGGTGGCCACAAAGCGATGGACGGCTGGAGTGTGCACGCTCGATCCGGACGATCCGCACTCGCCGGGGCTAATCCGGCACTACGTAAAAAAATACGGCATCCGCGCAATGCGCAGCATTCCCGCGCGAGATCGCAAAATGGACAGCCCCGGTATCGTGGCTCTTTGGAAAGCGTGCCACGAATCAGGCATTGTCGTAAACGTTTTGTGCGATCGCGACAACACCGATGCCCTCGCACGCATGCTCGAGAACTTTCCCCGCCAGCCCGTGGTCATCGACCATTGCCTGAATTTCAAGGCCGGCCCCCAGCAGCACGCGATTCTCGCCGATGTGCTGCGACTGGCCAAGTACACGAATGCGCATGCGAAGCTGACATTTCTCGCCACCGGCAGTGTCGAAAATTATCCGTTCCGCGACATGCACGAGCCGTGCCGGAAGATCATCGCCGCCTACACGCCTGATCGCTGTGTTTGGGGCAGCGACTTCCCCTGCGAGCTTTGGACTCCGAAAGCGACCTACAGCCAGAACCTGCTGTTGATCACTCAGGAGCTCGGCCTGGGCACGGCCGCGAAGGAAGCCATACTCGGCAAGACCGCCCGCCGCTTATACTTCCGCGGCAAGGTGGACTGACCATACCCGCCGCCATCGTCGCCTCTGAAAATGTCCATCACGTCCTGGGCCCGCAATGCCAGTTCTGGACGGAATTTTGTGCCGTACCAAAAGAACGCGGAGTACATGACTGCGCTCACGCACATGCTTGAGAACTTTCCCCGCCAGCCCGTGGTCATCGAACATTGCCTGAATTTCAAGGCTGGTCCCCGGCAGGACGCGATTCTCGCCGACGTGCCGCGACTGGCCAAGTACAGAATGCGCATGCGAAGCTGACATTTCTCGCCAACGGCAGTGTCGAGAATTATCCGTTCCGCGACATGCACGAGCCGTGCCGGAAGATCATCGCCGCCTACACGCCTGATCGCTGTGT
>Ga0070696_100001227_pt1 | contig 16650 bp, 16 predicted proteins | sample KBSK1253metaG_FD_65474 | JGI IMG/M metagenome (GOLD analysis project Ga0070696, IMG submission 65474) | Corn, switchgrass and miscanthus rhizosphere microbial communities from Kellogg Biological Station, Michigan, USA - KBS K1-25-3 metaG | ecosystem: Host-associated > Plants > Roots >... | reverse complement strand
CGAGCTTTCGTGCTCGTCAGTCGGGCTCTCCGCGGCCGGCGACTGGTCAGCGACATCCCAGTCGGTCTGCTCCGCGGATGCGGTCTCCACGGTCTCGTCCGTGGTGGTCTCGGTATCGATCATGGCGGCCTCGGCAGTGTTCTCGGGCACTTCGGGCGCTTCCGGCGAGGCGTCCGTTGACGCATCTGGCGTCGCTGCATCGGCGTAGTGGAAGGGCCCCTCGCCGAGTTCGCCGCCCACCCCGTCCTCGATCTGCGCTGACGTTGTCGCGTCGGCGGAATCGGCCTCGAGCGTCGCCGCCGCGGCACCCTCTTCGGTGCTGCGCTCGGCGGCCCATGGAAGGCGGAAGCCGCGTTTCTGCTGACTCGACATCGCTCGGCGTTCCCTCGGGGCGTGGTAGCCCGGCTCATTCCGGTGCCGGACGTAGGGGATCGTGTGGGTGCAGTCAGTTTTGGGGTAGTAGATCGGTGGTACCGCCACCGGTGCCCGGAGGTACCGGGTCGAGTGAACGAAACCCACGTGGCGCACGCCCGTACCCCGGCCGACAGCACGTTTCGAGGGGCAGAAGACGGCCTCGGTTTACTCTTGCTCCGTGCTCGATCAGGCGACGACGTTCGACGGCCGCCCCGGACGGCTCGATCTCCGCGGCCGCGCCCTGCGCGACCTGCGCATCTCGGTGACGGATCGGTGCAACTTCCGCTGCCCGTACTGCATGCCGGGCGAGGTCTTCGGCCGCGACTACCAATTCCTGCCCCGCGACGAGATCCTGAGCTACGAAGAGATCCGCCGGCTGGCCGGCGTGTTCGTCGGGCTGGGCGTGCACAAGCTTCGGATCACGGGCGGCGAGCCGACGGTTCGGCGCGGCCTGCCCGACCTGGTCGCGATGCTCGCCGAGCTCCGCACGCTGGACGGCGAGCCGGTCGACCTGGCGATGACCACCAACGGCTCCGCCCTGCGGCACCTCGCCCGGCCGCTCGCGGATGCCGGTCTGCGCCGGGTCACGGTCTCGCTCGACTCGCTCGACGACGACGTCTTCCGGCGCATGAATGGCGTCGACTTCCCGGTGGCCAAGGTTCTCGACGGCATCGACGCCGCGGTCGAGGAGGGCCTCGCGCCGGTGAAGATCAACGTCGTCCTCAAGCGCGGCGAGAACGACGGCGGGATCGTGGCCCTGGCGCGCTGGGCGCGCGACGCCGGCCACGTCCTGCGCTTCATCGAGTATATGGACGTCGGCACCACGAACGGCTGGCGCCTCGACGAGGTCGTACCCGCCGCGGAGATCGTCGACGTCATCGGGCGCGAGTGGCCGCTCGAGCCGGTCGACGCGGGCTACCGCGGCGAAGTCGCGGAGCGCTGGCGATACCTCGACGGCAGGGGCGAGATCGGGCTGATCGCTTCGGTCACGCAGCCATTCTGTGGCGATTGCACGCGGGCGCGGCTGTCGGCGGAAGGCAAGCTGTACACGTGCCTCTTCAGCGCGATCGGGCACGACCTGCGCGGGCCGCTGCGCGGCGGCCTGACCGACGAGGAGCTCGGCACGGTCATCGGCGACGTCTGGGCGGTCCGCGACGATCGCTACTCCGAGCGACGGGCCGCCGCTACGGACCGACTGCCGAAGATCGAGATGTTCGCCCTCGGGGGATAGGCCCGCCCCGGCGCAGGCCCGGAGCGTCCTGGGGAGCCGGTTGTCCACCTTCTGTCCACACCGGTGCGTAAGTCGTGGAAAGTCAGGGATGGCCCGGGCCGAAACTCGTGGATAACAACATTGACCCACCGAGGCCCGGATTCGTAACGTACGTCTTGCCCGAAGGGGCCGCCAGGGAGCGAGGCACCGAGATCACATCAAGGACCTCGAGCCAGGGCCGGTCGCTTCGGGCGCTTCTGTACCCCGGTCGCGACGGCGTTCCTGCGCCGTCCCCGGGCGAGCCCGGCGGGACGTGACCGGCATCCCGGTGTCGGTACTCTCGTCGGGCCCGCAGGAGCACGCGGGCCACCGGCCGTCGACCCCTGGACGAAGCTCTGGAGGCCCGCATCCCGGATGGCGTCAGCCGTGACGAATCCGTCGACCCCCATCCCACCGAGCGAGCAGCCCACGCGCCTCGACGCGCTCGAGGCCGCGGTTCGCGCCCGCTCGGACCTCGTCCCCGAGGTCGGCATCGTCCTCGGCTCCGGCCTCGGCGGCCTCGCCGACGAGCTCGACGACCCGATCGCGATCCCGTTCGCGGAGCTGCCCGGCTGGCCCGCCGCGACGGCGCCCGGCCACGTCGGCCGGCTACTCCTCGGCCGGCTGTCCGGCAGACCGGTCGTCATGCTCCAGGGCCGGTTTCATCTGTACGAGGGCAACGCCGCCGGGCTCGTCGTCCAGCCGGTGCTGCTCTTCGGTCGGCTCGGCGCGAAGGTCGTCGTGCTCACCAACGCCGCCGGTGGGCTCGATCCCGCGTTCGGACCGGGGACGCTCATGGTCATTCGCGACCACCTGAACCTGACCGGGCACAACCCGCTGATCGGTCCGAATGCCCCGGACATGGGCGAGCGGTTCACGGACATGACGGAGGCCTGGAGCCCGCGCCTCCGGGGCCGCCTCCACGCCGCCGGCGCGGCCGAGGGCGTGAACCTCGCCGAGGGCGTGTACGTCGGCCTCGTCGGGCCGAACTACGAGACGCCGGCCGAGGTGCGGCTGTTCGCGGCCCAGGGCGGCCACGCGGTGGGCATGTCCACGGTCATGGAGTGCATCGCCGCGCGCTGGGCTGGGCTCGAGGTCTGCGGCGTCTCCCTGGTCACGAACGCCGGCGCCGGCTACACGGGCGCGCCGCTGACCCACGAGGAGGTCCTTGCCGCCGGCGCCGAGGCCGGGCCGCGTCTCGCCCGCGTGATCGGGCGGTTCGTCGCAGATCTCTGACGCGCCGCCTCCTCGGCTCCGGCCTGGTCGTCGCGCTGGGATCTAATCCGCAGCCCGCCCACTCCGGGCGGGCTGCCTTCTCACCCCTGCGGTCGTAGACTCGGGGGGATGACGACAGAGGTCGAGGTCCCTGCGCCCGCCGCGACCGAGATGCCACCGAGCATCGGGGAGGGCGACAGGATCGAGCTCCTCGATCACGGCTTCGTCCGGCTCGACGCGTCGATGGCCGACGACCTGTCGGTGGCCAACGCGGCCCGCGTGAGCTTCGCCCGTCGCCACGAGGAGCTCGACGACGCGGATCGGGGCCTGATCCGTTTCCTGATGCGTGACCGGCACGGCACGCCGTTCGAGCACAACAGCTTCCGCTTCCACATCCGCTGCCCGATCTTCGTCGCACGGGAGTGGATGCGCCACCGGATCGGGTCGTTCAACGAATTCAGCCTTCGGTATGCGAAGGCCACCGACGACTTCTACGTGCCGGCGCTCGAGGACGTGCGGACGCAGGTGGGCAAACCCGGCGCGTACACCTTCGAGCCGGTCGACGACGACTTGGCGCGGCGGACGCTCGACGAGCTTCGCAAGGTCTACGACGTCGCCTACGAGACCTACACGTCGCTCGTGGAGCAGGGGGTCGCGAGGGAGCTCGCGCGTTCCGTGCTGCCGGTCGGGGCCTACACCGAGTTCTACTGGACGGTGAACGCGCGCTCGATCATGAACTTCGTCTCGCTCCGGGCCGCGGAGACCGCACAACGCGAGATTCGCCGCTACGCCTTCGCGGTCGAGGCGTTCCTGGCGCGGGAGATGCCGACCACCCACGCAGCCTTCGTCGCCAACGATAGAACGGCGCCCTAGGCGGTCGTCGCCAGCGTCGCCAGCTCCTCCTCGGAGACGCCGAGGGCGAATGCGACCGCCTCGTCGAGGCTGAGCGCGGCGCCCTCCGCGGCCCAGCGCTCGAGGTCCGCGGGTTCGACCATCTGCCGCACGTGGGGGCGCAGCGACTCCTCGACGTAGCTGTCCGTGAACGCGGCGATGTTCGCTCCGGACGCCGCGGTCAGCGCGCGGCCGGCCCCCCACAGGCGCGCGGCGCGCTCGGGATCGTTGTCGGCCAGTGCCAGCGCGGAAAGATCGTCGATGACGAGCGTCACGCCCGCGGCGTCGCCCGCCCGGTAGAACAGGTGCATGGCCTCGCGGAGGAGCGGCCGGGCCTCGTCGTTTCGGTCGACCCGCAGCAGGGCGCTCCCGGCCATGTGCAACGACCAGGCTTCCATGGTTCGGTCGCCGACGCTCCGAAACTTGTCGAGGGCCTCCGTGAACTCATCGACGCCCGAATCGGGCCGTTGGCTGAAGTACTTCGAGTTGCCCTTGCCCCACAGCACGTTCGCCTCGCCCCGAACGTCGCCGAGCTCCCGGAACAGCGCAAGCGCCTCGTCCTGGGCGCGGGCGCCGCGACCTTCGGGATCGACCTCGGTGCGGCCCTGGTCGAGCGGGTTCTCCGGCACGCTGAACACGAACGAGTAGTTGTACAGGGCGTTCGCGAGCTCGGCCTTGTCGCCGAGTCGCCGCCAGATCTCGACCGCTTCCTCGTATGCCGGGCGCATCTTCTTGATGTCGGCCTGCCACCAGCACACCCCGCCGAGGGCCTCCATCAGCCGCGCCCGGAGGATGGGCTCGTCCCGCGACCATGGCTGCGCGGCCATTGCTTCGAGGCGGCGTCGCGCCTCGTACAGGTGGCCTCGCTTCTGCCAGAAGCGCCAGACGGCAAAGGCGAGCCCGATCGCCGTCGCGGCGTCACCCGCGGCCGAGGCCCGGTCGAGCGCGGCTCGGATGTTGTCGTGCTCGCGCTCGAGCTGGTCGAGCAGGGCGCGCTGGTCGGCGCCCGCGAGCTCCGGCGCGATTCGTTGGGCCAGTTCGAGGAACCAGGTCCCGTGCCGCCTCCCGATCTCGGCGGCTTCGCCGCGCGTCGCGAGCCGCTCCGCCGCATACGCGCGGATCGTGTCGAGCACCTCGAAGCGCGGCTCGCCGCCGGTCTCGACGCTCCGGATGAGGCTCTGATCGGTCAGCGCGACGAGGCCGTCGACGACGTCCATGCCGAGCTCCGACGACGGCCCGGCCACGGCCTCCGCCGCCGCGAGGTCGATGCCGCCCTCGAATATCGACAGACGGTCGAGCAGCCGGCGATGGCCCTCGTCGAGCAGGTCGTAGCTCCAGGCGATCGCGCCACGCAGGGTCTGCTGTCGCTCGGGCAGGTCGCGTGCTCCCGCCGAGAGCAGGCCGAGCTGATCCTCGAGCCGGGTACGCAGGGCTTCGGGCGAGAACAGCTTGATCCGGGCCGCGGCGAGCTCGATGGCGAGCGGCATGCCGTGCAGGCGGGCGGCGATCGCGGCGACGGCGGGCGCGTTGTCGTTCGTGACTCGGAAATCCGGCCGGACCGCGGTCGCCCGGGCGATGAACAGCCGCACCGACTCGTAGGTGGTCAGAGTCGCGGCGTCGACAACCCTGGCATCGGCGGGCAGGTTCGCGAGCTCCAGGCTCGAGAGGAGCGAGAGGTCCGGTGGCGTCGGCAGGCCTGGAACCGGGTACTCCTGCTCCCCCGATACGTGCAGCGCGGCTCGCGACGTGATCAGGGCGGACGCGCCGGGGGCGTCCCTGAGCAGGTCCGCGATGATCGGTCCGGCGCCGAGGACCTGCTCGAAGTTGTCGAGGACGAGCAGGACGTGCTTCGACCCGAGCCACTCGCGCAGGATGACGACGGCCGGCCGGTTGCCCGTCTCCGAGAGGCCGATCGCGCTCCCGATGCGGGACGCCACGAGCGCGGGCTCGCGAACGGTCTCGAGGGCCACGAAGAAGATGCCGTCGGGGAAGCGCTCCGCGGCATTGGCCGCGACCTGCAGGGACAGGCGCGTCTTGCCGGTACCGCCCGGCCCGGTCAGGGTCACGAGGCGGTTCGCGTCGAGGAGCGCGCCGGCCTCGGCCAGCTCACGCTCGCGCCCGACGAACGATGTGAGCTGCGTCGGCAGGTTGTTCGGACGGGCATCGATCGAGCGCAGCGGGGGAAACTCCATTCGCAGGCCGTCGGCGACAACCTGGCTCAACGGCTGTGGCTCACGTAGGTCCTTCAGCCGATGGCTGCCGATGCCCCGCAGCGAGATGCCGGCACCGAGCCCCGGCGTCACCAGCGCCCGGACCGCGTCCGACACGACGATCTGCCCGCCATGGGCGGCCGCCGCGATCCGCGCTGCACGGTGCACGTCCAGCCCCACGAGTCCGGCCGCGGAGGCGGACGCCTCGCCGGCGTGGAGCCCCATCCGTACGTTCACCTCGACCCCGGGCGGCCACGACTCCGCGGCGAGCGCCCGCTGTGCATCGACCGCTGCCGATACGGCCTCGACGGCGCTGTCGAAGACGACGAAGAACGAGTCGCCCTCCGTGCCCTCCTCGTGGCCGCCGTGCGCTCCAAAGGCTGCCCGCTGCAGGGCGGCCTCTCGCTCAAGGACGTCCTTGTAGGCCTCGCTCCCGAGCTCGTCGAGGAGGCGCGTCGAACCCTCGATGTCGGAGAACAGGAACGTCCGCGTGGCGCCTCCAGGCGTCGCCCCGGGCGCGTTGTCCGTCGGCGCTGTCCCCGTCATATGCGCAAGCGGCCTAGTGGCGGGCGGATTCGCTGACCTCGCGCAGGCGCCGGGCGACCCCGCGCAGGATGGCGAGGGTCAGCGCCGGCTCCTCGAGCAGGACCTTGTCGAAGTCCCACGAGGCGAGGGCGAGGCAGCTCGTCGGCTCCTCGGCGGCAACGGTCGCATTGCGCGGCATCTGGTCCAGGACGGACAGCTCGCCGAAGAACTCGCCCGGACCGAGGCGAGCGACGACCGCGCCGTCTCGGACCACCCGGACACTGCCCGAGACGATGACGAAGAAGCCCGTCCCGATCTCACCCTGGCGCGCGATCACGTGGCCGGCCGGAAAGTCGACCGGAGTCGCGAGCTCGGCCAGCTTGGCGAGCCCGTCGGCGTCGATGCCGTTGAACAGCGGGCAGCCGGACAGGAGCTCCGCGCGCCGGTCCTGGGTGAGCGTCATCGGTTCCTCCGTGCGTCGATGCGCGGGAGCGATGCTGACCCCGCGCCCGCATCGCGTCAACTGATGCAGAATCGACGCCAGTCTGCACCGCCCCGCGGACGTGGAGGACTCGATGGCGACCCGTGACGAGATCGCCGACGCGATCGCCGGGATGGCGATCTTCGTCGACCTGGCGCGACCCCAGCTGATGGGCGTTGCATCGCGCTTCGAGGAGGCGTTCTTCCCGCAGGACGCGCGCGTCCTCCGCCAGGGCCTCACAGGCTCAGGCTTCTACGTGATCCTCGACGGCGAGGCGGACGTCGTCGCCGACGGCCAGAAGCTGGCGACCCTCGCCCGCGGCGACTTTTTCGGTGAGGTCAGCGTCCTCCTCGGTGAGCCGCCGACGGCCGACATCGTGGCCACGCGGCCGCTGCGCTGCATCGTCCTCGGCGGGCCGGCGGTCGAGAGCTTCCTCGTCGACCACCCGCGGGTGATGTTCCGGATGCTCCAGGCCTCCGCGCGGCGGCTGCGCAACGCGAACCGGCGGCTGACGGCGAACCAGTGATGGCACGCGCTTCGGCGAAGGCGTCCGCACAGCCGTATCCCCCGGGCGAGTACCCGATCGTCGTCGTCGGCTCGGGGCCCGGCGCGCTGCAGACCTCGTACTTCCTGGGCAGGCTCGGGATCCAGCACGCCGTGATCTCGGCGGACGCCGGCCCGGGCGGGATGTTCCGGAAGTGGCCATTCTTCCAGCGCCTGCTGTCCTGGACCAAGCCATATGCGCCGGCGGAGCGCACGTCGCGCGAGTTCGAGCGCTGGGACTGGAACAGCCTCCTGGCCCTCGAGCCCGAGCTGCGCGGGATCGCGACGGAGCACATGGACGGCACGTCCGACTTCCCGTCACGGCCGGAGATGCAGGCGAACCTCGAGGCGTTCGCCGACCGGGCGCAGGTGGCGGTGCGGTTCGGCTGCCGCTGGGAGTCGACCCGGCGCGAGGAGACGCCCGACGGCGACCGGTTCGTCGTGGTCACCTCGGACGGCGAGTACCGCTGCCGCTTCCCGATCTTCGCGGTCGGCGTCGCCGATCCGTACAGCCCCGCCACGCCAGGGATCGAGCTCGCGGTCCACTACGCGGACACGCGTGACGCGCCGTCGTACGCCGGCAAGCGCCTGTTCATCATCGGCAAGCAGAACTCCGGGTTCGAGCTCGCCACGGGCCTGCTCCAGTGGGCGAGCCGGATCTCCCTGTCCTCGCCATCCCCGGCGAAGACGTCGATCGAGACGCGCTCGCTGGTCGGCGTCCGCGCTCGCTACGTGCAGCCGTTCGAGGATTCGATCCTGGGCGGCGGGGTCGACATCCTGTCGGCGAGCACCAAGGGCATCACGAAGACCGAGGCGGGCGCGTTCGAGGTCCAGCTCGAGCGCAGCGACAACGCGATGCCGATGACGGTCGACGCCGACGAGGTCATCGCCGCGACCGGGTTCATCTGCCCGCTCCGGGACCTGCCGGCGCTCGGTGTCGCCACCTTCGGTCAGTCGAAGCTGCCCGCCCAGACCGAGTTCTGGGAGAGCGCGTCCGTGCCGGGCATCTTCTTCGCCGGCACGATCACGCAGGGCTCCGCCGGGCTGAAGAAGCACGGCATCCCCTCGAACTCGGGCGCGCTCCATGGCTATCGCTACAACGCGCGCGTCCTCGTTCGGGAGCTCGCCCAGCGCCACTTCGGCATCGCACTCGAGCAGCCGCCCCTCGACATCGGCGACCTGCGCGATCACCTGCTCGCCGAAGCGACGCGCGCTCCCGAGCTGTGGCACCAGAAGGCGTATCTCGCCAGCGTGGTCAGCATCGATCCCGACCAGGGCGTGCGCGATGTCGGGATCCTGCCGCTCACCCACTTCCTCGACCACGGCGGACCCGATGCGGTCGCGATGACGGTCGAGTCGGACGGCGCCTCGATCTTCCCGGTGGTCTACGTCCGTCGGCACGGCAAGACCGAGGAACACACCCTCGAGCCCGATCCGCTCCACGACTTCGAGGGGCTGCCGTACCGGCGCGCCCTGGGGCAGATCCTCGACCGGTTGACGGCGGGAGCTTCCAGCTCCGCGGCCTAGGCCCCGTCGGGCTCGAGCGCGTCCTCCAGGTACTCCACTTCGAGCTCGTCCTCGAGGTCCCCGACGTCGCCTTCATCCGCGGGGTACAGGAGCCGGAAGACGCCCCAACCGAGGATCGCACCGAGGAAAGGCGCCGTGAGGTACACCCACAGCCCGCCATAGGTGCCGGACCAGACGGCCGGCGCGAGCGAACGGATCGGGTTGACCGAGGCGCCGCTCACAGGAATCCCCGCGAAATGGATCGCGATGAGCGTCAGTGGGATCACGTACAGCGCCTTGCCCGGCTGCCGGGCCGTCACCGTGAGGATCACCGCGATGAAGATCGCGGTGAGGACGAGCTCGACGGCGAAGGTATGCAGGTCCTGCTCGAGGGTCGATGCGCCGATCTGCCCGGGCTGATTCACCGTCGCCCGCACGAAGTCCGCCGACAGCACGAGAAGGATGAAGCCGGACGCGGCGAAGGCCCCGACCGCCTGGGCAACCGCGTATTGGATGCCTTCGGTCCAGCGGATCCGGCGGTCGAGCACTGCGGCAAGCGTGACGGCGGGGTTGAAGTGGCCGCCCGATGCCTCGCCCGCGATCGCGATCGCGGCCAGGAGGCCGAGGCCGAAGGCGAACGGAACGATCACCATGACCAGGACGAGGCCGAAGCTCTGGCCCCCGAAGAGCAGCGCGCTGGCCACACCGAGAGAGCCCATGCCGACCAGCACGAACGTGCCGACGGCCTCCGCCACGAGCGCGCGCCAGTTCATCGGTTCCTCCTGCGTCTCCCTCGCGCCGGCGTCCCTGGGGCAGGCTCCGGCGGGCGAAGGATAGTCCCCGGGCCGAGCGCAGTCGCGGCCGCGCGGACCAGCAGCGCGTCACGCCAGGTTCGGCACAGCACCTCGACCAGCTCGAGCCGGTCGACCGCCTGCCCGAGCGCCGTCTCGCCATCTCCCGCCGTCTCTCCCACCGCGACCGCGCCGTGGCGCTCGAGGAGAACGGCGCCCGGGAGCGGCTCGCCGTCCGCGAGGGACGCCGCGATTGCCGCGGCGAGCTCCTCGCTGCCCGCGGGCGCGAAGGGCACAAACGGCAGGCGCGGCAGCAGGAGCGCCGTCTCGGGCAGGACAGCCGGGTCGGGCACGACGCCGGCGAGCGTCAGGCTCATCGCCGCGGGCAGGTGCGCGTGCACGACCGCATGGACGTCCGCCCGCGCCGCGTAGATCGCCCGGTGAATGGCGATGTCCGAGCTCGGCCGCGGTCCCCTCGCCGGCTTGCCAATCGACGGCGCAACCAGCGGCACGACGACCAGATCGGCCGGCTTGAGCTCGTCCTTCCGCCGACCCGTCGGCGTGATCAGCAGCCGCTCGCCGCCGACGCGAAGGCTGATGTTGCCCTCGCCCGCCGCGATCAGCCCGTGTGCGCCGAGTCGCCGGCCGGCGGCGACGATCGCGTCGCGCAGCCGGGACTCATCCGCGGGTCGGGCAGGGGAGCGCGACGGCATCGCGCCCCATGCTATCGACTGCGGATCAGGCTGCGACCCGCAGGGCCTCGAATGCAGGCTCGTCCAGCTCCAGGACCACGCCACACGTCTCGCAGTCCACGCTGTCGCGCAGCTCCTCGACCATGGTGGTGGTTCCGCAGCAGGGCATCTCGATTTCGATCATGCCCGAAGGCTGGACCCACGTCGTGCCACCTTGTCTGTCACGATGCCGGGCATGCCGCGCGTCTCCCTCGACATGCCTGCGGTCGAGGTCACCGACCTGCGCAAGCGCTACGGCCACGTCGAGGCGCTCGCCGGGCTCACGATGACCGTCGGCCGCGGTGAGGTCTTCGGCTTCCTCGGCCCGAACGGCGCCGGCAAGACGACGACGGTCAAGCTCCTCCTCGGCCTCGCCCGCCCGACTTCGGGGAGCGGCAGGGTCCTCGGCGCGGCGCTGGGCGACCTCGAGGCGCGGCGGCAGATCGGCTACCTGCCGGAGCTGTTCCGCTACCAGCCGTGGCTGAAGGCGCGCGAGGTGCTCACGCTCCACGGCGAGCTCATGGGCATGCCCGCGGCACGGAGACGACCGGCCGCCGACGAGGCGCTCGCGCTGGTCGGCCTGGCCGATCGCGCGGGCGACCTCGTGGGCAAGTTCTCCAAGGGCATGCAACAGCGCCTCGGGCTCGGCGCCGCGCTGCTCGGCGAGCCGGCGCTCGTGGTTCTCGACGAGCCGACGTCTGCGCTCGATCCCGTCGGTCGGGTGGACGTGCGCGGCATCGTCCGCAGCGCGGCAGGGCGCGGGGCCGCGGTCTTCCTGAACTCCCACCTCCTGAGCGAGGTGGAGCAGGTCTGCGACCAGGTCGCGATCATCGACCACGGTCGCGTTGTCGCCAGCGGCGAGCTCGACACGGTCCTCGGGCAGGCCGCGACCGAGGTCCGGCTCACCGGCATCACCGAGTCTGACCTGCCCGCGATCGAGCGCTTCGGCCCGCCGACCTTCGAGGGCGACCTGCTGGTCGTTCGGCCGATGGACGATGCCCTCGTTCCCGACCTCGTCAGCCAGCTCGTGGCGATGGGCGCGCGGATCCAGGAGGTCCGCTCGGGTCGGAGCTCGCTCGAGCAGCGCTTCCTCGAGCTCGTCGCCGGGGATCGCCAGCCCGCGGCGCCGCCGAACGGCCAGGGCCGATGACCCGATGCTGACGATCGCCAGGCTCACAATCGGCGAGGCGGCCCGGCGGCGCGTGCTGTGGGTCCTCGTGATCCTCGCCGCGATCGCGGTCTCGCTGACCGCCTGGGGCGTCTCGAGCCTGGTCTCGTCGGCGCGCGACAACGGCGTGACCGAGCTCGACCTCAAGTTCGCCGTTTCCCAGGTCCTGATCTTCATCGCCTTCATGTTCGGGTTCGTGCTCGTCATGACCGCCGCCTTCTTCGGCTCGCCGGCAATCGCGACGGACCTCGAGAACGGGATCGCGCAGGCGATGCTGGCACGACCGCTGTCGCGCGGCTCGTACCTCCTCGGCCGCTGGCTGGGGCTCGCCGTGGTGATCGTGGGCTACGCGGTCGTCTCGGGCTTCCTCGCCATCGGCGTCGTCGGCATCGTCTCGGGCTACCTGCCGCCAGACCCGATCCTGCCCGTCGCGTACCTCGCCGGCCAGGCGCTCGTGCTGCTGGCCCTGACGGTCCTGCTGTCGACGCTCTTGCCGCCGATCGCCGGTGGCGCGATCGCCGTCGTCGCCTATGGGCTGGCGTGGATGGCGGGTGTCCTCGGCAAGGTCGGGCTGGTCATCGGGGCGACGACCCTGGTCGGGGTCAGCGACGCATCGCGCCTGCTCCTGCCGACCGACGCGCTGTGGCAGGGGGTCGTCTTCGGCCTCGAGCCGTCGTTCGTGATCAATGCGGCGGAGGGCCAGTTCGTCGCCCGGGCGAGCCCGTTCTTCGCGGCGAGCGGCCCGCCGCCGGTGATCGTGGCCTGGAGCGTGGTCTGGGTCGTCGCGGTCCTCGCGCTCGCGGTGGTCCAGCTGCGGCGGCGCGAGCTGTGACCCACATCTACCTCGGCCACGGGGCGAGCGGCAACGCGGCGAGCATGGCGCCGTTCGTCGACGGCCTTCGGCGACGCGGCCTCGTGGCCGACGCCGTCGACCTGCCGAAGCGCCGCGCGGAGGACGCCGTCCCCGTCTGGCGGGCAGCGGTGCCGGACGGAGCGGGTACGGTCGTCGGCGGACACTCGTACGGCGGCCGGGTGGCGAGCCTCGCCACCGCTGCGGGCGCCGGCTACGCCGGCCTGGTCCTGTTCAGCTATCCGCTCCACCCGCCGGGCAGGCCCGAGCGAACCGAGGCGCGCATCGCGCACTGGCCGTCGATCGAGTGCCCAGTGCTCCTGCTCTCGGGCGAAGCCGACCCGTTCGCGAGGATCGAGCTGCTCCGTGTCGCCGTGGGGCTCCTTCCGAACGCCGAGCTGGTGACCTACCCGAGGCTGGGGCATACCCTTCGGCCCGTGCTCGACGATGTCCTCGACCGGGTGCGCGCCTTCGTGGAGGCCTTGTGATGCAGGCCGGCCGACTCGGGCCGGAGCGCGGCACGATCGCCCTCGGCATCGCGCTCCTCGTGATCGGCGGCCTGGCGCTGCTCGGGCGCTTGCTCTCGATCGACATCCTCGGCCTCGGCTGGCCGCTGTTCGTGCTGATCCCCGGCATCGTCCTCTTCGCGGGCGGCGTCATCCTCGGCGGTCGGGCCGGCCTCGGCCTGGCGATCCCGGGCGGGATCGTGTCGATGGTCGGGGTCGTGCTCTCGGTCCAGGCGGCCACCGGCCTGTGGGCGACGTGGGCGTACGCGTGGGCGCTCGTCGCGCCCGGCGGCGTGGGCCTCGGCTTCCTCGCGTACGGGCTGTTCACGGGCCAGCCCGACATCGCGCGCAACGGCCTGCCGATCCTGCTCACGGGTCTCGGCCTGTTCGTCGCCTTCGGGCTGTTCTTCGAGGGCGTCCTGCACCTGAGCGGCGCGTCGCTGCCGCTCGCCGAGCCGGTTCTGGCGACCGGCCTGATCGTGCTCGGCGTGGTGATCCTGGTCCTCGGGTTCACGGGCCGTCGCCGGCGCTGACGGCGAGGGCGGCGCGCGGTTCGTCGAAGCTCGGCCTACTCGACCGAGACGACCCGATAGCGCACCGTCCCGCGGGGCGTTCGCACGTCGACCTCGGCGCCCGCCGTCGCGCCGAGCAGCGATGCCCCGACCGGTGACGCGCTGCTGAGCCGGCCAGCGGCCGGGTCCGACTCGGCACTGCCGACGATCGTGTAGGTCAGCTCCTCGCCGGCGATCTCGACCTTGACGGTCGAGCCGATGACGACCTTGCCTGTCACCGCCTCGTCGACCACGACCGCGCGCCGCAGCCGATCCTCCAGCGCCTGGATCCGACCCTCGAGGAAGGACTGCTCCTCGCGGGCCGCGTGGTACTCCGCGTTCTCCTTGAGGTCGCCGTGCTCGCGTGCCGTCTTGATCCGCTCGACCACCTCGCGACGTTTGACCCGCGTGAGGCTGTCGAGCTCGGCCACCATCCGGTCGTGGGCGCCCTGCGAGAGCTGGACGGCCTCGGGTGCAATGCCGGCTCGCGCAGCCGTGCTGGAGCGTGGGGTCGAGGCGCGAGGCGGCGCGGGTGGACGCAACACGGGCGCGCGAGCGACGGGCACGCGCGCGACGACCGGGCGCGAGGGCGCGGCGGGCCGGCCAGTCGCGGCGGGGGCGTCGGGCAGCTGCGTCCGCCGGGTCGTGCCCGCGCCCTTCTCGTCCGGGCGTGCCCCGTCGGCGTCGCCTGGCGGTAGCTCGACGACGCGCCGCGCCGGCTCGACCGTCTTGGCGGGCTCCGGCAGGATCGAGCCGGTGATGCCGTGCGCCTGCCGCTCTCCGGTCGGCCGGCGCATGTTCGCCCAGGGCAGGGCGAGCGCCCCGGCGGGCCGGGCCGGAGGCGATGCACGGCCCTCGCCGAAGGCGTCGAGGACGGCGTCGAGGTACTCCTCGGGCGCGTCGGTCTGGGCCCACCACACGCGGACACCGATCCGGTCGAGGCCGCGCAGCAGGTGCAGCCACTGGCCGTCGGCGTGGGGCTGCCGCTCGCCGGGCACATGGGCAACCAGGGCCGCCACGCGACCGCCGATCGAGCGCTCCGTCGCACCCGCGTACAGCACCCGCGCGTCCGGCCACCAGAGCGAGTCGAGTCGCGCCTCCAGGGCCCGCGAGGTCGGGTGCTTGCCATCGAGCTGGAGGTCGGGCAGCCGCTCGAGCCACTTGCCCACGAGGGCCAGCTCGAGCGGGGCGGTCGGCAACGGCGCGCCCAGCTCGACGAGGTAGATGCCCGGTCCGCGACCCGGAACGGGCTGGCCCCAACGCACGGGGCCGTCGGCCAGGAGGCCGACCGAGCGGATGAGGTCTGCTGCGCCTCGGTCGGGTCCGGTCACCGGCGGGACGGTACCACTGGGCTCGCCGTCGAGTACGGGATGGGGTCTCGACAGGGCGCGCGCGCGAGCAAAGATGTGGAGACCAGAGGCCGCTTCGGGGGAAGTCGATGGCTGAAGTCGAGATCTACACGCCCACCGGTGTCCTTGCCGGCACCACGGCGGGCCTGCCACTGAGCAACGACGGGCCGAACCTGGAGTCGCCGCTCCAGGTCCGCAATGCCCGTTGGTACCCGCACGATCGCGGACGGCCCGAGCAGCGGGGCCAGCTCAGGGTGATCCCGGACGAGATCCTCCTCATCGTCACCGAAGATGAGGAGATGACGGTCCACATGAACTTCTACCCGATCACGCTCGACGTCGGGCCGTACCGGGTCACCGCAACGATCGCGATGATGCCCGGCTTCGACCCGGAGAAGGCCCTCGCGCGCCCGGGCAGCACCTTCGTCGCCCTGCGTGAGGCGACCATCGAGCTGGTCGGCCGCGCCGACGTCGCGCCGGCCCAGCGGCTCCACGTCCACGTCAACCGCTACGCCGTCGAGATGGTCTCGTCCGCGATCATGCTCGGCTTCTTCTTCCCGGGTGCGCACTTCGCGAAGCAAGAGGCCGTTCCGGTCGCCTAGGTCGGTCGCCCAGCCTCGTCCTGGGTCTGCGCCCAATTGAGAAGTAAGCGCCCCGACGCACGCTAGCGCTCGCCTGCTGTCGATCTGTCCCTCGAAAGGGTCCCTTGGGTCGATAGCGCGCGCCCTTGAGGATCTGGCGAGAACCGCCCGGGCACCACACGGCTCGCGCACGACACGGATCGCGGCCATCGCGGCGCACGCGTTGGCGCTCCTTTGATGCGGCGAACCCAGCCGAAAGCATGGTGTACATGCATATAGTTGAACTAGCTATTGACAAAGTGAAAGCAGGTATGCGATAGTCGGCGCCTGAACGAAAGGAACCGCATGCCGCACGATGTGATCTCCACGTGCCCCGTCTGCTCCGGCGAGCTCGCCGTCACGCGTCTCCACTGCCGTTCCTGCGGCACGACGCTCGAGGGCGAGTTCAGCGTCGGACGCTTCGGGCGCCTGACGAAGGAGCAGCTCGTTCTGCTCGAGAGCTTCCTCCGGTCGCGCGGCAACCTGCGGGACATGGAGCGAGAGCTCGGCATCTCGTACCCGACCGTCCGCTCCCGGGTCGAGGCCCTGGTTCGGGCCCTGGGCTTCGGGCCGCGGGATGGCGACGAGGCCGCCGCCGATGAGCCGGAGCCCGGCGCCCCAACCGCAGGTCAGGCGGCCGCGAGCCGCCAGGAGATCCTCGAGCGCCTCGCCCGCCGCGAGATCGGCGCGGAAGCGGCCGCGGCCGCCATTCGAGCCATTGGAAGGACGGATCGATGAGCAAGGCGACCGCAACCGGCACGACGCTGGAGCACCGGATCGGTCCGCGCGGCCGGTTCTCGCTCCGACAGGCGTCGGGCGACATCCTCATCCGCGGCGTCGAGGGCGACACCGTTCGCGTGCAGTGCCTCGACGACAAGGCCCTGTCGGACATCTTCGACGTCGAGCTCGGTGACGACCGGGTCGAGCTCCACCAGCACGGCGGCTTCGACATCGGCATGCGCCTGTTCAGCCGCGGGTCGGGCGCCGACCTCAAGATCGAGGTCCCGCACGGCGCGACCGTCTCGGTCGACACCGGCAGCGCGGACATCG
>Ga0070696_100001226_pt1 | contig 16663 bp, 13 predicted proteins | sample KBSK1253metaG_FD_65474 | JGI IMG/M metagenome (GOLD analysis project Ga0070696, IMG submission 65474) | Corn, switchgrass and miscanthus rhizosphere microbial communities from Kellogg Biological Station, Michigan, USA - KBS K1-25-3 metaG | ecosystem: Host-associated > Plants > Roots >... | reverse complement strand
GGAGGGCGATGCTTTGCTCAAGGGATAGCTCAACCGGTAGGCCGATTTCGAGCTCGCGCGCGAGCTGGGAATCTTTGCGGTGCTCGGCCGCCTCGACCCGGTTCCACAACACGGCTCGGTCCTGCACCCAGGGCGGCGCTCCCACAGGCGCCATGATCTCGGAGTGCGCGACGCCGCACTTGCGGGTGTGATTGTGGGTGATCCCATAGCGTTCATCGTAAAGCGCCGTCGCCGAGCGAACCGCAGCCGAGGCTACGACCCGCTGCCCGCGAGCCCGAGATATCACGGTCGCCGTTAGATGATAGATCGCCAAGGTAATCGATGGATGTATAAGTGCGTTACCGGGTGCCGCTGACTGTAGGCCGATTGGTATGCGAGAATCAACCGCTATTGCCAGGAGGGCGGTACCATTGAATCAAGTCGGTCCCCATGCCCAAACTCGATGAACAGATTTCGACTCTGCAAGATCGCCTCAGGCAGCTGAAGCTTCGGCAGCAGCATATCGATGCGCGCAAGCGCGCACTCGAGACCCAGCGCGAACGCAAGGCGGAGACCCGGCGCAGAATCCTTGTGGGCACGCTGATCATGGCCAAGATCGAGGAGGGGGCGATGGATCCGAAGCAGCTGCGGTCCTGGCTCGATCAATCCCTGACGCGCGCCGATGATAGGGCTTTATTCGATTTGCCGCCGCGTAATGCGGGCGATGCTGTCAACGTATAAGTGCATGAGCCGGGCTGCGGCCCCTGGGCTGGGCGCGGCTACACATCCAGATTCGCCACGTGCAGCGCATTCTTTTCGATGAATTCGCGCCGCGGCTCCACGGCATCGCCCATCAGCGTGGTGAATATCTCGTCCGCGGCCACCACGTCCTCGATCCGCACCTGCATCAGCCGCCGGGACTCCGGGTTGATGGTGGTATCCCACAATTGACTGGCGTTCATCTCGCCCAATCCCTTGTAGCGTTGAATGCTTTGGCCCTTCTTGGCCTGTTCGAACAGCCAGTTGATGGCGACCTTGAAACTGGCAACTTCCTGGCGTTCGTCGCCACGACGGACGTAGGCGCCCGGACCCATCAGATCACTCAACGTGTGCGCGAGTTCGGCAATGCGCAAGTATTCGGCCGAGCCGAAAAATTCTCGGGGCACGTGTTTGACCGAGGTCAGCCCATGCTCCAATCGATGCAGATCGATGCGGTGGCCGCCGCCGGAGGTCAGAGGCTCTACCGTGACGCGATAGCGCTTCGATACGTCGTCCAGGCCGTTGAGGTGCTGCTCCAGGCTACGGCACCAGTCGCGCAGCGCATCGACGCGATCGAAGGTCTCCCGGTTGAGTGGTGCCATGTACAGCAGTTGCTCGAGGAAGCGCTCATCGTACCGGCGCGCCCAGCGCCGCACGATGCCCTGTACTTCGACATATTTTCTCGCCAGGGCTTCGAGGCCCAAGCCTGACAGGGGTGGCGCCCCGGCATTGACATGCAAGGCGGCGCCTTCGATGGCGGTGCTGAGCAGCAAGGCGTTCAACTCCAAGTCGTCCTTGACGTAGTGCTCTTGTTTGCCCTTCTTCACCTTGTAGAGCGGCGGCTGCGCAATGTAGATATGTCCGCGCTCGATGAGAATGGGCATCTGCCGGTAGAAGAACGTGAGCAGCAGCGTTCGTATGTGCGAACCGTCGACGTCGGCATCGGTCATGATAATGATGCGGTGGTAGCGCAACTTGTCGACGTCGAAGTCGTCGCGCCCGATGCCGCAACCCAATGCGGTGATCAGCGTGCCGACTTCGGCGGATCCCAGCATTTTGTCGAAGCGCGCTTTCTCGACGTTGAGGATTTTGCCCTTCAACGGAAGAATGGCTTGAGTGCGCCGGTCGCGGCCCTGTTTAGCCGAACCTCCGGCGGAATCGCCCTCCACCAAGAACATCTCCGACAGCGCCGGATCCTTCTCCTGGCAGTCGGCGAGCTTGCCGGGCAGGCCTGCGATGTCGAGCGCGCCTTTGCGCCGGGTCATTTCGCGCGCTTTGCGGGCGGCCTCGCGCGCATGAGCAGCCTCGAGGATTTTGCCCACGATGGCACGCGCCTCCTGCGGATGTTCCAATAGGAATTCCTCCAAGCGCGCCGCGACCGCGGATTCAACCACTCCCTTGACTTCGGAGGAAACCAATTTGTCCTTGGTCTGCGAGGAAAACTTCGGATCCGGCAGCTTCACCGACAATATGGCCGTCAAGCCTTCGCGCGCGTCGTCGCCGGTCGTGGCAACTTTCTCTTTCTTCGCTGCGAGTTCCTTTTCTATGTAATTGTTGAGCGTCCTGGTCAATGCCGCGCGATAGCCGGCGAGATGCGTGCCGCCGTCTTTCTGTGGAATATTGTTCGTGTAGCAGTACATGTTCTCCTGGTACGAATCGTTCCACTGCATCGCGACTTCCACCTGCGTGTTGCCGTCGCGCGTCTGAAACCACAGCACCGAATCGTGTACCGCCGTCTTGTTGCGATTCAGATGAGTGACGAAGGCCTTCAGACCTCCCTCGTGCTGAAACACTTCTGACTTGTCGTCGCGCTCGTCGATCAACTCGATGCGCACGCCGGAATTGAGGAAGGACAGTTCGCGCAGACGTTTTGCCAGCGTGTCGTAGTTGAACGTGATGTGGGTAAAAATCTGTGCGCTGGGCTTGAAGCGCAATGTCGTGCCGCGCTCTTCGGTGTCGCCGATGGCCAGCATGGGGGCCTGCGGCTCACCCAGCCGATATTCTTGATGATGCAGCTTGCCGTCGCGCCGAACATCCAACTCGAGAAAATCCGACAACGCGTTGACCACCGAGACTCCGACACCGTGCAGGCCGCCGGAGACCTTGTAGGAGCTGTCATCGAACTTTCCGCCCGAGTGCAGCATCGTCATGATCACTTCCGCCGCGGAGACTCCTTCTTCGTGGTGCATGTCGACCGGGATGCCGCGGCCGTTGTCGCTCACAGTCACCGATTCGTCGGCGTGGATGATGACCACCACGCGATCGCAATAACCGGCAAGCGCCTCGTCGATGGCGTTATCCACAACCTCGAATACCATGTGGTGCAGGCCACTGCCATCATCGGTATCGCCGATGTACATTCCAGGGCGTTTTCGAACGGCGTCGAGACCCTTTAAGACTTTGATTTTGCTGGAATCGTAAACGTCGTTATCAGCCATGTTGGATCCTATTACTTGACCGCCCATTCTAGCAGCTTTCGGCGGCAATAACGAGTCCCAATGATCGAGAAACATCTTTATAATCAATGTGTTACGGCGCTGTCGGAGCGGAGCCGCGGCGCTCGGCCCTGGGGCGAGGGAGAAATGCGCTGTTCGCGCCAGTTACCGAGGTTGTGGCGTGTCGCGCCTGGACCGAATAGCTGGTCATTCGTGAAAATGCCGACGTCGTCGGCGCCGTCAATGTTTTAAGGGCGGGACACGCCCAGTTAGCCGAACTTCGCGGACTCAAGGCTTCGCCGACGCTAAGTGATTCATGTACATAGGTGCACCCCCAAAGGTCTGCATACACGCGTTTCCGCGGGAACGTGCGACCCTCAGACTTAGAAAATCAAAAGCTTGAGATGCAGCCGCCCCGGACGGGGCGGCTCATTTAGTCTCGAATCCGCGAGGTTCGGTTAGCTCGCGCCGAAACTTCGCCTGCTTACGGGGCGTCGGGCCAAGAACCCACCGAGGCGCTCTCGCAGGACTTTTGACTTGCGTGCGGCCGGACCCTCCGTGCTATACGGGGGCGAATGTCACGTTCCACGTGGAACCTTGCCCTCCACGCGCCTCGCGGCCATTCGGACTCCACGCCCAGGGCCATCAAACGCCCGGCCAGGCATTCAGTGCGCTATCACCCGCCCCGTCTCCATGCTGAATCTGCGTCCCGGCCGGCCAAACGCCGGGAATTCGCCGTGCAGAGTCGTGACAATCAGTTGCACCGAGTGCAATGACACTTCCCGAATCAGCCCGGCTAATCGCTCATCGTCAAGCTCGGCGGCGGGGTCGTCCAGTAGCAGGCTGGGCTGCACGGGGGCGTCATCCGGAAACAGCTTCAGCTGCGCCATCAATAGTGCGGCCGCCAGCAATTTCTGCTGCCCGCGGGAGATCCGGTCCTTGACGGCCACGCCATCCAACCGAATGCTGAGTTCCGCTCGATGCGGACCGACCTGAGTCGCGCCGCTCTCCTGATCGTGGCTTCTGCTCTGTTGAAGCGCCTCGGCAAAGCTCTGATCCTTTGCCCAGCCGGAACGATAGCTCAGCGCCAATTCCATCCCCAGCAGATTACGACCGATGGCTGCTGCCAGCGGGGATAAACTCCCCACGTATCGGGAGCGCGCGGCGGTGAGCAGTTCTCCGTACCGCAGCAGATCACCGTCCCATGCCGTCACCACCGCCGACGGCTGGCCTGATTTGAGAGCGGCGTTTCGCTGCTTGAGCGCAAGGCCGTAACGCTGCCAGTGGGCCACAAATTGTTCCCCGTGAAACAAGTGGAACACGCCCCAGTCCAGAAACCGGCGTCTGCGGCTGGGTCCTTCCTCGATGAGACGGTGGACCTCAGGGTCAATGATCTGAACCGGCAGAGCCAGAGCCAATTCGGCCAAGGATTGGGCCTTCGAACCCCCAATACGGGCATGAATTCCGGATCTCGAGCCCTCCACGCCCAGCGGGATTTTTCGATCCGAGGTCTCAATCTCGCCGAACACCACAAACTGATCCGCGCCGTGTCTGATCAAATGCTCCAAGCGGCGCGTTCGGAAGGACCGGCCACGGCCGAGAACGTACATGGCTTCGAGCAAACTCGTCTTTCCCGACGCATTGGGCCCGCTGATCAGCGAGAATCGGGGATCAAGATCCAGGGCCGCCGACTGCAAGCAGCGGAAGTCCGTTACTTGCAATCGCCGGAGAGCCATGGAGTCAAAGCCTCATCGGCATCACGACGTATCGAGCGGTGGCGTTTCCCGGCGATCGAATCAGACAGCTGCTGTTGCTGTCGGTCAATCCCAGCTCGACCTCCTGTCCATCGATGGCCGCCAAGGCGTCCAGCAGGTAATTGACGTTGAAGCCGACCTCGAGATCGGCGCCGTCGTAGCTCACCTCGATCTCCTCCTCGGCTTCCTCCTGCTCGGGATTGTGAGCCTGGACCGTTATCACGTTCTTTTTCACCGTGACACGGATGCCGCGGTATTTTTCATTGGAAAGAATCGCGGTCCGCTGCAGCGCCTGCCTCAGCACATCTCGATCGGCCTTGATCGCCGCGGCCGGGGCGGCTGGGATCACACGGGAATATTCCGGGAATCGGCCATCAATTAGCTTCGATGTGAACCGAATGTCGCCGATCTGGGCACGAACGTGATTGGTGCCGATAGCCACATCGGCAACGCCTTCCTCCGTGAGCACGCGTTGCAATTCCAATACCCCCTTGCGCGGCACGATCACCTGCTGCGAAGTCTTGGCCTTCGCCGCCAGCGTCGTTTCGCACAGCGCCAGGCGATGGCCGTCGGTGGCGACCGCCCGCAGCAGTTCGCCATCGATTTCCAGCAACATACCGTTCAAGTAGTAGCGAACGTCCTGCTGCGCCATGGAAAAATGCGTCTTTTCCAGCAGCCGCAGCAATTCTTTGCGCGGAATCTGCACCGTTTGCTGGGAATTGATGTCGTCGATGACCGGGAACTCCGCGGCAGGCAGCGTCGACAGGCTGAAGCGGCTGCGGCCCGCCCTGATGACCACCTTTTCCCCTTCCAGGGTCAGGGACACGGATGATTTTTCCGGCAGCGCCCGCAAAATATCCAGGAATTTCCGCCCCGGGACCGTGATGTCGCCGGCTTCCTGCGCGCTCACCTCGGTGGCCGCCACCAACTCGACCTCCAGGTCGGTCGCCGTAATCGACAGTTGTCCCTGGCGGACGCCCAGCAAAACATTCGCCAATACCGGCATGGTCTGGCGCCGTTCCACCACTCCGATCACCGCTTGCAATGGAGCCAATAATTTCTCGCGCTCAGCCGTCAATTTCATGGGCACACCCGTCTGGCCAATCTTAGATTTAGATTCTTGAAAGAGATTATTACTATGATTATGAGTGATCCGGTTTTCCGGTATAACCCACGAAACACAATGATAATCAATATCCTACAAACACAGTAAACATACCCGACTCCTGTCCGGCGACGGCTGACATTCTGTCATGAAGCTGTGGACAATTTTATCCACAGAAATATCCACAGCTTTTCCTACCTCAACCCGCCAGGGTTCTCAACAGGTTCATATAGTCTTCGCCGATTCGCCGCTCCGTCTCGCGTAACTCCTTGACCCGCCTGCAAGCATGCAGCACCGTCGTATGGTCCCGGCCACCGAAGGCGTCTCCGATCTCCGGCAGGCTGTGATTGGTCAATTCCTTGGCCAATGCCATCGCCACCTGGCGCGGCCGAGCAATCGATCGACTGCGGCGCTTCGACAGCAACTCCGCTATTCTGATCTTGTAGTATTCCGCGACCGTCTTCTGGATATTTTCCACGGTCACCAGTTTTTCCTGGAGCGCCAGCAGATCGCGCAAAGCTTCCTTGGCAAACTCCAGCGTTATGGGCCGTCCCGTGAAATGCGAAGTTGCCACCACCCTTCGCAGCGCGCCTTCCAGTTCGCGAACATTCGATCGGATCCGCTTCGCGATGAAAAACGCAACCTCTTCGGGGAGGTCGACGTGCGTCATGGCGGCTTTGCTCATCAGGATCGCCACGCAGGTTTCCAGCTCCGGCGGCTCGATCGCCACCGTCAAGCCCCAGCCGAACCGCGACTTCAGCCGCTCCTCGAGCCCGTCCACCTCCTTCGGGTAGCGGTCGCAGGTCAAGATCACCTGCTGCTGGCTCTCGAGCAGCGCGTTGAAAGTGTGAAAGAATTCTTCCTGGGAGCGCTCTTTTCCCGCGAAAAACTGTATGTCATCGATCATCAACGCGTCCAGGGAACGATAGGCGGTCTTGAAATCGTTGATGGTGTTGTGCTGCAGGGCCTTCACCATGTCGCCCACGAATCTTTCGCTGTGCACGTAGGCAAGCCGCGCGTCGGCGTTGTGTTCCTTCAAGTTATTGGCCACGGCATGCATCAAATGCGTCTTGCCCAAGCCCACGCCGCCGTAAATGAACAGCGGGTTGTAGGCCTTGCCCGGATTGCCGGCTACTTGGATCGCAGCCGCCTTCGCGAGCTGATTGCTCTTTCCCTCGACGAAGCTCGCGAATGTAAAGTCCGCATTGATCCGGCTTCCCAGCACCGAGGCCGGCCTGCGTGCCCGCGCCGCCGCGCCGGCCGCCGACTCACGACCGCCGTTGGCCGCGACGATCTGGTGGGTCGCCACGCCGGCCCGTGTGCCTACGTCCAGCACCACCTCAGGGGCCGGACCCTCGGCAAACGCGTGAATCAGCTCCCTGATCCGCGGCAGCGAGTTCTGCCCCAGCCATTCAATGACATACCGGTTGGGCGCAAGCAGCTTGAGTTCGCCATCGCGTTCGATTGCCTGCAGCGGCCGTACCCACGTATTGAACTGCTGCTCCGGGAGTTCGCTCTCGAGCACGCGCAGACAGCGGTTCCATAGCGACTCCGGCAAGAGCGCTCTCCTAAGGGGGTTAGGCAACGGGGCATTAATCGAAAGGGCAGGAAGTCTAGCTCCAACTTGCAGGGGCGTCTATTGACACATCCATGGCCGCTCAGTACCCTTGCCGCCTTTCGTAAATCTCCCAATTCATTGATTTGGCCCGTGGTTTTTGATTGAGTTGCGCTATGAAACGTACTTTCAACCCCAGTAATCTACATCGAGCCCGGACCCATGGTTTTCGTGCGCGCATGGCCACGAAGAGCGGCCGCCGGCTGCTTGCGCGCCGCCGCGCCAAGGGGCGCAAGCGCCTCTGTCCTTAACGCCCTCTTCAGGACTGTCTAGCGATCCCAAAATTTATCAAGACGCTGACATTCGAGCCGCGCAAGCGTTTGCACCAGCCGGCCGAATTTCGCGCAGTTAGGCAGCGCGGCAAAAAATTTGCCGATGCGTTTTTCAGCTTGTCTGTTCTGGCCAATCATGAAACTTTTCCTCGATTGGGTTTGAGCATTGCGACGCGCACCTTCGGCAGCGCGGTGGCACGCAATCGCATCAAGCGCCTCGCACGAGAGTCCTTTCGATTGAACCAACACTCATTGCCGCCGGTCGATGTCACCGTCTCCGCACGAGAAGCGGCGCGCAAGGCCGGCAGCCGCGAATTGCGCGCAAGTCTCGACAAGCATTGGAAATCGATATCGCAACGATGGTAACGCCCCGCAAAATCTTGATGTGGATCATCCGCGGCTACCAGCTGGCCATAAGCCCGCTGCTGGGCCCGCGCTGCCGTTTCTATCCCAGTTGTTCTTGCTACACGCACACCGCCATCGAACGATACGGGGTCGGGCGCGGTGTATGGCTCGGCCTGCGCCGCCTACTACGCTGCCATCCCTTTGCAGAGGGCGGCTACGATCCCGTGCCGGAGAAGAGACTGATCAATGCCTAATATCCGCGTTCTGCTCTGGGTCGCGTTCGCAGCGATCTTGTATCTCAACTACGAAGCCTGGATGCATGACTATCCCGTCGCCGCTCCGGCCGCCAGCCATTCGGCCCCGGGCGCCGCGGCTGTGCCGGGTACTCTGGGCAACTCGGTGCCGCAGGCCGCCGCACCCGCGGCACCCGCCGTCCCGGCAGCGCCCACCGAAACGCCGGTCACCGCGCCGGGTGCATTCGCTTCGCCTGCCGCCACCGCCGCCGCGGGCGCTGCTGCCGCCGCACAGGATTCCGCCGCGTCGCAGCCCTTGCATGTCAGGACCGATGTGCTCGACGTCGTCATCAACTTGAAGGGCGGCGAGCTCGACCGAGCCGACCTTCTGAACTATCCACTGCGCAAGGAATCACCCAGCGCACCGGTCAGGCTGATGAGCCGGGAGCCGCCGGACGACTTGTATCTTCTGCAGACCGGCCTCACGGGCAGCGCGGGCGAAGCCGCGCCGACGCATCTGGCCACGTGGGTCTCGTCTCAAAAGACCTTTGAGCTTGCCGCCGGCGCCAAGGAACTGCGCGTGCCGATGACTTGGACCGATGGCCACGGTCTGACGGTGACCAAAACCTTCGTTTTTACGCGCGGTCTTTATAGCATCGAGCTGATTTACGACGTGCAGAATGCGGACGCCGCGCCGCGCAAGCTGGCGCCGTACTCGCAATTCCTGCGCCACTGGGAACACCCATCCCGATCCTATTTCAACGTCGAGACCTATTCCTTCAAGGGCCCGGCCATCTATGACGGCACCAAGTCTCGCGACCTGAACGTTGAAAATGCAACCGACAGTAAATTCTCCGAGACCATTACCAATGGCTGGCTGGCCTCGCTGCAGCACCAATTCGTCGCGGCGATCGTGCCCGCCGCCGACAAGCCCTACCAATACCAGCTCCAGGTCAGCGGCAAGGAATACCTGCTCAGCGCCACGGGCCCGGTCACCGAGATTGCGGCCGGCGCCAGGGCTCAATTTCACGAGAAGCTGTTCGTCGGGCCCAAATTGCAATCGCAGCTGGCCGCCGCGGGCACGCATCTGGAGCGCACCGTCGACTTCGGCATCTTGACCGTGCTGGCACAGCCCTTGTTCGCAATGCTCAACTGGGTCCATGGACTCGTCGGTAACTGGGGCTGGTCCATCATCATCGTCACGGCGCTGATCAAATTGCTGTTCTATCCCTTGAGCCAGGCCAGCGGCCGTTCCATGGCCAAGATGCGCGCCGTCGCGCCGCGCATGAAACAGATCCAGGAGTCCTTCAAGGGCGAAAAGGAGAAGCTCGGCCGCGCCATGATGGAGCTGTACAAGAAGGAAAAAATCAATCCTCTGGCCGGCTGCCTGCCGATGGTGGTGCAGATTCCTTTCTTCATCTCGTTCTACCGGGTGCTGCTGGAAAGCGTGGAAATGCGGCAGGCGCCGTTTCTGCTGTGGGTCAACGACCTCTCCTCGCGCGACCCGTACTTCGTGTTGCCGCTGCTGATGGGCGCTGCGATGTTTGCGCAGTTCAAGCTGAATCCGGCGCCGCCCGACCCCACGCAGGCGAAGATCATGCAATTCATGCCGCTGGTCATGACCGCCACCATGGCGTGGTTTCCGTGCGGCCTGGTGCTCTACTGGCTGACCAATACGCTGCTGTCCATCGTGCAGCAGTGGCGAGTGAATCAATTGGTCGAGGCCGAGGCCGCCAAACCGCGATCGTAACCCCAACGCCCTGCTGGCATTACCGGACACCACCGTGACTTCGCCGGACACCATCGTCGCCGTCGCCAGTGCCCCGGGCCGTGGCGCCGTCGGGGTGATTCGAATCTCAGGCCCGAAGGCGCCGCAGATCGCGGCCCATGTGCTGGGGGCGTTGCCCGCGCCTCGCCTGGCGCGGCTGGCGCGCTTTCTCGATGCCGACGGCAGTACCCTGGATCAGGGCCTTGCCCTGTACTTCCCGGCGCCGGCTTCGTATACCGGCGAACATGTCCTGGAATTACAGGGTCATGGCGGCGCACTGGTCGTCGATTTGCTGCTCGAACGGCTGCTCGAGCTCGGCTGCCGCATGGCACGGCCCGGCGAGTTCAGCGAACGCGCTTTTTTGAACGGCAAAATCGACATCGCACAGGCTGAAGCCATTGCCGACCTGATCGATGCCGGTACCTCGGCGGCCGCGCGCGCGGCGGTACGCTCCATGCAGGGAGAATTTTCCGCGCGCATCAACGAGCTCAAGTCGCGGATCACGGAGCTGCGCAGCTACGTCGAGGCAGCCATCGATTTTCCCGACGAAGAGATCGATTTTCTCTCGGACAGCGCGCTGCAAGGACGGCTCGCCGCTGTTTTCGCCGCCTTCGATTCCATCGCCGCGGCGGCGCGCCAGGGAGCGCTGCTGCGCGAGGGCCTGAACGTGGTGATTGCCGGCAAGCCCAATGCCGGCAAGTCCAGCCTGTTGAACCGGCTCGTGGGCGACGATGTCGCGATCGTCCACGATACGCCGGGTACGACGCGCGATTTGCTGCGCCAACAGGTGCACCTCGACGGCTTGCCCCTGAATCTGGTCGACACCGCCGGTCTTCGGCCCGCGGCCGATGTCGTCGAAGCCGAGGGCGTGCGCCGCGCAAGGAGCGAAATCGAGCGCGCGGACCGCGTGCTCTACATGGTGGATGCCGGCACCGCCGAATCCCAGAATGACGCGCAGTGGACCCCGGAACTCGAGCAATTGCCGCGGGGCGTGCCGGTCACGTTGGTTTTCAACAAAATCGATTTGACCGGCACCCCTGCGCGCCTGGATGAGGCCGCCGACCCGCCCCGAGTTTTTCTCAGTGCCCGAACCGGCGAGGGGTTGCCGCTGCTGCGCGCGCATCTCAAGTCGGGCGCCGGATACCGCGATGCCGAAGGCGGCGCGCTGGCGGCGCGGCGCCGGCATCTCGACGCATTGGGCCGGGCGCGGCTGCATGTGCAATGTGCCGCCGACATCTTGGGCAGTACGCGCGCATTCGAGTTATTTGCCGAGGATCTACGGCTGGCTCAGCATGCCTTGGGCGAGATCACCGGTGAGTTCACCAGCGAGGACTTGCTCAGCGAGATCTTCGGCAGTTTCTGTATCGGAAAGTAGCGCCGGCGTCAGATGCTCTGTTTGCCGTGCTCCATTTCGAAATTCTCGGTGTCGGTCGATCGCGCCAGGCGTGCGCAAACACCGAGGATGGCGAGGACGGCAACCGTGACGATGGCGGTGGCTCGCGGGAAATGCCAAAAGAGCCAGAGCATGGTGATTGCGGACAACAGTAAAACCGTGAACAGCGCGACGATGCTCGTCCGTGTGTACGATGACTCGGTCATGCCAGCTTCCCCCCTCCAAGCTATATGCGGTGCCCCTGGTACTCCTTATACAGCTTGCGCCGCCAAACGACCATACGGCAAACACCCTAATTTTCCGTCGGTGTTTGTCCGACGCCGGGGGGAGATCATCCGAGCATGGTCTCGCGCCGCCAGTGCCGCGCCGTCAATACGATCAGCAGCAGCGCCAACCCCAACGAGGCCGCTGCCGAAACCAGGACATCGGGAACCGCGATGCGTTCGCCTTTGAGCACGCTGGTCATCAGCAGATGCTGGCTGAGCGAGGGGATGTACATCAATGAACTCTTGGTTTTCAACGAGTAAATGCTGGCAAACGCGATCGGCAGCGTCGGCACCAAAAGGACGGTCGTGAGGTAGGTTTGAGCCTCGCGATAGCTGCGGGTGAACGAGGCCACGAAGGTCATGAGCGCCGCGCCCAAGGGCACGAAGGGCAGACAAATCGCGAAGAAAATCACCGCCGTGCGGGCATTCAAATTGGCGCTCATGCCCAGCCTTTCGAGCCGCACGAAATGAAACACGCAGACGAAAGCCGTGAGGCTCAACGCCAGCGAAAGGCACATGTAGGCACAGGTCGCCAGAATTTTACCGCCCACCAAACTCAGGCGCGCCACCGGCAGGCTGAGCAGCGCCTCCAACGACCCTCGCTCACGTTCGCCCGCCGTTGAATCGATGGCGAGGTACAGCCCCCCCATCAATACGGCGAACAGCACGAAGTACGTCATGAAACCCAGCACCACGACGGCACGGCCGGTGGGCGTCGCTACATCCACCTCATTCACGGCCACAGGCTCTGCGATCAGCGGATTCACGCCCCTGACTTGCAGGCGCAGCCGCGCAATGGCGCTGGCGTAAGCCCCCAGCACGCGCCGGGCGCGGTCCGCCTTTTTGCGAGTTTGGGAATCCGCACTGTCCGCGACCAGCAGCAGCGGCGCCGGAGCCGCCGCCGCGAACCGCCGGCCATACTCCTGCGGAATGATCAGCACCACTTGCGCGCTGCCGCCGCGGACGGCGGCCCGCGCTTCGTTCTCCGACAGGTCCGCCTTGCTCAGTCTGACGCCCTGGGCTTCCAGATAGCGCCACAACCCCGGCGCGTGGCTGCTGCCGGAAACGGTGAGCTGCAGTGGCGTATCCGCCTCCATGACGCTCTGATCCAGCATGCGCGACACCATGGCGCCGAACAGCAGCGGCCCGAACAGAGGCCCGAAGAGCAGCGCCGAGAACAGCGTCCGGCGATCACGCAGATTCTCCAGAAACTCCTTGCCGAACACGGTGAGGAGCGCGCGCATCAGCTCACCCTGTCGCTGTTGCCCAATACCTGCAGAAACGCCTCCTCCAGCGATGCGCCGCCGCTGCGCTGCCGAATCGACTGCACCGTTTCATCCGCCAGAACTTTGCCGTGGCCGATGATCACCACCCGGTCGCAGAGCGCGGCGACTTCCTGCATGACATGCGATGAGAACAGAACGCAACGGCCTTGGCGCTTCAGGGCAAGCAGCATTTCGCGCAAATTACGGATCGCCATGACGTCGAGCCCGTTGGTGGGTTCGTCCAGCACGATATTCCCGGGATCGTGAACCAGCGCCCGTGCCAGCGCCACTTTGATGCGCTGTCCCTGCGAAAAGCCCTTGGCGCGCCGCCCGATGAACTCCGTAAGGCCCAAGGTGCGCGCGAGTTCGGCGGTGCGCGCCCCCAGGCGCTCGCCGTCCATTCCCTGCAGCAAACCGAAATAACGGATGTTTTCGCGGGCCGTCAGATTGCCGTACAAACCGGCCGCGTGCGGCAACACCCCCAAGTGCGCGCGCGCCCGGGAGGTCTCGCCCCGGATGTCGATGCCGTCTACGCGCGCATGGCCGCTGTCCGGTCCCAGCACCCCGTACAGCATGCGCAAACAAGTCGACTTGCCGGCGCCGTTCGCACCCAAGAGCCCGGTGATTTCACCGTCCCGCGCGACGAAGGACACGTTCCGAACCGCCTCGACGGCGCCGAATCGTTTGCTCAGATTCGCAGCCTCGATCATGGCGCGGGGCCCGCCGTGCTCACGAAGAACGGCGCCGGAGTGTGGCGCTCGAGACAGGTCGCGTCGAGCTGGTCCGGCGCTGCTGCGTCCAGAAACTCCGCCATCAAACGCGGTACGCATCCCGTGGCCACCTGGCCGTGCCCCTCACCGCTCAATACCAGAAGCCTGTGGTGAGCGAGTCCTCGCGCCGCGCGCTCCGCATCGGCGGGCGGCGTCACCGGATCGGCCTCACCGGACAACAGCAGGGTGGGAATATCGCTGTGCAGGGGTTGGTGCAAATCGGCGTCCACCGGACCGCGCGGCCATATCTTGCAGATCTCCCGCAGCGCATCCAATTGATCCCTGCCCTGATAGGTCCGCGCAATGCGCGCATCGTCGATGCCGGCGGCAGCGAAAAATGGCACGTCTTCACTGCAGACGACGCTGTTTTGCATGCCGCTCGCCAATTGCCCGCCGATCTGCCTGGCCATCATGATGGGCTGGGCGGCGAGCGGCCCCAACGCCCCGGTCGCCGCCTGATGAATCAGCGTGGGCAGCAATGAGGCCTGCGCCGCGCTATAGGAAAGAAACCGCAGGGCGGCGCTCAACAGGCCGTGATTGAACTCGATCTCGAGCGGCCGGCCGCTGCTCGGGTCATCGAGCGTTATCATCGTCTCCCGCGGCCCGAAATCGCGGCGCAAACCATCGAGATCCTGCTGCAGCCGGGGGTACGCGGCGGCGCAGTCCCGCGAATCCCGGCAGCGCGCCACGATCAAATCCAGGGCATGCTCGCCGTCCAGCGGTGTTTCGGGTCCGATGGCCTGCTCAGGGTAGGTCACGCCATCCAAGATCACCGCGTGAACCGACGCCGGGTAGTGCCGCATGTAAAGCTGCGCCACGCGCGTGCCGTAGGAGGCGCCATACAGATCGATGGTCGGATACCCCATCGCCTCGCGCACCGCCTTAAGGTCGCGCACCGCCGCGCTGCTGGTGTAGAAACGTACGCGAGGCCCGTATTTCTTCAAGCAAGCTTCGGTCGCGCTGCGCAGCGCCGGCATGGCATCGGCCGCCCGCCGCCAGTCATCCGGGTAATCACAGGATAGCGGCGCCGATGCTCCGGTGCCGCGCTGATCCACCAGCACGATGTCGTGATTGCGATTCACCCGTGCGAACGCCGGCGCCAAGCTCACGTACATCGCCGTGGCCGCCTGGCCCGGCCCCCCGGCCAGTAAAAACAGCGGTGCCGCCGCGGCGCGCCGATTCAACGCGGGTATCACGGCGACGCTCAAGTCGATGGCGGTGCCGCCGGGCCGCGAGCGGTCCTCCGGCACCCTCAGCCTGCCGCAGCGTGCCGCTATCGAGCTCAGGCGAAGCGGGTGTTCGAGCCGACACTCCCGCAATTCCAGCCTGGCCTCCGGCGCCGCAGCGGGTGCCGGCGGAGCGGCGGCAGCAGGCGACCCTTGCGCATACGCGCACAAGATGCTCGAGACCAAGGCCCTCCGCACGCGCCGCATTCGATTCTCCGGTTTGCGGCGATTGTAGGGGATTGGCCCCCCGTCCCAGCCCGAGATTTGCCGGATTTGCGGCCCAGTTCGTCTTTCCCGGCGATTCCGCGGTTTCCTGGCACTTTTACATGGCGCCGATTAAAGTACCTGCCTTGCGGAAAAATCGAGTGGTTTCAGCGTCATGCGTTTCAAGGCGGAATACGGCGTCATCGTGATCGGCGGCGGGCATGCGGGCACCGAGGCTGCGCTTGCGGCGGCACGCATGGGTCTGCGCACGCTGCTGCTCACCCATAACATCGAGACGCTGGGACAGATGAGCTGCAACCCGGCGATCGGCGGCATCGGCAAGGGCCACCTGGTCAAGGAGATCGACGCGCTCGGCGGCGCGATGGCGGCCGCCACCGATCAGGCGGGCATACAGTTTCGCACCTTGAACTCGAGCAAGGGTCCCGCCGTGCGCGCCACGCGCGCGCAAGCGGATCGGCAGCTGTACAAGCGCGCCATTCGCCGCATGCTCGAGACCCAAGCCAATCTCACGCTGTTCCAGCAAGAAGCGGCGGACCTCGTGATCGAAGGCGAACGCGTGGTGGGCGTCGTCACGCAGAGCGGCATCGAATTTCGCGCGCGCGCCATGGTGTTGACCGTGGGCACCTTCTTGGGCGGCCGGATTCACGTCGGTTTGCAGAGCCATGCCGGCGGGCGGGCCGGCGATCCGCCGTCGACGACCCTGGCGGCGCGCCTGCGCGAACTGAACCTTCGAGTCGGCCGGCTGAAAACCGGAACGCCGCCGCGCATCGACGGCCGCAGCATCGACTTCTCGGGCTTGCGCGAACAACACAGCGACCATCCACGGCCGGTGTTTTCCTACCTCGGTCTGCGCGACTCGCATCCCCGCCAGGTTCCCTGTCACATCACGGCCACCAACGAGCGGACTCACGACATCATTCGCGATGCCACCGCCCGATCACCCCTGTTCACGGGCCTGATCGAGGGCGTCGGCCCGCGCTACTGTCCTTCGGTCGAAGACAAAGTGGTGCGATTTGCGGACAAGCGCTCGCATCAGATTTTCATCGAGCCCGAGGGACTCGACACCCAGGAGATCTACCCCAACGGCATATCGACGAGTTTGCCGTTCGACGTGCAGTACGAGTTCGTGCGCACGATCGCAGGCTTCGAGCGCGCGCACATCACGCGCCCGGGTTACGCGATCGAGTACGATTTCTTCGATCCGCGCGACCTCAAGCACAGCTTGGAAAGCAAATTTCTCCGCGGACTGTTTT
>Ga0070696_100001224_pt1 | contig 16673 bp, 15 predicted proteins | sample KBSK1253metaG_FD_65474 | JGI IMG/M metagenome (GOLD analysis project Ga0070696, IMG submission 65474) | Corn, switchgrass and miscanthus rhizosphere microbial communities from Kellogg Biological Station, Michigan, USA - KBS K1-25-3 metaG | ecosystem: Host-associated > Plants > Roots >... | reverse complement strand
CTTGAAACGTCAACAGCCATGAACGTGACGTTCATCACGGCAATCGTTCTGCTCGTCGCCTGGGTCTTGCTCGTGTTCGTCGCGCAGGTCCCCTCGGGCAGCGTGCACCTGCTCTACGCAGGTGCCGTCGTGCTGTTCGCACGCCGCATCCTCATCGGTGCGCCCAGCTTCCGCTCCTGATGCTCAACGTCACGTCGTGGGATCCCAGCGTCGGCCCGCTGCAACTTTCCACATTACGGCGCGCACTCGAGCGCGAAGGCATGACCACGGCCTGGTGGTCCGACGTCCCGGGCACACACGTCGACTCACATGCGCACGACTTCCCGGAGACGCGCTGGGTATTGTCGGGTTTCCTGCGGGTGATGGTCGAAGGCGCCACGTTCGAGCTCGGCCCGGGCGATCGACTCGACTTGCCGTCGGGCACAGCGCACGCCACCGAGGTGGTTGGCCTCGGGCTCGTCGTCTATGTGACCGGCAGGCCCGAGGCCGAGTCGGCGAAACTCAGCACCTAAAGGCTCGACTTACTCAGCAACCGATTCGGCGTTCCCCCCGGGTTGCCGGTAATGACTCCTGTCGTCGCGTTTGAGATGATCCAGTTCGATACCGTCGCCGAAGGCGCGTCCCCGAACGTCGCCTTGTAGAGCACCGCGACTCCCGCGACGTGCGGCGAGGCCATCGACGTCCCGCTCAGGCTGCTCGTCGTGCCGAGCAGGTAGTCCGATACGATCGCCGATCCCGGTGCGTACGCCTCGACACAGTTTCCCCAGTTCGAGTACGATGCCTTGGCGTCGGTCTTCTCGGACGCGGCGACGGTGAACGCGCCGGTCGCGCTCGCCGGCGAGGCCGTGCACGCGTCGACGTTGTCGTTCCCTGCCGCGACAGCCACGAAGACGCCGGAATTCCAGAGGTTCGTCGTGGCATCGTTGAGCGCCGTGGACAGGCCGCCGCCCAGCGACATGTTGGCGACCGCCGGTTTAACGGCGTTCTGCCGCACCCAATCGATCCCCGCGATGATCTGGGACGTCAGGCCCACGCCGCCGCAGCTCAGGACACGCACACCGTGGAGCGAGACTCCTTTCGCGACGCCGTAGGTCGCGCCGCCGATGGTGCCCGACACGTGGGTGCCGTGCCCGTTACAGTCCTCACCGTTCGCGCCGAAGGCATCGTACACGTTGTTCGCCCGGCCGCCAAAGTCGGCGGTCATGGTCCAGATGCCCGTATCGATGATGTACGCGTGCACGCCGGTCCCGGTCGCCGTGTACGTGTACGTCCGAGACAGCGGCAGCGCCGCCTGGTCGATGCGATCGAGCCCCCAGGGGTCGCCGTTCGCATTCATGGATTGCGTCACGTCGATGCGGAATTCGCGATCCGGCTCGACGTAGGCCACGAGAGGATCCTGCTCCAGCGCGCGCACCGCGTCGTCCGAGAGACGGGCCGCGAATCCCTGCAACGCGCTCGTGTACGTGAAATGGACCGTCCCGCCCTGCGCCTTCGCCATCCGCGTGGAGAGGCCCACCGGGTCAGTGACGCCGTCGCGGAACACGACGATGTACTGCCCTGGGACAACGGTCGCGGTCGTGGGCACGGCGGGCACATCGGGTGTCGTTGCGTCGCGGCAGGCGGCGAGGCCCGCGCTCACCAGAACGGCGACGGCTGCTGCGGCTTTCCATCTCATGACGGACTCCTCGAGAAGGGAGATGCCGTTCGGAAGGCAAGTTCCGTTCTCGGAAGGAACGAAGCGGCGAGAGGCGTGAGGTGTGGCGCCGGCGCTACCGCAGGGCGACGAGAACCGCGATACCCCACATCAGGGTGAGCGACGTGACCGGATTCGTACGCCCCGCGCCTCGGCGCGCTCGGCAACGATTCGCCACGTGAGGTCCGGATCGGGCAGGGTCGGCACGGTGTTGCGCCACAGCAGCACGGCGGGCGGTCATATCTCCCAGTTGGAGAACAACACGCCGCTCGCCGGGTGGCGTTCCGGGTAGCCCTCGTAGCTCATCCGCAGATCGGTCCAGCGCACGCGATAGCCGCGCGCGATGAGCCGGCTGAACGCATCGGCGAACCTCGTCTGACACCGGACCGCCACGCGACGGATCCCGGCCTTCGCGGCCGCCGCCTCGACCCCGCCGATCGCAGCCTCGAACGCGCGGCCCGAGCGCGCCGCGAGCTTGAGCACGCGCACCTCATCGCGCGCGCGCGTATCCGCGAGCGGCGCCGAGTGCCACAGTGCCATCGCGTCGAGCCCGCCGGCCCCGTCGACCAAGGACGTGTCCCCGAGCCCGAGCTCGGCGGAGAGCATCATCTCCCGCGAGAAATCGCAGCCCGCCGCGAGCGCCCCCGTGAGGTCCCGCGCCGCGGCGAGCGCCGCGTCCTTCGCGTCCGCGGCGCGCTGCGACAGCAGCGTCGGCGCCGGGTGGCCGCGCGTCGCGATTTCGTTCGTGAGCGTGACCGTGAGATGGCCCGGCGAGAAGCCGAGCCGGGCGTAGAAGCCGATGTTCTCGGGCGTCCGCGGCATCGTCTCCAGGCCGAGGGTCGCCACGCCGCGATCGATCAGCCAGTCGGTGGCGGTGCGGACGATCGTCTTCCCTACCCCGGTGCCCTGGCGGTCGGGGCGGACCGCGAGGGGACCCATCCATCCCTCGCTCCCCGAGCGGTGCGCGACGTTGAACGCGGCGACTTCATCGTGCTCGTCGCGCCACACCATCGCTCCTTCCCCTGCCCCCAGCAGCGCGTAGCGCCACACGAGCGGGTTGAGCTGGGGCACGCGCACGCCGACGAGGCCGTCGCGGCGATAGCGATCGGTGAAGGCTTCCGCGAACACGCGATTGAGCCCTTCGATGTCGCGTGCCGTGGCGGGCTCGGGGCCCGCGACCCGGGTCTCAGGCAGCCACGCCCGCATCGGCGGTGCCTCCCCCCAGGGTAGCGGTGTCGTCGCGCACGACGCTCGCGCCCGCGGCCGGGTCGTAGGCGACGCGAATCACGCGGTCCAATCCGTCGCGCACCTGCTCGATGTGCGTGATGAGGATGACCTGCGGGAAGCGATCGCCCAGCCGGCGGAGCAGCCCCAGCACGTGCTGGCGCCGCGTTTCATCGAGCGAGCCGAACACTTCGTCGAGCACGAGGAGCGACAGGGGCTGCCCCGCGCGCTCGGCGATCATCTGCGAGATGGCGAGGCGCAGCACCAGATTCGCGATGTCCTCCTCGCCGCCCGAGATCACCGGCTTCGGGATCCCGTCGTCGAGCACCACCACGCGGTAGTCCTCATCCAGGTCGACCTCGTCGTACCGGCCATCGGTCAAATCGGCGAGGAACGCCGACGCGAGCTCGCCGATCTCGGGCCGCATGGCTGCATTCAAGTCGCCGCGCAGGTCCGAGAACGCGCGGTCCAGCTCGTGGTGCAACCGCAGCTCCGCTTTGCGCTCCGCGATCGTCCGCTCGCGGGCGGCGCGCTCGCCCTCGCGGCGCTCCGTCTCGCGCACCGTAGTTTCGGCTCCGGCCAGCTCGCCGCGCGTCTCCGCGACCGACAGCTCCGCGGCGCGCAACGCGTGCGTCGTCCGATCGTGGCGCTCGCGCGCCGCCTTGAACTTGGCTTCCGAGAAGCCCTCGGCCTTGACCGCGTCGGCGAGCTGGCGCGCCAATGCCTCGCGAGTCGAGAGCGCGCGCTCCGCGAGCTCTGCTTCCTTGACGAGGACCTCGGCCCGCTCGGCGCGTGCCATGAGTGTCGCTGCTTGCAGAGCCACGGGCTCGAGCCGCGTCAGCTCCGTCCGCACGGCATCGTGGCGTTGCGCATCGTAGCCGCTGGGTCGCGCGGCGACGCGACGCTCCAATGCCTCGGCGCGCTTCACGACCTCCGCGCGCTCTCGTTCGAGCCGTCCGCGCTCCGCGACCTGCGCGCGCAACGTGCCCTCGCGCTCGCTGGCGCGGCGGCTCTCCTCGCGCAATGCGTCACGCGCGGACGCTGCCTGCGTGACGGCTTCCGGGGGCGTCGCCAACTGCTCGAGGCGTTGCCGGAAGTACGTACCGTCGTCCACGATCGCCTGGAGCTGCCGGTCCAGGACGCCGAGCACGGCGGCGTGTTCGGCCCCGAGGGGCCGGCGGCAGGTCGGGCATTCTCCCTCGGGACCGAGGCGCTGAATCTTGTCGCGTTGCTCCTTCACCTCGTCATACTGCTTGAGGAGCTCCTCGCGCCGCGTGGCGGCGTACCCTTTTTCTCGAACCCAGGTGGCCTGCTGTTCCTCCGCTGCCTCGTCGGCGGCCTCGAGACGTTCCGCGAGCCCCCGCGCTTCCTTTTCGGCCCGCGCCATCGCGGTGACCGCATCGGCCAGCTCGGCGATGCGGCGGTCCAGCGCGCTCAACGCTCGCGCCAGCTCCGTCAGCTTCGCCTGGTCTTCGCGCCGCGCCGAATCCTCCTGATGCAGGCGGTCGAGCTCCGCGAGCTCGGTCTTGAGTCGCGTGATCGGCGCCACTTCGGCCTCGAGCTTGCGCAGCTCCTCCCGCGCCGACAGCGCCTCGGCCAGCTCCTTGTCGAGTCGCTGAAACTCCTGCCGCTGCGCCAGCACACCAGACTCCGCCACCTTCTGATCGCCTTCGAGCGAGAGCGTGCGCTCGCGCCGCGTCACCCACGCCTGCCAGCGCGGCTCTTCTTCCGTGAGGGCATCCTGGGCCTTCTTGCGCGCGGCTTCGGCATCGGCCGCCGCGCGCCGCGCCCCCGTGAGCCGCTTCTCCGCCTCGCGCCGCTCCTTCTGAAGCTCGCTCCGCGGTGGCAGCCCAGTCTCGAGGCCGTCCACCTCGTGGCTCAACGCACTGCGCTTCTCGCGCACGCGCTCCTGCGCCAGGCGCAGCCGCTCATAGCCGAGGACGCGGGAGAGAAACGCGGCGCGCTCGGGCCGGCTGGCGTTGGCCAGCACCGCCAGCTCCTTCTGACCCGTGAAGTACGTGTTGAAAAACTCCTCGTGCGTCATGCCGAGGACGCGTTGCAACTTGGCCGTCACTTCGCGGATCGAATTCGCGATGATCGTCCCATCCTGATGGAGCTCCGCCTCGTTCAGCCCGCGCTCCACCCGATACTCGTGACTGCCGAGCCCGAACTCGAGCTCGACGCGCACGGACGTGCGGGCCTTGGCGCGCAGATTCCGAATCGACTCCTTGTCGCCCCGCGCCGCGGCGTTGCCGTAGATCGCCCAGGCCAGGCCCTCGAGCAGCGAGGTCTTGCCCGAGCCATTGGGCCCGATGATCCCGGTGATCCCGTCGCCGAACACGATCTCGGTGTCGGCGTGTTGCCGGAAGTTGACGAGGCGGAGGCGGTGCAGTTTCACGACCGCTCCTCCCCGCCCCCCCCGGTGGCCTCGACATACTCGACACCCAGGCGCACGAACGTCGGGCGGTCGAGCTCGGCGTCGAGGGGCCGGCGGCCGAGGAATTCGCGCACCGTCTCAGGAAGGGGTTGGCGCCGCTGCGGCGAGCCGAGCCCCGGCACGCGGTGCTCCTCGGGACGGCGCACATCGAGCTGGAAGTTGAGCGCGCGCGCCTTGTAGCCGCGCAGCGCCGCGTGATCGAGGTCTCGGGCTGTCGCCCGAGTCACGTTCCAGATCACGAGGCGGACGACCTGGTCGTCGATGGACGGCTTGGCCGCCCCGATGACGCGGGCGATCTCGTCGTCCAACTCCTTCGCGGTGCGCCCGGCCCCCTCGATCGGGGGGAGCTCCATGAAGCGGCGCGGCGGAGCGATGGGTCTCGGCTCGACGCGGGCGCCGGGCAAATGCACCATCAGGTAGCCCTTCCCCGCGCGGCCGCGCTCGCGCTCATCCTGCAGCTGGCCCCACGGATTGGGACTCAGGTAATCGAGGCTCCCCGCGTACCAAACGTTGGGCTCGACTTGATGCGCCACGTGATAGTGGCCGAGCGCCACGTAGTCCCATTGGGCGGGTGCGATCTCGTCGCGCCCGAGCAACGCGCCGCCGTAGTCCTTGGTGCCGCGTTCGTCGCCGAGGCCGGGCCATTCGCCGTGGGTGACGAGCACGTTCAGAGCGGCGCCAGCCTCGGGCCGGAGGGCAGGCCGTTCGGCCTGGGCCAACGCCTGGTGCGGCACCGCCAGCACCGCGCAATCGAGCTTGGGAAAGACGATGCGTCGCGGTTTATCGACCGCGATCTCGACGCCGAGCGCCTCGTACAAACGCAGGATCGTTCCGGTCTCGAGTGAGCGAGGCGTATCATGGTCGCCGGCGACGACGACGACCGGCGAGTCCGGCAGCCCCGCCCGCACGCGTTGCATCTGCTGGAAGAAGAAGAGAATCGCGGGATTCGTGGGCCGGACGGAGTGGAAGATGTCGCCCGCGAGCACGATCAGATCGGGCCGCTGCTCGAGCAGGTCGTCGACCGCGCGGCGGAACGCCTCCGCGACGTCCGTCTCGCGCTGATTCCCGCCGCGCGGCGTCTGCCGGTCGAACTGGCGGAAGCCCAGGTGCAGGTCGGCGAGGTGCGCGAGCTTCACGTCAGTACGGCTCGTCGGAGATCGGGTTCAAGGGCGGGACGACCTGGCGCTCGCGCGGCGCGTCGGACGCCACACGGCCACCCAGCATCTTCCGGAAGTGGGCGAGCACGTCCTCGGGCCGCTTCTGTCGCACGGCGGCCAGGGCGCGGCGCACATCCTCTTCGGTGCGATCCGCGATCAGATCTTTCACCTGATTGGGGCGAATGCGCCGGTCCATGTGCACCAGCTGCCGCGCCACCGCGTCCTCGAAGGGGAGATCGACGGCGGCCGGAAAGCGCCCCATCCCGTCGCGGCCGCGCAGCACGGGCGGCTTCGGAAAACGCACGAAGATCGGCTGGGTGAAGTGTGGGTGCCGCACCATCAGCTCGCCCACCGGGAGCGTCGCCAGCTTGATCTTCGTGGCCGGCGACAGGACCTGGTAGCCGGGAGTCGCCAGCTCGTCCATGTCCATGCGGCCGAACACCTGCGTCCCCGCGTTCCCCACGACCCGCCGGTGCACCTGCGAGCGGAACTGCTCGGCACTGAACAGCACGAGTCCCAGGTAGCGGCCGCGCTCGGAGATGTCGAGCAGCATCTTCTTCACGTAGGTCTCGGGCCCATCGCCCGGGGCGTACTTGTTCAACTCGTCGACAAACACGACGACCGCGTCGACGCCCAGGTCGCGGCGCTCCAGGTGCTCGCGCAGTTTCGAGACAGCGCGCGCGAAGACGAGATCCTGACCGAGAGGGTCGACGTTCGCCACGTCGATGACGTACACCGCGCGGTTCTCGAAGGCGCCCCACGGTAGATCGCTCGCGGGGCCGTCATCGGTGACGAGCCCTTTGCAGCGCGTCGAGATGTTCAGGAGTCGATTGCGCACCTTACGCATCGTGGCGATATGGTGCGTCCGCCAGGTGTCGCTGCGACCGCTCGTCTCCAGCCCGTCGAACACGCCGCGAAAGAACCGCTCCAGGTCGGCGAAGGTCGTGACGTTGTGCGAGTTGCCGAACCCGTCGTCGAACGATCGGGCCAGGACTCGATCTCTCAAGTAGTCGATGAACGCGTCGGCCTTGGCGTCGATGTCGTCACGATTGAGCAACACCTCGGCAAAATCGACGACCTCCTGGAGACCCCAGGTCAGCGGCGTGACGTCGTCCACGAGCTCCGGATGCGTGCGCAGCGTGTTGAGATTGACGCCGTCGGCTTTGAGCGGCGCGAAATAGTGGACGCGCTCGAACGGCGCGGCCGGCACGTCGAGCAGGTCGTAGCGGCGGCGATCTTCGTCGCTCAATTCCCCCGGTTGGTCCAAAAAACAAAGATCGGGGCCCTTCACGTTGAAGCACACCGCGGCGACCTTGCCCTTGTGTGCCGGGAAATGCCGGAAGATCGACGCGAGGAGGAACTCGACGGCGCTCGTCTTGGTCGCGAGGCCCGAGACGCCCGAGATGTTCAAGTGCGCCGCTTCGGGGCCGAGCAGGAAGTCGGCGTCCAGGTACACCGGAGCCTCGAGGCCCCCCGACGTGTAGAGCCCGATCGGAATCGCGGTCGGCGTCGCCGAGTGGAGGTACGCGTCCATGCGCAGCGCCTGCGCGACGTCCGTGTCGCTGGCGACGAACACCTGGCCCAGCGGCACCGGTTGCAGCGGCTCCTCGGGAACCTGCCGCAGGACGGCCGCCGTCCAGTAGCGGATCTCCTGGCGCACCGTCGGCGACTCAGCCGCGCGCGCCGGATCTCCCTCGGCGCCGATCACGTCGTGCAGTGGCGTGGCGAGATCGGAGTACGCGAAGCCGTCGGTAACCACACCGTAGACGACTCGCCCACTCCCCACGTCCCCACGCCCCACGCTTTCTCCCACGCGCACGATCGCCCCAATACCGATGCTCGTCTCGTTCGCGGTCCAGAAATGGAACTGGTGCGGCGTCGAGGGCTTCAGCTCGGTCGCGACGACGCGGCCGATGGCGACGGGATCTGGACGCGCGATCACGTGCCCGTCCGCGGGAGGCGGGAGGTGCGACTCGCCGACAAGTCGCGCGGGGCCCGGGCCTTCAGATAGGTCTCCACGTCATGTATAGGATATAACAGGCGATCCCAGCGCATGTCCGGTGTCGCGATCGGCGCGCGTTCCGCCAGGAGCCAGCCGCTGGTGGCGCCGGCGTTCGCGATCGTGGCGTCGTCGGCGCGGGCCTCGATGCGAAGGAGGCCGTACAACAAGTCGTTGCCTTCCCAGGGCCAGAGGCGCAGGTACCACGAATACACCTCGTTGCGCGCGTGACCGCCGCGGGCACGAAACACGCTCGTGCGGGTGTCGGCGGGAACCGTGAGCGCCCGCTCCAGATCAGCCCCCGAGAAGAACTGCGCGCCGTGGCTCTTGATCACACCCAAGGCGCGCGGATGGCCCGCCAGCTTCCCCGAGACGGAGAGCAAGCCGTCGACCACGAGCCACTCCGTTTCACCCAGGCGGGCCAGGGCGCGCTCTGCCAAGGCGCGCTCGAGGGCCTGACGGGCGCTGTCGACGGCGCGGCGCGCCAGCTCCAACACGCGCCCCGGCTGCGTGCCTTCCTCGATCGAGATGTCCACCACGTCGGGGCAATGCTCCTCCAAGGCGCGCCGTCGCTCGGGGGCAAGCCCCGCGAGTGGGGCGATCGCGAACTCTCGCGACGCCTCGAATGCGGTACGGAGGCGGCGGTCGGGTCCCCGGCGCCGCACCGCCGCCGCCACGTACGCCCGCACCACCGGCAACACGCCGTCGTAGCCGACGACCTTCCAATGCTCGATGCCGTCAAGAAAACACGCGGGCGGCGAAGGACGGCGAAGGACGGCGAAGGTTTCCATGGCGTCCCCTTCGACCAGGTCGGCACCGGGCTCGGCGTAGTCATCGGCGTCGGTTCGCCCCATGCTGGCAGGCGGCACATAGGCCGCGGGGACGGCGCCCGCGCGCACGAGGGCATCCCACCAGGTCATTCGGCGACCTTCAGTCCCACGAGCAGCCCGTCGCGCACCGGCACGATCGTGGAGACGAGACGGGGATCAGCGGCGGCCAGGCGATTGAACTCCCGGACACCGAGGGCGGCGGGTGACCGGTCGTTGTCGTCGATGGCTGCGCCATGAAAGAAGGAATTGTCGCCCAGCAGCAACCCGCCGCGACGCAGCAGGCGCATGCTCCAGTCGAAGTACTGGGGCAACGACTCCTTGTCCGCGTCGACGAAGACTGCATCGAAGCCGGGCCGCAGCGTCGGGAGGACCTCGAGGGCAGCACCTTCTATTAGCCGCACCCTGGAGCTCAGGCCCGCCTCGTCAAACGCGCGGCGCGCCAACCCAGCGTGGCGAGGGTCCTTTTCGATGGTCGTCAGGCGCCCATGTGACGGCAGCGCGCGCGCCAGCCACACCCCGCTGTATCCGCCCAACGAGCCGATCTCCAAGACGGTCGTGGCCTCCACCGTCAGGAGCAGCAGGTGCAGGAGCTTCCCTTCATCGGCAGAAATGTTGATCGGCGGGAGGTTCTCTGCGGCATGACGGGCGCGGATGGCGGCGAGAATCGGGTCTTCGACGGCGAACAACTCCGTAACGTAGCGGTCGAGCCGCTCGTCGGCGGTCAGGCGGTCGCCTCGACATTCGGGAACGGGGGGACTTCGAGCAACCACAGTCCGGCGAGGTGCGACTGCTTATCGACTTCCACGAGCAAGTGATCGCCGATGCGCACGACGGTCGCCCCGCGCGTGCGCCCGACGCGGATGTGAAACAGCGTGTCGGTTTCGTTTTTCTCGACCGTGATGGCGGTGTCCACTTCGACCGCGGCGACGCCCGGCTGCGACCTGCGGCTCGGGAACGTCACGTGTCCGTCCTTGGCGGGCTCAGGGGCCGCAAGCTTCGCGACGGTTTTCACATCGTCGGGCCACGTTACCACGTCCACGCCGCGCAATGCGCCGCCGGCCACGTCGATCACCACGAACGAGCCGTCGGCCCCTTCGAGATCGACGGTCCCGTTCATCCCGTTCCCTTTCGGCACGCCTTTGCAGGCGACCGTGAGAATGTCGGTCTCGGGATCCCAGCGGTAGCTCACTTTGGGGAGCTTGCCGTCGAGCGGCTCGATGCGGGTTTCGAATTGCATAACGGGGGCGTAATATAGCAGGAGCATGAAACGACGCGAGTTCGTTGAGGCGATGACAGGTGCCGCTGCGGTGTTCGGCGCGGGGCGTGGGGCGTGGGGCATGGGGCGTGACACGGAAAGTTCGCTCACGCCGCACGCCGCACGCCACACGTCTAGCATCCAGTCCCCCGCCCTGGGTCAAGAAGTGTTCAGCCGCCGCCTCGAGCGCGTTCAACAAGAGCTCAACACGCAGAAGCTCGACCTGCTCGTCATTGAGCCGAGCACGAACTTCCAGTATTTCGCCGGCTACAACCCTGGGCGCAGCGAGCGCCTGATCCTCCTCATGATCCCGGTGACGGGCAAGCCCGTCGTCGTGTGCCCGTCATTCGAAGTCGAGCGATTGAAGCGCAACAGCGTGATCAGCGACGTGCGCGGCTGGGAGGAACAGGAAGATCCCTGGCGTCTGGTACGTGCCGCCGGGCAGCAGCTCAAGCCGGCGCACCGCGGGGGCATCTGCGGAGTCGAGCCGAGCACGTCGTACCTGAGTTTCGTGCGCCTCACGAGCGCTCTGGGGAGCTGGAAACTCGTGAACGGTGCCGCCGTGACCGAGCGCCTGCGCATCGTGAAAGGGCCCGAGGAAGTCACCATGATCCGCGGCGCGATTGCGGCGACCGAGGCCTCCATCGCCGCGACGTTTGCCCAGCTCGCGGTCGGCATGACCGAACGCAGCGTCGCGGAAATCTTGTCGCGCGAGATGACCAGCCGCGGCTCACCCGGTGGCGGTCTGGTCCAGTTCGGACCCTCGAGCGCCCTGCCCCACGGCGGTCCGTCGGCGGGGAAGCTCGAGCGTGAAACCGTGGTCCTGATCGACGCCGGCTCTCGCGTGGAGGGCTACACATCCGACATCACCCGCACCATCTGGTTCGGCGACGCGCCCTCGGCGGAGTTCAAGAAGGTCTACAACCTGGTGCACGACGCCCAGACCGCCGCGATGCAGGCGGGCCGGCCCCTGATGACGCAGTGCCAGGAGATGGACCGCCTCGCTCGCAAGGTCATCACCGACGGCGGGTATGGGCAATTCTTCCTGCACCGGCTCGGCCACGGCATGGGGATGGACGGCCACGAGCCGCCCTATCTCGTGGAAGGCAACGAGACTCGGCTCGAGCCCGGGATGGTCTTCACGATCGAGCCGGGGATCTACCAGCTCAACAAGTTCGGCGTGCGGATCGAGGATGACTGCGTGATGGGAGAGAACGGCGTCGAAGTCCTCTCACACCGGCCGGCGAAGCTCTAGTCGCCCAGTTTCTTCGCGAAGCCGGTGATCCGCTCCAGCGCTTTCTCCAGATCTCCGATCGCGGCGGCGTAGGACAGCCGTACCCACCGGTCATCCCCAAAAGCCGCCCCTGGGACCAGGGCAACCCCGCTCTCCGTCACCAGCCGCGTGCAGAACTCAGTGCCCGTGATCTTCCCGAAAGAATCCACCCTGAAGAAGAAGTAGAAGGCGCCCAGCGGGTCGACGAACTCCACCCCCGGCAGCTCCTGGCGGAAGCGTGCCACGACGAGGTCGCGGCGCTTGCGGAACTCAGCGACCATCCGGGCGACATCCTGCTCCACTCGATCATCGGCTAGCGCCGCGGCCGCGGCGAACTGGGCGGGATGATTCGCGCCCGACGACGTGTGCGACTGGAGCGCCGACATCGCCTTGGCAATCTTGCTCGGCGCCAACGCCAAGCCGATGCGCCACCCCGTCATCGCGTACGCCTTGCTCACTCCGTAGATCAAGACGACGCGCTCGAGCAGTTCGTCGGGGAGATCGAGGAACGACGGCGACGGGCCGGGCCCGTAATGGATGCGGCGATAGATCTCGTCCGCGATGATCCAAATCTTCTTGTCCTTGGCCCACTGCGCGATCGCGCGGATCTCCGCGTGGGTGTAGACGCCGCCGGTCGGATTCGAGGGGGAGCAGAGAATCAGGCCCGCTGCCCCCGGCAGCATGCGGTCCAGGTCCTTCACGCTGACCTTGAGACTCCACTCCGGGTCGCCGGCCACCATCACCGGGCGGGCACGCGTCAAGTGCACGATCTGCGGATACGACACCCACGCCGGCGCCGGGATCGCCACGACGTCGCCTGGGCCGAAGAGCGTGAAGCACGCGTTGAAGAGCGACTGCTTCGACCCGTTCGACACGACGATGTTGTCGGCGTTGACGGGACGACCCCCCGAAAGCAGCGACAGGTGTTTCGCCGCGGCGGCGCGCAGCTCGAGAATCCCCTCGTTGGCGGGATAGTGCGTCTTGCCGTCCTTGATCGCTCGTATGCCAGCGTCGGCGGGGATCGATGGCGTCGGGAAGTCCGGCTCCCCCGCGCCCAGGTCGATGACGTCCTCTCCCGCCGCCTTGCGTCGTTTGGCTTCGGCGGAAATGGCGATCGTCGCGGAGGTCTCGAGGTGCTGCAGGTTGGGGGACAGCCCGTCACTCATGGCCGAATGGCTCCGTACCGTTTGAGGATCGTGACCGTGGAGTCGATGGGCAACGCGCGCACGACGCCGCGATAACCCCGCACTGTCTCTGCGCGCAACAACGAATTGTAAATGGATTCCTCCGTTGCTTCTATGGCCGCCTGGAACAATGGTGACATCCCATCGTTCGGGACGACGTCGGTCAAGGACGGCCTAGGACGGTCTAGGACGGTCAAAGGTCGACTCGTGGAGAACGCGATGACATAATCGCCGCTCCCGTTCGAGAAACTGCTTCCGGTGCGGGCCAAGCCGGCCAGGGCTCGTTTGGCGAGCCGCGCGAGTCGGAGATGATCGAGCGGTGCGTCGGTGGCGACGACCATGATGATCGACCCATCCCCCGTCCCCCCTCCCCCCTCCCCTCTTCGTAGTTCCCGGCCCACCGGCGCCCCGCCCATCGTCAATTCGCCCCCGTAGTTCGTCTGGACGAGCACCCCGACGGTCCACCCACCCCACTGTGCCGGCAGACGTCGGCTGGCGGTGCCGATCCCGCCCTTCCATCCAAAGGCAACCGTCCCTCTCCCAGCACCGACCGCGCCTTCCTCTACTGGTCCACCCGCCGCGCCTTGGATCGCACCAAGGACGTCGGCTTCGGTAATGGGTCGCGCCCGGATGTTGTTCAGGAATCCATCGTTCGTTTCGCCCACGACGGGGTTCGCCGAGCGAACATCCTCATTACCGGGGAGACTCAGGAGCCAGGTTAGCACGCCATCGGCGGCGCGCGGCACGCACAGGGTGCAGGTCAGGACGATCGGCGACTCGAGCTCTCCCAACTCGTTGACCTGAGTCGAGCCCGCCAGCTTGCCGAACCCGTTCCCGACGACGATGGCCGCTGGGACCTTATCGCGGAACAAGTTGCCGCCATGCGGCAGAATGGCCGTGATGCCGGTGTTGATCGAGTCACCCCGCGCGATGGTCGTGTGCCCCACGCGGACGCCGGCCACATCGGTGATCGCGTTCAGGGGGCCGGGAGGAAGGGAGCCGACGACGAGCCCGATGTCCCGTGCCCGGGGACGATGGGGAGGGGCCTGACCGGGCGCCGGTGCGGCAGCGAAGGTCAGGAGGAGAAGAATGTTGCGCATCGGCGTACCGCAAGTTACCATGCGCCTCGCAGTTCCGCCCTTTGACAACCGAGGCTCGTGTGAAGGCAGAGCGCAGCAGGCACGTGGTGCTGGTCACGCCCCCCGACGTGGGTCGGGTTGGGTCCAACGTTTGGGACTCCCTGGGCCCCACGAGCGTCGTCGTGTGCGCCGACCATGAACAGGCCGCCGAGTGGGCGGCCGCCGCGCCCGCGGAGTACCGCGCGCATGCCGTCACCGGTCTCACCCGCAGTGCCGCCCTCATTAAGGAAGGCCGCGCCGGTCTCGTGGCTGGTGCCGCCGCCGATCTCAGCGCCCTGGTCGCGCGATCGGCGCTGAAGCTCGCCTCCGTAGACACGATCCTCATCGCGTGGCCCGAGACCTTCAGCGAAAGCCTCGACGCGCTGCTCGCCGAAGCCCCCGAGGCTCGGCGCGTGATTCTGAGCTGGAATCCGCCGGCACTCGGCGACTTCCTCGAGCGCCACGCGCGCCGCGCCGAGGTCGTCGGCGACCTGCCCCTCGATCCCGACGGCAAGCCCCTTTCACCCGTTTGCTCGGCCCGGTACGTCGTGGTCTCGAGTGCCAGACGTCGCACCGCGATGCGGGAGGTACTCGACGCGGCGCGCGCGACACGCCCATATGTCTGGAGCGGCGGGTCGGTCGTACCCCCCGGGGAGGCACCGGATGTCGTGGTTTGCGACGTGCTGCCGACTCGCGAGGAGCTAACGACGCTCGCCACGATCGGGAAGCCGGTCCTGCTCGTCACGAGCTCCCAGGTTCCTTATCTCAAGTCGGTCGCAGCCGCCACGCCGCTCGGCCTCACGCCCGCGGCCGACCGTGCCCAGGATCGTAACGCCGCCTTGCGCCAACGCATCGCGGAGCGGCTCGAACGAGGCGACGTGGACGCCGAGCTGGCACTGCTCGAGCCGTTGTTTGAGAGGTGGGACCCGGCCGAGGTGGCGGCGGCGCTGCTGGCGATCAGCCGTCAGCCGTCGGCCGTCAGCGAAGACGCCGAGGTCACCGCTCCCGCCGATCAGTGGGCGAAGGTGTTCATCAACGTCGGGAAGAAGGATCGCGCGGGACCGAAGGATCTCGTCGGTGCGCTCATCAAGGAAGTCGGCCTCGAGAAGGCGCAGATCGGTCGGATCGACATGCGCGAGAGCTTCGCGCTCGTCGAAGTCGCGCCGGCCGCCGCGGACACGGTCGTGCGGCGCATGAGCGGTGTGATCATCAAGGGGAAACGCGTCGCGGCAAAGTTGGACCAGGGGGGTTGAAACGCTGACGGGCCGCCCAGCGGGGCGGCCCGTAGACAGCATTCGTACTGCGACTAACCTACTTGCGGTTGTTGACCGCCATCTTCAGCTGCTTGCCCGCGCGGAATGCCGGTGCAATCGACGCCTTGATCTGAATCACGCCACCCGTCTTCGGGTTGCGACCCATCCGCGCCGCGCGCTTGCGTGCTTCGAAATTGCCGAAGCCCGTGATCTGCACTTTCGCACCCTTCTTCAGCTCGGTCGCGATGATGCCCTTGTCGTCGAACAGGGCCTCGACCGTGCGCGACGCGTCGGCCTTGGACATCTTGGTCCGCATGGCCAGCGCTGCGGTCAGCTCGGCTTTGTTCACTGCGGTCTCCTTGTGAGGGACAGTCTCCAAAAAAGCCCGAAATTCCGCCCCTATCGCGGGGGGGCGCCCGAAAACCCGCATAAGACCGGCATTATCATAGGGTATCCCCAGAAAATCCGCAAGTTACCGGCACTTCCCGAGGATACCCCACCCCTCCCGCCTGCCAGGTTGCGGCTTGCGTCCACTGCTAACTTGGCGTCTGGCAACTTCTCTGGCGCCTTGAGACTTGGAGGCTTGGCTTGTTTCACGGAACCCGACCAGGCTGGATAGAGGTGATTTCGGGAGTGATGTTTTCCGGGAAATCGGAGGAGTTGATCCGTCGCGTGCGGCGCGCCGTCATCGCCCGGAAGGCCGTGCAAGTCTTTAAGTCCCATCTAGATGCGCGTTACGCTGGCCTCTACTCCGTGACCTCCCACGACGGGATCACCGTCGATGCCGAGCCGGTCGACTCGAGCGAAGAGATCCTCCGCAGCATCCGCCAGGGCACCGAAGTCATCGCCGTGGACGAAGCCCAATTCCTCGATGAAGGCATCGTCGCCGTCGCGAACACGCTCGCCGATCGCGGCGTGCGCGTCATCCTCGCCGGCACCGACGTGGACTTCCGCGGCCTGCCCTTCGGGGCGATGCCGACGTTGATGTGCGTCGCCGAGGTCGTCGACAAGTTCCAGGCGATCTGCGTCGTGTGCGGCGGACCAGCCACGCGCAACCAGCGCCTGGTGAATGGCAAACCCGCCAAGTGGGACAGTCCAACGATCATGGTGGGAGGTCGGGAGTCGTACGAAGCCCGATGCCGGCACTGCCATAAAGTGCCCAGGCAGGATGAAGATCAGACTGCGCTACTCTAAGTGCTCAACGTAGCCCTCACCGGCAACATCGCCGCCGGCAAGTCCACCGTCGTCGA
>Ga0070696_100001223_pt1 | contig 16677 bp, 13 predicted proteins | sample KBSK1253metaG_FD_65474 | JGI IMG/M metagenome (GOLD analysis project Ga0070696, IMG submission 65474) | Corn, switchgrass and miscanthus rhizosphere microbial communities from Kellogg Biological Station, Michigan, USA - KBS K1-25-3 metaG | ecosystem: Host-associated > Plants > Roots >... | reverse complement strand
GCATCCCTCTTCCGCCAACTCTTTAGGGCCGAAGCCGGAGATGACAATTCCTCACGTGTCAGGGTTGATCCCGACGGCAACGTCGGCCACTCGTATCCCGTCGTGCAGAAGTCTCGCTACGAAGGGATCTGAACATGTCCGACAACAGGCCGCCCGAAGAGATCGACGTTACCAAGGAATGGCGTGCGACGCAGGGCCAGGAATCTGCCGCCAAGCGCCTTCGCATTTTCGCCGCGCTCGCGTGGATCGTTGCCATCGGCGGCGAGGTCGCCGGAATTGTCCTGCTCCGTCAGCACAAGTTCGACCACGGAAACCTGGGGCTGCTGATCGGAATCCTGGTTGGGATCGCAATTTTCGCCATTGCCGGCAGCCTGATGTGGAAGGCGGCCAACAAGCAAGATCCGGCCCGCGAGTCCGAAAAGTTCAAATTCTTCGTCCAAAACCAGCTCGGCGCGATCATTACGCTGATCGCCTTCCTTCCACTGGTTGTCCTGATCTTCATGGATAAGGACATGGATCCGAAGAACAAGAAGATTGCCGGCGGCATCGGGGCAGTGCTGGCTGTGGCAGCCACGCTGATCGGGGTAAGCTGGAACCCGCCGTCGGTCGAGCAATACACCCAGGACATGAACAAGTGCGCGGCCGAGATCAAGACGGGTCAGCCGACCAAGGACTGTTCACCCGAGGTCGCCGAACAGGCGAAGGCCATCGCCAGGGACTCCCGAACGGTCGCCGAGGCGACCAAGGATGCCGCGCATCCGAACGGCCTGGATGTCGTCTACTGGATCGCTCCGGAGGGCGGCGCCAAGAAGTCCGTGACGCCGCATGTTTTCCACATCTGCGAAGGCGTGAGCCCGCTGCGCGGCAAGACGGTTAATCGCGGCTCCGTGACGCAGGCCTACTCGGAGAACGCCACTCGCATCACCAAGCAGATTCCGATGGAACAGAAGCAGTGCGGGTTCGCTAGCTCGAAGCCGGATAAAGCCGCTTCTCCAGCGGCAGGGTAACAGACGGATCAGCGTCCGCTGATATCGACGCCGACGAACGCCTCGGGCGCGTTGCCGCGCTTGACCAGCAGCAGCACGCTCGGCCGGCCGGCCCGGCGCGCGCCCTCGACCGCGGCGATCACCTGCTCCGGGGTCGTCACCAGCTGGTTGTTGACCGAGATGATGAGGTCGCCGCGCTGCAGCCCCTCATCGGAGGCATCACTGTTGGGATCGACCGCCGTGATGATCACCCCGTGCGCGGTCGGCGGCAAGTTGGCCGCGCGGGCAAGGTCGGGCGTGAGCGGAGTCAGCGACAGGCCGAGCGTTCGCTGCGGAACGACCGGCTGGACCGGCGTGCTCCGTTCCGGAGTCGTCCCGCCGTTCAACCGGGTCAGCTCTTGCTCGGTCGGACGCTGGCCAACCACGACCTGGACGGTTTGGCGCCGACCGCCGCGAATGATGTCGAGCGGGACTCGCGAGCCGACCTGCGTGTTGGCGATCATGAACGAAACCGTCTGGTCGGGGGTGACCGACTGGCCGCCGACGCGCAGGATCACGTCGCCCTGCTGGAGGCCGGCACGCGCCGCGGGACCCCCGGCGACAACGGAACGGACAAGCTCGCCCGTATCCTTGGGGATGCCGAGCGCCGGTGCGAGGTTCTCGTCAACCGCCTGGAGCCCCACGCCGAGATAGCCGCGCTGCGGACGCTGGCCGCGCATCAGCGCGTCGATCACCGGCTTCGCCAGTTCGGCCGGGATGGCGAGGCCGATCCCGACTGACGCGCCGGTCGGCGAGATCAGGGCCGAGTTGATGCCGATGACGTTGCCGTTCAAATCGAACATCGGGCCGCCCGAATTGCCCATGTTGATGGCGGCGTCGGTCTGGATATAGCGGTCATACGCGCCGGGACCGCCAAAGCCGCCGCGGTGAAGCGCGGAAATGATTCCCGCGGTCACCGTGCCCCCGAGGCCGAACGGATTGCCGATTGCGAGCACCCAGTCGCCGACGCGCGCGCGGGTGCTGTCGCCCCACTGCACGAAGGGCAGGTTTCTTCCATCGATCTTGAGCAGTGCGAGGTCTGACGTTTCATCCTGGCCGACGATGCGCGCCGTATATTCCTTGCGGTCGGTGGTAGTGACGGTGACGCTGTCGACCGTGCCGGTGCCGGTCAGGCCCTGGATCAGGTGATTGTTGGTGACGACATAGCCGTCGGGCGAGATGATGAAGCCGGAGCCGAGCGATCCCGCTTCGCGCGTGCGCGGCGTCTGGTCGGGCGTCGATCCGCCGCCGCTGCCGCCGCTATCCGGGCCGACCGGGCTGCCGAAGCGGCGGAAGAATTCCTCGAACGGGTCGGTCTGCGACCGTACCGGCACACGTTGCTTGGTCGAAATATTGACCACCGCCGGCTGAAGCTTTGCCGAAAGATCGGCGAAGGACGTTGGCGCGCCTCGTGGGGCCAGCGCCGAAGGCGCGTTCTGGGCGACCTGCGCCCCGACCGGCCCGCTCAGCAGCGAGAATGCAGTTCCCCCGAGCAGCAGAGCCATTGCGACCCCATAGGCGTAGCGCACTTTTCCGGACTCCTTCGGGTTCATGGATACTCCATCAAATGGCGTGGGACGCAAGGCGCTAATGTCGCCAGTGGCTGAATGCCGATTGAACAGCGAAGTTCAGCGCGGACGGCCAGTGAATTCCCTCAAATAGTCATTCTGCGGCGACAAAACGATGGTCGTCGGGGCGACCTTCTCACCGGCGGCGCCGACGAAGGTCGTCTGGTAGCTCTGCATCGCGCGGTAGAAATCATAGAATTGGGGGTCCTTGCCGAAGCTCGCCGCGTAAGTCCTGGCCGCCTCGGCATCGGCCTCCGCGCGGATGATCTGCGCCTGCTTCGCGCCTTGCGCGCGGATCGAGCGCGCCTCCTGCTCACGCGCCGTGCGCATGCGGTCGAACGCGGCCGCGAGCGGCGTGCCGTCAGGCAAGTCCGTACGCTTGATCCGGACATCGAGCACTTGGACGCCATATTGCCCGGCGATACGGTTCAGCGACGTGCGCACGCTGTCCATGATCCCCTGCCGCTCTGGCGTCAGGAGCTGTGCAAACTCGATCCGGCCGAGCTCATTTCGGACCTCGGACCCAAGAATCGGGCGCAGTTGGTCACGCAGTTGCTCCTCGGTCCCCGCGCGGATGTACATCAGTTGGGGATTGACGATCCGATATCGCGCGAAAGCATCGACCTGGAGCCGCCGCTGGTCGGTCGACAGCACCTGCTGGCGCTGCATGTCGACGTCCTGGACGCGCTTGTCGATCCACACCAATTGCTCCGCAAACGGGATTCGCCAGTTGATGCCGGCGCCGGCCGAGCCAATCGGCCGCCCGGCCTCATACTGGTTGTAGATGCGGACCGGCTTGCCGAAGCGGACGACCACGGCCTGCTTGGTCTCCGGAATGATCGGGAAGCTGGTCACGAGGAGGAACAGCAGCAGGATCGCGGTGACGGCGCTGAACAGCGCGCGGCGGCGGATGAAGTCGATCACTGTGCCGGCTCCCGCTGCGGTACCGATTTCTGCACCTGCGGCAGCGGCAGGTAGGGCGTGACGCCTGGTGCCTCGACGATCGTCTTGTCGACCCGTGACAGCACCTGCTCCATCGTCTCGTAATACATGCGGCGGCGCGTCACCTCGGGCGCGAGCCGGTATTGCTCATAGACTTTGTCGAACGCGGTCGCCTCGCCCTGCGCTTTCTGCCGCAGCTGCAGCGAGTATGCATTCGCGTTGTTGATGTAGGTCTGGGCGTCCTGCTGCGCCGCTGTCACCTGCTTGAAGGCATCGTTGACCGCGTCCGGCGGGTCGGCCTGCTTGATCGCGATGCCCTGGATTTGGACGCCCGAGCGATAGCTGTCGAGGATGCGCTGCAACACATTCTGGACCTGCTCTTCGATCTCGGCGCGCTTGTCGCCCATCGCATCATTGAGGCTAACCTGGCTCACGACCGCACGCATCGCGCTTTCGGCGACCTCGCGGATAGTCTCATCGGGCTGGGCGAGCTGGAACAGGTACAGTTCCGGAGTCCGGATGTACCACCGCACCGTATAAGCGATGTCGAGAAGATTCTGGTCGCCGGTGAGCATGAGGTCATTGCCGGAATCGGAGCCGAGGTCGACGTTGCGGACCTTTTCGACGTCGATCTTCTGCACCCGGTCGATCGGCGACGGGAGCGTGAAGCCGACGCCCGGACCCAGCGTGTAGCTGTAGCGGCCCAACCGCGAGACCACGCCGCGCTGGCCGGGCGAAATCGAATGAAACGACGTAAACACCAGCCAGACCACGGCGATTGCGAGGATCGCCCAGCCGATAATCGACCGGTCGGGCTGGCCGCCTTCGCCGCCGCCGCCGAAGCGCGCGCGGCTGCGCCGCAGAAAATCGTCGAGCGCCGAGCCTCCGCCAGCCGAGGCCAGCGATGGCCGACGGCGCCGGCGGGGCTCGTCACCCCAGGGGCCCGAAGCGCCTTCGCCCGGGGGCGGCTCTTCGCCGCCGCCGCTCGAGCCCCATGGTCCCTTGGTGTCGGCGAAGAGCCCGCGAGCGCGGGCGCCCCACCCCAAAAACATCCTCATGGATGCGAGTATAGGGACGCCCCGAAACGAAAAACAGTGGCAAGCGGCGGCTCGGCTCCTATGTCGCGCCGGTATGGCCGAAGCCGAGGATCTGACCAGCGACCTGCCGCACCGCGACCGCATCCGTTCCGCCCGCCTCAAGCATGGCGTTGCGATGGTGATCGTCGACGCCACGGGGATTTCGAAGGCCGACGCAGATGCGATGGAGCAGGAGCTGCGTTCGGCCGCCGCCGCGATTCCCGGAGTGACGGAGGCGCGGATTGCGCTCACCGTCGCGGAGCCCAGCCGCAAGCTCATCGCAATCGGCAGCGGCAAGGGCGGGGTCGGCAAGTCTACGGTCGCCGCGAATCTTGCAATTGCTCTGACTCGGGCCGGCAAGAAGGTCGGGCTGGTCGACGCCGACGTCTACGGACCGTCGCAACCTACCCTGCTCGGCTCTTCCGAGAAGCCGACGGCCGAGGATGATCGCCTGATCCCGGTCGAAGCGCACGGCCTCAAATTCCTGTCGCTCGGCCAGCTGGTTTCGCCCGGTCATGCGCTCGCCTGGCGCGGGCCGATGGCGACCGGCGCGCTGGCCAAGCTGCTCGAGGCCGATTGGGGCGACGCGGAGCTGCTGCTGGTCGACCTGCCGCCCGGGACCGGAGACGTCCAGCTGTCGTTGATCCAGAAATCGCGGCCGGCGGGCGCGGTGATCGTTTCCACGCCGCAGGACCTGTCGCTGATCGACGCCCGGCGCGCAGTCGACCTGTTCAACAAGATGAGCGTGCCGGTGCTCGGGATCATCGAGAATATGGCAACCTATGTTTGCCCGCATTGCGGCGAGCCATCGCACCCGTTCGGCACCGGCGGAGCGGAGGCGGCCGCCGGAGAGATGGGCGTGCCGTTCCTTGGGCGCCTGCCGCTGTCGCCAGCAATCCGCGAAGCTTCGGATGCGGGCAATCCGCCGGCTGCCGGAGGTGGCCCGGATGCGGATGCCTTCGCAACGATCGCGCGACAGTTGCTCGAAAGTCTGGAAACTCCGGTCCACTGACCCGTTAATCTCTCATGCCACTGACCCGCGATGAGGACATTGCCGAGCTTTTGACGAGCGCCCGCACGATCGCGCTGGTTGGCGCGTCCGATCGGCCCAGCCGCCCGTCCTACGGGGTGATGCGGTTCCTGCAGGACCAGGGCTATCGCGTGCTGCCGGTCAATCCGCAGATCACCGGTGAGCACGTGCTCGGCGAATATGTGTGGCGCGACCTGTCGCAAATCGGACTGCCGATCGACATCGTCGACATCTTCCGCCGGCCCGAGGCGGCGGGCGACGCGGTCGATCAGGCGATCTTCGCCGGCGCCAAGGCAGTGTGGATGCAGATCGGCGTGATCAACGAGGCGGCCGCGGCGCGTGCCGAAGCCGCCGGCCTCAAGGTGGTGATGGACCGTTGCCCGAAGATCGAGTTTGCCCGACTCCGGATCAAAAAGACCGAAATAACAGATTCTTGACTTCCCGCCCGATGAGGCACAGCCTCCCCGGCCTTAATGCAGCGCGATGGCGCGCCGCAAAGAGGGGAACAGGGGAATTTCCTATGAAGATTTCGAGTCGAGTCGCGCTCGCGTGTGCGGTTGCCTGTGGCGCGATCGTTCCGGCTGCGGCCACCCACAGCTGGGGCGGGTACCATTGGGCCGGCAACGGCAGCAATCTCACGCTCAAGGTCAACACCGCGATCACGTCGCAGTGGAACGCGTCGGTCAGCGGCGCGAGGTCCGACTGGGATGCGTCGAACGAGCTCACTCTCTCCGCACTCAACCCGGTCGCCGTCAGTCGCAAGAAGTGCAGCCCAATCGCCGGGCAGATCCTGGTCTGCAATGACGCCTATGGCCAACGCGGCTGGCTTGGCATCGCGTCGATCTGGCTCTCGCAGGGCCACATCAGCCAGGCGACGACCAAACTCAACGACAGCTATTTCAACCAAGCGCAATACAATACAGCCGCATGGCGTGCGTTCGTCGCCTGCCAGGAGATCGGCCACGATTTCGGCCTCGACCACCAGGATGAGGCGTTCGGCCCGCCGAACCTCGGCACCTGCATGGATTACACCAATGATCCCGATGGCGGCGGCGCCTACGGACCGTCGAACGAGCATCCGAACAGCCACGACTACCAAGAGCTGAACATCATCTACGACCATGACGACGGGTTCACGACGTCGACGGCCGCCACCAACTTCGGCATCCGTGCGGTCGGACAGCGGCCACCGGCGGGGCCGCGCAGTGAAGAAGCCCTCGGCGACACGCCGTCGGACTGGGGCCGCGCGATCCATCGTGACGCGCTCGGCCGTCCCGACGTGTTTGTGAAGGACCTTGGTCCGGGCCGCAGAGTGCTGACGCACGTCTTCTGGGCGATCGGCGAGGGTCCGCGAAACTAGGAACCGGTCGTTCGCCGCGGCCGTTTTCAAGGCATGGCTGCGCGTGAAAGATCGATAGCTGTGTTTCTGCTGCTGGGCGGCGTGCTTCTCTGTGGGTGCGCCGCCCAGCCTGCCTCAGCCCCTGCGCGCGCAGCGGCATCGTCCATCCTGGCTAGCTCCAACCCTGCTGCAGGCTCGACCGTTTCCGCCCCCGTCGAAGATCTGATTCTGAACTTCAGCCCGCCCGCCCGATTGGACGAAGTGACGATCAACGGTCCCGATGGCCTGACGCCGATGAAAGTTACGCCGGCTGGCGAAGTCAGCCATTACTCGCTTCCGATATCGGCGACCGCGCCCGGCCCTTATACGGTCAATTGGCGAGCGACGTCTGGAGCAACCGCGCATCGCGGAAGCTTCTCGTTCACGATCAAATAGCGCGGCCTAGGCCGCCGCGACCACCATTTCGGGAATCAGCACCGTCGGTGCGTCGATCCCGCGGCGGAATTCCAGATCAGAACCGGGCTCGAGCGTGGCGAACATGTCGGCAAGGTTGGAGGCGATCGTGATCTCGGCAACCGGCTCGGCGATCGCGCCATTCCGCACCATGAAGCCTGCCGCGCCGCGGCTGTAATCGCCGGTGACGAGGTTGGCACCCTGGCCGATCAACTCGGTTATCAACACCGCTTCGGGAAACGCTGCGAGCAGTTCCTCCCGGCTGCGGGCGCCGGCGACAAGATAGAGGTTGCTGGGACTGGCCCCGGGCGCTCCACCCGCGCCGCGCGCCGCGTGGCCGGTCGGGGCGATTCCCAGCTGCCGCGCCGACGCACTCTCCGCCATCCAGGTCTTGAGCACGCCGCCGGCGACCAGCTCCTGGCGTGAGACGCGGACCCCTTCGCCATCGAACGGGCGCGAGCGGAGACCGCGCGGCCGCAACGGGTCGTCGACGATGCTCACGCCGGGTGCGAAAATCCGCTGACTGAGCTTGTCCAGCAGGAAACTCGTTTTGCGCGCAATAGACGCGCCCGCGATCGCGCCCGCGAAATGGCCGAGCAGCGAGGCGGAGACGCGCGGGTCGAACAGCACCGGATATGTTCCAGGCCGCGGGCGGGCCGGGTTGAGCCGCGCGACCGCTTGCTCACCTGACCGGCGGCCGATCGATTCTGGCGTCTCGAGATCGGCGAGGTGGCGCGCGCTGTGCCACTCACTGCCCCGCTGCATGCCCAAGCCCTCGCCAGCGATCACACCCGCCGACGTGCTGTGGCCGGTCGCGCGATAGACGCCGGAGAAGCCGCCCGAGGTAGCGAGCGCGATGATTGTCGCCGAGGCACTCGCGCTGCCGCCGTTGGAATTGGTGACTCCCGCGACGGCCCGCGCGGCGGTCTCGGCCTCGAGCGCCCGCGCGCGAAGCTCCGCCGGGTCGGGCTCGCGCGGATCGTCGGAGTCGAGTTGGGGAAGCGCGCCGAGCTGCAGCAGCTCGGTCGGCGCCAGGCCGGCGAACAGATCCTCCGGGGCCTCGCGGGCCATGGCGAGACAGCGCTCAACCAGCGCCGCCAGCGCCTCGTCGGATAGGTCCGATGACGCCGTGGTCGCGGATCGCTGGCCGACAAACAGCCGGAGCCCGATCTCCTCGCCCTCCGATCGCTGCACGTCCTCGAGCTCGCCCAAGCGGACCTGTACGCCCGACGACCGATTGCCGACGTAGATCGCATCGGCCGCGCCGGCGCCGGCCGCCAGGCCTTTTTCGACCAATGATTCCGCGAGTTTGCGGGCAGCGTCGGGGGCAAGCATCGGCCGCGCCTAGCGCGACGACAGGCCGACGACCAGCATCGAAAGGAAGACCAGCAGCCCGCACAGGCGGTTGGAGCGGAACAGCTGCAAGGCGAGCTCGCCGTCCCGGGGGTCGGCGCGCAGCGCCTGGTTGGCGAGGTGGATGGCCGCTGGGAGCAAAGTCAGCAGCGCCAGCCAGTCGGGCCGCAGCGACCAGATCGCGGCGCCCCAGAACAGCAGCGCGAGCGCGTAGCTGATGGCGATGCCCAGCGGAGCCTTTGCGCCCAGCCGCCGCGCCGAGGATTTGACGCCGACTAGAGCGTCATCCTCGATGTCCTGGATCGCGTAGAGCGTGTCATAGCCGACCACCCAGGCGATGCTCCCGAACCAGAGCAAGAAGGGCGTCCAGCCGAGGGTGCCGGTCACCGCCGGCCAGCCGACCAGCGCGCCCCACGAGAAGACCAGACCCAGCCACGCCTGCGGCCACCAGGTGATCCGTTTCATGAAGGGGTAAGCGGCGACCGGCGCGATGCTGGCGAGCGCAACGAACTGCGCCGTGCGGTCGAGCTGCAGCAGGACCAGCAAGCCAGCGAGACACAGCAGGGCGACCAGCAGCCACGCCGCGCGCAGCGAGACTCGCCCGCTCGCCAGCGGTCGCAAACGCGTGCGCTCAACGCGGCGGTCGAGTTCTCGATCGACGATGTCGTTGTAGACGCATCCCGCGCTGCGCATCGCGAATGCCCCCAAAGCCAGCCACAGGAACAGGTCCCAGCGGCCGCGCACGCTGGCCAGCGCGACGCTCCACGCACACGGCCAGTAGAGCAGCCAGGTTCCGATCGGCCGGTCGAGCCGCATCAGCGAGGCGAAGGGCCTCAGGCGTGGCGGCAGCGCGCCGATGAACCCGCGCCGCTCGCTGTCGGGAACGATGTCGGTAGTGGCGGTCACCGCTGCACCTAAGTAGGAGGAGGCGATGCCCGCAACCCCCGCCTGGCCGCCGAAAAGCCTGCCGCGGCTGTTTGTGCGGGCGCCGCTTGGCGAGGGCGCGCGCGTCGAGCTAGACCCTGGCCAGGCCAATTACCTCGGCACCGTGCTGCGGCTGAAGACCGGTGCCGAGTTGCTGCTGTTCGACGGGCAATCCGGCGAATGGTTGGCGCGGATCGCGGAAGCCGGCAAGAAACGGATGATCCTGCTGGTCGAGCGCCGCTCCCGCGAGCGAGAGACCATTCCCGACGTCTGGCTGGCATTCGCACCGGTCAAACGGGCGCAGACCGACTGGCTGGTCGAGAAAGCGACAGAACTCGGTGCCGCTCGGCTGATCCCGGTGATGACCCGACGGACGGTCGCCGAGCGTGTCCGGCTCGACCGGCTCGAGGCGATCGCGATCGAGGCGGCCGAACAATGCGGGCGGACGGTGCTGCCCGACATTGCCGAGCCGGTGCCGTTGGCCCGGTTCCTTTCCGGCGGATACGCGAACCTGACCCTCTATTTCGCGGACGAAGGTGGTGGCGAGCCCGCAGCGGAGGCCTTCAAGCCCGGTCCGGCGGTCATCCTAATCGGGCCCGAGGGCGGCTTCGGCGAGGACGAACGTGCCGCCATCCGTGCTGCTGCAAATGCGGTGCCAATCTCGCTCGGCCCGCGAATCCTGCGCGCGGAGACCGCCGCTTTAGCCGCCTTGGCTAGCTTCATGGCGATTGCCGGCGATTGGCGCTTATCGGCTTATAAATCGGAATAGCTGGCGCGGGCCATTTCCCGCCGCTAAGCGCCGCCCAAGGGCTCGAACGGCCCGCCAACGAGGCCGTGATGGTGACGAAAACGCGTTCTGGGAGTGAGCGAGTGACGACAGGTAGCGGGGCCTACCTGGCGAGCGAGCGAGCGAAACGCAGTGGCCAGGGCGCGTTTGCGTCCCACCGGAAGGGCATGTCGCGGCTCTCGTTGGTGGACCGTTCGAGCCCTAAATGACCCAGCGCACCGACACCGGCGACAGCCCGCGGATCGAAAGCCGCGACGATTTGCTGTCGGTCTTCAGCGGCGGCGAGAAGCCGCCCGAGCGCTGGCGCATCGGCACCGAGCATGAGAAATTCGTCTATCGCTGCGACGACCATCGTGCGCCATCGTGGGAGGAAGAAGGCGGGATCCGCGACCTGCTGCTGGGCCTGACCGAGTTCGGCTGGGAGCCGGTGCTGGAGAATGGCAATGTCATCGCGCTGACCGGGCCCGACGGGACCATCAGCCTCGAGCCCGCGGGCCAGTTCGAGCTCAGCGGAGCGCCGCTCGAAAACCTCCACCAGACCTGCTCGGAAGCGGCGCGCCACCTCGAGCAATGCAAGGCGATCGGAGACCGGCTCGGCCTCGGCTTTCTCGGCCTCGGTATGTGGCCTGACAAGACCCGCGGGGAGCTGCCGGTCATGCCTAAGGGGCGCTACGCGATCATGCTCCGCTACATGCCGGCCGTCGGCAGCCTCGGGCTCGATATGATGCTCCGCACCTGTACCATTCAGGTTAATTTGGATTATTCGTCTGAAGCTGACATGGTTAAGAAGTTCCGGGTCGGCCTCGCTCTTCAACCGGTCGCGACCGCGCTGTTCGCCAACAGCCCGCTGACCGAAAGCCGGCCCAACGGCTTCAAGAGCTTCCGCAGTCACATCTGGGAGGACACCGACCCCGACCGCACCGGCATGCTGCCCTTCGTGTTCGAGGATGGCTTCGGCTACGAGCGCTACTGCGACTACATGCTCGACGTGCCGATGTATTTCGTCTTCCGCAGCGGCCAGTATATCGACGTCGCCGGCCGCAGCTTCCGCGATTTTCTCGACGGCAATCTGCCCGAGCTTCCGGGCGAGAAGCCGACGATCACCGATTGGACCGACCATCTCTCGACCGCCTTTCCGGAGGTTCGCCTCAAGAGCTTCCTCGAGATGCGCGGTGCCGACGGCGGGCGCTGGAGCCGGATCTGCGGGCTTCCCGCTTTCTGGGTCGGGCTGCTCTATGACGACCAGGCGCTCGACGCGGCTTGGGACCTGGTCAAGCACTGGAGCATTGAAGAACGCGAGACGCTGCGGCATGGCGTCCCCAAGCTCGCGCTTGACGCGGTCACGCCCGACGGGCGTTCGATGCGCGATTTCGCAGGCGACGTGCTCGACATCGCCGCCGCAGGCCTGACCCGCCGCGCGCGGCTCAACAGCGCCGGCGACAATGAGGGCGGCTTCCTCGATCCGTTGCGCGAAGTCGTCGCAACCGGCATGACCCCGGCCGACCGGCTGCTCGACAAATATTACAATGAGTGGAATGGCGACGTCGGCCGAATCTACGAGGAAATGAGCTTTTGATGGATATCCAGTCGCGCGAACGCCGCACCCTTTATCCCGAGATCGAGCCGTACCGCTCCGGCATGCTCGATGTCGGCGACGGCCACACGCTCTATTGGGAGCAGTGCGGCAACCCGGACGGCAAGCCGGTCGTGTTCCTGCACGGCGGGCCCGGCGCCGGGATCAGCCCGGGCCACCGCCAGCAGTTCAATCCCGACAAGTACAACATCCTGCTGTTCGATCAGCGCGGCTGCGGCAGGTCGACGCCGTTCGCCGGCCTGGAAGCGAACACAACCTGGGATCTGGTTGCCGACATCGAGAAGCTCCGTACCCAGGTCGCGGGCGTCGACAAATGGCAGGTCTACGGCGGCTCCTGGGGCTCGACCCTCGCGCTCACTTATGCGGAGACGCACCCCGAACGCGTGACCGAGATCGTCCTGCGCGGGATCTTCCTGTTCCAGCAGTATGAGCTCGACTGGATGTACGAGGAAGGCGGGGCGTCGCAGATCTTCCCGGACCGCTGGGAGGAGTTCGTCGCCCCCATACCGGTGGAAGAGCGCGACAACCTCACGGCCGCCTTCAACCGGCGGCTGACCGGATCGGACAAGAACGAGCAGTTGAGGGTCGCGAAGGCCTGGAGCAAATGGGAAGCGGATATCGTCACCCTGCTCCCCAATCAGCACAACGTCGAAGAGTTCACCGAACCGGACAAGGCTGTCGCCATCGCCCGGATCGAGAACCATTACATGATCAACCACGGCTGGCTCGAAGAAGGCCAGTTGCTGCGCGACGCGGGGCGGCTCAGGGGCATCCCCGGTGTGATCGTCCAGGGCCGCTACGATATCTGCACCCCGCCCAAGGCGGCGTGGGAGTTGAAACAGGCGTGGCCCGAAGTCGAGCTGAACCTGATTCCCGATGCCGGACACATGTACAATGAACCCGGCACGCTCGACGCCCTCCTTCGTGCTACGGACAAATTCGCGTCCGCGTGAATTTTTGGTCTGGGCTTTCGCCCGGAACGGCTGAATAGAGACGAAAGCGTATGCGTATTGTCACGGACGCGGCTGCGGCGCCGCGTCCACAAAATGTCCGGGGGATTTCCAGATGCGCTCACTTTTCTCGTCGATCTCGGCGCTGGCGCTCGCTGGCGCGCTCGCCACGCCCGCTTTCGCTCAGGCCACCGCCGACACCGGGGAACAGCCGGCCGCCGAGCAGCCCACCGGCGTCGGCGAAATCATCGTCACTGCGACGCGGCGCTCCGAGAACCTCCAGGACATCCCGATCTCGGTCGGCACGATCGACGACAAGCAATTGGCGGCGATCAACTCCGGCGGCGCCGACATTCGCGGCCTCGCGGGACGCGTGCCGAGCCTCAACATCGAAAGCTCGTTCGGGCGGACCTTCCCGCGCTTCTACATCCGCGGGCTCGGCAACACCGACTTCGACCTCAACGCCTCGCAGCCGGTCAGCCTGGTCTATGACGAAGTAGTCCTCGAAAACCCGATCCTCAAAGGCTTCCCCGCGTTCGACGTCGATCGCATCGAGGTGCTGCGCGGACCGCAGGGCACCTTGTTTGGGCGCAACACGCCCGCCGGCATCGTCAAGTTCGATACCGTTCGCCCCGGTCGTGGGCGCAATTACGCACGGATCAGCTACGGCAGCTATTCGACCATCAATGCCGAGGGCGCGGTCGGGGCCGAGATCGACGATGGCGTCGCCTTCCGCCTGTCGGGGCTATGGCAACACCGCAACGACTGGATCGACAACGTCGCAGATCCCGGGAAGCACGACCTCGAAGGCTATAACGACATCGCGTTGCGTGGGCAGTTCCAGCTGAAACCCAGCGAGGACCTGACCATCCGCCTGGTCGGGCAGTTGCGCGATCTCGATGGCGACGCCCGGATCTTCCGCGCGAACGCGATTCGCCAGGGCACGAACGACCTCATCGGGCTCGACGGCGGCGACTTCAAGCGCGACGAGGTCGCGACCGACGGAATCAATTTCCAGAGACTCAAGACCCAGAACGTCGCCGGCTTTGTGTCCTATGACTTCGGACCGGCCACCTTCCACTCCGTGACCAGCTATTGGCATGGCACTCTCAAGAGTCGGGGGGACATCGATGGCGGCTTCGGCTGCTCTTTCTGCGGCCCCGGCTTCACCAACAACAGCCTGCCGGGTTTCATTCCGTTCGCGGCGCAGAGTCAGGACAATATTCCGAGCCTCGACCAGTTCACACAGGAATTCCGAGTTGCGTCGAACAATACGAGTGGGTTCGGCTACCAGGCCGGGGTCTTCTATTTCGACGAGAATCTCGACATCGAAAGCTTCGATTTCGGTTTCCCGACCGATCCGACGCCCGATGCGATCGTCAATCAGCGTCAGGACGCAAGGGCGATCGGCATCTTCGGCTCGGTCAACTATAAGTTCACCAACGGGCTGACGCTGCAGGCGGGCGCGCGCTGGAACCATGACCGGAAGCGGCTGACGGCCGAGCGCCTGTTCGACATTCGACCGATCTTCGTCGGCGGCGGGCCGGTTCCAGAGACCACGACCAGGGTTCACGACAGCCAGGTGACCTGGGATGTCAGCGCGATCCAGGAGTTGACGCCGGACATCAACATCTACGCCCGGGTCGCCCGCGGCTATCGCGCGCCGGCGATTCAAGGCCGCATCCTGTTCGACCGCGACGTTTCGACGGCGAAAAGCGAACTGACGATGTCCTACGAAGCGGGGATCAAGACGACCCTGTTCGACCATCGCCTGCGCTTCAACCTCGACGCTTATTATTTCCGGACCAAGGACCTGCAGCTGTCGGCGGTCGGCGGCGTTCAAAACGCCAACCTGCTGCTCAACGCCGATGCGGTGAGGGGACACGGCGTCGAGGCCGAGCTCGAGGCGCGCCCGGTCCAGGGCCTTACGCTGACCGCGGGTGTCAGCTACAATATCGCCCGGATTCACGACAGCAATCTAACGGTAGAATTCTGCGCGGCGCCGTGCACCGTGCTCGATCCGATCGACCCGCTGCACCCCAGCAACGTGTTCATCGACGGCAACCAGCTGCCGCAGGCGCCGAAGTGGACCGTCAGCCTCACCGCCGGTTACGAACATCCGGTCGGCCCGGGCAGCCTCTACGTCTACACCGACTGGTACCACCGCTCGAAGGTCCAGTTCTTCCTCTATCGCTCGGTGGAGTTCAGCGACGACCGGTTGCTCGAGGGCGGGCTGCGGCTCGGCTATCGCTGGAGCAAGTTCGACGTCGCCGCCTTCGTGCGGAACATCACCAACGACGAGAGCGCGGTGTCGGCGATCGACTTCAACAACCTGACGGCGATGGTCAACGAGCCGCGGATCTGGGGCGTGGAGCTCGGCGTCACCTTCTGACGGCAGCTATTCGCCCGGGTGGTAGCTCCGCTCGGTGTGGCCGGTGAGCTGGTCAGGATAGAAGTACACTTCGCGCAGGTTGCCTGACGCGTAGCGCTGTGCCTGGTCGCTGAAGTGCGGCGAGGCGGGGTTGCCGCTCTCGCCGCCGGCCGTCACCGCCCTGGCCCGAACACGCGGACCAAATTCGACTACCGCGACGAACGAATTGCCATAGTCGCTGTACCAGCGCTTGGTGCCGTTCCGCGGGCTTGATCGCACCGACGCCAGCGAACCGTAATTGCCGTTGGCGAACGGGACCGGGACGCTCGGCGCGTTGTCATCATAGGTCGCCCGGGTCGCGCCAGTGAGCCGTTGAAAGCGATTGATCTCGCCCCACGGTACTTGCCAGCGGCCGAAGTCTCGCGTGAGCCAATCGATCGCCTCTTCGAGCGCCTGAAGCTTCTGCGCCGCCGTTGTGTCGCGGCCAAGGCGACGGACAATAAGGTCGCTGTTCTCTTTGGGGGGCGCGTTGAGAATTGTCCGCAACTGCATCGCCCAGGCCATCGCCACCGACTGGGCGACGGAATCGGCGCCCCAACGGTAATTCCAGCCGCGAAGCAGCGCGATCGGGGCGGCGAGCCGCGCGCGCCTCGCATCGGCATTGGGAAGCGCGTCATAGACCCGGACCAGGTCCGGGATCAGCTCGGCAAAGCCGGGCTGGTAGCTGTCGTAGGCCGCCGCCAGCAGCTTCTCCAGCGTCCAGCCGCGACTGCCGGTCAGCAACCGCAGCGCGTGCATCCCGCGGAATGTTTCGCCGATCGTGTCCATATATTTGGGGAAGCGCTTCTGGTCCGGGCTGAACGACCCGGCCGCACGATACGGCCACGTGTTTGTGTTCTGGACCCAGCCGTTGGGCGGGCTGATGACATTGGGCAGCTCGGTCAGCCGGTGGAGCGAGCCCCAATCGGTCGCCGGGTCACTGCCGTCGACCGGCTTGGTATAGTCGAACCGGTCGCTGCGCCGCGGAACGAACTGCGGGTGGAGATAGACGATCTCGCCCTTGTCGTCGGCAAAGATGGTGTTGTTCGAGCTATTCGCCTGCAGCCGGGCGACGTCGAGGAAGCCGGCGAGGTCGGCCGACTTGGTTCGCAAGAAGCTTTGCTGAAGCGCCTCGACCGGCCGGTTCATCATGGAAAAAGCAATCCAGCGACCGCCTTCCGAACGGACGATCGGCCCGTGGTGCGTGCGCCAGGTGGTGAAGCTGC
>Ga0070696_100001221_pt1 | contig 16689 bp, 11 predicted proteins | sample KBSK1253metaG_FD_65474 | JGI IMG/M metagenome (GOLD analysis project Ga0070696, IMG submission 65474) | Corn, switchgrass and miscanthus rhizosphere microbial communities from Kellogg Biological Station, Michigan, USA - KBS K1-25-3 metaG | ecosystem: Host-associated > Plants > Roots >... | reverse complement strand
CAACATCCTGCTGCAGGTGTTCGACGACGGCCAGTTGACCGACGGCCTGGGCAACACCGTGGATTTCAAGAACACCATCATTATCATGACTTCCAATCTCGGCGCGCGTTTCCTCGAGAAGCGCGGTCACCTGGGCTTCTCCGCCCCCGCCACGGAAGGCATTCCCTCAAAGATTGAAGACATGGTGCGCAGCGAAGTGAAGCGCGCGTTCAATCCCGAGTTTCTGAACCGCCTCGACGAAGTCATCCTGTTCACGTCGCTTACCGACGAAGACCTGCTCAAGATTATTTTCCTGCTGGTAAACCAGATCAACGGAAATCTCGCGGCCAAACAGATCAAGATCCGCCTGACACAGGACGCGGCCAAGTACGTTCTGGAAAAGACCTGCGGCGATCGCAGCTATGGCGCGCGTCCCCTGCGGCGCGCATTGCAAAAGTACATCGAGGACCCGCTGTCGGAGGCCCTCATTCAGGGCAATCTGCCGCGGCCTTCGGAACTGGAAGTTTACCTCGGCGATACCGGCATCTACTACCGGCCGGTCAGTGAAGCCCAGCCCGTAAGCGCCGGGGACGCACCGGCCGAGCCGGTCGCAGGAACTCCGCTCTACACGTTCTAACCGACGCGGCCATCGGGTTGCAGTGGTTCGCCATGAGTGTACCTCGGGCCGATTCCTGTATGATGTTTTCACGCCAGCGCGGATCGATATGACGGCGACTGCGCATAACCCCACTGTAATCCTCGTCCAGGTAGTTCAGCGAAGCTTTAGATCGTGGTTTCCCGGTCTGTTGTTGTGCCTCGCCTGCGCCGGCGGGCCGTTCGTTTCCGCACAGGAGCCGCTTCCCGAGGCTCAGCATCCCGCCCCTGTGGCGCCGGCAGACTCCGGCGATCGCGTCGTTACACCCGAGGAAGTCCGAAAACAGACCAATGCCGGCGGCGTTCCTTTTTTCAGAGCGCTTTCCTGGCCGGGCCGTAAAGTCGCCTCCGGAATGGAGAAGGGGCTTATCCGCTTCGAGCGGCACCACCTACGCGAGAAACTGCGTATGTGGCAGGAAGACCTCCGTCGCCGCGGTATCGAAGGATCGTTCGGCGGCGCCGGTGAGCAGACTGGTTTGGGAGTCGGCGGCAGCTATACAGCGCGTTTCAGTGAAAAACAGGCCCTTCGATTCCTCGGGCGCATCACGTCTCTGAACTATCAGGAATTCGATGTCCGCTGGCAGGCGGCGCTGCCGGCGAGCGAACTGTCTTTCGAAGGATCGTACCAGTGGCGCCCGCAGGAGAATTTCTACGGCATCGGGCACGATTCCCTGCGCTCGCAACACGCCGATTTCGCGCTGCGCCAAACATGGACCGGAGTGCACTTCGATCTGCATCCGGTGAAATGGTTCCAATGGGGCGCGATGTACCGGCTGATGTGGCTTCGCGCGCAGCCGGGCGAAAGTTCGTCGACAGTTTCGGTGGAGCACTATTTCCCGAACCTGGCGGGGTTCCGAACCCAGACCAGCATGCAATCGACCGGTACGTATATTGATCTGCAATATCTTCCCGAGGAATACAAGCTGGGAGGAATGCTGCACCTCGGGGCTTCCCACCAGAACGGCCTCGGGCGAAACAAGCTCGATTACTTCAACTATGAAGTCCAGTTGGAAGGCCGTAAACCCATCGCCGGGCGCGGCGTTCTGGTGGCGGAGGGCAATCTCCAGCTCAATCGCGAGCGGCACGGAAGCGACCCCATCCCTTTTTACCTGCTGGCGCACGCAGGCGGCTCGTCCACGCTGCGCGGCTTCTCGCTCGACCGGTTTTACGGCCGCAGCCTGGCGCTGGTTTCGCTCGAATACCGTTACAAGATTCATCCCAACATCCAGGCTTACCCGTTCTTCGACGAAGGACAGATTTTCAACAGCGTGAAGGATGTCTCCTGGACTAACTGGCACCGCAACTACGGGCTGGGATTTCGGCTCCGGACAGCCAGGAGCACGGTCCTGAGGATTGAGTACGGCAAGAGCAGCGAGGGATCGCACTTCCACATCATATTCGGCGACCGGGAACGCCCCCCGCTGAGTGCGCCGGTGCGATACGGAGTGTACAAGCGGTGATCCAAATGATGAGACGCATATGGCGCATCGTTCTGTGCACTCTATGGCTGGCATCCGCTTTCGCCGCTCCCAAGGTCTATCTGGGCGCGCCGCTGCGGGTCGACCGTGACGATCGCAGCATTCCGGAACCGAAATCGCATGAAGTATCCGAGATGTACGCCATCGTTTACAACTCGTGGTTGCGGCACATCAGCCCGCCGCACAAGATATCCGGCGCGATGGATTCCAGGGCGTTGAATGTGAATGCCTGGGATGAGGTTCCGGACTCGAGCTGGTTCGCCAATCGTATGGGCCGAGCGCCCATTCCTTACGATCGGATTGCGAGCACCCTTGCGGGGAACGAGCCGGAACCCGGCGCGTGGAAAATCTGGCGTTTGGGAAACGAGGGCTACACACCGAGCTTTTACATCCGGGATAGCGCGGGCCGAAGGTATTACTTGAAGTTCGATTTACCCACGGCGCTCGAACGAAACTCCGCTGCCGAGCGCATCTGCACACTGATCATGCACGCGGCAGGCTACAACGTGCCGCACAACAGCATCGTCTATTTTCACGCCTCGGATCTTGTGGTGGATGAGAAGGCGACCACGCGCGACGCGGCCGGCAGGGAGCGGCCCATGACCCCCGGCGATCTCGCGGCGGCCATCGGTAAACTCAAGACTCTTCCGGACGGACGTTTTCGCGGACTCGCCAGCCTGCTGCTTCCCGGCAAACCGGTTGGGCGCTTCGCATACACAGGGCTTCGCGAGGATGACCCCAACGACATCATTCCGCACCAACGGCGGCGCGAGTTGCGCGGTATGCGCGTGATCGCGTCCTGGATCAATCATGCCGATGCCGGCGACAAGAATACGTTTGATACCTATGTGACGGACGACGGGCGCAAGTTCATCCGCCACTACCTGATCGATTTCGGGTCGACGCTGGGAAGCGGCAATTTCATAAACGGCCCGTTTCGCGTCGGCCACGAATACATCTTCGACGGGCCCGCTATCGCGAAGAGCTTTTTTACCCTGGGGATCTGGCGGCGGCCCTGGGAAGTGTCGGGGAAAATTCGCTATAACGAGATCGGTTACTTCGATGCCGAGCTTTTTGAGCCTCCCCACTGGAAGCCGAACTACCCGAACCTTGCGTTCGAGCGCATGGATGACGGTGACGCCTACTGGGGTGCGAAGATTGTGACCGCCTTTACCGACGGCCTGGTCGATCAACTGGTCGGCGCCGGTCAATACAGCAGCGCGGAGGTCGCGGCGTATCTTCGCAGCACGTTGAAACTGCGAAGAGACCTCATCGGCCGTTACTATCTCGACAAAATCACGCCGCTCGAGGAGTTCTCACTCGACGGCCCTCCAGACTCCCGTCACGTGCGTTTCCGCGATCTCGCGATAGAGCGGTCGTATGCGAACGGGGCTACGCGCACCTACCGTTTCTGGTGGGAGGATTGGAACGGCCGGAAATTGACAGCCGAAGTCACCGCGCGCGCGGCCGAAGTCATTCCGCCTCTGCCTATGAAGCTGCCCGATCCTGCTGCTCCGGCGGACAGGTTCGGCCGAAAGCCTGTGGCGCGGCTGCTGATTCAGTCGCAGCAGCGGGATGGCGGCTGGGCGCGGCCCGTAGCCGTGATCATCGGCCTCCCGCGCGATGGACGCTCCGCCGAAATTCTCGGCTGGTCGCACGGCGTTCGGTGACCGGCGTGCTTCGCAAGTGGCGTCCCTGGTGGGCGTGGCTGGCTGTAATCGCCTGGTTCGGATATTTCTCCCTCCTCGTTTATGCGGCCTTCAACGGCCCGGAAGATCCCGGAATCGAATCCGAGTTTGCGGGAGGCCGCATGGTGGTTCGCGCCCTGCGGCCGGGTTCGCCGGCGGAAACCGCGGGTCTCCAGCCCGGCGACCGCATTGTCGCCGTGGGTGGGCTTTCGATTTTGACTCATTTTGACTGGATCGCCGCAGTCGCCAACTTTGACTCGGCCCAGCCGGCTGCGCTCGAAATCCAGCGTGCAGGCGTTCGCCTGCAGGTGAAGATGCCACTGGCCCCGCGGTCCTGGACGGGACGGGCACTGCCCAGCGTGGCGGTTGGCCTCGTGTTCTGGGGCATCCGGCTGATCGTACTGCTGCTGGCCATTTTGCTGATCTTCACGCGACCCCACGATACGCTGGCTCGCGTAGGCGCTCTGTTTCTCGGCACCGCCGGCGTCTCTTCGGTCGCCGCACTGCAAGGCATGGCCGCGATTTGGCGGCAACTGCCGGGACCCGCCGACGGGCTGCTGCTCGTCCCCGCCCTGGCCACTCTCCTGCTGCCGGCGTTTTTTTTCAGCTTCTGCGCATTATTCCCTCGGAGCATACTGCGGTCGTGGATCGCGTGGCTCACGGCGTGGGCGCCCGCCGCGTTGCTGCTTCCGTGGTTCGGCATCTTTCTTTTTCGGATGGTCTACCGTCCGGAATCGGCGCGGATCGCGCTGCCCGAATGGCTGCTGCCCGCCTACGTGGCCGTTTCCCTGATATATCTCGCGGGAGGAATCGGCGCTCTTGCGGTCACGCGGCATCGGACTAAAGATGTACGCGAGCGCCGCCGCGTGGAGCTGCTTGCTGCGGGGTCCCTCATCGGTTGGACCGCCGCTCTGCCACTGATCCGGTTTGACTGGAAGGGGTCTGCCTCAACTCTGGCGCCGGGATTCTTTTCATCGCCCGTTGCGGTGGTGGCTGCCGTACTGTTCTTCAGCTTCCTACTCATCCTGGTGTACACGGTCCTCCGCCGCCGCGTGTTCGGCATCAGCCTGATCATCCGCCAGGGATTGCGCTACGCGCTCGCGCGCCGACTGCTGGTATCCGTTCCCCCCGCGCTCGCGGTTTTGCTGATTGTCGATCTCTGGATGCACCGGGAACAGCCTCTGGCACACGTGATTCGCGCGCGCGGCTGGATGTACATCGCCATCGGTGTTCTGGATCTGTTCGCAAAAAGCCGCCGGCAGCGCTGGCTCGACGCCCTCGACCGCCGCTTCTTCCGCGAACGTTATGATGCGCGCCGGCTGTTGCGCGAGATCGTGGAGGCGATTCAGCGCGCCGGAAGTCTCGAGCGCGTGGCGCCGCGTGTGGCGGCGCAGATTGAAACCGCGCTTCATCCCGAATTCGTGGCGCTGCTGGTGCGCCGGCCGCACGAGCCCAACTACCGCACACTGGCGGCCGCTCCCTCCGGCCAGGCTCCGCCTCCTTTTTCGCGCGATAGCAAACTGATGGCGCTCATGCGCGTTCTGGGAAAGCCGCTCGAGATCTCGCTCAGTCATTCCGGCTGGCTCAAGGAGCAGTTGCCGCACGAAGACACGTTATTTCTTCGCGAGGCGCGCATCGACCTGTTGGTGCCGATTGCCACCGACCCCGCCCGCGAGGAAGCCATCCTGGCACTCGGAGCCAAGCGCTCCGAGGAGCCGTATTCCGCCGAAGATCGCGACTTGCTGGTCGCCATTGCTACCAGCCTCGCGCTCTTGCTCGACCGGCCGTCGGAGACGCCCCTGCCGTCAGCCGAGAGCTTTGCGGAATGTCCTCAATGCGGGGATTGCTATGATGCCGGTGCGCCGCGCTGCCAGCGGGACGGCAGCGTTTTGATGGCAATCTTCCGTCCGAGATTACTGGTCGGCCGGTACTGGCTCGAGCGCCGGATCGGCCGCGGTGGAATGGGTACGGTCTATGAGGCAAAGGACACGGCGCTCGAGCGTCGCGTGGCGGCCAAGCTGATTCGCGAGGATCTGGTGGGCCATCCGGAAATCGTGGAGCGTTTTCGCCGCGAGGCGCTGGCATCCGCCGCTCTGGTGCATCCCAATATCGTGACCATCCACGATTTCGGCGTAGTGGCCGGCACACAGGCTTTTCTCGTCATGGAGTTGCTCGACGGCGTCAGCCTGCGCGACCGGTTGCGCAAAGAAGGCAGGTTTCCATCGGAACATGCGTTGCAGATCCTGCGCGCTGTCTGCTCCGCGGTCGAAGCCGCCCATGCCCATCAATTGATTCACCGGGATCTCAAGCCGGAAAATATCTTTCTGGTTCGTTCCGACCACGGTGAGATCCCTAAGGTGGTCGATTTCGGACTCGCAAAATTCATCCGTAGCGTGGTAGTCAGCCAGTCGGCTTCCACGCACTTCACCGCAACAACGGATCCCGGTGCGCTGGTGGGAACCGTCAGGTACATGCCGCCGGAACAGTTTCGCGGCCAGGCCCCGCAACCCGGTTGGGACCTCTGGGCGCTGGCCATTACGGCATATGAGATGCTGACGGGCGCATATCCGTTCCCGGCTGCAACCCACGCCGATTGGTACGAAGCCGTGTCCGCGGGACGCGTCACCCCGCCTGATGAGCATCTCCCCTCCGCGCCACAGGGCTGGCGGGACTTCTTTAACCGCGCGCTGTCAGCCGATCTAGAGCGCAGACCCAAGTCCGCGGCAGAGTTCCTCTCGTGGCTCGAAAGCTCGATCTAGGTACTTTTCCAGGCACAATCGGGACTTTGCCTGACTGCAAAGCGACCTGTCGAAACCGCTATAATCAAGGCAATCTGCATGGCCGATCCCGAAGAATCGACCTCTATTGAGCCAGCCGTCGCGCCTGAATATTACACCTGGACATTTCCCGGAGCGCCGGTTCGCGTCCACCTTTATTTGAACGTCGTGGATCGCCTGTCGCGCGAGGTCCGTCGCGCATATGACTCCATCCCGTCCCGCCACGTCGAAATCGGTGGAATCCTGCTTGGTTCCGCCGACGTCTTCGCCAGCCACATTATCGAGATCAAGGACTTCGAGCCTATCCTTTGCGAATACCGGTCCGACAACAAGTTTGAGCCTTCCGACGCCGATCGGCGCAAGCTCGAAAAGACCCTGGCCGCGCGCCGGGAAGCAGCCGACGGCAAGCTTACAGTTGTCGGATACTATCGCAGCCATACGGGCGACGGCCTGGCGATGAGTGAGGCCGATGTTTCCATCGCGCAAACTTTTTTCGACGCCCCGGCAAGCGTGGTTCTCCTCATCAAACCGTCGGAGGACGGTTCGGCGAGCGCGGGTTTCTTTTTCTGGGACAACGGCCGCATCGATTCCGAGTTTACGTTTCTCGAGTTTCCATTTGAAGCGCAGCAGCTCGCCGTCGCGCGGGTCAAACCGACACGCGTCAGATCTCGTCCGCTCGTCGCCAATCCAAGCGATGACGCCGCCCATGAGCCCGGCAGGCTGCAACTCAGCACGCAGGAAGAACCGCCCCTGTTTTCCGGGTTCGACGCCGGCCAGCGCCCGAGCGGCTCATTCCGATGGTTCTGGTATCTGGTTTTGCTCATGTTTGGATTCGGACTCGGCGCCGTGGGCTATCAGGTTTATACGAAGTGGCCCTTCTCCGCGCCGGCATCATCGGATGCGCCCGCCCTCTCATTGCAGGTCGAACGCCGGGGCGAGGACCTCCGCATCAGCTGGAATCGAAACAGCACAGAAGTCCGAATCGCGAAATACGGTACGCTCTCGATCCGCGACGGAGAGACGCAGCACCAGGAGCTTCACCTCAGTCTCGATCAGCTTCGGACCGGCAGCGTGCTCTACACCCCGGCCAACACCACCGTGCAATTCCGGCTGGAGATCATCGGCGTGGACGGCAGCTCGACCAGCGAAACCGTGGTTGCGCTGACTTCGCCGAAACACGCCAGCATTGCGGCGCCGGCTCCCCTTGCGGTGAGGCCCGCCGGCACCCCAGCCGGCATAGTGGATCGGCCCTCCGCGCTAAAGGACTTCGGTGAACCCGTGCGAGTGGTTATGTTGAACACCGGCGCCGCGGATCATAAAGTCTCCGCGCCCATCCGGACAGCATCCTTTCAACCGGCAGTAGCGCCCGTTGCCACGCGAACCGATTCCTCGATAGCCGTGGAAGTGAGCAGGCTCGAATCGCCCGCGGAGACGGAAATCATTCCGCCAAAGTCAATCCGCGAAGCACGCCCGGCGGTCCCTGCCAACCTGAGTAGTATGATCGCGTCCGAAGTAGAGGTGGATGTGAGAGTGGAAATTGACGCCATGGGCCGTGTCACCCAAGCGCGCCCGCTGGCGTCTACAGGCCCGGTCAGCGCATTTCTAGTCACGTCGGCTCGGGCAGCCGCAAGACTGTGGCTCTTTGAGCCCGCCCGGCGTGGAAGTCAGAATGTGCCGAGCGAAATGGTCCTGAAATTCCGTTATACGCCTTTGCCGCGAAGCTGAAGCTCTACCTCAAATACGGGCAAGACATTTGTCAATGGCCGAAACGATGGTGTCCGCCTGCTCGTGCGTAAGGGTCAGGGGCGGCGACAGAATCAGCACGTTGCAGTAGCCCGGCACCGAATCGTTATTGCGCCCCGCAAGCACGCCGGCTTCCCGGATTTCGCGCTGCAGCCTGATCATTTTCGCTTCAGCTAACGGCGTCTTGCCGGTATCGGTGACCAGTTCCATGCCGATCAGCAACCCGCTGCCGCGAATCTCGCCGATCCAGGGCGAATCTAGCGCCCGCAGCTTTTCGAGCAGGTACGCACCCACGCGAGCCGAGTTCTCCCATAGCTTCTCGCGCGTGAGGATATCGAGGTTCGCCAATGCCGCCGCGCACGAGCTCGGGTGGCCCCCGAACGTGCTCACTTGCGCGAACTTGGCATCGCTTTCTATGTCGCCCTCGAAGGCCTGGAAAACGGTGCGCGTCGCCACCGTCGCCCCCAAGGGCAGGTATGCCGACGTCAGCCCTTTGGCGAAGGTCACGATATCCGGGCGAATCCCCGAGTGCTCGAATCCGAAAAGCCTGCCGGTTCGCCCGAACCCTGTAATCACTTCATCCACGATGAGCAGCACGCCGTGGCGATCGCAAATCTCGCGCAGCCGCTCGAAGTATCCGTCCGGTCCGGGAAATATTCCGCCACCGCCGATCACAGGCTCGGCGATGATCGCCGCAACCGTCTCCGGCCCTTCCATGCGAATCACGCGCTCGAATTCGTCGGCGCAACCGAGCGTGCATGCAGGCCGTCCGCTGCATATCGAGCACCGGTAATGATCCGGAGGCGCCACGTGCAGGAATCCCGGCACCAGCGGCTCGAATGCGGTGCGGCGCGGGTTCTGGCCCGTAGCGGACAACGCTCCCATGGTGAAACCGTGGTATGCGCGATGGCGCGAGATGATCTTGAATCGGTTCTGGCCGGGGTGCGTCCGCCGCGCGCATTGCCGCGCCATCTTGAGCGCCGTCTCGACGGCTTCCGATCCGCTGTTGGAGAAGAATACCCGGTCGAGCCCTTGCGGGAGCAGCCCGGCCAGGCGCCCGGCGAGCTTTGCCGCTGGCCCGTGCGATTGCGTCAGCGGATAATAGGCCAGCTGCGCCATCTGTTCCGCTACCGCGTCCACGATGTCACGCCTGCCGTATCCGACATTCACGCAAAACAGGCCAGCCATGGCATCCAGATAGCGGCGCCCATCCGCGTCCGTCACATAGCAGCCGTCACCCGCGACAATCTCGAGAGGCGGCCTGTTTTCGAGGCCTCGATGCTGCAGATTCCCGTGCCAGACATGTTCCAGATCCAGATCGCGGGCCGATGTAGCGGCGACTTGAGCCATAGGCTTCTCCTTCAGCTTGCGCTGCCATTGTAACGAAAAAGCAACACACTCATCCAAGATTAACAAGCTTCAATTAACAAGCTTCGCCGCCGCTGAAGGTAACCACGCCGGTTCCGTTGGCGTCCCTGGATGTGGCACGCATGGTCCCGTTGCATCTGGAACAGTACCTGGAACTCCTCCTCGGCCCGAAAACCGCCAAGTCAGCTTTCGATTCGGAGGCAAGCCGTCGCCAGTCCTGGCAGGATCACCGCGGCGAATTGCTGCCTATGGTGGCTTTGGGCTCCCGCCCTTGGGGATGGTGGCAATACGAGGCGCCTGAGCCGCCGCGTCCGCGCGAATCAGCCCTCGAGTACCTGGCCCGCTGCGGACTGCTTTCTGGCGCCGAACGCCGGCATTTGGAGAATGCCGGATTTCAAACCGCGTCCGCTACCACGCGGAATCCGTAGTCCGCATACTGGAATTGCGGCGGAATGCTGGATCGTGCCGCGCAGCGGCTGACTTTGATGTGATGCCTCCAGGAGCCGCCACGGGACGCGCGCCGTTCTCCGGTCAGCGGTCCCAGGGGATTCTCGGATGGGGAGTGCGCGTAATAGTCCTTCTGAAACCAATCGGCGCACCATTCATGGACATTCTCGCCCAGCTCGTAGACGCCCCAGACATTTGGCTCGCCGCCGCCCACCGGCAGCGTCGCGTCTATCTTGCCGCCCCAACGCTGGACGTAACCTGGATGTGAGAGCGGCGGCTCATCACCCCATGCATACAAGGCTCCCTCAACTCCGCCTCGCGCCGCGCGTTCCCACTCGGCTTCGGTCGGCAGACGATACCGCCGGCCGGATCTGCGGCTGAGCCATTCACAATATTTCACGGCTTCAAACCAGCTCACCGCCGCCGCGGGCTGATCGGGATGATTGAAGTTGGCATCCTCCCAGAAGGGCGGCGGAGGATGCCCGGTCGCGTCCAGAAAGACGCGATAATCGCGGTTGCGGACGGGAAACACCGCCATGAAGAAGCCGTCTACCCGCACACGATGGACGGGCTGCTCCTCGTCGCGGCCTTGCTCGCAACCCATGAGAAACGAGCCGCCGGGAATCGCGACAAACAGCGGCACTTCACCCCGAGGCGCCGAAAGATTTTGACTGCTGACTTGGGACTCCTGATGATCAGTTTTCAATCGACAGCTTCTTCATTTTATAAAGAAGCGCTTTGTAGTCGATATTCAGGACCTGAGCGGCCTGCTTGCGGTTCCAACGAGTCGAGTTGAGCGCCGCCAGGATAGCGTCTGTCTCAGCCTGCTCCTTGGCCTTGTTGACCTGCTTGAGAATCGGGGACGGTATGTCGTCGTAAGGCAACGGCGCACCTGCGCCGGCAGCGGCTACTTTCGCCGGTTGTTGGTACATGTTCGGCGCCGGCCTGCGCGCGGTACGCGCCCGCAGGTCTTCGACCATCATATCGGCATCGCGAACCACCAGGTACTTTCGCATAACGTTCTCAAGTTCGCGAATGTTGCCCGGCCAGTGATGGGCCACCAGCGCCTGTTGCAGGATGGGTGTGATTAAAAGCGGCGGAGAGCCCGCGCGGTCGTGCTTTCTCAGGAAAAAGTCGGCCAGAGCCACGATCTCGTCCTGCCGTTCCCGCAGCGGTGGGACCCGCAGCATGACCACGTTCAGGCGGTAATACAGATCTTCGCGGAACCGGCCCTCGGCCATGGCCTTTTCCAGATCGCAATGCGTCGCCGCGATCACGCGCACATCAACCGAGATCGTCTCTTTGCCGCCGAGCCGCTGAAATTCCTGATCCTGGAGCACCTGCAGCAGCTTCGCCTGCAGCTTGAAATCCATGTCGCCGATTTCGTCCAGCAGGATGGTGCCGCCGTCGGCCAGTTCAAACATACCGGGCTTTTTCTGAAATGCGCCCGTAAACGCTCCGCGCTCGTAGCCGAACAGCTCGCTCTCCACTAACTCGGAGGGCAGCGCCGCACAATTCAGTTTCAGAAAACCTTTGTTGGCCCGCGGGGACTGCGCGCACAACTGGCGGGCGATGACTTCCTTGCCCACGCCCGTCTCGCCCTGGATCAGGACCGGCACCTCGGAGGATCCAATCTGCTTGAGCAGCGGCTCAACCGCTTTGACCCGCACGCTGCCGCTAAAGTAACTTTCGCCCTTGTACGCCGACGGCTGATCTCCCAGAGCCTTCGCCGCGTGGCCGTTCAGCCCGTTCTGCGCTCCGAGCGCCTTTTCAATTGCATCCTTGAGATCGTCATGGCTCACCGGCTTCGGAATGAAGTCCGTGGCGCCGCTCTTCATGGCCTCGACGACTTTTAGCGGCGATGAGGCGCCCGACAGCATGATGATGGGGAGGTCGCGGTCGGCCCGGCGGATCTCGCGCAGCGTTTCCAGGCCGTCCTTGCGCGGCATCATGATGTCCAGCAGAACCAGTGAAATCCGGTCGCGATCGCGCTCGAGAAAGCTCAAGACCTCTTCGCCGTCCTGGGCCGATTCGATAGAGTACCCGTGGCACCGCAGAGCCATTTCGAGATAGCTCCGTACTTCTAACTCATCTTCGCCAAGCAAAATCGTCCTGCCATTGCTTGCTGTTCGCATAGTTAGTAGTCAGTTATTCCTGCGATTAAACGCCCGCCTGAATTGCATGGCGCGGCATCTCGCTAACCAGTGCCACATGGGATTCCTGTTGCACAAGGGGAAGAACGAATGAGAACGTGGACCCTTGCGCACCGGCCTCCGCCCATACTTGGCCCTGGTGTAAGTTGAGGATGAACCTACAAATCGCCAGACCCAGGCCTCCTCCTGACCTGTCCTGACCACCCGAGTAGGATGTATATTCTTCGAAGATCTTTTCTATATGTTCGAACGGCACCCCCGGTCCCGAATCGCATATGTCGATGCGATAGGAATTCGGAGCCTGTAACTTAGAGCTGCGACGCTCCCCATTAATTGCACTCTTCAACCGCGCGCGGCGTTCCCAAAAGTAGGGATAACCTCTAACTTCGATGGATCCGTACTTAGGAGTGAACTTACATGCGTTGTCCAGCAAGTTAATAAGGACCTGCTCGATTTGCTGGCGGTCGAAAAGCAAGGGATGCGGCGACGACATCAGATGCAATGCAAGATGAATGTGTTTGGCCTCGCTGAAGGGAGCAATCTCATGCATGGCCTGGCCGATGCACGCATCGATGTCACCCTTCTGTAAATCGGGCCGCTTCTCCAGCTGTCGTCCCACACTCAACTCAAACATTGCCGTGGCCATCCGCGACAGCCGCTTGATCGAGTGCTGCATGCGCTCGAGCACTTCATGCTGTTCTTCCGTCGTGTTCCCCAGTTGCTGGCCCAGAAGCAATCCGCAGTAGCCGTCAATCGCGGTCAGCGGCGCCCGGAAATCATGAACCGCGCGCGCCAGAAAATTCGTCCGGTCCTGATCGTATTCCTGCAATTTCAGATTGGCATGCAGCAGACACTGCAATATCTCATCGCGGTCCGCACGCAAAGACTGCACATCGGCCGAATAATCCTTATGGTGACGCGCCAGGGCGTGTTCCAGAAACGCGCGTAAGGTAGCTTTGTTTACCGGCTTCAGCAGAATCGCGACGGCGGCCATCGGCAAGCGGTCGCGCAGCGCAGCCATCTTTTTCCGCGATACCAGGAAAATGTTTTTCCGCTCCTGCTCAAAATCCAGATGTGTAGGCAACGCAACGTCGGAATCGCAGTCCCAAATGCAAAGATCGGCCTCCGGAACTCCGGGCTCGGGCGCTCCTCCGGCATTCAGCGTCCAGTCTTTCCCTTGAAATCCTCCCAAGGTCTCTCGACACAGCTTGTACAATTGCTTGTCCGTAGAAACTAACTGTATGTGCATGCCGGCGCGTTACCTAAGGGTACTATTTACTAAAGGTAGACAGCAGAATATCGCAATCCTGATTTTTGTCAAGATTTTCCAATCACAACTCTAATTTTTTTCCCTGACCACATCTCTACGTTTAAACGGGAAACCCCTTAACCACAATCCGGTAAATCCCCTAGGATTGTAAGGATTTATCCGAAAGAAAATGGGAGCCTTTCCCAACCTTCGATGGCTCTGCTAGTTGCGTCTCTAAGGTGTATAGGGTAATTATAAGTCGGCCCACCGCCAAAACTCACTTAAAAAGCCGTGACGGCGCCAAACTCGACTGGCTGTAAAAGTGCTCGCCTGTTGCGGTCACACGTTACCGGTCGCCAATTGCGTGGCGCAAAACACAATCGCCCAATGGCGCGGGCGAGCCTTAGGATTATAGGGAACAGAACTTCCCCCACACCGTCGTAAGGCGCGTAAAGCCTTTTATGCGCCAGCCCTCGGAGAAGAGTTTGGTAGTGAAATTGTAACGGATCTAACGCTTAGGATCATCACCCATGTTGAATGTCGCCGAAGAGCGTCGTAAGCGCAAGCGGGTGGCACTGCATTGGCCTGTGCGGCTCTTTCGGCATCCAGACACGCAATTCATTGAAAGCACGACAGAAAATCTGACCAGCAACGGATTTTATTGTGTTTCGGACCAGGCCTTTGAGCTCGGGGAGCGGCTGGATTGTGTCATCGTAATACCCGCCGGAAGCTTCGGCTATTCCGATTCGCCAATCTGCCTTCAATGCCGCGTCAAGGTGATGCGCGTCGAAGATCAGCAGCAAAGGTTTGGCTTGGGCTGCTATATTGAAGATTACGATCTGCTTAGCAACGCCAAGGCGGCACAGCAGGCCGAAGGATACAGGGACTCTCTGGTCTAAGGCCCGTTTACATCCGCTTCCCGAAAATTGATAATAAGGGAAAGAGATATTCCACACATGTCCTGCGGATGTTCATTATCGGTCCGAGGCACGCCGCAACGGTCAAGCGGTTGTGCGGCTGCTGTGGCGGCATTGGCTCTTGTCTGGCATGGCATGGCCCCGCCGGCACTGGCCTCGCAAGCTCAGGCGGGAACCGCTAAGCCCGCGGCCGGCGAAACCACCACCTCCGAGAACCGCGGAGCTCCGGCTGGATTTCGGATCGGAGCCGGCGATGTTTTGCAGATTAACGTCTGGAAAGAGCCGGAAGCATCGGTCCCGGCTGCCGTCGTCCGGCCTGATGGAAAGATCTCACTCCCGCTGGTGAAGGAACTCGACGTACAGGGTCTGACGCCTACCGAACTCGAAAAATTGTTAACCGCAAAGCTTGACCAGTATATTCATGGCGCCGACGTCACGGTTGTCATCAAAGAAATCCGCAGCAAAAGGGTATATCTGGTGGGCGCGGTCAAGCGGGAAGGTACGATCCCGCTGCTTTCCAATATGTCTGTTTTGCAGGTTCTGGCGGAAGCAGGCGGCCTCACCGAGTACGCAAAGAAAAAGAAGATCTATGTGCTCCGCGAGGAAAACGGAAAACGGAATCGGTATCCGTTCGACTATGAAGCGGTAATCAAGGGTGAGCACATGGACGAGAATATCGCCATTCTGCCGGACGACACCATCGTCGTTCCTCAGTAATATCCCGGTCAAAGTCTAACTTTCTTCCTCATCCCATCTTGTGGACTTTTTGACAAATTTTTGCACACTGTGTGCACGCGCCGTGGTGTGGTCCGCGGCTATACCCGGCAAACGGCACACCTTAGCTCCCGGCCTCCAGCCGTTGGCGTGAGTGGAAACCAGCGTGCTCTCATCCTCCATTCATAGAGGTTTTAAGGACTTAGGTCTGCGCGGAGGCGTTGAAAAATCATTCATGCGAAAACTGCACACCGGTCGGAGTTGTGCCCATTGGCTGCGCCTCTGTTTCGTCACTGCCCTCCTGGCCGGAAGCGTGACCGCGGCCGAGCCACAGATATCCAAATCCGCCTACCGGGCGCTCGGTCAGACAGATTTACGGCAAAACGGCGTCAACATGGTAGACGACCAGTCGCTTTCGTCTCCCAGCGGCGTCGCGGTCGACGCGGAAGGCCATCTTTATGCCGCCGATACTTCAAATCATCGCGTGTTAGCATGGGCCGGCGCGGCATCGTTTCAAAATGGCGCGGCAGCCAAACTGGTCCTCGGTCAGCCGGCCGCGCAGCGTTCAGGACAGATGGGCATCGGTGTAAAAGGTTTCCGTTTTCCGCTGGGCCTGGCGGTCGACCCCGTTACCGGCAATTTGTACGTCGCGGATTATGCCAACAACCGGGTGCTTCGGTTTCCCAAGCCTTTTGCAAATCCCACCCGCGTCGAGCCGGATGCCGTTTACGGCCAGCCCGATTTCAACACGTTCACCGCGAACACTGGAGGAGTGACCGCGCAATCCATGAAACTGCCGCGCGCCATAGCCATTGACCGTCATGGCAATCTGTGGGTAGCGGATTCGGGCAATCAGCGCGTCTTGCGCTTCCCGGCGGCATCGCTCGAAACGCCGCGTCCCGCCGCGGACCTGGTAATCGGGCAAACGAATTTCACCACCAATACAGCCAATCATGGCGCCCCGGTCTCGTCTTCCGGCTTGGATGCGCCAAGCGGCCTGGCCCTCGACCAGCAGGACAACCTCTTCGTGGCCGATCTCAACAACCGGCGCGTTCTCAAGTTCACCGCTCCTTCGACAAACGGTCCGGCCGCCGCGGTCGTTTTCGGTCAGGCCAATTTCATCAGCCGTGTGATTCCCCAAGTGCCGTCCGCCGCCTTCATGAGTGGTCCGGCAGGACTCAGCCTCGACAGTGCCGGGAATCTACTCGTGGCGGTGCCCACTGAAAATCGCACGCTCGTGTTTGCGGCGGATGGCGTTTCCGGAGCGGCTGCCAAGGAAGTCTTCGGCCAGCCGAATTTCACTTCCGTCACGCCTGACACGGGCGCGTTCCCGCAGGCATCGGCAACTGTAATGGCCGCCCCTGCCGATGTCAAGGCGGATGCACTGGGAAATATTTTTATCGCGGACGCCAACAACAATCGCGTCCTGATGTTCCCGACTGGCTCGAAGACCGCGGCGCGCGTGCTCGGTCAGGCCGATTTCACCGCAAACGGGGCGAACCGGATCAAGCCGGGAAGCATC
>Ga0070696_100001220_pt1 | contig 16696 bp, 14 predicted proteins | sample KBSK1253metaG_FD_65474 | JGI IMG/M metagenome (GOLD analysis project Ga0070696, IMG submission 65474) | Corn, switchgrass and miscanthus rhizosphere microbial communities from Kellogg Biological Station, Michigan, USA - KBS K1-25-3 metaG | ecosystem: Host-associated > Plants > Roots >... | reverse complement strand
CCGTATTCCTCGCAGCCCTATTCCGGGAATTACGGGAACTCCCGTTACCGGGGGTCCTACGGCACCCGACAGCCCAGCACCGGCAGCTCCGGGACCCAGCATCGCCGTCGGTGAGTCGGTAGCGCTGGGTGTCTAAGGCACCCGGTCGCCGGGGGCCGTCTCCGCTTCCGCACCTGCGCTCGGTGCCGAAGCGCGCCCCGCACCGGCCGTAGCCGCCGGCTCCTCAGCCGCACGCCCCACCGTGACGTACGTCACGGTGTCCCATGCGTTGTGGATCCCGATGAACACGAGGAGCAACGCAGCGCCCCCAATGGCAAATAGCGCCTCGACGAAGCCCTTCCCGAGGGCCACCCCCGCCAGGAGCAGCGCCAAGTAAGCGAGCCACGGCAGAGCGCAGTGCCAAATCCAATCCTCGAGCACGGGCCGGTAGTCGCCCTGTCGGACCGCACGCCTCGTCACGATAATGGTGTACACAACGCCGAGCGCGCCGCATGCCGCTACCGCGACGCCTGCAGGATGCAGGGCGCTCCAAGGAACGGAGAGGATCGACGCCACGAGCAGGGAGGCGCAGAAGTGCACGACGTTCGGGGTGCCAAAGGCAGAGATCGTCTCCCCACGGCCGCCGCGGGAGGGCATGTTCTCCGCGATGAGGGTCATGACGACGAATTGGAGTCCGGTCAGGGCGCCTGCCGACGAGCCGACGATGACGTAGAAACTCTCCCAACCTGCGAGCGGCGACACTGCTTCGTGCATTCGGTCTCCTCCTTGGCGATCCCCAGACTCAGGCTTGGGAGGTTTCGTCCAACGTCATCTCGATCATCGTTTTCCGAAAGCCGAGCTTCGCGAACAGACGTTGCGCGGCATCGTTGCCGGACTTGCTGAAGAGCACGATCTGCGTCATCCCCCTCGAGTGAACCCAGTCGATCGCTTCACGCAGGAGCTGCTGTCCCGCGCCCTCGCGGCGCGCGCTCTCGTGTACGTAGACATCGTGGATGAACCCACAAGGGCCGCGCAGGTCTCTCCAACTCGTCGGCTCGATTCCCGCAAAGGCATACCCGACGACCTCGCTCGAGCGCTCGGCGACCAGTACCAGGAGATTGGGATCCGCGAGATGGGAGACGAGGAACCGCCCATATCCTTGCTCCGGCCGATCCGTGAGGATGAACCGCCGGGGGTCGGATGCATGGTGCTGGCGCATGAGCGCCGCACCCAGGTGCCCCAGCGCCGTCTCGTCGGCCTTGGCGGCTCGTCGGGTGGTGATCATGGGACGTGCCGCGTGGCTCAGAAATTCACACGCAGTCCGATCGAAGTCGATCCAACTGCCATGCGGATGTTCGGCGTGCGCCGGGCGCCGTGGTTCGCGTTTCGTTCGTTGTGCCGGCGTGCGGATTTCTTCGCTCCGGCAATATCGGCAATCGCTGATGCGAGCAAGAGCCCACCCCCCAACGTGCCCAGCGCGTCTGCGGCCGCCTTGTTGTTGCTCGATGGTCCAAGGGTATAAGCCGCAAGTGCCGCGCCTCGCAACCCCAACCCCAAGAATGCTCTCTTCGGCTCGCGCGCGTAGAAATGGCCCGTCGATGGGCCAATGAGGAGCCCCAACTCTAGGACTGTGCCAGCCCGGCCCTTCCGCGTGTACCCATCGGGGTCGGTGGCCGCCATTATCACGCCGACCGTTACGGGAACGAGGGTCCCGAGACCAGATGCCCAGGTCGCCGCGCTCTCAGAAACGCCCGCGGCCTCAGCGAGTACGGGCGACGGAAGCGTCACGCTTGAAGCAGCCGCGAACAGGATCAATCCCCAGGGTGCAGAGGTCACTTGAGAACCACAATCCTGCCAGATGTCACGCCTTCACGCGTCGTAATGCGGTACACGTACACTCCCGAAGCCAGCCGCTCGCCATGCCGTCCTCGGCCGTCGATTCGCACCCGATGATCGCCCGCCTGCGCGAATGGATCGGTCCAAAGGTCGCGAACAAAGCGCCCTTGAAGGTCGAACATCGATACCGCAATCGGCCCGGTGTTCGTGGTCGAGAACGTGAGGGTCGCGTCGGGATTCAGGGGATTCGGAGACAGTGAGGCAGCAAGGCGCGACGTTTTGGCGACGACCTCGACCCAAAGCCGCCCACTGAATTCCGATGCGTTGACGAAGGCACCATGGACCTCGACTTGTACCAGGGATCTGCCTGGAGGCAGCTCGGCGAACAAGACTTTTAGATCGTCCTGCGCGAAGCAGGCCCTGATTTCGGTCATGCCGTTGCCGTCGCTGTCTCCGTCAATCACCGTCTTTTCCGCATCGCAGCGGATCCGGCGGCCCCCGTACACGAGCTCCAAGGAGCTCAAGATGACATCGGAGATAGGGTAGCCCGCGAACGGCTCCACCTGAACACACCAAGGGTGCTTTCCGTTCGAGAGACGGATTACTTCACCGTTGGAGGTGGTGAAGACCCGCGCGGGGTGCACGTCAACAGGTGAGCCCTTGACAATGAGCTTCGTGGAGGCGGTGTCCCGCGCGCCGTATTGGTCACTCGCGATCCAAAGCAGATGCCAGATGCCCGAAGTCTGGTATCCCAGGAATCCGCTCAACGTTGCGCTTGGTGAGATCGGCGTAGGGGTGTTCGTGGAGAACGTACAGTTGGGTGGCACCCCATTGATCTCAATCGAAATGATCGAGTACGGGGAGCCGCTCGCCGCCGTTGCGAGGATGTATATGGAATCTCCTTCCGAGGCTCTTACGGTGTCAGGAGCCGATACCGAGATTTGGCTCACGGCGACAGCGCGTAGTGCGACCTGCCCCGACAAGACTACGGACTCCGTGCCGCCGGCCCCGCTGCCTGTAGGGGCGAAGGGCGTCGCCCAGGCATCGCGCGATTCCGTGTGCCACAGACCACCAGCGAGGACGAGGGCGAGGGCGATGGCCCCAAAAGAGCGCAAGCTGAATCGGGATGTCATGGTCCACCTCTGGCCTGTAGAAGTCCCGACGCGAGAGAACGATTCTAGCATGGCGCCCTCGCGCCGCGTATCACGGTCGGGCTACTGAGGTATGTCGTGCGGAACCGCAACGGTAATTTCCTGCGGCCTGTACTTCCTCACCCGGTCGAGAACGGCAGCGCTTTCGAGATCACCGGGCTGCAGCGCTTGCAACCGCGCGGCAAAGCGACCGGCCGCCAGCGAGAATCCCTTTGCCTCGAACTGGCGCATGAGCGAGCGCACCGTCGTTACATTTGCGGGGTCGAGTCCGAATGCCATCATTGCCGGCAGGTCCAGATCCAAACCGCTTACGGGTTCTGCGAGTAGAGCCACGACTGCCTCTTCCGACCTGGCGGGTGTGAACGACTGCGCGGTGGCCGCCACGCGCTCTGCGTCTGCAGGTCGACCGGCAGCGTAAAGAAGCATTGCGGCACTCCGGTGATCGAACGACCAAAGCACCCGAGAGGTTTGAGGCATGTTGGTCAAAATGAATACGGCGCGATCGACGTTACCGGCGGACGCGAGGCCGTAGGAGTATCCGCGCAACGTTTTTTGGTACTGAGGGAGGCTGACGTCCTGGGTGGGACCTCGCGGGGCGAAGTCAGTCGGTCTGATTTCGTACACGGCGAGGTCTGGGTCTATCCAGAAGAGGTACTCCTTGGATGAGCTCTGGCGACGCCGATTCGGATCCAGTACCCAAATATTCGGTTGTCGGTACCAGATGCGCAAAGGTTGGAAGCGGAAGAGTTGGCGATAGAGCCCCCCTGATCCCTGAGCTTGCACCGACATGTATACGTTCGACGCGGGGAGCACCGGATAGAGGGACTTGAGTCCAGCCTCGACCTTCTTGAGAGAAGCCCCTGTTTCTGCAAAGTTGTGCTCGCTCGGGACCGAGGGCTCGAGCGGGTTTCCTCGAAGGCCGACCCCGAGCCAGAGGTAGGCCAGAAGGACCGCTGCCCTGACGGGTATCGTCGCGCGCGATAGTGCTGCGCCGGCCACGATACTGAAGCCCAGGGCAGGGATGCACGCATAGTGGGGCGACCAGAGACCCAAGAGCAGGCTCGTGAGAGCTAGGGAACCGAAGAGTACGAGAGTGCCAACCACCATGGCCAGCCGAAAGCCACCTTCGATCGGAGTGTCCGAATCCTGCTCGCTGGGCCGCCATCGGAAAATTAGAAAAAGGATGACGGCAGTCGTCACTATCGCGGGAAGGAGCAGATGTCCCGGCCATTTGGGGCCTTGCGCGACCCACGGAATGTTCAGCGTGATGGCCATGCCCCGCGAGATCGCTGGGACTAGATCCGTTCCCCGGAACGCGAGGTACTCCCTGCTGGCGCCCGCCGCACTTGCCGCCCCGCCGAGAACGCTCCGTGTCCATGGATGAATTGATGCCCACCCGATCGCAACAATACCCTGCGCAATCACGGTGCGGACAATCTCGACCCTTGATCTGTCCGCGCGTGTCAGAGAAATGGCGATGATGGCGGGGAGAGCGACGATTGCGGTTTCCTTCGACAGAAGCGCGCCTGCCATGGCCAGCGCTGATGCCACCGTCCTCTTCTGTAATTGCAGGTAACACGCGGAAATCACGAATAGGGCACACAAGAGATCCTGGCTAGCGCTCGCCCACGCGATCTCTAGTGGAAGCACGGCGCTGCAAGCGAATACCAACCCCGACAATAACCCTGCAGTTGTTCCGGCCATTCTTCGCACGGACGCGATCAAAACCGCGAGAATGCCACCGGCCACAGCAGCGTTGAGAGCATGGGCCGCCAGGGGGGACATGTTTAGCACATGAGTGACTACCCAGAAGTATGCCTCGCGGGAGAGCGGGCGGTAGAAAACGATCGCGGGATCGGGTAGGAAATCTCTGGGCCGAAGGGAAACGGCACGGCCCAGAAAATCGAAGTCGTCCCAGAGAAAAGGAAATCGGAAGGTGTTGAGCGCTAGCAGCAAGGCGCAAAGGACAGCACCGGCCCAAGCGGTGAGCCAGGGATTCCTCACGAGCATGGCGAGTACCCTGGCCTCGCGCCTTCCTGGGGCTTCTCTACTTGCCTTCGCCGCCACGCTTCTGATCCTACGGGAACGTCGTCTCCGCAAGCCAGCGTTTGGTTGAAACTGCGTTGCCGCCCTGCGAGACTCGGCGCGTGTTTGGAAATGGTGAGTCGGGATAGAGCATCTGGCCACAGAAAGGGGAGTTCGTTTGATCCGTGAGCTTTTTCGCACAGCCGTGATCACGGTGCTGCTGATCGCATCTGGATGCAGTCCGGCCACCACACCCCTCCTCGTTGGGGCATGGCGATCGTCGATCCAATTCGAAGCGGGCGCCTTTGCCGAGATCAAAGACCTCGAATTCCTGTACGCATTTCATTCGGACGGCACCCTGACAGAGTCATCGAATCACGATGCGGCCCCGCCCGTGCCCCCTGCCTACGGGGTGTGGCGCGCGGTCGGTCCGAATGAGTTCGAAGCGACGTACGAGTTCTACACGACGAAACCGACGGACCCCGAGGCTCTCCGAAACGGCGCGGGATGGATTCCTTCGGGTCGTGGCGTGCTCACGGAACGGATCAAGCTCTCGGACGATGCCAACACTTTCACTTCATCGCTGACCTATGTGCCCTTGGACCAGGATGGGAGATCGGCGGCTGGAGCGGGAAGCGGCACGGGGCGAGCGGTGAGGATTCGCCTCGAGCCGACAAGCGCCAACTAGGTAGAGAAATACACCGATCCGACGGCCCCGGATGTGTACCCGCGAGTTACATCGCGGGCAAAACGGGACACGCGGCCACAGCCTTCCGGCCGGGGCGTAAGTCATGCGGTTGGCTCGTGCTTCACGGGGCCAGCGGCTTGGGAGCCCTGCTTTTACATCTGCACCAATTTGGGGCCGAACCGGTCCCGCCCCTTCATGGCACCGTTCCTGCAAAATTCCGAAGAACTTCGTGCTGACTCGCGCTCGAACAGAGCGGACGCCAGAACGATCAGTGGGGTGAAACAGGCTGCAGCGCCGCGGTCACATCTCGAGGACCTGCGAAGGGCCTCCGGAGGCAGGGCTCTGCGTTAACAGAGAAAGGGTATTCCATGCGAAGCGTAATCATGGCATTTGCCGTCGTGGCCTTTCTGGCCGCGGGCCCGGCCTTCGCGGACAAAGGTCAGGTGGAACTCGGCGGGTACTGGGGATATGGGTGGCTGGACGAATACGGCGGACTCAATCCAAGAGACGGAAGCCTGTACGGTGCCCGGTTGGGATACCACCTGGGATCGCGCACGAGTCTCGAATTCTCCGCGCAGAAGCTGCCGACGGAAACCGACTTCGACCTTCTGGTCCCGAATGTGGATGCGAACGTTAGCGCGTACCGGCTGAATCTTCTCTACCACCTGAGTCACGGTGGAGTTCGACCGTTCCTGACCGCAGGCATCGGATCCGAAAAGATCAGCGTGGAAGATGACGGCGAGTCGAGCGACTTCGGATGGAACGTCGGCGGTGGCTTGCGCTTCATCCTCTCGCGAAGTGTGAACCTGCGCATCGATGGCCGGTTCGTGAACGCGAAGGCCAGCGACTTCAGTGAAGGCAGTGAAGGAAACGGAGAAGCGAACGTGGGCCTCAGCTTCCTCTTCGGCGGGCATCACGAGGAGGCCGAGGCGGAGGCGCCGGAGCCTGTGGCGACACCGAATCAGGCGCCGACGGTAACCTGTGCGCCGGATCGCGCGGAGGTATTGCCGGGCGAGACCGTGACCATGGTCGCTACCGCTTCCGATCCGGAAGGCGGTCCTCTGACCTATGAGTGGACCACCGCCACCGGTCGAGTGAACGGTACCGGGGCGACCGTTGCGTTGGACTTCGCGGGAGCGACGCCGCCCGTCGACGCTGCGGTGACGGTCAAGGTCACGGATGACCACAGCAACGTCGCGACGTCCAACTGCACGGTGCGACTGGTCGCGCCGGTGGTGAAGGCCGAAGCGGTCTCCTGCGTCGCGGGCGGATTCCCGCGGAATCTCTCGCGCGTTGGCAACGTCGACAAGGCCTGCCTGGATGACGTGGCGCAGCGGTTGGGCACGGATCCTCGGGCGCGGGTCGTCATCATCGGCCATACGGATACCGGCGAGACGGCTTCCGCTCTCGGCCAGCAGCGGGCTGACGCCGTAAAGACCTATCTGGTTCGGGAGCGAGGGATCGACTCCTCCCGCATCACGACCCGTTCCGCTGGTTCCGCCAAGCCGTTGGGTGGGGCCGCGGCCGGCAATCGGCGTGTCGAGGTGTGGTTCGTGCCGCAGGGAGCGAACGAGCCGGAATGAGCCGGGTGAATTGCAAGAGCCGATAGAACGATCGGACCGACGATTCGGGGCGAGTCCGAAAGGGCTCGCCCCGATACCATTTTCGCTAGTGGGCCCATGGTGCATGGGATACCTATATGAATTCATTGATGCGTGCTGTGCCCAGACAGGTAGTCGTTTCTCGGAAGCGCGATTGGATTCGCGCGGTGTTGGCCGGCCTCGCGCTGACCTTCGCTCTCGGGGCGGCGCCGCAGGATACGCAAACGTGGGTTCCTGTCGGAGCGCCGGGCGGAAGCGTCCGCGCCCTGGCGGCGGATCCGCGCGATTCGCGGCGAGTCTATCTCGGCACGGCGGAAGGCATCCTCTATCGGTCGGATGACGGCGGCCGGCGCTGGAAACGCCTGAACCCCGGGTTCCCACTGCGCGGCTGTAGCCTCGACGAGATCGTCGTCGACCCGGCCGGAGCCGTGCTCATCGGTTACTGGCAGGTGCGCGGCAAGGGAGGCGGCATCGCCCGCAGCACCGACGACGGGCAGACCTTCGTCATGCTCAAGGGCATCCAGGGCCAATCCGTCCGGGCCCTCGCCCTCGCGCCCTCGGATCCGCAAATGATCGCCGCGGGCACGCTCACGGGCGTGTATCTCTCGCGCGACGGCGGCAGCGTATGGACCCGCATCACGCCTCGCGGCCATGCGGACCTTCGAAACTTCGGATCGCTGGCGTTCGACCCGACCGACCCGAAGGTGATCTATGCCGGAACACGGCACCTGGCCTGGAAGACGGTCGATGGCGGCGCCTCGTGGAATCCGATCCACCGTGGAATGATCGACGACTCGGACGTGATGACGCTGACCCCCGACCCTGAGGACCCGCGAACCGTATTTGCAACCGCGTGCTCTGGCATCTATCGCTCGACGGAAGCCGGCGCCGAGTGGACGAAACTCCAAGGGATTCCGTTCTCGGCCCGGCGGACCCGCGCTTTCAGCCGGGTCGGCGAGGATCCGAATGTGCTGCTGGCGGGAACGACGCAGGGGCTTTGGATCAGCGAGGACAACGGCGGCTCCTGGTCCAGGACGACCTCGAAGGATCTCGTTATCAACGCCGTGGTCGCGCAGCCAGGAGGCACGATCCTCCTCGGCACGGAGGGCGCGGGAGTTCTCCGCAGCTCGGATCGGGGCCGTACCTGGGTCGCCAGCAATACCGGCTTCTCGGAGCGGTTCGTATCCAAGCTGTTGTTCGACACGATCGACGATCGGCTCATCGTGGTGGTTTGGGGGCCTCCGGGCTACGGCGGGGTCTTCGTGGCGCAGGGTGCCACGGGCCGATGGGTCCGTCTGGGCGAGGGCTTGGACGGGCGCGAAGTGCTCTCCCTGGCGCTCCTCGACAACACGATTCTTGTCGGCACGGACGACGGAATCTTCATGCGTGCGCCCGATGCGACCATCTGGACGCACGTGTCGACCGTTGTCGACGGCGAGCGGGTGCGACCCCGCGTCACGGATCTGATCGCGCTCGAGGGCGGGCGAATCGTCGCCGGAACGCCAACCGGCATCATTCAAAGCCCCGATGGCGGCGAATCCTGGACGAAGCCCGAAGTCGCGAGCGACGTCGAGATCTACGCGCTCGCCGCGTCGCGCCGTGATCCCAGGTTGGTCGTCGCGGCGACGAAATCCGGATTCCTTCGGAGCAACGACGGAGGCGACACCTGGGCGCGCGCTTCCATTGCGCTCAACGTGACGCCCCACGCGCTCGCCTTCGCACCGTCCAGTCGGCGCACCCTATTCGCCACGACGACGGGCGGACTCTTCCGCTCGGTGGACTTGGGCGAGACGTGGCGCCGTGTGAACGGCGGTCTGCCGCACTCCGACCTGACCGGGCTCGCCTTGAATCCGAACGGCCGCACGCTCTACGTGAGCGACTTCACGTGGGGCGGCGTCTTCCGGAGCGTCGACGGCGGATCGACCTGGGATCGCATGCCCACGACCGGCCTCGGTTCCGACCGGGTCTGGACGTTGAGCGTCGACCCCGCGGCGCCGGAACGCGTCTTGGCGGCCGCGTCGGCCGGGGGACTTCACGTGTGGGCGCCCGCATCGACGGAGCGGCAGCGCGGCTCATGGCAGAACACTTCGACCATGGAGGGCAGGAGACATGAATCCAGTCGTTCATTTTGAGATGCCGTACGACAGCAGGGAGCGTATGGCGAAGTTCTACCAGTCTGCATTCGGCTGGCAGACACGGACGCTCGGAGAGGACATGAACAACTATGTCCTGGCAAGCACGACCGAGACCGACGAGAAAGGCCCCAAGCGCCCGGGCGTGATCAACGGCGGCTTCTATTCCCGAAAGCCGGACTGGCCGGGGCAGCATCCGTCCATCGTCATCGCGGTTGAGGACATCGGGGAGGCGGTGAAGAAGGTAAAAGCCGCCGGAGGCGCCGTCCTCGGTGACCCGATGGAGATCCCCGGCGTCGGACAGTACGTTTCGTTCACCGACACCGAGGGGAACCGCGTGAGCATGCTCCAGCCCACTCCGCAATAGGTTCGAATGGGAACGGCAAACAATTGTCGAGGATAGAGCCCGTGCAGTAGGCTCCGGGCGATGCCTGCCGCCAAGCCCTCCCATCCATCCGCGATCGAGCTTCTCACGCCGCTCTCGCAGCCGGCCCTGGATCCGACGAAACCAAACGACGTGCCAAACCCCGGCAGCCCGAATCGTGTGGCGATCCTCGTGTGCCACGGGATGGGGCAGCAGGTTCGATTCGAGACGCTCATGGACCTGGCGAACGCCATCCAGAGATCGGCTCGAAGCGAGGTCCAGGGGAAGATCGGAGCGCGGGCGGTCCGAATCGGGGAGAAGGAGCGCCAGGTCGACACGCACCGCGTCGAAATGACGCTGCGTACGGACGCGGGAGCGGAACGCCAAGTTCACCTGTACGAGGCCTACTGGGCGCCGCTCACGGAAGGCCGGGTCGGCATCCGCGACGTCATCTCGTTCTTGCTTACGGCAGGCTGGGGTGGTTGGGTAAACGTGCGGGGAAAGATATTTCGAAGGTGGATGTTCGGCCGAACGATCGACCACCCGATCCAGAAGACTTCGACCCGACGGAAGCTCTTGGGCGCGCTCGCCATCGTGCTGAGCCTGCTCGTGATCAACGCCGCCGTGGCCGTCGTGGGGATCGCGCGAGCAACCCCGATCGGTCCGGTCGGATGGCCGCCCTCCGACCTCGTCCGGCGCCTGGCGGTGGAGGTTCTGATTCTGCTCGGCGTGATGGTCGCGGCCGGGACGGCCGTCTCTTCAAAAGACCCTCGCCTGGCATGGCCACTCCTCTGGGCGGCACTCGCCGGAACCGTGGGAATCGCCGCGGTGACGGTGTTCGAGCTGGCGAGGTCGCTCTGCTCGCCGGCCTCGTCGACCAACCTCTCGTGCTGGCTCGCGCTTTTTCTGCTGTTCCTCTGGGCCGCGCTCATCGCCCTGAGCCGGCGCGTTCGCTACTTTCTGATCCAGTACGTGGGCGATGTCGCCGCCTACATCTCGGCGCATACGGTGAGCAGGTTCGCCGAGGTGAGAGAGGCCATTCAGAAGGCCTCCTTCTCGGTGGCTCGCGCGGTCTACACGGCCCTGAGCAAGGATGGCGGCGCATTCGCCTACGGCAAGGTGATCGTCGTGGGTCATTCCCTCGGATCCGTCGTCGCCTACGACACGCTGAACGCGATGATCCGGGAAGATCGCGTGGCCGCCACGTCCTATGCCGCCGTGTCGAGAACCCCGCTCTTGCTCACCTTCGGCTCGCCGCTCAACAAGACCGCGTTCATCTTCCGAACGCAGATGCCGGAGGGAAGCGAGCTCCGCGAGGCACTCGCGGCATCGGTTCAGCCCATGATCCAGAGCTATGACCTTCGGCCGGCGCAGTGGGTCAACATCTACGCACCGGCGGATTGGATCAGCGGGCCGCTGGAGTTCTACGACGACCCGGAGGACCGGGATCCCGAGCACCGGTCGAAGCAGGTGAAGAACATCACCGATCCCGACGCGACCACGCCTCTCGGAGCCCACGTGGAGTACTGGGGGAATCGCACGCTCGCGGATCGCCTTACGGAGGCCGTCTTCGGATAGGCCATGGCATTCCGGGCAGGCATGTCGGCGCATCGGCCGTTCCAAGCTCCACGCCGGATCCTCCTCACGCGACTGCGCCGCATCGGGGACGCGATCCTCGCGCTTCCGGTCGCGGACGCCCTGCGCGAGGCCTTTCCGGAGTCGGTGATCGACTTCCTGGCGGAGCCCGGTCCCGCGCAAGCGGCCGAGGGACATCCCGCGATCGACCGGGTTCTCGTCTTGCGGCGGACCTTCCCCCCGCTGCCCGCGCCCCTGGGCCTCCTCGCGTCGCTCCGTGCGCGACAGTACGACTGCGTGATCGATCTCTACGGAAATCCGCGGACCGCGTTGCTCGCGGCGTGGACCGGCGCCGCAATCCGGATCGGCCCGATGCGATCCGGCCCCCGCGGATACCTCTACTCGCACCGCTTGCCGCCGGTCCGGGAGCCGCTTTCCGCCGTCGCGCACCATCTCAAGGCGCTCGAGCCGCTGGGCATCCAGGCCGGCTTGTCCTCCCCACGTATTCATTTGACCGAGCAAGAGCGCATCGAGGGGCGTGCGCGCCTCGAGCGTGCGCTTCCGCCCGGTGTGCCTCGAGTCGGAGTCCATCCGGGGAATCGCTGGCCCGCGAAGCGCTGGCCGGAGGAGCGGTTCTCGGCGCTGATTCGAGGCCTGCCGCAAATCGGTGCCGCCGGCATCGTGCTCGCGGGGCCCGGAGAGGAACCGCTCGCCGTCCGCGTCGCCGAGCTGGCCGGGGCCGGAGGGGGCGTGCGTCCCCCCGTCCTCGGCGGGCTCGCGCTGCGGGCCTACTGGGGCGTTCTCGCCGCGCTCGACGCGCTGGTCACCGTCGATGGAAGCCCGCTCCACGCGGGTCCCGCGCTCCAGGTGCCCACGGTGGGGATCCTCGGGCCGACCGTTCCCGAGATTTGGTTTCCCTATTCAGCGCGCGACGGGCATCAGCTCCTCTGCCGTGAGATTTGGTGCCGGCCCTGCCACCGCCATGAATGTGCACGGATGGATTGCCTCGACTGGATCACCGTCGAGGACGCCCTGCGGGCCACCCGCGCCGCGATCGCGCATTCTGGAAATGCGCGAGGAGACGCTCCCCGCCGCGCACTCGGAACACTTCCTGCCTAGTAGATAGCTGCCGGCCCTGGGGGGGCGGTGGCGAGAAGGCTCGAAGTCGTGAAATCACTAGCGGTTCTGAAATCGATCGTCCCGTCCACCGGACGGACGTTAGCCGTTCTGGAACACCGGCTGCACCCCGTGGTTCAACGCCTCGCGGGAAACGCCCGCTTGCTGGCTTCCCGGGCGGGCGTTGTTCTCACCGCAGCCGCCCGGGATATTCCGCGTTGGACCGCCGCGTTCTGGGAGCGCCATCGGCTTCTCCCGCGCCCGATCCGGGTGGCCATCTGGCTCACGGTCGCCGCCCTCTTCGTCGTCTGGGAATTTCAGACGTCGAACGTGCAGGCGCGAATCCTGTCCGCTCTCGCCTCCAAACTGACCTACACGGTGGAACTCGGGTCGAGCCCCGCGATCGTCTTCCCGAAGCAGGGCCCGTGGGACGAGCGTCGCGGCTACACGCGCGTCGTCGAATTCTCCCGACGGCTGGAGCGGCAGGGATATCGCGTCGTCTCGCAGGCTCGCTTTTCGAAACCGCTCGCGTTCATCGCTCGGACCGGCGTAACGCCGCCCCAGCCCGAACGGCCGAATGCGGGGCTCGTGATCTGTGGGGCGGGCGGCGACACGCTCTACGACGCCGTCCGCGGGACGCCGGACTACCGTAGCTTCCGCGAGATCCCGCCGGTCGTCGTCCAGTCCCTCCTCTTCATCGAGAATCGGGAGCTTGGTCGGGACACGAGCGGAACCGCCAATCCGGCGGTCGATTGGAATCGATTCTTCAAGGCGGCGGCCCTCTACGTCGGTCGGCACGTCGGACTTCCGCTTCCCACCGAGGGGGGGAGTACCCTCGCGGTCCAGCTCGAGAAGTATCGTCACTCCCCTGGCGGCCGGACGGAGTCCGGCTCCGAGAAGCTTCGCCAGATGCTCACGGCCAGCATTCGCGCGTATCAGAGAGGGCCCAACACGGGCGCCGCGCGCCGGCAGATCATCCTCGACTACGTGAACTCGGTGCCGCTCGGCGCGGCCCGAGGGTACGGGGAAGTGTTCGGGCTCCAGGAGGGGCTGGATGTCTGGTTTGGAATGAAGCCTCGGTGGGTCCGCCAGGCGCTCGCGGACGACGCGCGCCCCGCGCGCCGCGCTCGTGCGCTCAAAGCGGTGCTTTCGCTTCTGTGCGCCGTTCGGGCGCCGACGTATTACCTCACACGGCGACCCGAAGCCCTCGAGGCGCGCGTGGCGTCGTACACGCGCCTTCTCGTGAAGCAAGGGACCCTGGACGAGAAAACGGCGGAGAAGATCCTCGCCGCCAAGGTTCGCCCGCGGCAACGGTCCGCGAACGCCTGGGAGAACTCCGTACGAATCGATCAGGGAACAGGGCGAGTCCGCGAAGAGCTTCGCGAACTCCTCGGAGTCCGCGACAACTACGCGCTGGACCGCCTGGATGTCACCGTCGAATCGACGCTCGAGCCCGGACTTCAGCGCGAGGTTTCCGCGCTCTTCCGGGGGCTTGGCAAGGAAGACTCGGTCGAAGCGCGCGGCTTGGTCGGGGACCGGCTCCTGGGCGGGGGCGATCCCTCGCTCGTCCTCTACAGCCTGCTCGTCTGCGAGCGGACACCCCAGGGCAACGTCGTTCGCGTCGAGGAGGATAACCTCCGCGGGCCGCTCGACTTGAATCGAGGGACGATGCTCGAGCTGGGCAGCACGGCCAAACTGCGGACATTGGTGCACTACCTCGACCTGGTGACGAAGGAGCGTGAAAGGCTTCTCGCGCTTTCCCCGGTGGACGTGGCGACCAAGGCGGAAGAGGCGCGGGATCCGATCAGCAGATGGGTCGCCGAGGAGATGGTGCTCGACCCCGAGGCGCCGCTCGACTCGCTTCTCGAACGGGCCATGTCGCAAACCTACTCGGCGAACCCCGGCGAAGTCTTCTTCACCGGAGGCGGTCTCACGAGTTTCGTCAATTTCGATTCCACGGACAATCATGGGACCTTCACGGTGCGGGAAGCCGTCGTGAAGTCGATCAATCTGCCGTTCATCCGACTCATGCGGGATCTCGTCGCGTATCATGCCGCGCGCCTCCCGTACGACGCGACCGGCGCACTCTCCGGGGACGCGGAACGCGACCGCGACCGGCTTCTGCGTGAGATCGCGAAGTCCGAAGGGGAATTGCCGGACACCTCGTGGCTCCTCAAGACGGATCGAAAGCGCGCGCAAGACCTGCGGCTTCGGGCCCGGATCGAGCGCGACGCCTTTGCGCGCATGACGGAGGAGTGGAGGCGCGTCGGATTCCCGTTCGCGCACTTGGTGCCGTCCTACGCGACGGCGATCGGCAGTTCCGCGGATCAGCCGGGCGCGCTCGCGGATCTGATGGCCGTCCTCGTGAACGACGGACGGCAGCGCCCCACGAGCCGCATCCGCCGCGTCACGTTCGCGCCCGGAACGGCATACGAAACGACGTACGCGGCGCCCCCTGATCCTGGCGATCGTCCGCTTCTGGACCCGGCCGTGGCGCGCGCCGCCCGGGGCGTGCTCACCGAAGTGGTCGATCGCGGCACCGCGCAGAAGATGCGAGGCGCGTTCGATTCGGAAGACATGTCGGTGGAGATCGGCGGCAAGACGGGCACGGGAGACAATCGCGTGGAGCACTACGCCCGGGGCGGACAGGTCATCTCGTCGGAGGTCGTGAGCCGAACCGCCACGTTCGTGTTCTATATCCAGGATCGCTACTATGGCGTGATCACCGCATCGGTCCTGGGGCCGGAGGCCTCGTACTATCGGTTTACGAGTGCTCTACCGGTGACCATCCTGAGACAATTGGCGCCCAGCATCGAAAAGCGCCTCGGTATGAACGCGCCCGTAGCGCCGACGCAAGCGTCCGCGCCCGGCGACACGTCGAGCGCCGTGGGGGGTGCACTGTGAGACGCAGCCGACTTCTGATTAGCCTGATCATGGCGGTGATTTCCCTCATCAGCTATTACTCCCTCCGGCAAGAGAATCCGTTCACCGGGACCGTGCAGCACATCTCCCTGAATACGGATCAGGAAATCGCCCTCGGACTCCAGATGGCGCCGGAAATGGCGCGAGAGATGGGGGGGCTCGACGCGGACCAGCAGGCACAGATGATGGTTTCGACGGTGGGAGAACGGGTCGTGCGGCAGAGCGCGGCGCGCGGGACCCCGTTTCAATTCCACTTCTACGCCCTGGCGGATCCACAGACCGTGAATGCGTTCGCCCTACCCGGCGGTCCGGTCTTCATCACGCGCGCCCTGCTCAGCCGGCTCGAAAACGAGGCGCAACTGGCCGGGGTCCTTGCCCACGAGGTGGGCCACGTGGTCGCCCGGCATTCGGCGGAGCGAATGGCGCAGAGCGAGTTGGCCCAGGGCCTGGTCGGAGCGGTCGCCGTCGGCGGGTCGGACGAATATGGACATGGCCAGCAAGCGGCCCAGATGGCCGCCGCCGTTGCCCAGATGGTTCAGCTCAAATACGGGAGAAAGGACGAAATCCAGTCGGATACGCTCGGAGTTCGCATGATGACGAGCGCGGGCTATGACCCGAGGGCGCTCATCAACGTGATGAACATCCTGGAGGAGGCCTCCGGGGGAGGCGGCCAGCCGGAATTCATGAGCACCCATCCCGATCCCGGAAACCGCAGGCAGATCATCACGGAAGCCATCGAGCGTCTCTACCCCGGGGGATCCGTGCCCGCGTCCCTCACGCTGGGACGGAGCTTCCGCTAGCGCCGCCTGCGCTTACTCGCCGGGGCGCTCATCCCCCTTCCGCCTTCGCGTGACGTACAGCACCGCGACCGTCCAGGTCGGGAAGAGATCCACGAAGGGGATCATCTCGGTCACGAACGTCGGAAGGAAGGCCAGGTGCCATCCGAGGATGGCGACCATGAACGCGCCCGTCAGAAGGTCGAGGAGATTGTTCCAGGGGCTTCCAGGAAAGAAGAGCGGGAAGACGACGATCTGGAGCCCGTCCACACCAAAAGCAACCCATCGAGCAATCCGCTTTCGCCGCTCCGCGTTCATGGCGCAAAAGAGAAGACCCCGGGGGGCACGAGGCTCTCCGGGGTTTCTTCTCTCATTCGATCGCGTCAGTGCGCGTCGATCGTGACCGAGTCGGGCACGTTCACATTGATGTCCGTGTCCTTCTCGACGGTCGTCGGCTCGGTTGTCGTTGTGCCACCGGCACGGTTCTCGATGGTCGTCGTCGACGTGTCGGGCACCTCGGGGGACGGATTC
>Ga0070696_100001218_pt1 | contig 16719 bp, 16 predicted proteins | sample KBSK1253metaG_FD_65474 | JGI IMG/M metagenome (GOLD analysis project Ga0070696, IMG submission 65474) | Corn, switchgrass and miscanthus rhizosphere microbial communities from Kellogg Biological Station, Michigan, USA - KBS K1-25-3 metaG | ecosystem: Host-associated > Plants > Roots >... | reverse complement strand
TGCGAGTGCAGGTTCGGCATGCCGGGCAATACCCAGCGGCCAAGCGACGCACCGGCCGGCTCCGCCGAGGCCTGCAGCCGCCCGTCCGCATCCACGCCCAGCACGGCATCGGCTTGCCAGCCGTCGGCGCGCCACGCCTGACCGGCCCTGAAGTGGGCGAGGGTTATGCTGCTCATGGCTACTGCTCCGCGTGACGATGCCGCGCAGTGTAACCGGGCCGGTGAAATCGCCTTCACCCCGCCGTGGGCATACTCCGGCGATGGCCAGGAAAAACAGCGAAAGCAAACCGAAACTGCTGCTGCGCCAAGCCGTGCCTGCCGACGTGCCGGCCCTGGTCCAGCTGACCGCGCGCATCTACACGCCCGAGTGGGGCCACTCCGCCGAGATGCTGCGCTCGCAGCAGACGCACTTCCCGGAAGGCCAGTTCGTGGTCGAGTACGAGGGCGTGATCGTGGGCTACTGCGCCACCTTTCGCATCGACGAGGCCACCGCGCTCAGCGCCCATACCTGGATGCAGGTCACCGGCGGCGGCATGGGCTCGCGCCACAGGCCGGACGGCAACTGGCTGTACGGCATGGAAGTGGTGGTGCACCCGGACTACCGCGGCATGCGCATCGGCCAGCGACTGTACCGGGCGCGCAAGCGCCTGTGCATGGATCTCAAGCTGCGCGGCATCGTGTTCGGCGGGCGCCTCCCGGGGCTGGCGCGGAACATCCAGCGCTATGGCAGCGCCGAGGCCTACGTGCAGGCCGTGGTGGAAGGCAGGCGCCGCGACCCCACGCTGAGCTTCCAGCTGGCCAACGATTTCGAGGTGATCGGCGTGTTGCGCGCCTACGTGCCCTCCGACCACGAATCGCTGGGCTACGCCGTGCATCTGGTCTGGCGCAATCCGCAGCTGCTCGACCAGCCCGACATTCCGCCGATCACCTCGGCGCGGCTGCTGCCCGACTCGGTACGGGTGGCGTCGGTGCAGTACCAACAGCGGCGGATCGGCTCGTTCGAGGAATTCGCCACCCAGGTCGAGTACTTCACCGACATCGCCGCCGATTACAGCGCCGATTTCGTCGCTTTCCCCGAACTGATCACGCTGCAATTGCTGTCGATCGAGAACACCGAGCTGTCGCCGGTGGCGTCGATCCGCAAGCTCAGCCACTACACGCCGCAGGTGAAGGAACTCTTCAGCCGTCTGGCCGTCCATTACAACATCAACATCATCGCCGGCACCCATCCCACCGAGCAGGCCAACGGCGACATCCACAACGTCTGCTACGTGTGCCTGCGCGACGGCTCGCTGCATGAGCGCGAGAAGCTGCACCCCACACCGAGCGAACGCAATGTGTGGAACATCACCGGCGGCGACAGCGCGGCGACCGTGCAGACCGACTGCGGCCCGATCGGAGTGATGATCTGCTACGACGCGGAGTTTCCCGAGGTGGCGCGCTACCTGGTCGACCAGGGTGCGCTGATCCTGTTCGTGCCGTTCTGCACCGACGTGCGCGAGGGCTACCTGCGCGTGCGCTACTGCGCGCAGGCGCGCGCGGTGGAGAACCAGTGCTACGTGGTGCTCTCCGGCAACGTGGGCAACCTGCCGGGCGTCAACAACTTCGACATCCAGTACGGCCAGAGCTGCATCCTCACGCCGAGCGACTTCCCGTTCGCCCGCGACGGCATCGCCGCCGACTCCACGCCGAACAGCGAGACCGTGCTGTTCGCCGACCTGCGCCTGGAAAGCCTGGCCCGCGCGCGCAACGCCGGCGCGGTGCAGAACCTGAAGGACCGCCGCTTCGACCTGTACGAGACGCGCTGGCGGCCGCGCTGAGCGGCCGTGGTGGCTGCAGGAACGCACTTTGCGCGCGATGCTGTTGCTCCTGGCGCATTCAAAGCGAAAAGCATCACCCGCGAGCGGGCTCCTACAGGGGGAGACGCGGTCTGCGATAATCGCGCCGCGGCCGCAGGCCTCTTGCGATCATCCCATCACCCACGCGGAACCGGTGCCCCATGAACGACCCTCGCTGGGATCGACTGCTACTCAACGCCACCCTGTCCACGTTCACCGGCGACGAACCCTATGGCCTGATCGAGCGCGGCGCGATCGCGCTGCACCATGGCCGCATCGCCTGGGTCGGTCGGCAGGACGATCTGCCGGATGCACCGGCTGCGCTCGCCGCCACGGTGGAATCGCTGGACGGCGCGCTGGTCACGCCGGGATTGATCGACTGCCACACCCATCTGGTGTTCGGCGGCGACCGCGCGCACGAATTCGAGCTGCGCCTGAACGGCGCCAGCTACGAGGACATCGCGCGCGCCGGCGGCGGCATCGCCTCCAGCGTCAACGCCACCCGCGCCGCCAGCGAGGAGCAGCTGTTCGCGCAATCGCTGCCGCGCGCCCAGGCGCTGCTGGCCGACGGCGTGACCACGCTGGAGATCAAGTCCGGCTACGGGCTGGAGCTGGACAGCGAACGCCGCATGCTGCGCGTGGCGCGCCGGCTCGGCCGCGAACTGGGCATCACGGTGCGCACCAGCTTCCTCGGCCTGCACGCGCTGCCGCCGGAATACCGCGAACGGCGCGACGACTACGTGGCGCTGGTCTGCAACGAGATGCTGCCCACGCTCGCCGCCGAGGGTCTGGTCGATGCGGTCGACGCGTTCTGCGAGGGCATCGGCTTCAGCCCCGAGGAAACCCGCCAGATGTTCGAATGCGCCACCCAGCTCGGCCTGCCCGTGAAGTTGCACGCGGAGCAGTTGTCCGATCTCGGCGGCGCCGCGCTGGTCGCCGAGTATGGCGGGTTGTCGGCCGATCACCTGGAACACCTCGGCGAGTCCGGCGTCGCCGCGATGGCGCGGGCCGGCACCGTCGCGGTGCTGCTGCCCGGGGCGTTCTACGCGCTGCGCGAAACGCAACTGCCGCCGGTCGCGGCGCTGCGCGAACACCACGTGCCGGTCGCGATCGCCACCGACTGCAACCCCGGCACGTCGCCGCTGCTGTCGCTGCGGTTGGCCGCCGGCATGGCCTGCACGCTGTTCCGGCTCACCCCGGAAGAAGCGCTGCGCGGGATCACCGTCAACGCGGCCCGTGCGCTGGGCCTGCACGACCGCGGCACGCTGGCGGTGGGCCAGCGCGCCGACCTGGTGGCGTGGAACGCGAGCCGGCCGGCCGAACTGTGCTACTGGATCGGCGGGGGGCTGGCGCGCAGGGTCTACGTGGCGGGCGAGCTCGTTTCGCGGCGCAAACCGTCCAGCCGCTCGCCCAGCGCCTCGTAAAATGCCGCCGGCAGCTGCGCCTGCACCGGCACCCGCCACCAGTGCGGCTGGGCGAACCGGCGGCACTTGATCGCGTCCTTGTCGGTCATCAGCAGCGGCAGGCCATCGGCGAAATCCAGTTCGGCCGGAACGAACGGGTGATGGTCGGCGAACGCATGCTCGATCGGCTCGATGCCGGCCGCACGCAGGCTGTCGAAGAAACGCCGCGGGTTGCCGATGGCCGCCACCGCGTGGACGCGCTGGCCGCTGAAGTCCGCCAGTGCCTGCGTGCGGCCGTCAGCCAGCGCGACCGCAGCGCCGCCATGCAGTTGCATCGGGTATTCGCCGGCCGCGGCCGTGCCGCCGTTGCATACGCGCAAATCGACCCGCTGCAGTCGGCCGAGCGGTTCGCGCAATGGCCCGGCCGGCAGCAACCGACGGTTGCCGAAGCGGCGCACGCCATCGATCACGCAGATCTCCACGTCGCGCGCCAGGCGGTAATGCTGCAGGCCGTCGTCGGCGATCAGCACGTCGCAACCGGCGTCCAGCAGCAGTTGCGCCGCCGCCGGGCGGTCACGCCCCACCGCCACCGGCACGCCGCCGGCACGAATCAGGCAAGGTTCGTCGCCGACCTGGATCGGATCGGGTGCGTCGCCGAGCAATAGCGGCTCGCGCTGGCTGCCGCCGTAACCACGACTGACCACGCCGGGACGGTAACCGCGTTCGCGCAAGGCGCCAACCAGCGCGATGGTCAGCGGCGTCTTGCCGGTACCGCCCGCCGTGAGGTTGCCGATCACCACCACCGGCACCGGCAGGCGCACGCGGCGCAGCCAGCCGCGCCGGTAAAGCGCGCCGCGCAGGCGGACCGCGCCGCCGTACAGCGCCGCCAGCGATGTCGCCCACCACGGTGCCCGGCCGTTGCCGTACCAGGCTGATTCGAGCGTGTCGATCAGCGCCATGGGCGGCCCTCAATCGCTGCCGAGATTCGCGGCGTGATCGTGGAACTGCATCCGGTGCAGCGTGGCGTACTGGCCGCCCAGCGCGATCAGCTCAGCGTGCGTGCCGCGCTCGACGATGCGGCCCTGCTCCATCACCGCGATCTGGTCGGCCCCCTCGACGGTGGACAGGCGATGCGCGATCACCAGCGTGGTGCGGTCGCGCATCAGGCGCTGCAGCGCCTGCTGGATCAGCTGCTCGGATTCGGTGTCGAGCGCGCTGGTGGCTTCGTCCAGCACCAGGATCGGCGCGTTCTTCAGAATCGCGCGGGCGATCGCGATGCGCTGGCGCTGGCCGCCGGACAGCGTGTTGCCGCTCTGCCCGATCGGCGTGTGGATGCCCTGCGGCATGCGCGCGATGAACTCCATCGCGTTGGCCGCCTCGGCCGCGGCGATGATGTCCGCCTCGCCGGCGCCGGCCAGTTCGCCGTAGGCGATGTTGTTGGCCACGGTGTCGTCGAACAGCACCACGCTCTGCCCGACCCAGGCAATCTGCCGGCGCAGCGAGGCCAGCGTGTATTCCCGGTAGTCCTCGCCGTCCAGCACGATGCGCCCGGCGCTGGGCTCGTAGAAGCGCGGCAGCAGGCTGGCCAGGCTGCTCTTGCCGCTGCCGGAGCGGCCGACCAGGGCGGTCACCGTGCCGGGCGCGCAATGCAGGTCGACGCCGCGCAGGGCCTCGAAGTCGTTGCGCGGGTAGGTCAGCCGCACGTCCTCGAAGCGCAGGTCGCCGCGCGTGCGCGCCAGCTCGCGCGAGCCCTGGTCGAGCTCCGGCGACATGTCGATCACTTCGAACAGGTCGGTGGCCGCGGACAAACCGCGCTGGATGTTCGCCTGCACCGTGGTGAGCCGCTTCAGCGACGGCATCATGGTACCCATCGCGGTCAGCACCGCCACGAACACGCCCGGCGAGATGTTGTCGATCACTCCCGGCCGCGTACCCAGGTAGACCAGCGCGGCGAGCGCGCACGCCGCCACCGTCTGGATCGCCGTGCTGGACAGCGCATTGGTGGCCGCGATCTTCAGGTTGAAGCGCTTGGTCCGCTGCGTGACCACGTCGAAACGGTCCGACTCGTGCCGCTGGCCGCCGTAGATGCGCACCTCGCGATGCGCGCCCACCGACTCTTCCACCGTGCCGGTGACCGAACCCATGCTGCCCTGGATGCGCCGGCTGATCTGCCGGTAGCGCCGGCTGACCACGGTGGCGATCAGCGCGATCGCCGGCACCATCACCAGCAGGGCCAGGGTCAGGTAGGCGCTGTAATACAGCATCACGTACAGGCAACCGAGCACGGTGACGCCTTCGGTCACCACGATCTTCACCGCATCGGTGGAGGCCGATGCCACCTGTTCGCTGGTGTAGGTGATGCGCGACACCTGGTGGCCCGAGGCCTCGGCGCCGAAGAACGTCGCCGGCAGGCGCAGATAGGCGCCGAACACGTCATGCTGCATCGCCTGCACCACGTTGCGCCCGATGTAGGACACGCCGTAGCTGCTGACGAAGGTGCCGACGCCGCGTACCGCGAAGATCGCGATGATCCAGATCGGCATCCAGAAGATCAGGTACGGATCTTTCTGGGCGAACAGCTTGTCGATCAGCGGCTGCAGCAGCTTGGTGAACACCACCAGACCGCCGCCGTCCACCGCCATGCCGGCCAGAGTGACCAGCCCGATCAGCCAGTAACGGCCGGTGTAGCCCAGCAGACGCCGGTAGATGCGCAGACTTTCGGCACCCCACACACCGGTCCCGCCGGTGCTCACTGGCTGCTACCCGGCTTGGTGGGCGTGGTGGCGATCGACAGCCGGGTGAAGCCGAGCTGGCCCAGCGCGTCCATCGCGGTGACCACGTTCTGGTTCGGCGTCATCGCGTCGGCACGGATCGTCACCGGGCGCTCGCGGTCGTCGCCCGCATTGCGCGCAATGGTCTGCTTCAGCGCCTCGATGCCTTCGCCCATCACCTCGTCGCTGCCGACGTAGAAGCGGCCGTCGTGGTCGATCATGATGGTCAGCGCCTGCGCATTCAGGTCGCGATCCTGCGTGCTCGCCTGCGGCAGGGTCACCTGCAAGCGCGAGTGCTGGATGAACGTGCTGGTCAGCACGAAGAACATCAGCAGGGTCAGCAGCACGTCGATCAACGGGATCACGTTGATCTCGAACTCGTCGCGGCGTCGTTCGTTGCCGATACGCATCGGTGCGCGCTCAGCCCGCGCTCGGCGCGGTCGGTACGGGCGCGCGCCGCGGCCGTACGGGTGCCGCGGCGGCAGAAGTCAGGGTCAGCTCGTCGAGCAAGGCGGTTGCCTGCTTTTCCATCTCCACGCAATAGCCGGCCACGCGCGAACGGAAGTAGCGGTGCAGCACGTAGGCGGGGATCGCCACGGTCAGGCCCGCCGCGGTGCAGATCAGCGCCTCGCCGATGCCGCCAGCCATCCGGGCCGGATCGCCGATGCCGCCGGCCATCACTTCCATGAACATGCGGATCAGGCCGATCACGGTACCGAACAGGCCCAGCAGCGGGCCGATCAGTGCGATCGTGCCCAGCGTGTTGAGGTAGCGTTCCATCCGGTGGATCACGTGGCGACCGGTGTCCTCGATGCGTTCCTTGATCAGCTCGCGCGGCTGCCGGCGCACGGTCAGCGCGGCGGCCAGCAGCTCGCCCAGCGGCGAACCGCTGGCCAGCGCCTCGATATGTTTCGGGTCGAGCTGGCCGGAACGCGCCCACTGGCGCACTTCGTCGCCCAATCCCGGCGGCAGCACCGATTTGCGGCGCAAGGTCCAGCACCGCTCCAGCACGATCGCCAGGGCCACCGCCGAACAGATCAGGATGGGCGCCAGCGCCCAACCGCCAGCCAACAGGATTTCCAGCACTTTTCGACCCCGACGCACGACCTGACAGGAAGCGCGCATGATAGCAGTCTCGTCCTGCTGTACTGCGGCATGCGTGGCATTCCCCGCCTGACCCCTCATTCGCGCCAGTAGCGTACCTGGCGCTGGCGCCAGCCCGGTTCGCGCCGCGGCGGCGCGTCGGCAGGGAAATCCACCACCATCGCGCCCTGCCGGGCCGTATCGAACACCGGGACGTGGGCGTCGACGTAGCGCGCCAGCACCTCCGGCTTCGGATGGCCGAAACGGTTGTGCCAGCCCGCCGACACCAGCGCCAGCCGCGGTCGCACAGCGGCGATGAAGGCGGCGCTGGACGAGGTCTTGCTGCCGTGGTGCGGCACCAGCATCACCGGCGCCGGCCCGGGACCGAGCGCCGCCGCCACCTGCGGTTCCATCTTCGCGCTGATGTCGCCGGTCAGCAGCAGGCGCCCGCCACGCCCCTCGACCAGCAGCACGCAGGAGCTGTCGTTGTCGCGGTCGCCCGCACCTCGGGCCGGGTTCAGCACGCGAAAACGCACGCCATCCCATTGCCATGCCTGCCCGGCCACGCATTGCTGCATCGGCACGCGCATCCGCGACGGCTCGCCGGCATAGCGTTGTGCGTCCGGGAAGGCGTCGGCGACCACTTCGGCGCCGCCGGCATGGTCGTTGTCGCCATGGCTGATCATCAGCATGTCCAGCCGGCCGATGCCTAGTGCGTGGGCCGACGGCAACACCACCGCCTCGCCCAGGTCGAAGCCGGACGGGTAACGCGCGCCGGCGTCATAGACCAGCACGTGGTCGCGGGTGCGCAGCAGCACCGACAAGCCCTGCCCCACGTCCAGTACCCAGACCTGGAAGGCACCCTCCGCCGGCCGCGGCAACGGCGGCCACAGCAGCGGCAGGAACAGCAGCAGGCCGAGCCAGCGCAGCGGCACGCCGCGCGGCAGGAACAGCCACAACGCGCCGAGCACGGCCAGCAGCAGCGCAGGCGCCTGCACCGCGGGCAGATACCAGTGCGCGCCGGGCCACGTCGCCATCTGCTCCAGCAGCCACCACTGCGCATGCACGATCCGCGCGCCCAGCCACAGCACCGGCGCGGCCAGCGGCGGGCACAAGCCCAGCAACAGCATGCCGAGCAAGGCGCACGGCACGATCACGAAGCTGACCACCGGCACCGCGATCAGGTTCGACAACGCGCCCACCAGCGAAGCCTGGCCGAAGAACCACAAGGTCAGCGGCAGCAGCGCCACCGTCATCACCAGCTGCCCGGCCGACAGCTCGTGCAGGAACGCGCGCAGGCCGCGGCCACGCGACTGCAGGCACAGCATCAGGAACGCCACGCCGACGAACGACAGCCAGAAACCTGCCGCCAGCACCGCCAATGGATCGGCCAGCAGGATCGCGATCATCGCCAGCGCCAGCGACTGCGCGCCGCTGCTGCCGCGACGGCTGCAGCGCGCCAGTGCCACCACCGCGATCATCAGCAGGGTACGCACCGTGGGCAGGCCGAAGCCGGCCAGCGCGCTGTACATCGCGGCCACCAGCAGCGCGGCCGCGGCCTGCGCCTGCGGCCGCGGCAGCCGCAGGCCCAGCCGCGGCCACAGCGCATAGGCCAGCAGCGCCAGCCACACGCCGAATACCGCCGCCACGCCGACGTGGAAGCCGGAGATCGCGATCAGGTGCGACACGCCGTTCGCGCGCGCCACTGCCCAGTCGTGTTGTTGCAGCCCGCGCGTGTCGCCCACCGTGAACGCCTGCAGCAGGGCCGCGTCATGCCGGTCAGGCACGCGCGCTGCGATGCCGCGGGCCACCGCGTCGCGCACGGCGTCGACGCACCAGCGCGCGCCGGCCAGCGGCGCGTTGTCGGGATCGTCGCGCACGTAGCCGGTGGCGACGATACCGCGCTCCAGCGCCGAACGTTCGCTGTCGGCGCCGCCGGGATCGAGCAGCCCGCGCGGCCGCTTCAGGCGCAGCGACAGGCGCCAGCGCGAACACGGCCGCAGCGACGGCGCGCCGTCGTACCAGGCCACCGTGACGCGACCACGCAGCGCAACCGGCCGGCCGTCCAGCGTGGCTCGTTCCACCTGCAGCGTGAAGCGGTTGGCATCCGGCTGCGCCAGCGGCAGGTCGGCGATCGTGCCGACGGTCACGAAATCGCGCCCTTCCAGTGCCTGCGGCAGCCGCGCGTCCATCGCCACGCCGCCGCGCCACGCCGCCCACACGATGCCGACCGGCAGCCAGGCCAGCCAGCGCCAGCGCGGACAGCGCCAGGCCAGCCACGCGGCCACCAGCAGCAACAGGGCCAGGCTCCAAGGCGGCAATCGCGGCAACCACTGCACCAGCAGCACGCCGGCCAGCAAGGCCGCCGCCGCGGTGATCGCCCCCAGTCGCGCCATGTCGCGTGCCCCATTCCATCCTGGAAGAGTCCGAGCCTAGCGTGGCGGCGGCAGCGACGAAGATGAAAAGCGTGTAGGCGCCCGCCTGAAAAGCACGAGGTCGGTTCTCCCCCGGCGCCACCGGGAAAAGAGCAACGGCGTCAGGCTTTCGGGCCTTCCTGCAGCACGCCGTTGTGCAGCACCAGGGTGCGGTCCATCTTCGCCGCCAGGTGCGGATCATGGGTGACCAGCACGAAGCTGGTGCCGATCTCGCGATTGAGTTCCAGCATCAGCGCGTAGACCTGCGCGGCATTGCCCTCGTCGAGGTTGCCGGTGGGCTCGTCACCGAGCACGCAGGCCGGCCTGGTCACCAGTGCGCGCGCCACCGCGCAGCGCTGGCGTTCGCCGCCGGACAGCTCGGACGGCTTGTGGTGCGTGCGGCCGCCCAGGCCGACCCGTTCCAGCAAGACTGCGGCCTGCTTCTGCGCTTCGGCGATCGCGGTGCCGCGGATCAGCAGCGGCATGCACACGTTCTCCAGCGCGGTGAACTCGGGCAGCAGGTGGTGGAACTGGTAGATGAAGCCGAGCGAGCGGTTGCGCACGCGGCCGCGCTCGGCGTCGGACAGCTTCGACAGCACGCGGCCGTCGACTTCCACCTCGCCGGCGGTCAGCGTGTCGAGGCCGCCGATGATGTGCAGCAGGGTGCTCTTGCCCGAGCCGGAAGCACCGACGATCGCCATCGTCTCGCCGCGCCTCAGAGTGAAGCTGACGTCGCTCAGCACCTCGGTGCGCAGGCCGCCTTCGGCGTAGGTCTTGGCGACGCGGCTGGCGCGCAGCACGTGTTCGGTGGCGGGTTTCATGACGACCTTATTCATAGCGCAGCGCCTGCGCCGGCTGCGTGCGCGAAGCGCGCCACGCGGGATAGAGGGTGGCCAGCAGCGAGAAGGTGAAGGTGAGCAGCGCGGTCCAGCCCACGTCGTGCCAGTCCAGCCGGCTCGGCACTTCGCTGATGTAGTAGACGTCCGGCGACAGGAAGGTGACGTGGAAGGTGTGCTCGATCCACTTGATGATGCCCGGCAGCTTCCATGACAGCAGCGAGCCGAAGCCCACGCCGAAACCGATGCCCACGAAGCCCACCAGCACGCCCTGCACCATGAACATGCCCATGATGCTGCGCGGGGTGGCGCCGAGCGTGCGCAGGATCGCGATGTCGGCCTGCTTGTCGGTGACCAGCATCATCAGCATCGAGATCAGGTTGATCACCGCGACCAGGATGATCAGCGACAGGATGATGAACATCACCATCTTTTCCATCGACAGCGCGGCGAACAGGTTCGCGTTGGTGTCCATCCAGGTCTGTACCCGGTAGACCTGGCCGAGCTGGTCGGCCAGTTCGCGCGCGACCGGGCGGGCGTTGAACAGGTCGTCGAGCTTCAAGCGGATACCGGTCGGACCGCTCAAGTCGTTGAGCTTCTCGGCGTCGCTCATGTTGACCAGCGCCAGGCCGGAGTCGAACTGCTCCATGCCCAGCTCGAACGTGCCCACCACGCGGAAGCTGCGCATCCGCGGCACACTGCCCATCGGCGTGGCGCGCAGTTGCTGGACCGCCATGGTGACCCGGTCGCCCACCGTGACGCCGAGCGTCATCGCCAGCTCGCGGCCCAGCACGATGTTCCAGCTGCCCGGGGTCAGCTCACCGAGCTTGCCCTCGAGCATGTGCTTGTCGATGTCGACGACCTTCGGCTCCTGCGCCGGCTCGACGCCGCGCACCAGCGCGCCGCTGGAGCGTCGCGCCAGCAGCATCGCCTCGCTCTCCACGTACGGCGCGGCGCCCAGCACATGCGGGTTGGCCTCGGCGATCTGCAGCGCGCGCGGCCAGTCCTGCACGCTCTCGCCGATGCCGGACACGGTGGCGTGGGAGATCGCGCCGAGGATGCGCGAGCGCATCTGGTAGTCGAAGCCGTTCATCACCGACATCACCGTGATCAGTGCGATCACGCTGATTGCAATGCACACGATCGAGACGGTGGAGATGAACGAGATGAACTGGTTGCGTCGCTTGGCGCGGGTGTAGCGCAGGCCGATGAAGAGTTCGAGCGGTCGGAACATGGGCGGGTCGCTTGTGGGAGTCGCAGGGCGGGCCGCCCGGTCGTCCATTATCAGGTATTCGACAAGACCGCGCTGCGCCGGTGAAGTTGCCGGCCGCTCACAGCCGCGGCAGCGCTTCGCCCGGCTGGATCGTGGCCAGCCGCATGCGCAGGCGCCGGCGGATGTCCGCGTCGCTGTTGTCCGGTGCCAGCAGCAGCACCTGCACGCCCTGCTCCGCCGTGCGCAGGCGCAACAGCACGAACGCGCCGAGCACCCGGAACGAGAGCAGTGCGGCCGGTACGTCTTCGTGATCGGTCAGGCGCAACGTCCAGAGATTGCCGGTGTCCCAGCCGGCGGCGACAACCGGCCTCGTGGCCAAGTGGTGCACCGAATGCCAGGTCGCCAGCAACACGGCCGTCGCCAGCAGCAGCCACAGCCATGCCGGCAATGCACTCAGCACAATGGCGAGCAGCGCCAGGCTGGCGACCAGGATCAACGCCCGCCGCAACAGCCGCGATGGCCGGTATTCAAAGCCGATGGCGGGCGCGGATGTCATCGATGATCGCCTGCCAATCCGTCCGTTCGGGCCGAGCATGGCCCATCACCCAGTCCCACAGATCGGGATCCTGCACGTCGAGCAGTTCGTCGAACGCCTGCCGCTGCGCTTCATCCGCAGCGGCAAAGCGCTCGTCCAGCCAGCCGCCCAGCAGCGCGTCCAGCTCGCGCGTGCCGCGGCGGCAGCGCCAGCGCAGCCGCCCTGCGGCTGTCGGACTATTCATTCGTGCAGCAGCCCGAAGGCCAGCGCAGCACACAACGCCCACAGCGCGAGGCCGCTGGCGACATAGGCGTAGAAGCGGTGCATGACCTTGTTGTAGCCGCAATGGATCGCGCTGTGCGCGATCCGCAGCAGCACGAACGCCCAGGCCAGGGCGAGCGTAACCGGACCGACCTGGCCGGCTTGCGCCGCCACGACCACGGCGACATAGAACAGTACCGGCAGTTCGAACAGGTTGCGGAAGTTGTCCGAGGCCCGGCTGTCGGTGAGCAATGCGGCCGCCTGCGCCGAGGTGGCCACCTTCTGCGGATGGATCCGCTCGCGCTTCATCTGACCTACACGAACTGCGAGCATCCGCAACCAGACAGCGAAAGTGAGCGCCATCATGACCAGCGCCGGCAGATAGATCGCGTTGCCTTCCATGCCCATGCCGCAGCCCTCGATACTCGGTTGATACGCGGAAAATTTACGCCGAGCGCCGCTCCACCATCAGCTTCTTGATCTCGGCGATCGCCTTGGCCGGGTTGAGGCCCTTCGGGCAGGTGCGCGTGCAGTTCATGATGGTGTGGCAGCGGTACAGCTTGAACGGGTCTTCCAGGTCGTCCAGGCGCTCGCCGGTGGCTTCGTCGCGCGAGTCGACGATCCAGCGGTAGGCCTGCAACAGGATCGCCGGGCCAAGGTACTTGTCGCCGTTCCACCAGTAGCTCGGGCAACTGGTCGAGCAGCAGGCGCACAGGATGCACTCGTACAGGCCGTCGAGCTTCTTGCGGTCCTCCGGCGACTGCAGGCGCTCCTTGTCGGGCACCGCGCTCTGCGTGCGGATCCACGGCTTGATCGACGCGTACTGGGCGTAGAAGTGGGTAAGGTCGGGCACCAGATCCTTCACCACCGGCATGTGCGGCAGCGGGTAGATCTTCACGTCGCCCGCGGCCACCTTGTCGATCGCGCAGATGCATGCCAGCGTGTTGGTACCGTCGATATTCATCGCGCACGAACCGCAGATGCCCTCGCGGCAGGAGCGGCGCAAGGTGAGCGTGGGGTCGATCTCGTTCTTGATCTTCAGCAGCGCGTCCAGGACCATCGGACCGCACGCGGCCAGGTCGACCTCGTAGGTGTCGATGCGCGGGTTCTGGTCGTCGTCCGGACTCCAGCGGTAGATGCGGAAGGTGCGCGGCTTCTTCGCGTCCTTCGCCGGCCAGTGCTTGCCCGGCTGGATCTTGGAATTCTTGGGTAGCGAAAACTCTGCCACAGTGGCTCTCCAGTCCGGGTATCAGTAAACGCGCTTCTTCGGCGGCACCACCTCGACCTCGTCGGTCAGGGTGAACATGTGCACCGGGCGATAGTCGAAGCTGGTCTTGCCGTGTTCGTCCACCTTCACCAGGGTGTGCTTCATCCACTCGGCGTCGTTGCGCTCGGGGAAGTCCTCGCGCGCATGGGCGCCGCGGCTCTCCGGACGCTGCTCGGCCGAGTGCATGGTGGCCACCGCCTGGTCGAGCAGGTTGGCCAGCTCCAGCGTCTCGACCAGGTCGGAGTTCCACACCATCGAGCGGTCGCTGACCTTCACCTGCTTGAACGAGTCGTGCACCTTGTCGATCCTCGTGCAGCCTTCCTTCAGCGTCTCGCCGGTGCGGAACACGGCAGCGTCCGCCTGCATGGTGCGCTGCATGTCGAGGCGGATCTGCGCGGTGGCCAACTCGCCGTTGGCGTGGCGCAGGCCGTCGAAGCGCGCCAGCGCCTTGTCCAGCGCGCTGGCCGGCAGATCCTTGTGCGCGGCGCCGGGCTGGATCAGTTCGGCGCAGCGGTGCGCCACCGCGCGGCCGAACACCACCAGGTCGAGCAGCGAGTTGGAGCCGAGGCGGTTGCCGCCGTGCACCGACACGCAGGCCGCCTCGCCGATGGCGAACAGGCCCGGCACCACGGCGTCGACGTCGTCGCCCTTCTTCTGTACCACTTCACCGTGGTAGTTGGTGGGGATGCCACCCATGTTGTAGTGCACGGTGGGCAGGATCGGGATCGGCTCCCGGGTCACGTCCACGCCGGCGAAGATGCGCGCCGACTCGGCGATGCCGGGCAGTCGCTCGTGGATCACCTCGGCGCCCAGATGCATCAGGTTGAGGAAGGCGTGGTCCTTGTGCTCGCCCACGCCGCGGCCTTCGCGGATCTCGATGGTGATGGCCCGGCTGACCACGTCGCGCGAGGCCAGGTCCTTGGCGCTGGGCGCATAGCGCTCCATGAAGCGCTCGCCATTGGAATTGGTGAGATAGCCGCCCTCGCCGCGCACGCCCTCGGTGATCAGGCAGCCGGCGCCGTAGATGCCGGTGGGATGGAACTGCACGAACTCCATGTCCTGCAGGGCCATGCCGGCACGCAGCACCATGCCGCCGCCGTCGCCGGTGCAGGTGTGCGCCGAGGTGGCGCTGAAATAGGCGCGGCCGTAGCCGCCGGTGGCCAGCACCACGGCCTGGCCGCGGAACACGTGCAGCGTGCCCTCGTTCATGTCCAGCGCCAGCACGCCGCGGCACACGCCTTCGTCGTCGAAGATCAGGTCGGTGGCGAAATACTCCACGAAGAACGTGGCGTCATGCGCCAGCGCCTGCTGATACAGCGTGTGCAGGATGGCGTGGCCGGTGCGGTCGGCAGCGGCACAGGTGCGCTGTGCGGTGCCCTTGCCGTAATGCGTGGTCATGCCGCCGAACGGGCGCTGGTAGATGTGGCCGTCCTCGGTGCGCGAGAACGGCACGCCATAGTGCTCCAGCTCGATCACCGACTGCGGCGCGTTCTTGCACATGTACTCGATCGCGTCCTGGTCGCCCAGCCAGTCGCCGCCCTTCACGGTGTCGTAGAAGTGGTAGCGCCAGTCGTCCTCGCCCATGTTGCCGAGCGCGGCGGCAATGCCGCCCTGCGCCGCCACGGTGTGCGAGCGGGTGGGAAACACCTTGGTGACGCAGGCCGCCTTGAGGCCCTTCTCGGCGAGGCCGAAGGTGGCGCGCAGGCCCGCGCCGCCGGCGCCGACCACCACCACGTCGTACTTGTGCTGCTGGATCTTGTAGCTTTCCACGGTCTCAGACTCCCAATGCGATGCGCAGCACGGCCAACACGCCCGCCAGCGCGCCCAGCACCGCGAGGAACTTGATCGCCACCAGCAGCGCCACTTCCTTCCAGCGGATGTGCACGTAATCCTCGATCACCACCTGCAGGCCGAGCACGGCATGCCAGAACGCGGTGACCACGAACAAAATCAGCAGCAACGCATTCCACGGCTTCGCCACCGCGGCCTTCGCCGAGGCGTAGTCGGCGTGCAGCAGCGAGAGCACGGTGACCAGGAACCACAGGCCGAGCGCGATCAGCGCGGCGGCGGTGATGCGCTGCACCCACCAGTGATCCGCGCCTTGCTTCGCCGAGCCGAGGCCACGCGCGAACTTCATGGGGTGACGCAGCCGGCTGCGCACGTCATCGGTACCCACGCGCAGGTTCATGCCGCACCCCCATGGATCAGTACACAAGCCCAGATGACCACCGTCAGCACGACGCTGCCGATCACCGACAGCCAGCTCGAACGCACGAACTGGGGAATCGCATAGCCCGCGCCGACATCCTGCACCAGATGGCGGATGCCGTTGCACAGGTGGTAGCTGAGCGACCAGCTCCAGCCCAGCAGCAGGATCAGGCCAAGCGGGCTGCCGATGCAGGTCTTGAACTGCGCGAAGGCGGCCTCACCGGAGGCCAGCGCCAGGATCCCCCACACCACCAGCAAGGTGCCCACGGCAAGCGCGATGCCGGTGGCACGATGCAGGATGGAAGTCACCATTTGAATCTGCCACCTGTAAACCTGCAGGTGCGGGGAGAGCGGTCGTTGCGCATTTGCCATGGCGGCCATCCTGTGTGGAATCGCTGATGTCCATGCCGCACCTTCCCCTGATACGCGACGGCGACCAGCGCCGCGCGGTCGTTCAGAAGTCGATACAGCGTCCGTTCTTTTCCCAATCGCCGTAACGCGTGGGATCGAGAGCCGGCCGCTCCCCTGACGCCTTGTCCGCTACCGGACCGACGGGCGCGGCAGTCGTTTCCGTCGAAACGGAAACAGGTGTGGACTCGACTGGAGAGGAGGTATCGGACATGGTCTTCGTAAGCCGCCAAAGGTTAATACTTGCGGCAATGCAGTACAACCATGCACCGTGCTCCAGCACGATTGCACTCGCGGCGCCGCCACTTGTGCCCGACGCCACCTGCCCCCAATTCCGCCAGTCTCATGCCGACATCTCATCCCGCCGAAACCCTGTTGATCGAAGGCCCTGACGCGACGGCTTTTGCGCATGCGCAGTTCAGCAGCGCGGTCAGCTCGCTCGCCACCGGCCAGTGGCAATTCAGTGCATGGCTCGATCCGCAG
>Ga0070696_100001213_pt1 | contig 16732 bp, 17 predicted proteins | sample KBSK1253metaG_FD_65474 | JGI IMG/M metagenome (GOLD analysis project Ga0070696, IMG submission 65474) | Corn, switchgrass and miscanthus rhizosphere microbial communities from Kellogg Biological Station, Michigan, USA - KBS K1-25-3 metaG | ecosystem: Host-associated > Plants > Roots >... | reverse complement strand
CGGTCCAGGGAAGCGAACATCAAGCTGGCGGGCTCGCTGAACGTGCAGACCAGCACGCGACAGCGCCGCGGCACGATCATGGGCATCGGCACTCCGACCGGTTCCGACTCCCTGAGCCTCGCGCTCGACGGTGAGCTGCGCGCGGAGCGAGGTACGTACACGCTGGCGCTCGGCCTGGTGCAACGCGAATTCCAAGTGGAAGGCGGAACGGTCACCTTTTTCGGGACCTCGGAACTGGCGCCGGAGCTGAACATCAGCGCGCTCCACACGGTGCGAACGTCCACCGGCTCCGATCTTCGCATTCGCGTGCGCCTGACCGGCCCACTCTTTCCCAATCCGATCGTGAGTCTCGAGAGCGCCGAGAGCTTCGCGCTCTCCCAGTCGGATCTCGTGAGCTATCTCATCTTCGGGCAGCAGAACTTCGAGCTTGGGGATCAGAACAAGGGCGTCGTACAGCTGGCGGCGCAGTCGCTGTTCCCGTCCGCGCAGACGTTCGCCGCGTCACAGCTCCGCGGACTCCTCGGGTCGTGGGCCGACATCGTGCAACTCCGTCCTGGCTCGACCGATCCCGCTTCGCTGAGCAACAATCGCGGCGAGGCCTTCAAGGAGATCATCTTCACGTCGCGGCTTGGCGCGGAGAAACAGCTGACGGAAAACCTCTTTGTGAGTCTCAGCACAGGCATCTGCCAGCTTCAGCAGTCCAACCAGAGCGGCTCCGACAACACGCCGCTGCTGGATTTCTACAATGGCTTGAGCGGGAAGATCGAGTGGCGGCTTTCACGGGACGCGTCGATCAAAGCCGGTAAGGAGCCTAGCGCATTGGTGTGTGGCCGACAGACGAGCGGCCGCGTCGTTCAGACGCCGTCCCAGTGGGGTCTGTCGCTCTTCAAGAGCTGGCGCTTCTAGGGCAGATTTAGACCATGGCGGAACTGCAAGAGCACGATGCGATGATCTGCCGGGCGTGCGGCAACGAAGAGCGCGCGTCCGAGGGATACCCCTGCGTGAATTGCGGCACCTTCATCTGCCTGATGTGCAACATTAAGGGAGTGGTCCGGTGCCGTGATTGTCAGCAGAAGACAGGGCAACCGGCGACGGCGCAGTAGTTGACAGCCTCCGGTTTCTCCGCCATCGGGCTCGCGGTTGGCCATGCGACCGACGAGCGTGGCGTCACGGGGCTCACCGTCTTGCGCGGCGTGGACTCGGCCTGGCGCGGCGGCGTCTGCGTCTTCGGACGCGCGACGGGCACGCGCGAGCTCGAGACGCTCGATCCGACCCATCAGTCCGGGCGCGTCGACGCGGTCATGCTCACCGGCGGCTCCGCGTACGGCCTGGACGCGGCCGCGGGGATCATGCGTTGGATGGAAGAGCGAAAGCGCGGATTCGACGTCGGAATGGGCGTCGTGCCGATCGTCCCCGCCGCGGTGCTGTTCGATCTCGCGCCGCTCGGAGATTTTCGCGCGCGTCCGACCGCGGAGATGGCGTATGCCGCCTGTGAAGCGGCGCGCACGGAAGACATCGCGGAGGGCTCGGTCGGCGCGGGCACGGGTGCCACGGTTGGGAAGGCGGCCGGGCGTGAGCACGCCATGAAGGGCGGCATCGGTTGCGCGACTCGCGCGTCGGGGAAGGCCATCGTGTGCGCCGTTGCCGCGGTGAATGCGTTGGGAGACGTGCGCTCCGCCGACGGCAAGATCATCGCGGGCGCTCGCGCGAACGACGGCACGTTTCTCGACAGCGCGAAGGTCATGTCGCAGTACACGACCGCGCCGCGATTCGGCGCGCCGACGCCGCAACACACGACCCTCTGCGTCGTCGCCACCAACATGGCGCTCGAGCGCAGCGAGCTGGCGCAGCTCGCCCGCGCGGCGGGCGCGGCGCTCTTCAAGCGCATCACCCCCGTGGGAACCTCGTTCGACGGCGACGTCGTATTCGCGCTCTCGAATCCCGAGGGGGAGCGGGGCGCGCTGATGCCCATCGAGCTCCTGGCGACGGCGGCGCTGGAGGAAGCCATCGAGCGTGGCGTGCGGCTCGCCGTCGGAAGGGACGGAGTGCCAGGCTTGGCGGACAAGGCGCGATGACCGGCGGCGGCGGCGGAGGGGGGGCGCGGCTCACGGTGCCAGGCCGAGCGACCGTCCGATCCGCTGTCGCTCCCATGTACTTCGAGCCGCACGTGAGAAGCACGCAGGTGTCGCAGCGCCTGTGCGGTCATGAACTGGATCTGCTGGAGGAGCAGGACGATTGGTACCTCGTGCGCGGCGAGGATGGCTACGAGGGATGGATGCACTGGGGTTTTCTGTCTCCTCCGTCGCCCAATGGCCGACAGAAGCAGGCCGCGGTGCTCGTGTCACTCGGTTGCGTCGTCCAGACCGCAAACCGAGCCCCGCGCCCGCTGCCCCTCGGCGCTCGACTGTTTCGCGACGACATCATCCTGAGCGGGGAGGCCATCCCGCAGTCCGAGATGCCTTCTCGCTTTCCGCGCGACGTCACGGCCATCACCCAATCGGCGAATACCCTATTTCAAGGCTCGCCCTACTTGTGGGGGGGAATCACGCCCTGGGGCGCCGACTGTTCGGGATTTGTCCAGACGATCTTTGGACTGCATGGCGTTGCCGTCCCACGCGACGCCTGGCAGCAGTCCGAGACGGGCGCTCTTGCAGGGAACCTGGACGAGCTTCGGGCGGCCGACCTTGCGTTCTTCAGCGATCGCGACGATCAGCGGATCACTCACGTCGCGATGGCGCTTGGCGAGAAGCGCCTGGTGCACCTTGCGCTGGGTCGTGGCGGATTCGCCAACGAGGACCTGGCGGACACACAGGACCCGTACGTGAGGAAATTGCGCGAGCGTTTTTTGCACTCGCGCAGAGTGGTGTAAGCGGCAGGATCCGCGCTGTGCGCCCTTCTAGCTAAACATCCCCCCTGGGGGGCGCACTGCGGCCGCTGCTCGCACTTGCACTGGAACTTCCCCGTTGGGGCTGTCATCCAGCGCGATGGTCATCCGGTACGCACCGGCTGCGTCGATCGGAAGATCGATCTGCGCGATGAGCGGCAAATCCATGTCCATGACGCCCGCGGGCGGCTGCCCCACGTTCAACTCCCCGGTGCTGGTCCACAGCTCGCTCCCCTGAGGATTGATCCAGCGCAGCGTGACCGTGTGCCGGCCGACGTCGGTGGGGGTGCCTTTGAGATGCACCACGAGATGCGCTCGCGGATGGACGGCGGGCAACGACCCGACCTGCAGCGCGTCGAACACGCCCAGGACGTTGAGTTTTCCTTCCTGCGACAAATTCGCCGCATCCGCGAAGAGCGCAAAGGCCACTTGCATTACGCGCAACATAGACTGCCCCTTCTGACGCGTCTACTTTACTCACGAATGACCAGCGCAGCGCGGCCGAATTTGTTGTTCGCGGAATTCGCGCTCCTGCTGATGTCGATCATCTGGGCCGTCAACTACAGCGTCATCAAGTACGGCACGAGCGTGGTGCCGCCGCTCGCCTACAACGGCGTCCGCATCATGATCGCCGCGATCGCCCTGCTCGCGATCGCTTTGTTGTGGGGCGGCCCGGCACCGGCGCGACGAGACCTGCTCGCGCTGCTTGCGCTCGGCGCCTTGGGCAACGGCGTCTATCAGGTCTTCTTCGTCGAAGGGCTCGCGCGGACGCGCGCGGGCGAAGCGGCGCTCGTCGTTGGAGCATCGCCGGCGCTGATGGCGTTGATCGGGCGTCTGCGCGGCGTGGAACGCGTGGACCGGCGCGGCGGGATCGGCATCGCTCTCTCGATGTTCGGCGTGGCACTCATCGTTCTCAGCCGAGCGGCCGCCGGCAGCCCCTCCGCGAATGCGTCGGGGGACACAGGGGGCTCAGGCGGGGGCTCGCTGGCTGGCGATCTACTCGTTCTCTGCGGAGGAGTGTGCTGGGCCGTCTATACCATCCTCCTCATTCCGTATACCAAACGGCTGAGCGGGTGGTGGGTTGCGGCGCTCACCATCGTGGGTGGCTCTCTCATCCTCGCGTTGGTGGGCGGCGCGGACATCATTTCAGTGAATTGGTTCTCGCTCACGAAAAATGCGTGGGCCGCGATCCTGTACAGTGGACTGGGTGCGCTCGTCATCGCGTACCTGCTCTGGTATCACGGCGTGCGCGTCGTTGGACCTACGCGCACCGCGCTCTATGGAAACCTGCAGCCGCTCATCGCGCTGCTCGTCGCCTGGCTCACGCTCGGCGAAGTACCGACGGTATGGCAGGGGCTCGGAGCGGCGACCATCGTGAGTGGCGTGCTGTTGACTCGAATCCCCGCATCCGAATCATCGTGAAGCTCGTTCTCTTCGACATCGACGGTACGCTCCTGCTTTCCGATGGAGCGGGACGGCGCGCCATTCATCGCTCGCTGCGCGAAGTCTTCGGCGCCACGGGGCCGACTGACTATCCCTTCGGCGGCAAGACGGATCCGCAGATCGTGCGTGAGCTGATGCGTCTCGTCGGCCACCAGGACGAGCACATCGACGCGCGCATGGAGCGGTTGCTCGAGAGATACGTGGAATACCTGCGCGAAGAGTTGCGCTCACCGGCGCACACACCGTACACGCTGCCGGGTGTCCCGGAGTTGCTGGACGCGCTCGAGGCTAAAACGAGCGTCGTGCTCGGACTGCTCACCGGGAATCTCGAACAGGGCGCGAAGGCGAAGCTCGAGTCTGTCGGCCTGGATCCGAGGAGGTTCCGCGTCGGCGCGTATGGGTCGGACCACGAGCAGCGCCCCGAGCTTCCCGCGATCGCGCGCGAGCGCACGCGGCGTCAGCTCGGCATCGACGTTCGCGGCGACGCCATCGTCGTCATCGGCGATACGCCAGCTGATCTCACCTGTGGCAAGTCGCTCGGCGCGAGCGCCATCGGCGTCGCGACTGGTCAGTATTCGGTCGAGCAGCTTTCCGAGCTCGCGCCGATCGCGGTGTTCGAGGACCTGTCGGACACCAGCGCGGTCACACGCGCGATTCTTGGAGCGTAGGTGGAGCCCGATCGCGCTCGCGACCCCAGCCAGGTGGAGTACGGCGAGCTGCCGGAGTTGACGCGCGCGCTTCGGGCATTGGGCTCAGCGCGACGGAGTCCCGGCTCGCTGCAATCGCAGTTTTTCCTTCCCTTGTTGGCGGCTCGTCGGCGCGCGGCGGATGCGCGAAGCGCGGAGTCGTGCGTCCGGTCTTTCGATTCGACGGAGTTGCGGCTGGCGCTGGAGCGCGCGATCGACAGAATCGTCGCGGGCTGGCCGGACGAACGAGCTTCGGTACGCCGCGCGCTGCGCGCGGAGCTCTCCGAACGATCCGGGAGCTACTCCCGCGCGCTCACGGTATTGTCGGAGCGCGCCACCGCGGCGCTCGCCGCCGAGGAACCGGACCGGCTGGACGCGTGGCGCAGGTGGACGATCCAGCTCGCCGCTACGTTCGACGCGGCGGACCGGAGCTGGATGGAGATGCGCTCAGTGGTCGATGCGCTCCCGCCTAAAGCGAAGCCCTAGATCGACGTACGGGTGAAGGCAGTTCCTCAGGCCGGTTAATCCCGATACATTCACTCGGCAATGGGGATTCGTATCGTCGCGACTCTTATTGCCGGGCTTCTGCTGGTGCTCGCGCGGCCGCTCGCAGCACAGGAACACCCGGTGCGGCGTGTGGCGAACATCGTCAGCGTCGCGGTCGAAGAGTACGGCAAGGGTATCGATGCCAAAGGCCGGACGGTCTCCGACATCGAGTATCGGGAAGCCGCCGACTTCCTGGCGGACGCGAGGACGCAGGCGGCTCGGCTTCCGGGAGAACGTGCGGCCGTGGCGCGCGCAATCCTCGACTCGATCGTCGCGGCGGTCTCAGAACGCAAGCCGCCCGCCGACGTCAAAGCGCTCGAGCTGCGTTTCCTTGCCGCGTTGGGCAGTGAAGGTGCCCTCGAGCTTCCGCGCAAAGCCGTGGATCTGGCGGAAGGTCGGCAGCTGTACGAGACGACCTGTCGGTCTTGCCATGGCGTCCTAGGCGCGGGAAGCGGACCCGCGGCCCGCGGAATGAATCCCAAGCCGCCGGCGATCGGTGACCGGCTGACCATGAAGGACGTCTCGCCGGCTACGATGTACCGCATTGTCTCGGTCGGGATCGCCGGCACCCCAATGACCGGCTACGCCGCCTCGCTGACGCCCGAGCAGCGCTGGAACATCGTGTCGTATCTGATGTCGCTGCGCACCACGCCACAGCAGCTCGCCGAAGGGGAGGGTATCTACACACAGCGCTGCATGCAGTGTCATGGGGCGCTCGGCGCAGGCGACGGCGCCTTCGCTCGGGCGCTCAGCCGGTTACCGCAGGAAATTGGATCATTTGCGTGGCAGGCGGCGCACAGCGACCAGCAGCTGGAGTCGGTCGTTCGCGACGGTATCGCCGGTACGGCGATGCCGTCCGGTCATGAGATGAGCCCGCAACAGCTGCGGAACGTGGTCGCCTACCTCCGGACGCTCCCGCTGAAGACCGTTCCGAACGGACAAGCGGTCGCGCAGCGATCCGGCGACATGGTAGCGGCGAGCCGAGAGGTTCTGTCGCTGCTCGAGCAGTCGCTCACCGCCGCGCGGGGCGGGCGCACCAGCGATGCAAGCGACAAGGCCTTCGACGCGTACATCGCGTTCGAGCCGATGGAGACGCCCGCGCGCGCAAAGAACCCCGGTCTCGTCGCGACGATGGAACGGCTGTTCGGAGACTTCAAAGGCGCCGTTCGCGTTGGGGACTTGCGAACGGCCGAGCGCTCGCGAGACGCGATCGAAGCGAACATGCCGTCGGTGCTGCAGCTCATCCGTCCGACGGGCGGCGCCATCGAAGCGTTCTGGCAATCGCTGCTCATCATTTTGCGCGAAGGACTCGAGGCGATTCTCGTCATCGGGGCAGTCGTCGCGTTTCTGATCAGGACTGGACATCGAGAGAGGCTACGCGCGATCTGGTGGGGAGTGGCCTGGGGAGTCGTCGCGAGCGCGGCCACCGCGGTCGTGCTGAAGACGGTCTTGTCAGCGATGCCCGCGAGCCGAGAGCTCATCGAGGGCGCGACGATGCTGGTCGCCGTCGCCGTGCTGTTTTCAGTGAGCTACTGGCTGATCTCCAAGGTCGAGGCGGCGAAATGGCAGCAGTTCATCCGTGAGAAGGTGACGAACGCGCTCGAGCATGGCGGCGGAACGGCGCTCGCGTTCGTTGCGTTTCTCGCGGTGTATCGCGAGGGCGCGGAGACGGCGCTGTTCTATCAAGCGCTGCTGAATGAAGGCGCCCGCGTGGCGCTCCCGATCGCGCTCGGCATCCTGGTGGGCGGTGGAATCCTCGCCGTCATCTTCACGCTGTTCTACCGATTCGGCGTGCGGATTCCGCTGCGGACATTCTTCGGCGTCACCAGCGTTTTGCTGTACTACATGGCCTTCGTGTTCATGGGCAAGGGCATTCGCGAGCTGCAAGAGGGAAACCTCGTCTCGATCACGATCATTCCCGGCGCGCCACACGTCGATGCGCTTGGCCTCTATCCGACGGTCGAATCGCTCCTGGCGCAGATGGTGCTGCTCGTGCTTTTCGTCTTCGCGGTCGTGAAGACGTTCTGGCCAAAGCGGTCGGTGGCGCTGCCCACGATGTCCGCCGATCCCACGGCCACCGCGCTGGTGGAGGCGCAGCTCGCCGAAATGCGCGCCGCGCAGGACGCGCTGCAGCAGCGAATCAAAGCGCTCGAAGCCGCCCTGCGCGAAACCTCGAGCTCACGCGCCGACGACTGACTCCCGCGCGGTTCGGCGCGAATACAGGAGCACCACGCCGAGCGTTATCGCGGCAAGAGCGATGAGCTGCGCCACGGTCAGACCGATGGGGAGGACATCGTCTTTCGCGCGGAAGAACTCGACGATGAATCGCTCGATCCCGGCCAACACGCAGTAGACGCCGAACAGCCACCCTTCGGCGTGCCGGTGACGCCGCATGCGCCAGAGGATGGCGAACATGACGAGCGCCATCGTCACCTCGTAGAGCTGCGTCGGGTGGACCGCGATGACGCTGTTGGGGTCTGTGCCCGGCGGGAATCGCTGACCGAACTCGCGCGCCATGATGCCGGCCGTCGAGGGAGGAGCTCCTTCGGGAAACTGAACGGCGAGTGGCCCCGTCCAGGGTCGACCATAATCGTCTCCCACGTCCCAGCATCCGGTGCGGCCGATGGCGTACGCCGCCGCCAGCGCCGGTGCCCCCACCTCGAGCGTGCGCCAGAGCGGGACTTTCTTGTGCCGCGCGATGAGCAACACGCCGATCGCCCCTCCGATCAAGCCGCCCCAAAAGACGAAACCGCCGCGCGAGAACAACGCGTCCCAATTCCGCAGCACGATGACGAAATACAGCTTCGCGCCAAGGAGTCCACCGACCACGGCGCCGAAAATCATGTCGGCGATCGGAGCGGGATCGTGGCCGCGGCGGGCCATTTCCTCCTGAGAGATCATCTGCGCGACGACGAACCCGAGAACAACCGCGATGCCGAAACCGGTGAATTGCAGCGGTCCGATGTTGAACTGAAAGGGATGGTGTACGATCGGTCCGATGGCGGCGAGCACGAGGGCGTTCACGCGATCAGGCCCGGCAGCGAAAGCGAAGCATGTGCATTGAGATCGAGACCGGCACGGTGGCCGCGTTCGAAGTGGAAGAGGCCTGCGCGGGCGATCATCGCGGCGTTATCCGTCGCCAACCGCCCGCTCGGAGCATAAACCTGGGCGCCCAGTGTCGCTACGCGCTCGCGCATCGCATCCACCAAAGCGCGATTGCATGCGACGCCGCCCCCGAGCACCACGCGCTCACGGCCCAGATGCTCGACGGCCCGCGCGGTTTTCGCGACGAGCGTGTCGACGAGCGCATCCTGAAATGCGAGCGCGACGTCCGCCGGTACCCACGATTCCGCGCTGGCCTTGGCGCTCGACTGATCCGCGCCCGCCTCAGATGCCTTTCGCTGGTTCAACACTGCGGTCTTCAACCCGCTGAACGACACGTCGAAATAGTCCGGATCCCCCGGACGCTGATCGCGGCGCAACATCGGCCGTGCGAAGCGAACCGCGTTGCGCTGGCCGCCGCGCGCGAGCCGCTCGAGATGCGGTCCACCGGGATACGGCAGGTCGAGTAGCTTCGCGACTTTGTCGAATGCCTCCCCCGCCGCGTCATCGCGCGTGCGCCCGAGGACGCGATACCGGCCCCACGCTTCGACGTCGACGATCATGGTGTGGCCGCCCGAGACCAGAAGCGCCGTGAACGGGGGAACGGCGTCCGCGTGTTCGAGCGACGTGGCGAACAGATGCCCTTCCATGTGGTGGACGCCGACCAGGGGACGGTCCATCGCGTATGCCAGCGCCTTGCCGAAGCAGACGCCTACGAGCAGCGCACCGACGAGGCCAGGCCCGACGGTCACCGCGACCGCGTCCACGCTGCTCAGCTCCGCGTCCGCTTCCGCCAGCGTCCGTCGCAGTACCGGCTCGATGGCGGTGAGATGTGCCCGGGACGCCAGCTCCGGCACGACGCCTCCGAAAATGCCGTGCACGTCCTGCGACAGAATCACGAGCGAGCGCAGGGTGACGGCGTCGCCGGTGCCGTCGAGGAGCGCGATCGACGTCTCGTCGCATGACGTCTCGATGCCGAGCACGCGGGTCACGGAGGCGTCGCTCCCCTCAGGAAAATCGCTTTGACCTGAGGCGGACGCACCGTCACGCCGAGACCAGCCGTGTCGAGGTCGACGAGATGCGCGAGCGTATCCAACACGACGCTGTCGGGCATCGTGGACACGAATCGCAGCCGCGCGATCGCCCTCCGCGGACCGAGCACCGTCACGCTGTCGGGCTGAAGCCGAACCGGAACGCTCACCGTGCCTGACGGCGCCCGCACCAGGAGCGCCGAGCGCACCGGCACGAGCCGGCTCACGGTGGACTCGAAGCGAAGCGGGATCGAGCTGGGCTGCACGTCCCGGACGATGACTTCGATCCCCTCCGGCACCTCGACGTCGCTGGTTCGCAACGAGAGGACCAGGGTATCGGGGGCGTCGCTCGCAATCGACCGCCGAATGACGAGCGGATTGTTCGCGAGCTTGAGGATCTCGCTCGGTCGCCCGATCACCAGCGCCCGAATCATCGGAGCCGGATCGCGCAACACGAGGGCGCTGTCCAGCTGTGGCGCAAACCGCACGCTCGCCACATCCTCGGTCGGCTCACGCGCGGCGACCGCGAACCAGAGCGCGATCGTCAGGAGCAGCGCGGACGCCTTCAGGGCGAGATGCTCCGTGAACGCGGCGGTCACCCGTCGTTTCCAGCCGACGGGGTGTCGTCCTCCCACCCGAAGAGTCACCGTGCCGCGCCGAGCAGACCGCGCACCAGCGCGAGATTCGCTGGCGATGACCAGTCGGCCGGCCCGATCCACTTCTTGCGAATCGTGCCGTCGCGCGCGATCACGAACGTCTCGGGATACCCGGTCACCTGATAATCGCGATCGATGGTGTGCAGTGAATCGAGGAGGACGTCGAACGTGAGCCCGAGGTTCTTCGCGTACGCCCGTACCGAGTCGGCGCCCACCGCGTCGTCGATGCTGACGGCGACGATCTTGAACGCGCTGTCGGTCACCTCTCGGTGCAATCGCTCGAAGCTCGGCATCTCGACGATGCAGGGCCCGCACCACGTGGCCCACACGTTGAGCACGACGACCTTTCCCCTGTAGTCGGCAAAGGTCTTGACCTGGTTCGAGCCGTCTACCGTTCGCGCGCGAAAGTCAGGCGCCTGCGATCCGATTTCCACGGGAAACAGCTCGTCACGCATGACGTAGACGCCGAAGCCCAGCGCTCCGAGAAGCACCAGGACGATCGCAACGACCGTCAGCCACTGCTGACGAAGCGTCATACCTTCGTCGCGCACTCCGCGCGCAGGGCCGCGATCTCCTTCTGAGGCTCGCGCGCCGAAAAGATGGCGTTGCCGGCGACGAACGTGTTCGCGCCGGCCGCGTACACGCGCGCGATCGTCTTGCGGCTGATCCCTCCGTCCACTTCGAGCGCGGCCGCGGAACCCTCCGCGTCGAGAAGCGCCCGAGCGCGCTCCACCTTGCCCACCGAATACGGGATGAATTCCTGCCCGCCAAACCCCGGGTTCACCGTCATGACGAGGAGCAGGTCCAGCTCCGGAATGACTTCCCTGATGGCGTCCACCGGTGTGCCGGGATTGAGCGCGACTCCCGCGGCGCATCCGAGCTCCCTGATACGGGCGAGCTGGCGATGGAGGTGCGGGGCGGCCTCGACGTGGATCGTGAGTCCGCTGGCGCCGGCGGCGACAAAGTCCTCGAAGTACTTCTCCGGCTGCACCACCATCAGGTGAACGTCCAACGGAAGCTTGGTCAGTCCACGCACCGTCTCGATCACTTTCGCCCCGAACGTCAGGTTCGGAACGAACTGGCCGTCCATCACGTCGATGTGGAGCCAGTCCGCGCCTCCCGCCTCACACATCGCGACGTCGTCCCCGAGACGCGCAAAATCGGCGCTCAACAGCGACGGAGCGATGCGCACACGGCCTTTTCCCCCGCCCCTGCCTCCGTCGGAGCCGGGCTGGCGGTCACCCGGCCGTGCGCGGTGCGCCACGGTCATGGCGTCCGCGAGCCCACAGTGAGATTCACGCGTGAACCCGATACCGTCTGACTGCCCGCCGGCGGCGACTGGGAGACGATGACCGCACCGGCATCAGCGACCGATGTGCCCGTGTACTGCACTTCGCCCGCGGTGAGACCGACCTGTCGCAGGAGCAGACGCGCGTCATTGACCGGTCGTCCGACGACGTCCGGCACGATGACCGTCGACGGGCCGGCGCTGAGCACGAGCGAGACGGTGCTTGGCATCGGCGCCTGCGTGCCCGGACGAGGACGTGAGTCGATGACCGCGCCACGCGGGTCGTTACTCGGACGCTCCGTGACCTCACCGGCATCGAACCCGGCGACTTCGAGCGCATTGAGCGCGAGCTCGCGGCTCATGCCGATCACGCCGGGAATCGTCGCGTACCGCTGTCCGCCGCTCACCGCCAGCGTGACGCGAATGTTCGGCGCTTCCCGGCTGCCCGGAGCGGGACTCTGATCGAGCACCGTTCCCTTCGGCGCGGCGTTGTGAAAACGCGTCTCGCCACGCTCGGCGGTGAACCCCTTCTGCTTCAGCTGCGCCGCCGCGTCGTTGAACGTCAGCCCGATCACGTTGGGCACCCGGACGTCCTGTGGAATCACGCCGGCCGGAAACACGAAGAACGCGACGATCAGATACGCGAGAAAAAAGCCGGTGACAAGCGCGACGAGGTATGGGATGAGTCGTCGCAGACGGCCACGCCAGCTCACGACACTCTCCTGAGGCGAGCCGCGAACGCGCCGTCCGTTCCATGCTTTTGTGGCAGCACCCGCAACCGTCCGGCATCAACCACGGAAGCTGGTACCGCGCCTTCCACGGGCGGTTCCAACCGCCAGGTCGGATGGTCGGAGAGAAAGCGCTCGATTTGTGCATCGTTCTCCTCCGTCTCCAGCGAGCACGTGCTGTACACGAGCAGTCCACCAGGCGCGACCGCGGTGGACGCGGCCCGCAGGATTTCACGCTGCAGCGCCGCCATCACGGCGAGATCGGACGGCTTGATGCGCCAACGCGCGTCCGGATGTCGCCGAAAGGTGCCCGTGCCGGTGCAGGGCGCATCGATCAACACGACGTCCGCGCTGCGGATCGCGGGTCGGCGCGCGTCCGCCACATAGGGGAACGCCGTCCACAGTTCCATCCGCTGGATATTCTCCACGATGCGACGCATGCGCGCGAAGGAGAGATCGCTCGAGAAGACCGTGCCCGCCTTGCGCGTGAGCTCCACGGTCTTACCGCCTGGCGCCGCGCATAGGTCCGCCACGATCGCGCCGTCGGGAACGGCGGCATACTTGGTGACGAGCGTGGAGGCGGGATCCTGAATGTGAAACAGACCCTGCCGGAACGCTCCGAGCTCGGTGAGCGCGGAGATCGGGCTGGCAAGCACGATACTGTCGGGGACGAGTGGCGCATCGGCGACCGTGATGCCCGCGGCTTCGAGCATCGCCTCGACCTGCTCGCGCACGGCGTGAATCGGACGTGCCACCAGCGGCGGTTCGGTGTTGTTCGCCTGAAGGAGGCGTCGCGTCTCGTCCTCGCCCCAGCGCGCCACCCAGCGCGCCACGAGCCAGCGGGGATGCGATTCCGTGAGGGCCAGCGCGTCGATCGGATCGGCGGGCGCGTCGAGCTTGAGCGCGTCGATCTCGCGATCCAGGCGACGCAGCACGGCGTTCGCGAGCCGGCTCGGCCCGACGCCGTGTCGCCGTTTCGCGAGCTCCACCGTCTGCGCGATCGCCGCGTACGCGGGAACACTGCGCATGTGGAGCAGCTGGTACGCGCCGAGCCGCAGGAGGTCGTGGACGTCCGCGTCGAGTCGCGCCAGACCGCCGCGCACGCGCGCGTCGAGCAGCGCGTCGAGCCAGCTTCTGCGGCGCAGCATCCCGTACACGAGCTCGCGCGTGAACCGCCGGTCACGAGGATCGAGTCGCACCGTCTGGCGATCGAAGGAGCCGTCGAGCAGCTCGCCGCGCCGCAGGTCAGCGCAGATTTCCGCCGCGACATGACGTGCTTCCGTTACACCGTTGACGCGTGTCGCGGTGCGAGCCGCGCCTCCATCTTCACCCATGCCGGAAGATACAATGTCATCCTGAGGAGCGAAGCGACGAAGGATCTCGTTTGGACTGAATGGATCCTTCGCTGCGCTCAGGATGACAAAGGAAGGCTCAGGATGACAAAGGAAGGCTCAGGATGACAGCAGCTCGAATTTCGCGCCGACGGCGATGCCGCGCCCGCGCGACCATTCGGATGCCGAGATGCGCTTCTTGCCCGAGGGCTGCACCTGTGCGATCCGGACGGCGCCTTCCGCGCACGCGACGACGAGTCCGTCATCCCCAACCGAGAGGACTTGACCAGGAGCGGAGGACTCCGATCTCGGCGCGAGTCGCGCGCCGAACAGCTTCACGTCCTGACTTGCCAGCGTTGTGAACGCACCCGGTCGGGGATCGTACGCGCGAATGGTCCGAGACACCGTCCGCGCATCCTGATTCCAGTTCACGCGCGTGCTCGCGCGGTCGACTTTGGGGGCGTATGTCGCCTGTGCGTCGTCCTGCGGCACTTCACGGGCCTTCCCCAGCTCGAGCAACGCCAGCGATTCGATCAGTGCCGTCGCGCCCAACTCCGACAGGCGCAGCGCGAGCTCTCCGTACGTTTCATCGTCCACGATGTCCGTCGTGAGCTGGAGGATCGTGGGGCCGGCATCGAGCTTGGGCACCATTCGCATGATGGTGACACCGGTGCGTTGCAGCCCTTCGCGAATCGCCGCCTGAATCGGCGCGGCGCCGCGCAGTGCCGGCAGCAGCGACGCGTGGATGTTGATCGTGCCGCGCCGCGGCAAGTCGATGACGTCGCGCGGGAGAATGTGTCCGTACGCGACGACGACCGAGATGTCGGGAGCGAGATCGCGGAGTTCCGCGAGAAAGTCGCTTCCGCGCGGGCGCTCGGGTTGGAGCACGGCGACGTGTTCCTCGCGCGCCACCAGTTTCACCGGCGGCGGCTGCGCCGTCGACCGGCTCCGTCCTACGGGCTTGTCGGGCTGGGTCACCACGCCGACGACGTCGAACCCTTCGCCCAACAGTGCGAGCAGCGCAGGCGTCGAGAAGTCCGGCGTGCCCCAGAAAAGCACGCGCACTAGAGATCCTCGTCGCGATGGTGCTCCGCCACCTCTTGTGGCGTCAAACGCCGGATGAAGCCCGGATAGCGGTCCTTCTGCGCCGCCCACTTCGCTAGCGCCGCGCGTCGCTTCAACACGCTGAGGTAGTCGATGAACAGCTTCCCATGCAGATGATCGATCTCGTGCTGAAAGCAGCGGGCGAGTAGCTCGGACGCCGGCATCTCGAACGGGTTGCCCTCGCGGTCCAAGGCGCGCACGACCACCGACGCCGGACGCTCCACGTCCCCGAACACGTCGGGGATGGACAGGCAGCCTTCTTCGGCTTTCGCGGTCTCTCGCACTGCACCCGCCTCTGTCGCGAGCGATACGATCTCCGGATTCACGAGCGTGATCGGACTCTTGCCGCTCTCGAGATCGACGACCGCGATGCGCTCGAGCCGTCCGACCTGCGGCGCGGCGAGTCCGATTCCCTTCGCCGCGTGCATGGTTTCGAACATGTCGTCGATCAGCCGGCGCAACTCGTCCGTCACCGTGGCGACGGGCTTGGTCTCCTGACGCAGGATGGGGTCGCCGAGGACGCGAATATCCAGAACGCTCACGTCGTGGCGGGCGCGGCTGAAGTCAGGATCTTGGCGATGCGACCGCGCTCGACGATCAGACGTGATTCCGCGGACTTGATGGTGACTTCGTCCTCCATCGAAGTCTGCGGCTTTCCGTCTTTTACCGTTTCCTTGATGTGGATGACGTCGGCGATGATGCCGCCGGTCGTCACGACGCGGTCGCCCCGCTTCAGATTGCGGAGGGCCTCGTCGTGCGTCTTCCGCTGCTTTTGCTGCGGTCGGATGATCAGGAAATAGAAGATCAGGAAGATGAGCCCGAACTGAAACAGCAGCGGCGTGAGGGAGCCGCCACCGCCGCCGCCGGGAGCCGTCTGCAGAAAGGCTAGCGTCGGAACCGTGATTCCACGTGTCATGCGAGAGAGCCTGAGCGAGAGTGATAGCGATCCAGCCAGCGCTGGCTCCACGCGTCGAACGTGCGATCGGCGATCGCTTCACGCGCGGCACGCATCAGCGCCACGAGAAAATGTACATTGTGCAGGGAGAGCAGACGCAGTCCGAGCATCTCCTCCGAGACGAACAGATGCCGGATGTACGCGCGAGTGAATCTGCTGCAGGTCGCGCAGTCGCAACGCTCGTCGAGCGGGCGCTTGTCGTTGCGAAACTCGGTGCGTTTGATGTTCAGCCTTCCGTCGCTCGTGAACACCGCGCCGTTGCGTCCCATCCGGGTCGGCGCCACGCAGTCGAACAGGTCCATGCCCCGACGAACTCCTTCGACCAGATCCTCGGGAAAACCGACACCCATCAGGTACCGCGGCCGGTTGCGCGGCAGCAGCGTGTTGAGCGCCTCGAGGATCCGGTACATGTCGGGCTTGGCTTCGCCGACGGAGAGGCCGCCAATGGCGTAACCGGGCCAGTCGTGCATGCTCGAGATCGCCGACGCGGCCTCACGCCGCAGCTCGTCATGAATGCCGCCCTGCACGATCGGGAAAAGCGCCTGTTCGCGGCCATTTGGGGGAGAAGGCGCGCTCTCGCGAAACGCCGTAAGGCATCGCGCAAGCCACCGAACGCTTCGCTCGCTCGCATCACGCGCGGTCGGCGCGTCGCTCTGACCTGGGATCACATGGTCGAACTGCATCACGATGTCGGCGCCGAGGTTGCGCTCGATCTGCATCACTGATTCCGGCGTGAATCGGCGCGTGGAGCCGTCGAGATGGCTGCGGAAAGTGACGCCGTCCTCATCCACCGTGCGCAGCGTCGCGAGCGAGAATACCTGGAAGCCGCCGGAGTCGGTGAGGATCGGCCCATCCCAGCCCATGAAGCGATGCAGGCCACCCATCTCTCGTATGACGTCGTCCCCTGGCCGAAGGTGCAGATGATACGCGTTCGAGAGGATCATCTGCGCGCCAGCACGTACGAGATCTTCGGGGTCG
>Ga0070696_100001210_pt1 | contig 16756 bp, 21 predicted proteins | sample KBSK1253metaG_FD_65474 | JGI IMG/M metagenome (GOLD analysis project Ga0070696, IMG submission 65474) | Corn, switchgrass and miscanthus rhizosphere microbial communities from Kellogg Biological Station, Michigan, USA - KBS K1-25-3 metaG | ecosystem: Host-associated > Plants > Roots >... | reverse complement strand
GCATGGGCGCCATGCTGCTGGCGGCGGTGGCGCGGCACACGTACATGCTCTACCAGGCCGAACGCCTGCCCGTGACGAAACGCCCCTAGGTCCGGTCCGCGTGCTCCTCCGGCTTTGAGGCCTCGAAGAGATAACCGAAGCCGCGCACGGAACGGATCAACGTCGGGTTGGCGGGATCTGATTCCACCTTCTGCCGCAAGCGCAGGATGTGGACGTCCACCGTCCGATCGGTCACCGCGTGGTCCACGCCCCAGACGTAATCGAGCAGTTGCTCGCGGCTGAACACCACCCCCGGACGGCTCATCAAAAAATCCAGCAGGCGGAATTCGGTGGCGGTGAGCGTCAACGGTTTTCCGTCGAGCCGCACACTGCAACTGTCGCGGTCGAGCTCAATCGCGTCGGCCCGCAGAACTCGCTCCGGAGACTGCTGGCCGCGAAGCTGGTTGCGAATGCGCGCGATCAGCTCGCGCACCGAAAACGGCTTGACCATGTAATCGTTGGCGCCCAGTTCGAGGCCCAGGATCTTGTCGCCTTCCGACGCGCGGGCCGTCAGGAAAATCACCGGCAGGCGAGCGAGATCGGGATGACTGCGAATTCTCCGGCAGATTTCAATGCCGTCGGTATCCGGCAGCATGATATCCAGGACCAGCACGGCCGGTTTTTCGCGCCGGCACAACTCGATGGCTCCTTTGCCGGTGGAGGAAACCACAACGCGGAAACCCTCCTTCTCGATGTTGTATCGGAGCAACGCGAGCAGATCTGCGTCGTCCTCTATCAGCGCGACGGTCTTCATGCCAAACCTGTCCTGAAGATAGCGTCTGCCGGGTTACAAAGCAATTACGGTTGCGTTAACTGTACATGAACCAAGCATGGAAACGCTCCCAAAATTTTGCGTACCATAGGTCTTGAGCCGGGATCCGGCTCCGGAATATATCGTCACAAATGGCCAGCAAACGGGATCTGGATCTGATTCGGGCATCAGCGGAGGGCGATGTCGCGCGTGTTCTCAACCTCATTGAAAACGGCGCGCATGTCAACGCGCATCACACCAGCGGCACCACGCCTCTGCTGGCTGCTGCCCTGAGCGGGCACGTGGAAGTCGTCCAAACTCTGCTGACGCAGGGTGCGGATCTGAAGGTGCGGTATCGCGACAACGCAACCGCCCTCATACTGGTGGCGACCCAGGACGATCTGGAAATGCTGAAGCTGCTGATCGACCGAGGCGCGGACGTCAACGCCGCCGCGACACAGGGTACGACCGCGCTGTTGGTCGCCGCCGCCAACGGCAACGTCGAGATGCTGAATACTCTGCTCCAGGCGGGCGCGGCCATCGAACAGAAGGACCGCTCCAAGGTCACGCCCTTGATCGCCGCCATCGCCAATGACCGGATCGACGGCGTGAAAGCCCTCATAGAAGCCGGCGCCGATGTGAACGCTGTCTGCCACACCGGCTCCGCACTGCAATTTGCGGCGGCTGGCGGGCAGGTGGAACTCCTCAGCATTTTGTTGAACCACGGCGCGAAAACGGAGACGGCCGGGGGACCGGGTCAATCGGCGTTGATGGTGGCCGCGGCCAATGGCCACACAGAGGCCGTGCGGGTGCTGCTCGAAGGCGGCGCGAACGTGAACGCCCGCGATGCGCACGGCGCCAGTGCCTTGCTGCTGGCCTCAGGGAGCGGCTTCACGGACATCGCGTGCATGCTGCTCGATCTGGGCGCCGATCCCAACGCGCTGGTGTCACAACTTGAATCCGATCAGCAGCCTTACGTAACCAACGGTCACGCCCAGGCCGAGGAGCGCCCTTCGTTCGAATCGGCGGCGGCCGCGGCGAGCGTCCAGTTGGGAACTACTCCCTTGATGGTCGCGGCGCTGCACGGGCACGTTGCCGTTGCCGAGGCGCTGCTGGCTTCAGGCGCGGATCCCAACATTCGCGATGCAAACGGCGCCACAGCGTTACTGGCGGCAGCCATGAGCGGGCACGACGGCATTGTGCGTAGTCTGCTGGCGCGCGGAGCGGCCGAGGGTCCGGGACGCGATCAGGGACGACGCGCTCTGCTGGCGGCCATCCTGAGCGAGCACGCCGCGGTGGTGGATTCACTGGTGACGAGCGGTGTCGATCCCAACGGGCGCAGCGACACCGGTAACCCGGCGCTGCTCATCGCGGTCGTGAATCGGAATATGGATGCCACGCGGGCTTTACTCTCGCACGGAGCGGACGTAAACGCCGCCGATGCAAAGGGCACCACACCCCTGATTTTTGCCGCCAGCGATGGAAACGTGGAACTGGTCGACATGCTGCTGGCCGCCGGCGCCGATGTTAACGCACGCACTGAACAAGGATTTACCGCATTGATGGCGGCCGGCGTCACAGATCGCTGGGACATGGTCGAGCGTCTGAAAAACGCCGGCGCCAAGGAGTGAACGTCCGGTTTTTTAAATGCGAACCGGCGTCTTCAGTGAAAAAGTCAGCAGAGTTTCAACCGGGAACGAGACGGTCTGTTTTCCGGTAGCGGCTGCGCCCGCAGTTCCCGCCGCGGCTCCCGCGCCTGCTCCGATCACAGCACCTTTCCCGCCGCCGGCTACCGCACCCAGCACGGCTCCGAGGCCCGCGCCTCCACCGATGAGCGCGGTATTGCGTTTCTTGTGGCCCGAGCTCACCCGGCTCTGCGCTGAAGTTGCAACCGTGTAGCTCTTGCCATTGTGCTCGAACGAATCCAGCGTCACCGCCATGACAGCGCGGCCCTTCAACCGCCCGGATGAATCCGCCGTCGTCACGTGACCGTGAAACGTCGCACCCTTGGGCACGATCGTGTTCTCGCCAACCGTGAGCGGCGAATCGAGCGTCGCGCTGAACTTGTCGCCTGCGTTGTTGCGCTCCGTATTCAACGTTTCGGCAAGCCGCACGCGGACGCGCGTGCCCGCCGGTATCGTGACCGCGGCCGGCTTCGGTCCGGGCAGCAACGCCGCCGAAGGAGCCGGAGCATCTGCCGCCGCGACCGTGTCAGGCTGGCCTTTGCCGCTGCAGCCGATCAAAAACGCCAGTGCCGTGAAACCGGCAAGTTTCGCGAACATCAAATTTTCCTCCAGCCAACATGTGTGCAAACATACAGCCAAACAAAAGTGCTTTGTTTTGAGGGTTGCCCGCTGTATCCCTCGTGGAGGAATTACACAGGGTTAGCGGAAGTTAGTATGTAGCGCGGCCACCGCTCGCGTCATAGCATTGGCCGGTGACGAAGGAGCAATCGGGGCTCGCAAGAAAATGCACGACGGCCGCGATTTCCTCCGGAGTTCCGGTGCGCCGCATCGGGATCCGCTGCGTCATGTAATCCACCTGCTGTTCGGTGAGCTGATCGAGAATGTGCGTGCGCACTACGGCGGGTGTGACGGAGTTGACGCAGATGCCTTCGGTCGCGACTTCTTTTGCCACCGACTTCGTGAAGGCGATGACCCCGGCTTTCGTCGCCGAGTAGGGCGACATGTTGGGATTACCCTCTTTACCGGCGATGGAGGCGATGTTGACGATGCGGCCGTATTTTCTACCGCGCATGTACGCGATGACGGCGCGCGTGCAGTAGACCACGCCCAGCAGATTGACGGCGATCATGTCGCGCCAATCCTCGTCGGTCTGCTCCCAGATCGGGGCGGCCTTGCCCGCGATCCCCGCGTTGTTGACCAGGATGTCGATACGGCCGGTGCGCGCGGCAATCTCAGCGGCCATGACGTTTGCCGATTCAGAGCGCGAGATGTCGAGATGAATGGGAAACGCCCCGGAGCCGATGCTGTTCGCCACCGCCGCCGCGCCTTCGGCGTTGAGGTCCGCGACCCCCACGGTTGCACCGGCGCCCGCCAACCGGCGCGCGATGGCTTCCCCAATGCCCGTGGCCGCACCCGTAACGATAGCGGTCTGACCCGTCAGCTCGAATGGCATGGGCGCTACTCGTCTTTGACGACGTTGACGGTAATCTCGGTCGGCACTTCACGATGCAGCCGCACCGTTACCTTGTGCTCGCCCAACTGCTTGATCGGCTCATCCAGATGGATCTTGCGCCGGTCGATCGAGAAATTCTGCTTCTCGAGGGCCTCGGTGATGTCTTTGGCCGTAACCGATCCGAATAGCTGATCGTTCTCGCCGGCCTTTTGCGCGATCGTCACCGTGACGCCGCCCAGGATCTTGGCCAGGTCCTCGGCCTCGTTCTTCAGCTTTGCCTCGCGGCGCAGGTGCCCCTGCCGCTCCTGCTCGACGATCTTCTTGTTGGATTCCGTCGCCGTGACCGCCAGCCGCTTGGGCAGCAGATAATTCCGGGCGTAGCCCGCCGCAACCTTTACTACCTGGCCGCGGGTTCCGAGTTTCTCGATGTCTTCCCTGAGTATGATTTCCATGCTGATCTCCGCGCGCTATATGGATGCCGCGAACGGCAACAGAGCGATGTTTCGCGCCTTCTTGATGGCATCGCTCAGACGATGCTGGTGCGGCGCGCACACTCCTGAAATCCGGCGTGGGACAATCTTCCCGCGCTCCGCGATGAAACTGGACAGCAGCCGCACGTCCTTGTAATTGATGTCGTCGATTTTCTCGACGCAGAACCGGCACACCTTTTTGCGCCGGAAATACTGTTTCTTTTGCGTGGCAACCGCTTTGTCGCCGCCGGTGGGCCGCTGTGATGCGCTGCCGGGTCTGCCCCTCATGTCCGCCATATGAACTCTCCTTTACTCCGTGCCCGGCTCGCCCAGCATCTGCTGCGCCATGGAAGGCTGGGCCGGCGCCGGCGCGGACGTCGCCTTGCGATGCGCCCGCTTCTCCCGGTCTTTCTTGCGCTTGTCCAGACGCTTCAACGTCTGATCGATCCGCACCGTCAAAAACTTGATCACCAGATCGGAAACGCGCAGACGCCGCTCGAATTCCTTCACCGTTTCCGGCTCGGCGGTGAATTGAAAGAGCACATAAGCGCCCTCTTTATATTTATCGACGCGGTATGCCAGCTTGCGCTTGCCCCACTTGTCGACTTTGTCCACGGTCCCGGCTGAGGTGGTCACGATCGTCTTCATCTGCTCGATGAACTGGTCGATCTCCTCCTCGGACGAATCCGGCTTCACGATAAACAGCTCTTCGTAGATCCTCATTCTTCCTCAGTTGTTGAACCTTGGGCGCGACGATTGTAAATCGTCATGGACTTTTCGACGCCCTCGGCGATTATGGAAGCCACTGCGTCGGCCCCGCGGCCCACCAGGTCTTCCACTTCCTTCTGTTGCGAACGCTTGACGGCCGCCAGCAGGTATTCCGCGCCGTCCTGGACCTTGTGGCCGGGGTTGACGCCCAGCCTCACTCTTGTAAACTCATTCGTTCCCAATTCGGCGATTACAGACTTTACGCCGTTATGCCCGGCCGCCGACCCGCGCGGCTTGATCCGCATCTCGTACCACGGCAGATCCAGTTCGTCGTAAACCAGAATCAGATCGGCCGGAGCCAGCTCGTGCTTCGTCATCAGGGGCGCGACCGACGTGCCGCTGAGATTCATGTATGTCTGCGGCTTGGCCAGCATCACCCGGCTTCCCGAAATCTCTCCGACTCCAACCAGCGCCCTTGAATCCTTCCGGCTCACCCGGATTGCGTGCCGCTCCGCCAGTAGATCTATCACCCGGAAGCCCAGATTGTGCGGTGTATTTGCGTACTCGTCTCCGGGATTGCCCAGGCCCACCACCAGGAACATTCCCGGCTACTTTTTCTTCGGCTTGGCTTCAGGCTTGGCTTCGCTCTTACCCTCGGCCTTGGCTTCTGGCTTGGCTTCGCCGCCCTCTTCGTCCTTTTTGCCCTTCTTGATGACTTCAGGCTCCGCTGCCTCGGCCTCAGCCGGAACCGCGGCTTCGGCGGCCGGCGCCTCCTCGACCACCTTCAGCACGACCACATGCGCGATCACGGATTCCGTCGGGCTGACGAGCTTCATCGACCCCGTCATGGGAATATCGCCGGCGCGCTTGCTCTGGCCGATCATCAACTCACTCACGTCCACCACGAAATGTTCCGGAATCTCGTCCGGGATACACTCGATTTCGATCTCTCGCGTGACCAGCTCGAGTAAGCCGCCCTGCTGCTTCACGCCCTTCGGCTCACCCTCCGAGAGCACCGGCACCGAGACGCGAAGCCGTTTCTTCAGATCGATCCGCTTCAGGTCCACGTGCAGCAGGTTGCCCTTGATGGGGTCATACTGGCCGTCCACAACCATCACCGGCGTGCTCTCGCCGCCTTGTACGTTCAAATTGAAAATGGTGTTGTGGCCGGTCTTGCTGTGCAGGATCTGCGAGATATGCCGCGGACTGACTGAAATCGTTATCGCATCCTTGAAAGCGCCGTACACCACGCCCGGGATCATTCCCGCGCGTCGCGTTCGCCGAGCTTCATTTTTTCCGCGGGAGGCGCGCGCCTCTGCCGCAACCGTAATATCCGTTTTCATTGCATCTCCTAAACGAGCCTGCAAGTCCGAAGCAACCAGCGCTTGACGTGGGTTGCAAGCCCGAAAAATCTAAACAAACAAAATACTGACCGAAGTCTCCTCGTGGATCGATTGCACCGCCCGCGCCAGCAGTGGCCCAACCGAAAGCGCCCGGATCTTCTTCGCGTGCCGCGCTTCTTTCGGCAGCGGAATCGAGTTCGTCACCACCACTTCCCGGAAATTCGATTTCTCAATCCGCTCAACCGCCTGCCCCGACAGGATCGCATGCGTGGCGCACGCCGAAACGCTCGCCGCGCCCTTATTCAGCAGCGCGTCAACGCCTTTCACCAGTGTCCCGGCCGTATCCACTAGGTCGTCCACCATCAGGCAGTTCCGGCCCTTCACGGCGCCGATCACATTCATCACTTCCGCCACGTTGGCCTCTTCGCGGCGCTTATCGATGATCGCCAGCGGCGCATTCAGGCGCTTGGCGAATGCCCGTGCCCGTTCCACTCCGCCGGCATCGGGAGAAACCACGGTCAGGTTCGGAATCTCGAGTGGCTTGAAATAATCGATCATTACCGGCGTGCCGAACAGGTGGTCCACCGGAATATCGAAAAAACCCTGGATCTGCGCCGCGTGTAAATCCAGCGTCAGAACGCGATCCGCCCCGGAAGCCTCAATCAATCTCGCTACCAGTTTCGCGGAGATGGGAACGCGGGGTTTGTCCTTGCGGTCCTGCCTGGCGTAACCATAATAGGGTAACACCGCGGTGATGCGCTCCGCCGAAGACAGCTTGAGCGCCTGCACCATGAACAACAATTCCATCAGGTGATGGTCCACGGGCGCGCAGGTCGGCTGCACGACAAACACATCGGCGCCGCGGACGTTCTCCTGAATCTGGATGTTGTTCTCACCGTCGGAGAACGCCTTGACCTGTGCCTGCGAGAGCGCGAGCCCCAGGCAGTCGCAGATTTCCTGGGCCAGTTGACGGTTGGCGTTTCCACTGAAGATCTTGATCCGGTCGGGATTCATTGCGCGTATCGGCTCAGGGGCGGCCATAGCTTTTCTTTAGTTGTGTGCAGTCGCAGCCGGCTCCACCATTCCGAACGGTACCTGGCACGGCTTACCAACTTAATCGGAAAGACCCTCTCCTCGCTAAAGTGTTGTATGGCGCGCCGGACTTCATCGCGCTCCGCGAATAGCCCGAAGACGGCGGAACCGCTACCACTCATCATCGCGGGCTTCGCACCCAATTTCAGCAGACGCCGCTTGAACGATTTTAACTCTGGATGCCGGCTGAAGACGACACTCTCAAAATCATTTTCGCCGGTCGGCGCACCGTCGCTTCGCCAGCTCGAACCCTGGAAACTAACTATCTTATTTTGTTGCGATTCCGTTGTCAATTGCGTGCTCAGAAGCTGGTAGGCTTCGGCCGTCGCAACGTGCAATTTGGGGGCGATCAGGACACCGGAATGCGCGCCGCGATCCGGAAGCGGGTATAGTTCCGTACCACGGCCGATCCCGACGGCTGCTCCGCCCAGCAGAAAGAAGGGAACGTCGCTGCCCAATTCCGCCGCGAGCCGCATCAGCGCCGCCGGCTCCAGAGCTTTCCCGGCGAGCACGGGCAACGCGAGCAGCACCGCGGCTGCGTCCGATGAACCGCCGCCCAGTCCCGCGCCCAACGGGATACGCTTTTCCAGAATGAACTCCACCTTTCCGGTTATCCTGATCGCATCGAGACACAACCCGGCCGCGCGGGTGATGAGATTGTCACCGATCTCGATGTTGCTCTCGATCGAGATTGCGGTCCGGCTCGCGGGAGTGAAGGTGATGCCGATCCGGTCCGCCAGCGAGATGGTCTGGAAAATCGTGCGCAGCTCGTGAAAGTTATCCGGGCGCCGGAAGAGCACGCGAAGGTCGAGATTAATTTTGGCGAAAGCGGTGAGCCGGGCCGTGCGCGCTCGGCTCATTTGTCGTACTGCATCAGTGAAAACACGTCGTATCCGTCGAGCTTCCGCCGGCCGTTGAGAAATGTGAGCTCGATCACGAAGCCCACCCCCGCCACCTCGCCGCCCACCTGCTCGACCAGTTTCGTCGTCGCCGCCGCCGTTCCCCCGGTGGCCAGCAGATCATCGACGATCAGCACGCGACGCCCGCCATCGAGCGCGTCCTTATGAATCTCGAGGCTGTCGGTGCCATACTCGAGCGCATAATCCACCCTCACGCGTTCCGACGGCAGCTTCTTGGGTTTGCGCACGGGCACGAAACCCGCACCCAGGGCGTACGCCAAGGCGGGCGCGAAGATGAATCCGCGCGCTTCGATGCCGATCACGACATCCACGCTCGAGTCGCGGTAATGATCCTTTAGCGCATCGATGGTCGCGCGGAACCCATGGTTATCCTTGAGCAGAGTCGTGATGTCGTAGAACAGGATGCCGGATTTGGGAAAGTTCGGCACTTCGCGGATCAGCTTCTTGAGTTGGTCGCAGTCGGTCATCAGCCCTCGATTTGAAAGGATTCGTATTGTTGCACGTCGGCTTCCTGTTCTTCAATGCCGCGCACGTCGGCGAACCGCGGGCCTTTCCATAACCATCCGGCCAACTCGGAAAGCTGCTCGGGAGCGCCCACCGCATAAACCTCGACGCGGCCGTCGTCGAGATTGCGCGTGTAGCCTCCTACTTTCAGTTGTACGGCGGCGCGCTGAACAAAGTATCGGTAGCCCACGCCCTGCACCCGGCCGCGCACGAAATAGCGTTTCGCGTTGAGGTTGGCTCGGGACATGCGCGTGCTATCAGGGTAACAGCGCTAGCGCTTTTTCAACTCGATCAGGGTCACGCCCGGCTGACGTCGTAAACCGTAATGTAGGAATCTTCCATGGCGTTCTCGACAAGACTGACTTACGAACAGTCGCTCGAACTTCCCGAAAACAAATTCGAAGAGATCGTCGATGGCGAAATCAGGCTGATGCCTCCTCCCAGCAGAGTGCATGCGCTTCTGATTGAGCGCCTGCTCAGAAGCTGGGCGCTCGCAACGGACGGGTTCCGGCAGGCGCCGGCGGACATTGCCACAGCGACGCCGCTCAACCTGCCCACAGCTAAAGTCGACTTGAACGAAATCTGGAAACTGCTCCCCGCAGGTTCCTAGTATCGCGTCGCCACGTAGTTGTCCAGGATCTCGATAAACTCCGCGACGATGCGGTCGCCCTTGAGCGTCTTGAGCAGACGGCCATCGACGAAAACCGGCGCCTTCGGCTCTTCGAATGTCCCCGGCAATGAGATGCCGATGTTGGCGTGCTTGGATTCTCCCGGGCCGTTCACCACGCAGCCCATGACGGCCACGCGCATCTCTTCAACGCCTTTTCGGCTTTGTTTCCACACGGGCATCTGTTCGCGCAGATAGGTCTGGATCTGGTCGGCCATGTCCTGGAAAAAAGTACTGGTCGTGCGGCCGCAGCCGGGGCAGGCGGTCACCTGCGGCGTGAAGCTGCGAATCCCGAGCGATTGCAGGATCTGCTGCGACACAGTCACTTCTTCGGTGCGGTCGCCGTTCGGCAGAGGCGTGAGCGATGTGCGAATGGTGTCGCCGATGCCTTCCTGCAGCAGCACCGCCAGCGCGGAAGTCGTCGACACAATGCCTTTCGCGCCCATTCCCGCTTCCGTCAATCCGAGATGCAGCGGATAATCGCAGCGCGCCGCAAGCGCCCGGTAGACATCGATCAGATCCTGCACGCCGCTCACTTTCGCACTGAGGATGATCTTGTCGCGGCCTAACCCATACCGTTCGGCCGCCTTCGCCGATTCGACGGCGCTCACCACGATGGCCTCGAGCGTGACTTCGCGTGCATCTTTTGGTTCGGGGAGCTCGGAATTCTCGTCCATCATGCGCGTCAGCAGCGCCTGGTCGAGCGATCCCCAATTCACGCCAATGCGCACCGGCCGGTCGTACTCAACGGCAACCTCGATCATGGTGCGGAAATTGTCGTCGTGCTTCTTGCCGATATTGACGTTGCCCGGATTGATGCGGTACTTGGCCAGAGCTCTCGCGCATTCCGGATACTTCTTCAGCAGGATGTGGCCGTTGTAATGAAAATCGCCGATGATCGGAACGCGCGCGCCAAATTTATCCAGGCATTCGACGATCTTCGGCACCGCGGCGGCGGCCTCTTCGGTGTTGACGGTCACGCGTACCAGCTCCGACCCGGCACGCGCCAGCGCCATCACCTGATTAATAGTGGATGCCGTGTCGGCAGTATCGGTGTTGGTCATCGACTGCACGACAATCGGATGACCGCCGCCCACCTTGACGCCCGCTACATCCACCGCGACCGATACACGGCGCGTTTGAACCGCCATCAAAAACCTCCGGAGAGTCTTGATTTTAGCATTCGGTTAGAGATAGCATGGGCGTCCACGCATGTGTCGCATAGAATCACGCGGAGTGTAATCGATGAAGAAACGTATCTGGATCGTCGCAAGTTTCGCAGTTCTGGCATCCCTGGCTTTCTTCGTTACGGGCACCGACGCACAGCCCGGCACGGTCAAGGAGATTGTTCCCGGTGTCTGGTTCCGCGAGGGCGAACTGATGGACATGGGGCACTGCAACAACATCATCATCGAGATGAAGGATTACCTCATCGTAGTGGATGCCAACTTCCCGAGCGGCGCGCGGCTGGCGATGGAAGCCGCTAAGAAAGTGTCGCCAAAACCCGTGAAGTACGTCTTCGACACGCATCATCACGGCGACCACGCCTACGGGAATCCGGTCTGGACGCAGGCCGGCGCTACCACGCTCGCGTATAAAGGCGTGGCTGAAGAGATGAAGCGCTATGAGCCGGCGCGGTGGCAGGCCGCGGCCAAGGGGCGGAAGGATGTCGCGGATTTGAATCTGCCCACGGCCGAGCCGCCCAAGCAGACGTTTGACAAGAGTCCGTTCATCCTGAAAGACGACACGCGCGAGGTGCGATTCTACTTCCTTGGCTGGGCGCACACGCGGGGCGATGGTTTCGTCTACCTCCCGAAAGAAAAGGTCATGTGCACGGGCGATGCAGTGGTCAACGGACCCTATAACTTTACGGCCGACGCCAACGTCGGCAACTGGCCCAAAGTGGTCCGCGCGGCTCAGAAGTTTGACGTGGCGCACCTGCTCCCCGGCCACGGCGGCCCGGGCGGCAAGGAGATCCTCGAGGGCGAGTACCAGTTCATGACCGAGCTGCACAAGGCCGTCCAGGCGGCCGTAAAGCAGGGCAAGAAGCTGTCGGACATTGTGGGCAGCGATACAAGAACGATGTTTGGAATGGAATTGCCGGCTTCTACGTCTATTAAATTGCCGGACAGCGTGAAAAACTGGGTTGGCGACTTTCTACCCGCGCAGGTAAAGGACACCTACGAAGAGATCACCCAGAAAAAGCCGCACGGAGATCTACCGCATTAGGCTGCTTCTGGTTGTAGTGTGCGCCGGGGCACTGGGCGCGCAGGCTGTCAAGCTCCCGCCGCCTCCCTCCGGGGCGGACCCAGTCTTGAGCCACATTTCCGCCGCCTCGCTGCGCGGGCACCTTTCATTTATTGCCTCCGATCTTTTGGAAGGGCGGGGAACCCCGTCGCGCGGACTCGATCTCGCCGCGGAATATATTGCGGCACAGTTTCGCCGGACCGGTCTCGAGCCCGCCGGCGATGACGGTTACTACCAGACGGCGAAGATGCTCGAAGTCGAGCCGGCCACCAGCGGTTTCGAATTGCGCGTTGTTCACGGAGAACGCACGTTCCAGATATCGCACACCGAGGTGACTTCGAGGCTCCAGCGCGCGCTCGATCTCACCGATGCGCCGGTATTCAAGCTGGCTCCGGACGCACAAGGTTTGGCAAACCTGAAACCGGAAGACGTTGCCGGCAAGGTGCTGCTGGCGGATCTCCCTGCCTATGCCACCGTGCCGCGCAAGATCCGCAAACTGTTCCAAACCGTGGAACGCGTCCATCCTGCTCTGACAATCATCCTGACCACGCGAACTCCGGCGGAAATCGGCGCAAAGCTGGTCGATCCGGAAAAACGCAGTAATGACGGGCCTGAACGGCTGGTGGTACATAACGCGGAGTTGCTGAAGTGGGCTGCGGCGCTCCCGGCGGGCGCTACCGGCGCAACGCTCACGCTCCGGTTGCCGGCGCCGGTTGAGACTCCCGTTACACTGAAAAACGTGATCGGCGTGTTGCGCGGTTCCGATCCCGTTCTCAAAGACAGCTACATCCTGGTAACGGCTCACTACGATCATCTCGGCACAAAAACCGGCGGCAACGGCGACAGGATTTACAACGGCGCCAACGACGACGGCAGCGGTACCGTTTCAGTGGTAGAACTGGCGGCAGCGCTCGCTAAACTTGCGCCGCGCCCCAAGCGCAGCATCGTTTTCATGACATTCTTCGGTGAAGAAGAAGGAGTTTTTGGCTCCCAATACTACGCGGCCCATCCGATTTTTCCGCTCGCCAGGACCATCGCGAACGTCAACCTGGAACAGGTGGGGCGCACCGACAGTACCGAAGGGCCCAAATTATCCCAAGTCACTTTTACCGGATATCCCTACTCGAACCTGCCCGAGATCTTCCGCACGGCTGGAGAAACAATCGGCGTGCGTGTGTTGAGCGATGAACGCTACGGCGATTCGTTCTTCGATCGCAGCGACAACATCTCATTTGCCAACGTGGGAATTCCGGCCCATACTCTGGCGGTCGTTTTCGATTTCGCCGATTACCACGCGGTCGGCGACGAGTGGCAGAAGATCGATTACGACAACATGGCGAAAGTCGATCGCATGCTGGCTCTAGGCATCCTGGCGCTCGCCCGGAATCCGGAGCCGCCGAAGTGGAATGTAACCAATCCAAAAGTCGAAAATTACCTGAAAGCCTGGAAAGAGCTTCACCCCGCCAAACCGTGACCGTGGCCGATTTTCGTCGGCTGTTACAATAAAACAAAAATGATTCAAACGTTATTCGGCTCGGTCGAACAAGAGCCCACGCTGCTCGAGAAGCTGAAAAGCGGCGTCGAGAAGACGCGCGCGGGGCTGGTCTCGAAGCTGGAAGATGCGCTGGCCGGCCGCAAGGAGATCGACGCCGAACTGCTCGATCAACTCGAGTACACGCTCATCGGCGCCGACATCGGCGTCAAGACCACCACCGAAATCCTGGAGCGCATCCGCCAGCAGGTCGGCCGGAAAATGGTGGGCGATGCCGCGGAGTTGAAGGGCCTCATTCGCCAGCACCTGCTCGAAATTCTCGAGGCCAGCGAGCGCCCGCTCGCGCACGTGGATGAGCCGCCGGCCGTGGTGATGGTGGTAGGCGTAAATGGCGCCGGCAAAACCACCAGCATCGGCAAGCTGGCGCAGCGCTACAAAGCCGAGGGCCGCAGCGTGCTGCTTTGCGCCGCCGATACGTTCCGCGCCGCCGCCACCGAACAGCTTGAAATCTGGGGCGAGCGTACCGGCTCCGAAGTGATCCGCCAGAAATCAGGCGCCGACCCGAGTGCCGTGCTGTTCGACGCGCTGCACGCCGCCCGGTCGCGGAAGACGGATTACGTGATCGTGGACACCGCCGGGCGCCTGCAGACCAAAGCCAATCTCATGGCTGAGCTCGAGAAAATGCGGCGCACGGCTTCGCGCGTGATTCCCTCGGCGCCGCACGAAGTGCTGCTGGTGCTCGACGCCACCACCGGACAAAATGCTCTTGAGCAGGCCCGGCGCTTTACCGAAACTTCGGGCGTCACCGGGCTCATCCTGGCCAAACTAGACGGCACGGCCAAGGGCGGCGTCGTCATCGCGATCGCGCGCGAGTTGAACCTGCCGATCCGCTACGTGGGGGTCGGCGAGAAGGCCGGCGATCTGCTGCCGTTCGATCCGGAAAAGTTCATCCAGTCATTGTTCGAGCCATGAACAACTTTCTCCGCGAAGCGCTCGATCTCGCGCGCCGGGGGAAAGGTCAGACGAGTCCTAACCCGGCGGTCGGCGCCGTGCTGGTGCGTGACGCTCAGATTGTGGGCAGTGGTTATCACACATGGGCCGGAGTGAAGCATGCTGAAATTCAAGCGCTCGAACAGGCGGGTGAACGGGCGCGCGGCGCGGCGCTTTATATCAATCTCGAGCCATGCTCTCATCAGGGACGAACCGGTCCTTGCGCCGACGCGTTGATCGAAGCGGGCGTCAAACGCGTGGTGGCGGCCATGCAGGATCCGAATCCGCTGGTGGGTGGCGATGGCTTCCGCAGGCTTCGTGACGCCGGCATTGAGGTCGAGCTGGCTGGCGAATTCACGGTCGAGGCCGAAAAGCTCAACGAAGATTTTGTGCACTTCATGCGAACCGGCCGGCCGCTGGTTACTCTCAAAGCCGCCCTCACACTCGATGGAAAGATCGCCGCTCCGGACGACAACCAAGGGTGGATCACCAGCGAAACGGCGCGCGCGCACGTGCAGCAATTGCGCCACAATTCAGATGCGATCCTCACCGGCGTGGGGACCGTGCTTTCGGATGACTGCCGCTTGACGGATCGCACCGGCCTCCCGCGCAGCCGCCCGCTGATGCGCATCGTGGCTGATTCACAGCTTCGCATCCCGCTCGATTCGGCCATGGTCACGGGCTGTTCGGAGGATCTCGCGATCCTGACTACTTCGGCTGCCTCCCCCGAGCGCCGCCGCGCGCTCGAGAAACACGGAGTAAAGGTGCTCACATGCGATGGTTCAGGCGGCCGTACCGACCTCCTCCGTCTGGTTCAATGGCTCGGCGAGGAAGAGCGATTGTCGCTGATGATCGAAGCCGGCAGCATGCTGAACTGGGCCGTACTCGAGAGCGGAATCGTGGATAAAGTTTTCTTCTATTACGCGCCCAAGATTCTCGGCGGGACCGAATCGCTCCCCATGGCCGGAGGCGCTGGACGCAGGCGCCGCATGGACGCCATCCTGCTACGCGACGTCAAAGTTCATGCTATCGCCGCCGATGAAATCGCTCTCGAAGCGTATGTGCGAAGGGAGTTCTGATTTGTTCACCGGCATTATCGAAGAGCTTGGCACGGTCGATTCGCTCAACATCCAGACTACGGGCGCACGCCTCAAAGTTCGATGCACCCGCGTGCTCGAGGACGTCGCCGAGGGCTCCAGCATTGCGGTCAACGGCGTCTGCCTCACCGCGCTCGCGCCTGACGGCCGCTCATTCTCCGCCGATCTGGCTCCGGAAACTCTCGTCCGCAGCAACCTCGGCGATCTCGCCGCCGGATCGCGCGTCAACCTGGAACGGCCCCTGTCACCGACCGGGCGTTTGAGCGGCCATATCGTGCAGGGCCACGTGGACGGTACCGGCGAATTCCTGTCGCTCGATCACTTGGGCGACGGCAACTGGTGGCTGAAAATCCGTGTCCCGCGCGAACTCGACCGCTACCTGGTTTTCAAAGGTTCCATCGCCATTGATGGCATCAGCCTGACGATCGCCTCGCTCGAAAATGACGTGCTCGGCGTCACGATTATTCCCCATACATACGAGAACACGAGCCTGGGCGCGCACCATTCAGGCTCGCGCGTGAACCTTGAATGCGACATGCTCGCCAAACACGTGGAGAAGTTACTCGAGAGCCTTGAATATTTCGGGAAGCGGTAATTCGATCGCGGGATTCTCGGTGCGCAGCATGCCATCTTTGGCTTCGTGCGCGCCGTCTTTTGTGTACACCCAGGCGCTCCGCGTTCGCGGATTGATCACCCACACGTAACCAATGCCGAACGTCAGGTAATCGTTAATCCTGATCTGCATCTGTTCCACGCGGTCGTCTTTGGAGAGAATCTCGATCGCGATGAATGGCGGCTGTAGGAAAATCTGTTCCCGCGGCTTTTCTCCGACCACCACACAGACATCCGGCACGCGGAAACGGGTGGTAGAAATCTGGACGCGCTGCTCCGCAAACGCGTAAGCCTGCAGGCGATGTTTACGGGCACGAAAATACGCGATGATCTCGCTCTGCAGATCGCTGTGATCCAGTTCTCCCAAATTGCGCTCCACAATCTCGCCGTCTACGTAATCGCAATCGGGATCGTAGCTCGTGCGCAGGTATTCTTCGACGGAAACCTGCGTGCGGGCGGCCATGTGTTTATCTTAGCGCTCCAGCTTATTGCAGGGCTTCAAATATCTCAGGCAGCGCTACTTCGATCGCGGGATTCTCGGTGCGCAGCATGCCATCCTTGGCTTCGTGCGCGCCGTCCTTTGTATATACCCAGGCGCTCCGCGTGCGCGGATTGATGACCCACACGTAACCAATGCCGAACGTCAGGTAATCGTTAATCCTGATCTGCATCTGTTCCACGCGGTC
>Ga0070696_100001209_pt1 | contig 16765 bp, 15 predicted proteins | sample KBSK1253metaG_FD_65474 | JGI IMG/M metagenome (GOLD analysis project Ga0070696, IMG submission 65474) | Corn, switchgrass and miscanthus rhizosphere microbial communities from Kellogg Biological Station, Michigan, USA - KBS K1-25-3 metaG | ecosystem: Host-associated > Plants > Roots >... | reverse complement strand
GTGTTGGAGATGTGGTCCTCGCCGCGGATGATGTGGGTCATGTCCATGTCGGCGTCGTCGACCACGACGGCGAAGTGGTACAGCGGCGTGCCGTCGCTCCTGACGATGACGAAGTCGCCCCCGATGTTCGCCGTGTCGATCTCGACCTCACCGCGGACGAGGTCGTCCCAGCGGACCTTCTCGGGCGGCACGCGGAACCGGATCGCGCCGCGCACGCCCATCGCCTCGCGCGCCGCGCGCTCCTCGGCGGTGAGCTTTGCGCAGCGCCCGACGTACCTCGGCGCCTCGTGGGCGGCCTCCTGGGCCCTGCGATCCGCCTCGAGCTCCTCGGGCGTGCAGTAGCAGGGGTAGGCCAGGTCCCTCGCGACGAGGTCCGCGGCTGCCTCCTTGTGGCGGGCGATCCGTTGCAGCTGCCGGTACGGCGCGAATGGGCCCCGGTCCGCGCCGCCGGCCGCGTCGGGCCCCTCGTCCCAGGTGATGCCCAGCCAGTGCAGCTGCTCGAGGATGTCCGCCTCGAACGCGACCGTGCTCCGCGCGACGTCGGTGTCCTCGAGCCGGAGCACGAAGGCGCCGCCGGTCCGGCGGGCGTAGAGGTAGTTGAACAGCGCCGTCCGGGCGGTCCCGATGTGCAGCGGCCCGGTCGGGCTTGGCGCGATCCTGACGCGAGGGCTCGGCATCCTGAGCAGCCTACCAGAAGCGGAATAACCCGTTCATGGCCCTGAGGCGGTTACGTGGCCGCCTCGTTCGTCAGCGGCCGGGCACCCGGTGGAAGAGCGAGGCGTCGGCCTCGCCCGGGAGGACCATGACCAGCGCCGCGGGACGAAGCCCGAGGGTGGCCCGCCCGAGCGGGCCGTCGAGCGTGAGCGAATCCAGCGATTCGGATCGGGCGAGGACGGTGATGTGGGCGCCTGGTCGCAGGCCTCGCGCCTCGAGGTAGGAGAGGAGCGCCGCGTCCTCCTCGGCCTGCTCGGTGATGCGGTAGATCGTGGCCCGCTCGCCGGCATTCACGGATGCCAGCGGCTCGCCCGGCGGGCGCCGCCGCGCGATCTCCGCGTCGATGGGATTGCCGTGCGGGCACGTCTGCGGATGGCCCAGCAGCTCGTCGAGCTGCTGCTCGACCCGCGGCGAGATCGCCGCCTGCAACCGCTCGGCCTCGGCGTCCGATTCCGCCCAGCCCAGTCCGACGATCTCGGTCAGCAGCCACTCGCACAGGGCGTGGCGCCGGAAGATGCCGTCCGCCGCGGCGCGGCCAGCCGTCGTGAGCTGGAGCTCGCGCCCCTCGGCGAGGGTGACGAGCCCATCGCTGGCGAGGCGCCGGAACATCTCGCTCGCCGCCTGCGTGCTGACGCCGAGCTTGCGGGCGACCTGCGAGGCGGTGATGCGGGAGCCGTCGCCGGCCATGATCCGAAGCGTGAGCAGGTACTCCTGGGCGGAGCTCGAGAGGTCGCTCGAGGGCTTGTGCCTGCCCTCGCCGCCGGGGCCCACGGACCGGCTCACGCGCTCGATCTCGCGGCGCCACGACCGGCCCAGGCCACGCCGGCAATCCACGCCGCCGCGAGCAACGAGCCGAGTGCAAAAGCCGACTCCGGCGTACCACCCGCGCCGACGACGAGCAGGAAGGCGGTGACCGGCACGAGCGCGATGAGCACGGCAATCGTGCCGCCGACGAAGAGCCGTGCGAGCGGGGGCAGGAGCAGCAGCAGGCCCAGGATTGCCGCCTGGGCGAGCCACGGCAGGAGGCTGTCCGAGCCGCCGCAATCGGCCGAGTAGCTGGTGCAGCCCGTCAGATCGCCGATCGCCGCCGCGGCAGCCAGGCCGATCGGCGGCCACGCGACCAGGGCGAGGCCCAGCCTTCGGATCGGATCGTCGGTGGATGCGCCGAGGAGTCCAAGGCTGGCAGCCTCGAGCGACTCGATGGGATCGCGCGGGCGCCCGTCCCCCGGTGGACGGCCACGCCATTCGCGCCACGCACGATCCGCCGCTTGGGCGGGCTCTTCGGGCGCTGCCGCCCAGCCCGGGCGTGCCGAGTCGCTTCGACGACGGGCATCGCGGGCGAACGCCCCGCCTGCTGCCGCGCCTGCTGCCGCCTGTGCCGCGCCAGCTGGGGCGCCGGCCGCCGAGGCATCGGCGAGAGGTTGCCCGGCGTCGACACCGTCGTCGACGTCGAGCTCGTCCTGGGATTCCACCGCTCCCGCCGTGCCCGTGCCGGTCTGGCGGCCGGCCGCGGCCTGTCGAGCACGCTGCTGGTAACCCGGGCCGTGCTTGCGCGGATCGGCGTATTCGCGCGGGTTCACGATCCAGTACTCGCCCGAGCTGGGCCCGTACCACGAGGCGCCGCTCCAGGTCGCATCGGTCGGCTCGCGCGCCTCGTCATATGACGTCGAGCCGAGCGTCGCCTTGCGCACGCCGCGGCGGCGGCCCTCGCGAGCTCCCTGCCCGGCGCCACTTGTGGCCCCTGTGGCGCCTGTGGCGCCCTTCGACGTCCCTGTCCCCGACCTCGATCGGCCGGCGGAGCCGCCGGCTGTTCCGGAGCGGCTCCCGGTCGACGCTCGTCCCGTTCGCGCCCGCTCGCGCGCCGCCCGCGCGCGGTCCGGATCCGCGCGCCACGGTTGGGCCGTCGGGGCGGGCCGGGTCGCCCGAGGCCCCCCGCCGGGCCGCGACCGCCCGCTCAGCAACAGCTCATAGGCCTCGTGGATGGCGAGGAAGCGCGGCAGCGCCTCCTCACCCGCGGAATCCGGGTGGTACGCCTTGGCGAGCCGCCGGTAGGCGCGCTTGACGTCGGCCATCGATGCCCCCGGCTCGAGGCCGAGCACGCGATACGGGTCGCCGATCGGCTGCGGTTGGTCGCGCACGAAGGAAGCGTACGGCTTCGCCGCCGGGCGCCGGCCGGCGGGAAAGCGCGACGATCAGCCCAGGAGCTCCCCAACCGGGGCGAGCTCGAACGAGGCCACCGCCTCGGCGGCGGGACGGCCGTGGGGATCCGCATCGGTCGGCCGGTGGTAGCGGGCGAGCACCCGCAGCGCCTGGCCGTCGAGCACGCCGGCCTGCACGAGCGCCTCGACCGAGGCGGCCGAGGTCGCCCGGTCCGTCGCCCCACCGTCCTCGACCTTGAGCGCAAGCCCCGACGGCGCGGCAGAGCTGCCCTTCGCCCGTGGCCCGGGCAGGACCGCGTAGCAGCGCAGCCCCTCTGCGCCACCCTTCGCCACCAGCCTCCCGGGCAGCGCCTTCATGACCGAGGTGTCGAGTCGCTCGCGGGAGCCGCCGACCATCTCGGGGTGGGCGAGCATCGCGTTCCGGACGGCCGCGACGGAGGCCGCGAGACCCGCCCGAGCGTCGTCGGAGCGGACGGACTCCGGGTCGGCGAGGAAGGCGTACGCCTTCGCGATCTCGCGCAGCGGGAACGCGTAGGTCGGGACCCCGCAGCCGTCGATGCTGGTGACGAGGCGCGACGGCGCGACCCCGAAGGAGCGCGCGATCACGTCGCGAGCCGCCTGCTGCGTCGGGTGATCGTCGAGCCAGTACTCGTCCAGCGGCCAGCCCTTGATCCGCGCGAGCAGCAGGAAGGCGGTGTGGTAGCCGGAGCACATGTGCCGGATCTCGCCCGGCCGCTCGCCGTCGCGCGCGAGTCGCGCTGCGGTCAGCGCGTCCATCGGCATGCCCTCGGTCCCGGTGGCGAGCATCGTCTGGCTGAGGCCCGTCCGCCGATACAGGGCCTGGATGGTCCTGACGTGGAGGTCCTCGCCCGAGTGGCTGCCGGTCATGATCGCGAGCTCGGGCGGCTCCAGCTCGAACTCGCGCAGTCCGCCGGCCTCCAGCAATGCGAGCAGCGCGAACGGCTTTGCTGCGGATCGCAGATTCACCACGTGGTCCGGGTCGCCGAGGGCCCGATGCATGCGGCCGCCGATGTCGACCTCGACGATGTCGCCGCGGTGCGCGCTCTCCTCGACGCCATTACGCATCTGCCGGACGAGGACCGGCGGCGCGTTCCGCCGCCCCTTCACGGGCGCGCTCCGGGCCCAGTCTGTCTCGGCGGTCGCGGTCCGGGTGGGCACGGCGAGAGAGTACTCGGGCCGATGCTAGGATGCGGGCGCGACCCGCCCCCGAGTGCCTGCCGGTCGCGCTCCCGGAGGCTCGATCGATGCTGCCGCCGACGTTCCATGTCTCGTCGCACCCGGCAGTCCTCCACAAGCTGGCGATCCTGCGCGACGAGAAGACCGAGCCCAAGAAGTTCCGTGAGATCGTGCGCGAGCTGTCGTGGCTGCTCGGCTACGAGGCCCTGGCCGATGCGCGCGTTCGGACGCGCCAGGTCAGGACGCCCCTGGAGACGATGGACGGCCACGAGCTCGGCGAGCGGATCGGGCTGATCCCGATCCTCCGCGCGGGCCTGGGCATGGTCGACGCGATGCTCGAGCTGATGCCGACCGCGGAGGTCTGGCACCTCGGCCTGTTCCGGGACGAGCGGACGCTCCAGCCGGTCGAGTACTACAACAAGCTGCCCGACGCGGCCTCGGTGGACCTGTGCCTGATCCTCGACCCGATGCTGGCCACCGGTGGCTCCGCGACCGCGGCGATCGAGGTCCTGAAGAAGTGGGGCGCGGTGACCCCGGTGCGGATCAAGCTCGTGAACCTGATCGCGGCCCCCGAGGGCGTCGAGGCGGTCGCATCGGCGCACCCGGACGTCGAGATCCACGCGGCGGCGCTCGACCGCCAGCTCAACGAGAAGGGCTACATCCTGCCCGGGCTCGGTGACGCCGGGGATCGCCAGTTCGGGACGGGCAAGGCCGGCTAGATCTCGATTCGGGTCTGGTCTCGGGCCGGGTCCGCCGCCACACTCGCGGGGTGAGCGCTGCAGGCCTCGCCCGAGCCCAACCCGAGCGCGCCGAGCCGCGCAGCATCGGTACCTCGGGTGGGCGCGACACGCTTGCGCGCGAGGTGCGGCTGCTCGGTGCGCTCCTGGGCGAGATCATCGTCGAGCAGGCAGGCCCCGAGGTCTTCGAGCTCGTCGAGTCCACGCGGCAGCGAGCGATCGCGGCGCGGCGACGCGGCGGGGACGAGCGCGTCACCTTCGACGTCCTGCCGGTCGAGGCGGAGGTCCTCGAGGGCGTGGTGCGCTCGTTCGGCCTCTACTTCCAGCTCGTCAACCTGGCCGAGGCCCGCGACCGTGTCCGCCGCGCGGCACGGCGCGCCCGCGCAACCGGCGGCGCGTCCGAGGGCGCGCGGCTCCGGAGTGCCCTGCGGCGCGCGGATGCCCGGGCGGCGCTCGCGGCGGTGCGCGTCTACCCGGTCCTGACGGCGCACCCCACGGAGGCGAGACGCCGGACCGTCCTGATCGCACTGCGCCGGATCGCGCACCTGCTGGAGCGGGCGGACGACCCACGACTGTCCCCGGCCGGCGATCGCGAGCTGCGCCGCCAGCTGCGGGAGGAGATCGCGGTGCTCTGGCAGACGGCCGAGCTGCGCCGCGGCGCACCCTCGCCCGTCGACGAGGTCCGGACCGCGATGGTCGTCTTCGACGAGACGATCTACCGGCTCACGCCACGCCTGTACCGGCTCGCTGCCGCATCGATCGGCGGGGCGCGCGGCGCCAGGGCCCGCGAGCTGGCCGATCCCGACATCCCACCGTTGCTGCGCTTCGGATCGTGGATCGGCAGCGATCGCGACGGCCATCCATCGGTCACCCACGACGTGACCGAGGAGGCGATCCGGATCCACGCCGACCACGTCCTGCGCGGACACGAGGCGGTCGCGAACCGGCTCTCGCAGACGATCGCGGCCAAGGTCCGCGGCGCCGCAGTGCCCGGCGCGCTGGCGCATCGGCTCGTGGCCGACGAGCTGGCCATGCCGCAGCTCGCCACCTCGCTGGCGGAGCGCTACCCGGACGAGCCGTTCCGGCAGCGGCTCGGCTTCATCGCGGAACGGCTGCGCCACACCCGGGTTCGCGTCCTCGGTGAGCGCCGCGGTGCGACGACCGGCGGCTACTCGACCCCAGACGAGCTCATCGACGAGCTGGCCGAGCTCCAGCAGGCACTCGTGGAGGTCGGCCTGGCCCGATCGGCGTGGGGCGAGGTGCAGGACCTCGTCTGGCAGGTCCGAACGTTCGGCTTCCACCTCGCGAGCCTCGAGGTCCGCCAGCACGCTGCCGTGCACCGCCGCGTCCTGGCCGATCCCGGCGACGGACAGGCGCCGGGGCGCGAGGAGGTCCTGGAGACGTTCCGGTCGATGGCCCGCATCCAGCGCCAGCTGGGCCCCGCCGCCCTGTCCCGCTACGTCGTGTCGTTCACGAGCTCGAAGCGCGACGTGCTCGATGTCCTCGACCTCGCCGCGGAGGCCGGCGCCGGCGACCTGGAGCTGGACGTCGTGCCGCTCCTCGAGTCGTCCGAGGCGCTCACGTCGGCCGGCGAGCTGCTCGAGCGCCTGGCAGGGGACGCGCGCTATCGCGAGCACCTGTCCTCGCGGGGCGGCCGCCAGGAGGTGATGCTGGGCTACTCAGACTCGACCAAGGAGCTGGGCTACGTCGCCTCGAACTGGCTCCTCCATCGCGCCCAGGCGGATCTCGCCGCGGCGGCCGACCGGCACGGGCTCGAGCTGACCCTCTTCCACGGGCGGGGCGGCGCGATCGGGCGCGGCGGCGGGCAGCTGGAGCTCGCGGTCTCGGCGCAGCCCCCGGGCTCCGTGCGGGGCCGCTTGAAGCTGACCGAGCAGGGCGAGGTCGTCTGGACGCGGTACGGCGACCCCGAGCTGGCGCTCCAGCACCTCGAGGTCCTCGCGGCGGCGGCGGTCGACTCGCTCGGCGACCACCAGGGTGACCCGCGCGGCGCGGCCGCGATCATGGACGGGCTGGCCGCCGAGGCGCGTCGCGCCTACCGGGCGCTGGTCTACGACGACCCGGGTTTCGCGGGGTTCTTCGGTCGATTGACCCCGATCGACGAGATCACGCGCCTCCAGCTCGGCTCCCGGCCGGCGCGGCGGGCCGGCCTGGAGGTCGGCCGGTCGATCGACGACCTTCGCGCCATCCCGTGGGTCTTCGCCTGGTCCCAGGCGCGGGTCGAGCTGCCGGCGTGGTTCGGCTTCGGCATCGGCCTCGAGGCGTACCGCGCGGCGGGCGCGAGCGGCGCCGGCGGGCGCCTCGACCGCCTGTACGAGGCGTGGCCGTTCTTCCGCTCGATGGTCGATCACGCCCGGCTTGCGGTGGCGCGCGCGGACATCGCCCTGGCGCGCGGGTACGCGGGTCTCGCCGACCAGGCCGGCGACCCCGGGCGCTGGGCCGCCATCGAGGCCGAGTTCGATCGAACCCGTCGCGAGCTCGAGCGGCTGCCCGCGGCCGCGACCGACTCCTCGCGGGACCACGCCGAGGCCGAGGCGACGCGGCGCTCGAGCGCCCTGCGCGCCCCATACGTCGACACGCTCTCCGTGGTCCAGCTGGAGCTGCTGCGGACGCTGCGAGCGCGGGAGGCCGCGGACCCCAGGAACCCGACGCTGCCGGTCATCCGGTCGCTCATCGGCCTCACGATCAGCGGCCTCTCGGCGGCGCTCCAGGGCACCGGCTGATGGAGTCACCCGCCGCCGCATCGACGCCGGCGGCGATCTTCGGCCGTTTCCTGCGCTTCGGGCTCTTTGCCTGGGGCGGGCCGGTCGCCCAGATCGCGATGCTCCGCCACGAGCTCGTCAACCAGGAGCGGTGGGTCACGAGCGACCGGTTCAACCGGCTGCTTGCCGTGTACCAGGTCCTGCCCGGTCCCGAGGCGCACGAGCTCGCCGTGCACATGGGCCTCGTGCGCGGCGGCCGCGTCGGCGCCCTGCTCGCCGGCCTCGGCTTCATGCTCCCGGGCTTCGTCCTGATGGTGCTGCTGTCGTGGCTCTATCTCCGTATCGACCTGACGCAGCCGAGCGTCGCGGCTGCGTTGCTCGGCGCGCAGCTGGCGGTGGTCGCGCTCGTGACGCGCGCGGTGCCGAGGATCGGGAGTCACATCCTCGTCAATCCTGCGGCCTGGCTGATTGCCATCGGGGTCGGTTTCGCGAGCGCCGCAGGGATCTCGTTCCTGCTCACGCTGCCGGCCGCCGCGATCGCGTACGTCCTCGCGCTGCGTTTCGAGCGCTTCGCGGTGCCGGTCCTTGCCGTCGTCGCGTTGGTCGCGGCCGCCGCGATGTTCATCGCCGGAGCGCCCGGCCTGCTCGGGCCGTCGACCGGCGAGCTGCAGCAGCCGCCGGGCGGCGCCGTGCGGCCCGATGCCCTCGCGCTGTTCGGGAGCGGGTTGAAGGCCGGACTGCTGACCTTCGGCGGCGCCTACACCGCGATTCCGTTCGTGCGCCACGACGCCGTCGGCAACGGCTGGATCACCGACGCCCAGTTCCTGGACGGCCTGGCCCTCGGCGGCGTCCTGCCCGCGCCGCTGATCATCTTCGCCACGTTCGTGGGCTTCGTCGCGGGCGGGCTCTCGGGCGCCGTCGCGATCACGCTCGGCATCTTCCTGCCCGCGTTCTCATTCGCGCTTCTGATCGGCGATCGCCTGGAGGCCCTGGTCGAGTGGGCCCCGCTGCATCGCGCCCTCGAAGGGGTCGCCGCGGGGGTCGTCGGGATCATCGCCGTCACGGCAGTGCAGCTGGGCGGTACGGTCGCGGGCCGCCTGCCCTCGCTCCTCGTCGGCGCGGTGCTCTTCGCGGCATGCCTCGCCGTCCTGTTCGTGTGGCGGTCGCGCTGGGCCACGCCCGCCGTCGTGGCCGGCGGGGCGGTGGCCGGGCTGCTCCTGTTCGGCGGCGGCTAGCCGTCAGGCGCTGCCGTCCGCCACTCGTCCTCGAGGATCGCGTACACGGTCGAGCCGACCCACTCGCCCTTGAGCCACGTGGACTCGACGTGATCCGCCTCGCGGCGCATCCCGATCCGCTCCATGACCCGGATCGAGGCGACGTTGCGCGGGTCGCACTCGGCGATGATTCGATGCAGCCCGAGGTCCTCGAAGCCGAGCCGGAGCAGCGCGCGCGCCGCCTCGGTCGCGTAGCCCTTGCCCTGTGCATCGGGGTGGAGCGACCAGCCGATCTCGCCCTGCCGGCTCTCCTCGCTGAGCCAGCGCAGGATCACCTCGCCGACGAACCGCCCCGATGACCGCTCCTCCAGGGCCAGCCCGAGGCCCTCGCCCGCCTTCTCCATCGAGGCGTGCTTCAGGCGCCGTTGGAGCAGGTCGGCGACGTGCTCGCGGTTCATCGGCTCCCAGTTCAGGTACCGGCTGACGTCCTCTCGCCCGAACATGCCGAGCACGCTGTCGAAGTCGTCGGTCGTGTACGCGCGGATTCGCAGCCGCTCGGTCTCGATGGGCAGGCTCGGGGCAAACATCGACGGCACTCTATCGGCGGGGATGCAGCGAGGCCGGCCCCGTCGGGACCGGCCTCGCTGGGTTTGCGCTGGGAAGCTCGGAGGGCTAGTTCCCGCCCTCGTTGAGGGTGACGGTGCCCTTCGCGAAGGCGGCGCCCTTGCCGTCGGTGCCCGCGGGCAGCCCGGCGAAGGCGGCTGTCGCGAGGTCGGACCGCGTCGCATCGGCGTCCGGCGCCTTGGTCAGCACGCCGTAGGTCGTGGCGATCTGCACGGTCTGGTCGTAGGCCGCCTGGTCGAACTGGCCGATCCCGTTGGTCGACGGCCAGATGAGGCCGTTGATCTCGTTCATCTGCCAGGCCTGATGGCTCGCACCGAGCTGGGAGCCCTTGGCGAGCACGATGTCGACGCACTTCTGGGGGTTGTCGCGGCAGTAGATCCAGCCGCGGTAGGTCGCGGTCAGGAACTTCGTGGCGGCCTGGGCGTTGCTGCCCGTGGCCAGCCACTTCGCCGAGGCGAAGACCTGGTCCTGCATCATCGCGGTCCCGACCGACGGGTCGTTGAAGTCGATGATGTTGAAGTCGTCGGGGGTGTACAGCTTGCCGGTTGCCGGGTTCTTGGCCTCCAGCACCTGGGCGTACTCGTTGTAGATCATTGCCTGGGCAGCATCGAGGTCGCCGCCGAGCAGGCCGTCCATGTTGAAGTTCTGCTTGATAACGTTTTCCTTGGTCGGATCGATGCTGACCTTGGTCAGTGCCGCGAAGAGCTCGGGCTCGTTGCCGCCCAGCCACGACCCGATCCGCTTGCCCTTGAGGTCGTCCGGCTTGGTGATGTTCGCCGTCTTGAACGACGCCATGCGCGTTCCTGACTTGGCGAAGATCTGGGAGATCGAGACGAGGTCGGCGCCGTGCTCGCGCGCCTGGAGCATGCTCGGCAGCCAGGTCGTGCCCATGTCCGCCGTGCCCGATGCGACGCTCTGCACCTCGTTGATGTTCGGGCCGCCGATCAGCAGCGTCACGTCGAGTCCGGCGTCCTTGTAGTAGTTCTGGTCGAGCGCCGCGTAGTAGCCCGCGAACTGCGCCTGGGTGACCCACTTCAGCTGGAACTTCAGCGGGGTCAGCGTCGCTGGAGCAGCGCTGTTGCACGCGCCAACAGCCACGACGATGAACGCGCACAGCGCGCCGAGCAGGCCGAGCCGCTTCGGCATGGTCATCTGGGAACCTCCTCCTCCACGGCCGGCCCCGTGCATCCTGCCGGCATACCTGCGCGACGATAGCGCACCGCGCTTCGCCTTACCCCTCCGCAGCCGCCTCCCGGCGCCGCTGCCACGGCATCGCCAGCCGTTCGACCGCGACGGCCGCGAGGTACAGGACGATGCCGAGCGCGCAGGCCATCACGATCGCGGCCCAGGCATTCTCGAACCGGAAGTTGCCGGCGCTGTCCGTGACGTAGATGCCGATCGCGTAACGCGGGCCGCCGAAGAACTCGCCCACGACGGCGCCGATGACGGCGAGGGTGACGGCGATGCGCAGCGCCGTGAACCAGTACGGCATGGCGCTCGGGATCCGCAACCGCCGAAGCACCTCCCGCTCCGAGGCGGCATACGAGGCCATGAGCTCGAGCGCAGCGGGATCGACGCTGGTCAGGCCGCGAACGGAGTTGACCATCGTCGGAAAGAAGGTCATCAGCCCGACGATCGTCACGCGCGGCAGCGGGCTCTCGAACCCGAACCAATTGATCATGATCGGAGCGAGCGCGATGATCGGGACCGCGCTCATCGCGGTGCCGAACGGGACCAGCGTCGCGCGGGCGATCATCCAGCGAGAGGCCGCCAATCCCGCAAGGGTCCCGAGCGTCACGCCCAGCGCGAGCCCCCCGAGCGCCTCGGAAGCCGTGTACACGACGCCCTTCGACAGGGTCGGCCACTCGTTCTGCAGCGACGTCCAGATGGCGCTCGGACGAGGGATCAGGAATGCCGGGACGTTCAGGATCGTGAACGCAATCTCCCAGAACACGAGCACGCCGACGAAGACGACGACCGGCGGCGCAAGGTCGAGCGAGCGGGCGCGGCGCATCGCAAGCGCGGTCATGCCAGGCCCTCGGCCCGAATCCGTTCGGCCGCGAGGGGGTCCACGGGCGCATCGCCGCCACGCTGCCGAAGCGCTTCGCGGACCTCGGTCACAAGCTCGAAGTAGCGCTCCGTCTCGCGGGTCTCGACGGTCCGCGGTTGTGGGAGATCCACCTCGACCACCCGCGCGATGCGGCCCGGCCGTGCGGACATGACCACGACTCGCGTCGACAGGAAGACCGCCTCCGGGATGGAGTGCGTCACGAAGACGACGGTCGTCCGCGTGCGACTCCAGATCCGCATCAGCTCGAGGTTCATCCGCTCGCGGGTCATCTCGTCGAGGGCCCCGAACGGCTCGTCCATGAGCAGGAGCTTCGGGTCGAAGGCGAGCGCGCGCGCGATGGCAACGCGCTGCTGCATGCCTCCGGACAGCTGCCAGGGGTGGCGGCCCTCGAAGCCCTCGAGCTCGATCAGCTTCATCAACTCCGCCGAGCGCGCTTCGCGGTCGGCCGGGCGCCAGCCCATGATCTCGAGGGGCAGCTCGATATTCTTCGTGACCGTCCGCCAGTCCATCAGCACGGGCGCCTGGAAGACCATCCCGTAGTCGCGGTCGAGGCGAGCGCGCCGCGCGGGCTTGCCGTTCACCTCGACACTGCCGGCGCTCGGCGAGGTCAGGTCGCCGATGAGCCGAAGCAGGGTCGACTTGCCACATCCGGACGGCCCGATCAGCGAGACGAACTCGCCCGAGCCGATCGCCAGTTCGATGCCGTCCAGGGCGGTGACGGCGGCCGTTCCTTCGCCGAACGTCTTGACGACGCCGGCGACCCTGACGACCGGTGTCGTTGCCGCCATCGACTGTGCGCTCATCGGCGTATCAGCCCGCTGCAGCCTGGCGATACCGGTTCCGGGTGAGCCGATCCTCGACGAGGCGGATCAGGCCCACGAACGCGAGGCCCAGGATGGAGCACATCACGATCGTCGCCCACAGCTTCTCGGGGCCCTGGGTGTAGTACTGGTTGTAGTTGAGCAGGGCGCTCCCGAGCCCGTCCGGAATGCCCGAGGGCAGCTCGCCTATGATCGCCCCGATCACCGACGCCGCGGCGGCGATGCGCAGCGATGCAAAGAGATATGGCACCGAGGTTGGCAGGCGGAGCTTCCAGAGCACCTGGCGCCGATCAGCGGCGTACGAGCGCATCAGCTCGAACGCCCGCGGGTCGGCGGCGCGCAGGCCCCGAAGCGCCGCGATCGTGACCGGAAAGAACGTCAGGTACGCGGACACGATCGTGACCGAGAGCCAGCCGGCCTTGGTGGCAACGACGATCAGCGGTGAGATCGCGAGGATCGGCACGGTCTGCGAGGCGACGACATACGGCACGAACGCTCGCTCCGCGAGCCGCGAGTGGACGAGGCCGATGCCGAGCAGCAGTCCGAGCAGGCCGCCCACGGCAAACCCGATGAGGGCCTCGCGGAACGTGAACAGCGCCTGGCCGGCGAGGATCAGGCCGAGTGGCGGGCCGTTCCGCTGTGCCGGCAGGATGAACGCCGCGACGATGTCCCAGATGTGGGGCAGGGACGAATCGGTCGCGATCCGGTTCCTGAACGGCGGCACGTGCTCGATGTCGATCGGCAGGCCGAGCAGGGACGCGTGGATTCGCCACGGATCCCCGAACAGCCACTTCGCGCCTTCCCAGACCACGACGACCGCGAGGACGATCACCAGCCAGGCGAGCGCGAGGCGGCGACGTCCGGGCACGGTCGGCTCGAGGCCGACCAGCGGTGCGGTCGCAGTTGCCGCGGTCATCGGGCCGCAGCGCGCATCTAGCCGGTGACCGCCTGGTCCGAGATATCCAGCGCGCGGTCGATGATGTCGAAGCCCTCCGCGAGCTGGTCCTCGGTGATGCACAGTGGCGGGTTGGTGTGGATCGAGTTGTTCGGGGCGAAGGTGTACAGCCCGTTCTCGCGGAAGAACTTGCCGATCGCCTTCATCTCGTCGGACGTGCCGTTGTACGGGGTCAGCGGTGTCCACGGATCGCGGCTCCGGACGAGGTCGATGATCCCGAACAGCCCGAGGTTGCGGTAGGCCCCGACCGAGGGGTGCTTCGCCGCCAGCCGCTCGTGATGCGACTTCATGACCGGGCCGAGGCGGCGGGCATTGCCGATGAGATCGTCGTCCTCGTACACCCGGATCGTGGCCAGCGCTGCGGCGAGGCTCACCGGGTGCGACGAATACGTCAGGCCGCCGTAGTACATCTTCGTCTCGAAGGCCTCGGCGATGTCGTGGCGCATCGCCACGGCGCCCAGCGGCAGGTACGAGCTGGTCAGCCCCTTGGCCATCGTCATGAGGTCCGGCACGACGCCCCAGTGGTCGACGCCGAACCAGCGCCCGGTCCTGCCGAAGCCGGCCATGACCTCGTCGCAGACCATGAGGATGTTGTTCCGCGTACAGATCTCGCGGACGCCCTCGATGTAGCCGTCGGGCGGGATGAGGATGCCGTTCGTGCCGACGATGGTCTCGAGGAAGATCGCGGCGATGGTGTGGGCCCCCTCGTAGCGGATGACGTCTTCGAGACCCTGCAGGCTCTCCCCGACCGGGCGCGGCTCCTTCTCGCCCCAGCGGTGCGTGTCCGGGTAGCGGACCACGCCGACGAGGCCGGGCTCGTTGGCCCAGCGCCGCGGGTCGCCGGTCAGCGTCATCGCCCCAAACGTCGCGCCGTGGTAGGCGCGGTATCGAGCGAGCACCTTGTACCGGCCGGTGTGGTGCCGGGCGAGCTTGATCGCGTTCTCGATGGCCTCGGCGCCGCCGAGCGTGAAGAAGACCTTGTCGAGGTCGCCGGGCAGGATCTCGGCCATCTTCTCGCCCAGCCTGCCGCGGATCTCGGTGGCGAACGCCGGCTGCACGTATTGCAGCTTCAACGCCTGCTCGGTGATCGCGTCGATCACCCGCCGATCGCCGTGGCCGATGTTCACCGACATCAGCTGGCTGTTGAAGTCGAGGATTCGCTGGCCCTCGGGCGTGTACAGGTAGACGCCCTCGGCGCGGTCGATGGCGATCGGGTCGAGCTGGCCCTGGACCGACCACGAGAAGAAGGTGTGCTTGCGGTTGAGCGCGGCGATCTCCGCGCTGCTCATGCTCCGGGCTGCTGACTCGATGGCCATGACGGGCTCCGTTCCAATGGTCGCGGCGATCGGGCGACGTCGCCGGATTGTCGCAGATGCGCATCCGCACACGAAGAGACGCCCCGCCGGTGGGCGGGGCGTCTCGAAGGCCTCGTGGAGCTGCGCCGGTCGGAACCTACTCGAGCGTTCGAACGACCTTCTCGCAGCTCGAGTCGACGACGTCGAACCGGCCGACGAACGCAACGTCCCAGCCCGGCCCGCAGTGGACGGCGTCAATCGTCCTGTCGCCACCGACGTAGATGACATCGTTGCCTGCGCCGCCGTAGACGAAGTCGCGGCCGCGCCCGCCCCGGATCACGTCGTTCCCGTCCGCGCCGTACAGAACGTCAGGCCCGGGACCGCCGTTGATCGCGTCGAAGCCGTCGCCGCCGCTGATGCGGTCTGCGCCACGGCCACCGCCGATCAAATCCGCGCCTGGCCCGCCGCGGACCTTGTCGTTGCCTTCGCCGGCCGCGATCCGGTCGTTGCCCGCGCCGCCGTAGATCGTGTCGTTGTCCGCCCCGCCCGCGATCCCATCCGCGCCGCCGAGGCCCTCGAGGATGTCATCGCCGCCGAGCCCCACGATCGTGTCGGCGTCGTCGGTGCCCACGAGGTGGTCTGGGCCCGGCGTGCCGTCGAAGCTCGCCGCCAGCGTGGTCGCCGGCAGCGCGAGGAGCGCGGCGAGGGCCGCCGCGCCGATGAGGGCGCGCGGGCCGAGAAGTCGAAGGTGCTGCTTCATCGTGCGATCTCTCCTTCAGTCAGTCCCCCGAACGGTTCGAGCGTTCGAGCGCGACCGAACCGTAGGCGCGCGTTCGCACCGCTTCCACCAAGCTCCCGACCGCGACACGTAAGGCGCGCGTAAGCGCGAACCGGCCGCGGTGCCGGTGTACGCTCTCGCCTCTCGCAGACGGAAACACAGATCGAGGGCGGAGAGGGACCGGAGATGCCGAGGATCGTTCGAGGGGCGCTGCTGCAGGCGAGCTGGACCGGCGACAAGGAGTCGATGATCCAGAAGCACGTCGAGGCCACGCACGAGGCCAAGAAGCAGGGCGCCCAGGTGATGCTCTTCCAGGAGCTGTTCTACGGGCCCTACTTCTGCCAGGTCCAGGACGCGCAGTACTACGCGTACACCGAGCTGATCCCCGACGGCCCCACGACGAAGCTGATGCAGGACCTCGCCAAGGAGACCGGGATGGTCCTCGTCGTGCCGATGTACGAGGAGGATGCCCAGGCATCGGGCATCTACTACAACACCGCCGCGGTCATCGACGCCGACGGCAAGTACCTCGGCAAGTACCGCAAGACGCACATCCCGCACGTGAAGGGCTTCTGGGAGAAGTTCTACTTCCGCCCGGGCAACCTCGGCTACCCGGTGTTCGACACCGCGGTCGGCAAGGTCGGCGTGTACATCTGCTACGACCGGCACTTCCCCGAGGGCGCCCGCGCGCTCGGCCTGAACGGCGCCGAGATGGTGTTCATCCCGTCCGCGACGTCACGCGGCCTGTCCGAGTACCTGTGGCGCATCGAGCAGGTCAGCCACGCGGTGGCGAACGGCTACTTCGTCGGCACGATTAACCGCGTCGGTATCGAGAAGGACATCGGTGAGGACGACTTCTACGGCCAGAGCTACTTCTGCGACCCGCGCGGCCAGTTCATCGGCTCGGTCGGCTCGCCCTACGAGGAAGAGCTGATCGTCCGCGACATGGACCTCGACAAGGTGACCGAAGTTCGCCAGACCTGGCAGTTCTACCGCGACCGACGGCCGGACGCGTACGGAGACCTCACGCGGCCCTGACGCGGGGCGAAGGCTCAATGCGCGAGCTGGATGGCATCCGCATCATGGGCCCGGGCGACGGGCAGCTGACCGAACGCGCGACCTCCTCGAGCCGCGAGATCGTCAGCGCCTCGGACACCGGCGATCGCTGGCGCGTCGGGGAGGTCCGCGCCGAACCTGACGAGGACGTGGGGACGCACCTTCATCCGGGCGAGCCCGAGGCCATCTTCATGCTCGAGGGCGAGGTGGAGCTGCACGGCGCGAGCGGCGTGACGACCGTGCGTGCCGGCGACGTGCTGTACATCCCGCCCGACACGGAGCATGGGCTCCGAACTCCGACGGGCGGCCGCTGGCTCGCCATCTGGCCGGTCAGGGACCGCGTGCCCGGCCCGCGTTACGAGGACGGCGGCTAACGCCCCGCTGTCGTGGTGGCTTTCGTTCACCTGATGCCGGATCGAACTCT
>Ga0070696_100001208_pt1 | contig 16776 bp, 14 predicted proteins | sample KBSK1253metaG_FD_65474 | JGI IMG/M metagenome (GOLD analysis project Ga0070696, IMG submission 65474) | Corn, switchgrass and miscanthus rhizosphere microbial communities from Kellogg Biological Station, Michigan, USA - KBS K1-25-3 metaG | ecosystem: Host-associated > Plants > Roots >... | reverse complement strand
GTATCGGGCTGATGGCGCAAAGCGAGACGCGCGCTCCGGCCGCCGAGTTTGCGTTCCCGGCGGCCGTCCCATCCTCAAGGTCGCGGCCGGGACTAGTCCTTGACGACCTTGCCGCCCTCGATCTTGACGAGGTAGACGCTCGGTACGTTCTGCGCGCTTTCCTTGCCGGCGGGGCCTTGCTTGATGAAGGCAATATCGCCGTTGATACCCTTCACCTTGACGTTCCACAGCGCCTTGGTGATCGCCGCCGGATCGGTCGAGCCGGCGGCCTTGATGCCCGCGACGATCGTGTAGATCCCGTCCCAGCCACGGAAGCCCTCGGTCAGACCGCCGACGTTGTACTTCTTGTCGTTCCAGATCGACACGAACTTCTTGGCGATCTCCGGGTTCTTGACGGCGTCCGGGAACCAGGGGGTGAAGAACACGAGGTGCATGGACCCATTGGCCGCAGCGCCGGCCTGCTCGATCAGTTGGTCGGGCGCATTCGAGCCGCCCGTCGTGATGATGCGCGTCTTGAGCTGTAGGTCGTTCGCCTGCTTCAGGATCAGCGTGATCTGTTCGACCGCGGTCGTCACGAACAGCGTGTCTCCGCCCGAGGCCTTGATCTTGGCAAGTTGCGCGGAGAAGTCGGTCGCCTTGGGATCCATGGTCTCGACGACCCCGATCTGCACGCCCGAATTCTTCGCCATCTCGGAGAACGCCTTGGAAGCGCCGAGGCCGAAGTCGTTGTTGGTCGCGAGGAAGTCCGCCTTCTTGATACCAAGCTTCTTGACCAGCGGCGTGAACGCGCGCGCCTCCATCCCGGACGTCGGACTGATGCGGAAGATATAGGGATTGCCTGAAGTCGTGATCTTGTCGGAGGACGAGGTCTCGACGAGCATCGGGATCTTGTACTCCTCCAGCTTCGGCATCACGGCCAGCGTCAGCGTCGAGCTCCAGGCCCCCATCATCACCGGCACCTTGTCGCTGTTGATGAGCTTCTCGGCCGTCGCGACGGCCTCTGTCGGATTCGACTTGTTGTCCTCGACGATGAGCTGGATCTTCTTGCCGAGCACGCCGCCAGCCTTGTTGATCTCGTCCTCGGCAATCCGCGCGCCCTGCGTGACGTAGTTGCCGGATGCCGCGAATGCGCCGGTGAGCGGCTCGGTCACGCCGATCTTGATAGTTTCCTGGGCGAGCGCGGGACCTGCCAGCACCGCCGTTGCGGTCATTGCGAGCACAATGCTTGAAAGACGGAAAAGCATTTGTTCCTCCTGGCTGGGTGATCTGCGCCGAACCGCCATCGATCCGCCGATCCGGTGCGCGTTTGGGTTCAAATGGGTCCGGGCTCGTCCTGATCCCGTGGTTCAAGAATAGTTCGCCGCATGATGGCCTGGGTGCCAAAAGAAGAACGCGCAACGCAGCGCCTTTTCTTTGGCCCGGGGATGATAGCACCGGCAACGCGTCAATTCGCTCTGTCCCAACGCCCGCCGCGCAGCAACATGCGGCCGAACTCTGGAATCGGGCTGCGGGTCTGCTTCGCGCTCCTGCATCAGCCGAACGGCCTATCGCCATGATGGGCATCGCGCGGTCAGATTCGACGTTGTTCCAGCGCTCCGGAATTTCGGAGGTTGAAACGAAAGTTCAAACCTGATCCGACCGAATCTCCCCGTCACGGCGGCGCTCGCGGCGTTCGCCGCCGGCGCCACGATGTTGCAGTTCTGCCCGCGTCTGCCGCCGCGCTCGAGCGCGCTCGCAATGGTGACGCTCGTGCTGACGGCAGCGGCGCTGCTCGTCGCCGCCCGGGCGAGTCGGTATCGATTCCTCTGGGCGTCACTGACGGTCGTCGCCGCATGCCTCTTCGGGTTCTGCTATGCGGCGTGGCGCGCGGACACACGGCTGGCCGATGCACTGCCGCCGGCCTGGGAGGAAACCGACCTCCGCGTCACCGGTATCGTCGACGAGTTGCCGCAAAACACGGATAGCGGATCGCGCTTCGCCTTCGCGATCGAGCAGGTCATCACGGCGGGCGCCGTCGTCCCGCAACGCGTCTCGCTCGCGTGGTATGCGCCGCGCGCACCGCGCGAAGAAACTCCGCAGCATCCGCCGATCGTTCACGCCGGAGAGCGCTGGACGCTGACAGTGCGTCTCAAGCGGCCGCACGGCAACGTCAACCCGGACGGGTTCGATCTCGAGGCGTGGCTGCTCGAGCACGACCTGCGCGCCACCGGTTATGTGCGCGACGATCCGGCCAACGTCCGCGTCTGCGCCTTCGCCGGTCGCGCGGACGATTACGTGCAACGCGCGCGCGAGCGCATCCGCGAGCGCATCGCGCGTGCACTGCCCGGGGCGCCGTACGAGGGCGTGCTGGTCGCGCTTGCGATCGGCGATCAGCGTGCGATTCCGGAAGCGCAGTGGCGCGTGTTCGGCAAAACCGGCATCACGCACCTCGTCTCGATTTCAGGCCTGCACGTGACGGTATTTGCCATGCTCGCCGGCGCATGCGCGCTGGCGCTGGCGCGACGCAGCGCGGCGCTGACGTCGCACATTCCGGCGCGCAAGGTCGCAGCGCTTGTCGGCGCGCTGGCCGCCTTCGGTTACGTGCTGCTGGCGGGCGCCGAAGTTCCGGCGGTGCGCACGCTGTTGATGCTCGTCGTCGCCGCGTTCGGCCTGTGGCTCGGACGCCCCGGCACGGCGGCGCTCGTCTGGCTGTGGTCCCTCGTCGCCGTGCTGGCATGGGACCCGTGGGCCGGTCTTGCGCCGGGATTCTGGCTGTCGTTCGGCGCCGTCGGTTTGCTGCTGTTCGCCGGCAGCGGGCGCCTGCGCGCGCCATCGCCACGCGGCTGGCGTGCGCGCGCTCGCGAATCGATCCGCGACTCGGCGCATGCGCAATGGGTGGTGACACTCGGCCTCGTACCGGGCACGCTGGCGCTCTTCCAGCAGGTGTCGCTGGTATCGGCGCTGGCCAATACGATCGCAATTCCGGTCGTAACGCTGGCAATCGTCCCGCTCGCGCTGCTCGGCATCGTGATTCCGCTCGACGCGCCGTGGCTCGTCGCGCACGCCGCTCTCGCCGCGTTGATGCGCTACCTCGAATGGCTCGCGGCATTGCCGCTGGCGGCATGGACGCCGCATGCGCCAATCGGATGGACGGTGGGCGTCGCGATTGCGGGCATCCTGTGGCTGCTCGCGCCCCGCGGAGTACCGGGTCGCGCGCTTGGCGCAGTGTGGACGCTGCCGATGGCCTTGCTGCTGCCGCCGGCCGTTCCGGCGGGCGGCGCGCGCATCGTCGTGCTGGACGTCGGCCAGGGGCTCGCTGTGCTCGTCGCCACGGCGCACCACGCGCTCGTCTACGATACCGGGCCGCGCTTCAACGAGACGGTCGACGCCGGCGGGCGAATCGTCGTTCCGTTCCTGCGCGCAGCCGGCATCGCGAAGCTCGACGCGCTCATCGTCAGTCACGCGGACAGCGATCATTCCGGCGGCGCGCTGTCGATCCTGCATGCGGTTCCGGTCGGCCAGCTGATCTCGTCGCTCGCCGCAGATCACTCGATCGTGGCGAGCGCAGCGTCGACGAATCGGCCCGCGCGCTGCGCGGCGGGCGACCATTGGGAATGGGACGGCGTCCGGTTCGAAATCCTGCATCCTGCAGCATCGGCCTATGGCGAGGCGGCGCGCAAGACCAACGATCTCTCGTGCGTCCTGCGCGTCGCGTCGAACGGTGGCAGCGTGCTGCTGACCGGTGACATCGAGGCCGCCTCCGAAATGGAGATTCTCGCGCGTGACGCAACCGCCGCTGCGGAGATCCTCGTCGTCCCGCATCATGGCTCGCGCACGTCGTCGACGCTCGCGTTCATCGGCGCCGTGTCGCCGCGTTTTGCCGTCATCGCGGCCGGCTATCGGAATCGCTTTGGCCATCCGCGCGCCGAAATACTGGCGCGTTATGCGCGTGCGGGCGCTGCGCGTCCGCGCACCGACCTGCAGGGCGCAATCACGCTGACGCTCGCCGCGGGGACGCCGATCGAGGCGACCGCCGAGCGCGAGCGCCATCAGCGTTACTGGTACGACGTGTCGAGATAGCGCCCGAGCCGCACGGCGGTTTCGCCCTGTTTGGGGCGCTGCGCCGGCATGATCAGCACGCAATCGTCGTACGGCGTGCGGATGTCTCGCTCGCCGTCCCGTGCGAGCAGCGTGCCCGCGCGGGCAATCGTCATCATCCCGTGCACCGGCAGCGCGAACGAGAACGACGCGCTGGCGATCGTGACGACGTCGGTGATCTCGATCGTCTGCTGCGGCGGCAGCTCGCGCGGCTCGATGAATGCGTCCAGGAAGGCGCGGTCGCAAACCTCGAAATGCCGCAGGAACCGCAGCGCGGACTGCTGCGCGACGAGCGGCGTGCTGCGCTCCCAGTGCTGGCCGCATTCGATCAGCAGTGCGTTGCGCGCGTCGGCAGGATCGTCGAACTGCGCATAGTCGCGCAAGCGCCGTCCGGCGCGATGACCGGCATCGACGATGATGTACGGCGGCATGCCGAGCGCGCGTGCGAGGCGCTGCCCCTTCGCGTGCCGTCCGGCGAGCGCCAGGGCCGGGCACGGATCGGTCATCGAATGCAGGTCGAGCAGGAAATCGGTGGCGTCGTAGCAGGGCCGCAGCTCGCGCGCGCGGTCGAGCTCCCGCGTGCGCCGCGGGCCGTCGAGCACGCAGCCGTCCCACACGCGGTTGAAGTCCTCGTCGAGGCAGCGCGCAGCGTACGGATCGGTCGCGTCGAACGATTCGTATGCGGCGGCGTTGGCGAAAATAAGCGTCAGCGTACCGCGGACGGGCCGCACCTTCCTGCGCAGCAGCCAGTCGAGGACGATGGCGCCGCACACTTCGTTGCCATGCGTCACACCCTGGATCGTGACGTGCGGTCCGCTCGCCGGCCCGTCGAAGCGCCATACGTAGGGAATTCCCGTGTTCCCGCACGCCCAGCCCGCTATGTCGGGAATGGCGACATCGACGCGTGGGCCGGGTTGATTCACGCCGCTCGCGCACCGGTCACGCTGCTGCGGCGCGCGCTTCCCAACATGCCGAGATCGATCGTTCAGGCCAGACACAGATGCTGCGCGAGCCGCTGCATGAATGCCTCGCAGCGCCCGAGCTGCTCGAGGCTCACCCATTCGTTCGGTTGGTGGGCCTGCCCGATGTGTCCGGGACCGCAGATCACGGCCGGCATCGACGCGCCATGGAACAGCGCCGCCTCGGTGCCGAACGAGACCTTGTGCTCGAGATCGGAACGCGTGCATGCGTGGCCGATGTCCACCATCGGATTGTGGCGCTCATTGTCGAATCCCGGCATCTCGGACAGCACGTCGAACTCGATGTACGTCGCCGGATCGACAGCCTGCATCGCCGGCAGCAGCGAATCTGCGTGGCGGCGCAGGTCGGTGAAGAACGCTTCGGTGTCGTCCTGCGGCAGATGCCGCATCTCGAACTCGAACGTGCAGTCGCGTGGAACGATGTTGACCGCGGTTCCCCCGTGAACGACGCCGACGTGCAGCGTCGTGTACGGAACATCGTAGGCAGGATCCTGGCGCTGGCCTTCGCGATAGGCCCGCGCGCGCCTCGTGATCCAGGCGACGAGATCGCAGCCGATCTGCACCGCATTCACGCCCTGCGGGGTGAGCGACGAATGCGCTTCGTGTCCGCGCACGCGGCAGCGCCACGTCTTGCGGCCCTTGTTGGCGACGACGAGCTGCATGCCGGTCGGCTCGCCGATGATGCAGCCGGTTGGCGCAATACCGCGCGCGACGACGTCGGCGATCAGCCGGCGCACGCCGATGCAGCCGATTTCCTCGTCATACGACAGCGCGAAATGCAGTGGCCGCGCAAGCCCGCGGCGGAGGAACTCCGGAACGAACGCGAGGCCGATTGCGCAGAAGCTCTTCATGTCGGCGACGCCGCGCCCGTACAGGCGATCGCCGGCGAGCGTCGCTTCGAAAGGATTCGTGTCCCACGGCTGTCCGTCGACGGGCACGACATCGGTATGGCCCGACAGCACGATGCCGCCTCGCGACGCGTTGCCGTCGCGCGCCGGAAGCGTGGCGAACAGATTCGCCTTGCGCCGATCATCGTCGAACGTGAGCGCTGTCGATGCGCCGAGCGCTTCGAGGTAGCGCCGCACCCATTCGATCAATTCGAGATTCGAGTCGCGGCTCACCGTCGGATAGGCGACGAGGCGCCGGATCATCTCGTAGCCTGCGAGGTCTTCGGGACGAGGCGCGGGCGGATTCAGATGCCGTGCAGGTTCGGGCGCGTTCATGATTTCGCCTATGCAAAGAGGCAGGATAGCACCGCGCGGCGATGGTCCGACTGAACCGATCGCGGCGCGGCGGCATCCAACCGGCACCGACCGGTCGTCGACCCCGCGAAGGAAGGCTCCATGTTCTCGCGCATCGCGCCGTTGCTCCTGCTCGCCGCTGCGTATCTGCCGTCGGTTGCGCCCGCGCAGCCGCTTCCGCTCGATCGCATCCGCCTGCCCCCCGGCTTCACGATCGAGCTGGTCGCGCGCGTGCCCGGCGCGCGGGAAATGGCGTTCGGCGCGCACGGCACGTTGTTCGTCGGCTCGGTAAACGGCGACGTTAACGCGGTCGCGCCAGACGGACAAGGCTCGCAGGCGAGCGTGCGAAAGATAGCGTCGGGACTGCGCGAGCCGGTCGGCGTCGCGTTTCGCGGTGGCGCGCTGTACGTATCGGCGGTGAGCCGCATCTTCCGCTTCGACGATATCGAGCAGCGGCTCGATCATCCAGGGAAACCTGTCGTCGTTTCCGACAAGTTTCCGACCGATGGTCACCACGGCTGGAAATTCATCGCCTTCGGCCCGGACGGCAAGCTGTACGTGCCGGTGGGCGCGCCGTGCAACGTGTGCGAGCCCGACGCCAAGCGCTACGCGAACATCATACGGATGAATGCCGACGGCTCGGACCTCGAGCCCTATGCGCGCGGCATCCGCAACACGGTCGGCTTCGACTGGGACCCGGCCACGCGCGAGCTGTGGTTCACGAACAACGGCCGCGACAACATGGGCGACGACGTTCCGCCCGATACGCTCAACCATGCACCGAAACCAGGCCTCGACTTCGGCTTCCCCTATTGCCACGCGGGGACGATTCCGGATCCGGAATTCGGCAGCAAGAAGCCATGCAGCGATTTCGCAGCGCCTGCCGAACGCCTGGGCGCGCACGTGGCCTCGCTCGGTATGCGTTTCTATACGGGCACGCAGTTTCCACCGGCCTACCGCGGCCAGATCTTCATTGCCGAGCATGGATCCTGGAACCGGAGCTCGAAGGTCGGTTATCGGGTGACGATGGTCAGGCTGGACGCCAACCGGAAGCCGGTCGCGTACGAGCCATTTGCGCAGGGCTGGCTGCAGGGCCAGCAAGCGTGGGGGCGCCCCGCAGACGTAGCCGTGGCGCCCGACGGATCGCTGCTGGTTTCCGACGATACCGCCGGGGCGGTTTACAGGATCCGGTATCGCGGTTAGTCCACGTCAATAGCGGTAATACACCGGCGCACCGACGATCACGTGTCGCCGTACGTACGGCGCGCGATACACGAGGCGCGGCGCTACATAAACAACGCGCGGCGGCGCATAGACGACAGGCGGCGCGACGTAGACGGGACGCCATGCGGGCCGGTAATAGTGCCGATGTCCCCAGTACGGCGCGTTGCCGAATGCGACGCCATAGCCGGGACCGCCGATCGATACGTTGAAGCCGATGCGATCCGCATGCGCCGCCGGCGCGAAAGCCGCGCTCGCGGCGACGAGGGCCGTTGCAAGAGCGATGTGCGTGGTACGACGTAGCATGTCAAGTCTCCTGAATCGAACCAAGTGTGACATCCGCCCGAACGCTCGGGTTCCGCGTAGCGCGGTGTCAACACGATGAACGCAGGCTGTCGCGATCGCGTTGACGGACAACGCGCTCCGGTAGCGCTTTGTTACAGTGCATGTCGCCGATGTAGGATATTCGCCCACACCGATCGCCGTCGAATACGTCCATGAACGCTCCCGACCGCCGTTGGCCCGCTGTACAGGTCCCCGCGCGCCATTTCATCGGCAACCGCTTCGTCGCTGCCAGCGACGGCGCGACGCTGCCGATGATCGATCCCTCCGACGGCGCACCCTTCGCGGCGATCGCGCGCGGCAACGCGGCCGACGTGGACACCGCCGTACGCGAAGCGCAGCGCGCACGCGACGCAACATGGGGCAGGCAGGCACCTGCCGAGCGCGGGCGACGCCTTGCGGCCGTCGCGCGCGCCATCGCCGATCATGCGGACGAGCTTGCGCTGATCGAGGCGCGCGATTGCGGCAAGCCGCTTGCGCAGGCCCGTGCCGACGCCGCGGCGTGCGCGCGCTACTTCGAGTTCTATGCCGGCGCGCCGGACAAGCTGCACGGCGCGACGATTCCGTACGGCGACGGCTACACGGTTCTCACGTGGCGCGAGCCGCACGGCGTCACCGGTCATGTCATTCCGTGGAACTATCCGCTGCAGATCTTCGGGCGCTCTGTCGGCGGCGCGCTGGCAGCCGGCAACACGTGCGTCGTCAAGCCGGCCGAGGACGCATGCCTGTCGCTGCTGCGCGTCGCGGAACTCGTGGCGGCCGCAGGACTGCCGGACGGCGCGCTCAACATCGTGACCGGACTCGGCGCGGAGGCGGGCGCTGCGCTCGTCGCCCATCAAGGCATCCAGCACCTGTCGTTCACCGGATCGCCGGCGACAGGCGCTGAAGTCGCCGCGACGGCGGCGAGGCGCCATTGTCCCGTGACGCTCGAGCTCGGCGGCAAGTCACCGCAGATCGTGTTCGCCGATGCCGAGGTCGACGTGGCGCTGCCAGCGATCGTCAATGCGATCGTGCAGAACGCCGGCCAGACCTGCAGCGCCGGCTCGCGTCTTCTTGTCGAGCGGTCGGCTTACGAGGTGCTGCTCGAGCGCCTCGCCGAGCGATTCACGCAGCTCATCGCCGGACCCGCGCTGGCCGATCACGATTGCGGACCGCTGATTCGCGCGTCGCAGCTTGCGCGCGTGCGCGGTTTTCTCGACAACGCGCAGCGCGGCGGCATCGTGACGGTGGCCGAGGGTCGGATCGCAGCCGACGCGCCCGGCGGCGGCTACTACGTGGCGCCGACATTGTTGCGTGACGTGCCGGCCGGCGATCGTCTGGCCCGCGACGAGGTGTTCGGACCGGTGCTCGCGGCGATGCCGTTCGACGACGAGGCCGATGCTATCGCGCTCGCCAACGCGAACGACTACGGGCTCGTTGCCGGCGTATGGACGCGCGATGGCGGGCGGCAACTGCGGATGGCGCGCGCCGTGCAAAGCGGCCAGGTGTTCATCAACAACTACGGCGCCGGCGGCGGCGTCGAGCTGCCGTTCGGCGGCGTCAAGCACTCGGGATACGGTCGCGAAAAGGGCTTCGAGGCGCTGTACGGATTCACGACGCTGAAAACCGTCGTCGTGCGGCATGGCTGATGCGCTCGTCGGGCGGCGGCTTGAAGCGCTCGGCGAGCGGCCGCTGACGCTCATTCAGATCGCGCAGAAGCTTGTCGGCCGGCTCGTCGTTTACGCGCTCTTTCCCGTCCTGTTCTCGCAAGCGTTCGCGCTGCGGCGCCATGCCCTGACACTCGTTCCCGCGGCGGGACCGCCAACGGGCAGGATCGGTCGCGGCAAGCCGCTGCACTTTCTCGCGATCGGCGATTCGATCATTGCCGGCGTGGGCGCGCGACGCGTCGAGCGCTCGACGGTGGTCCACGTTGCGCGCTTCATGTCGGGACGCCTTTCGCGCGAGATAAGGTGGCACGCGTCGGGAACGATCGGCGCGGGCGCCAGACGCGTGCGCCGCGATGCCGTGCCGGGCCTGCCGCCGCAGCCGTTCGACGTGATCCTCGTCTCGGTCGGCGTCAACGACGTGCTGAAGCTCGAGCGGCGCGGCCGCTTTCGCCGCCAGTTGCTGAAGCTGATCCACGATTTGCGCAAGCATTCGCCGCACGCAGTGATCGGTTACATCGGGTTGATGCCGCTCGGCGAGTTTCCCAGGCTGCGACGGCCGTTGCGCTGGATCGTCGGCTACCGGGTGCGCAGCTTCGATATCGTTGCGCGCGCGGCGCTCGCGCGCATTCCGAACGCAATCCACATTCCGGTCCCTTTTTCGCCGCGGCCGGACATGTTCTCCGATGACGGACTCCATCCTTCGGAGAACAGCCAGCGACGGCTGGCGAAGATCATCGCCGGCGCACTCGCGCCGCACGTTGCGGCACGCGCATCGCCGGCGCAGCAGGAACACCCGACATGAATCATCCCCCCACGCTCGCTACGCTCGCTGCCCCCCGGGGGGCGGTCAGTCGGTCGGGACGGCCCTTCCCGACATGAGGCTCGAGGACAAGGTCGCCATCGTCACCGGCGCGGCGTCGGGATTCGGCGCCGGCATCGCGCAACGGTTCGCCGCGGAGGGCGCGCGGATCGTCGTCAACGATCTCGACGCGCCGGGCGCCGCGCGCACGGTTCACGAGATAGAAGGCGCGGGCGGTAGAGCCGTCGCCTGCGCAGGCGACGTATCCTGCGATGCCGACGTTGCGCGACTCGTCGCCTCGGCCATCGAACGGTTCGGCCGCCTGGACATCGTCGTGAACAACGCCGGCACGACGCATCGCAACCAGCCGATGCTCGACGTTCCGGAGACGACGTTCGACCGCATCTACGCGGTCAACGTCAAGAGCCTGTATCTCACGGCGAAGCACGCGGTGCCGCATTTTCGCGCACGGCGCAGCGGCGTGTTCATCACGATTGCCTCGACGGCCGGCATTCGCCCGCGGCCCGGGCTCACCTGGTACAACGGCAGCAAGGGCGCCGCCATCGTGACGTCGCGATCGATGGCTGTCGAGCTCGCGCCCGACAACATCCGCGTCAACATCATCAATCCGGTCGCCGGAGAAACGCGATTGCTCGCCGAGTTCATGGGCGAGGATACGCCGCAGAAACGGGCGCAGTTCGTCGCGACGATCCCCCTCGGACGCCTGTCGCAGCCGAGCGACATCGCGACCGCGGCGGTGTTCCTCGCCTCGGACGAGGCATCGTTCATTACCGGCGCATGCCTTGAAGTCGACGGCGGCCGCTGCATCTGAAAAATCGCCGTCAGGCGCCAGTGATCAGTCGCTCGATCGACGAGACGATGGGCGTAGCGGGCTCGATGCCGACGCGCTTGACGAGCGCCTTGGCGAAGTCGGGAAGGAGATCGTGGAGGTCGCGAATGCTGGCGGTTTTCTGCAGCCGCATCGTCAAGCCGTAGCCGCGAAAGCCGAGATGGGCGTCGATCGCATCGCTGATCATCTGCTGCGCCTGAACGTAGCGCGCCACTTCGTCCTGCGACCGTTCCGGCGTTGCGCCTGCAGGCTCTCTGCGCGCAACCGAAGGCGCTGAAAAACGCTTCGCGATCAATCCGCCGCGCTCGAGCGCCGTCATCGCCCGCAGGTCGAGCTTCAGCACTCTCGCCTTGACCAGTACCTGCGCGACGGTGCGATGGCCGTCGATCAGGATCAGCAATCCGCGCAGCGTGATCGGAAGATTGAGCTTGCGCTCCTTCAGTTCCTGCAGGCCGAGGTCGGTCTTCGCGTAGATCTCGGATGGGTCCATCGGCGCAGCCTCGGCGATGCGGAGATCCATCATGCAGGCGGTTGAGCAATTATAGTGCCAGTTGGTTCCCTGGTTCCAGCCCATGCTCGCAACCTTCGATCGCCGCCTGCTCGCCGTCAATCGCTCGCTCGTCATCGTGCTGCTCGCGGCGATGGCGATCATGGTCTTCGCCAACGTCGTGCTTCGGTTCCTGACCGATCACTCGATCCTGTGGGTCGAGGAGGCGTCGCGCTACACGATGGTGTGGCTGACGTTCGTTGGCGCCGGCCCCGTATTGCGTTACGGCGGCCATATCGGCATCGATACGCTGCAGCAGGGGAACCCGCGATTCGCGCAGCCGATCCGCGCGGTGATCTTCGCCCTGTTAGGCGTCTTCTTCCTGACGATGGTCGTGATCGGCATTCGCTACGCAACGCTTACGTGGGCGCAGACGACGCCGGTGCTCGAAATCCCGATCGGCGCGATCTACCTCGCGATGCCGGTCGGGTTCGCGTTGATGATCGTGCACCTTGCGATGATGGCGCGCGGCTATGTCGCCCGACGTGAATTGCTGGGCGATGGCGAATTCGACGCCGATGCCGCGAAGTTCTGACGCGTGGTAACGGTCTTATTCATCGCTTGCGTCGCGCTGCTGGCGCTCGGCGTGCCGGTCGCCTTCGCGCTCGGCGGCGGAACGCTGCTCGCGATGGTGTGGCAACACGTGCCGCTCGTCGCGCTGCCGAAGTACCTGTTCTCGGGGATCGATCTCTTCGCGCTCGAGGCGGTGCCGTTTTTCATCCTCACCGCCGAATTGATGACCGGCGGCGAGCTTTCGGCGGTGCTGCTGCGCTTCGCGTCGCAGTTCGTCGGCCGCTTCCGCGGCGGGCTCGGTCACACGAACATCCTGACGCTGACGTTCTTCTCCGGCATCTCGGGATCGGCGCTCGCCGATGCCGCGGGTCCCGGCGCGATCATGATCCGCATGATGCGCGACGACGGCTACGATCCGGGCTACGCGGCCGCGCTGACGGCGGCGACGTCGATCCTCGGACCCATCATTCCGCCGTCGATCAGCGTCATCATCTACGCGCTCGCGTATCCCGACGTCAATCTCGTTGGATTGCTGATCGCGGGCGTCGTCCCCGGCATCGTCATCGCTGCCGCAATGGCGACGATCAATCACGTGATCTCGGTGCGGCGCAACTACCGCGGTGCGCAACTCCGATTGCGCTGGGGCGATTACCTGCGGAACACCTGGCGCGCGGTGCCGGCGCTCGTGCTGCCGGTGCTGATCCTAGGCGGCATCGCGTCGGGCGCGTTCACGCCGACCGAAGCGTCGGTCGTCGCGGTGTTCTACGCGCTCTTCGCCGGCCGGGTGATCTACCGGACGCTCGACTGGAACAAGCTGCCGGGAATCCTCGCGCGCTCCGCGCTGATGACCGCGTCGGTGCTGATCATCGTCGGCATGTCGGCGGCGTTCGCGTGGGTGCTGACCGTTTCGCGCGTGCCGCAGGACATGACGGACTGGATCGTGGGAATGCACCTGTCGCCGCTCGCGTTCCTCTTCGCCGTCAACCTGCTGCTGCTCGCCTTCGGCATTTTCATCGAGCCGCTGCCGGGCATCGTCGTGCTGGTTCCGATCCTCGCGCCGATCGCGCACGCGCTCGGGATCGACGACCTGCAGTTCGGCATCGTCGTGATCGTCAACCTGACGATGGGCATGATCACACCGCCGGTCGGCGGGCTGCTGTTCGTGACGTCGATCGTCGCGCGAGTGTCGCTCGCGCGTCTCGTGAAGGAGTTGTGGCCGTTCCTGTGGGCCCAGCTCGCCGTGCTCGCGCTGCTGTCGCTCTTTCCGGCGATCTCGGCGTGGCTGCCGAACGCGTTCGGGTACCGGTGATCGCGTTACCTGTAGTTCTTGATCCGGTCGATGTTGTCCTGGCCGAATTTTTTCCCGAGCTCCTTGAACGTCGGCGCCAGCACGGCCTGGAACTTCGCCTCGTCGACGTGCTCGACGATCTGCATGCCCTTGCCGCGCAGGTCGGCGACGGCTTTCTTCTCGTCGTCGTCGATGCGCGCGCGGTTCGCCTTCACCGCTTCTTTCGCCGCCTCGTGAAACGCCTGCTTGTCCGCGGGCGAGAGCTTGTCCCACTGCGCCTTGCTCATCAGGATGAGCGCCGGCGAATACACGTGCCGCGTAAGGGTCAGGTACTTCTGCACCTGGTCGAGCTTCGCGGCCTCGATGACGGACAGCGGATTCTCCTGGCCGTCGACCGTTCCCTGCTGAAGCGCCGTGAACACCTCGGTGAACGCCATCGGCGTCGGGATGATGCCGAACGCCCGATACGCCTGGATATGCACCGGGTTCTCCATCGTGCGCATCTTGAGGCCCTGGAGGTCGGCGGGCACGTTGACCGGATGCTTGCTGTTGGTCATGTTGCGAAAGCCGTTCTCGCCCCACGCGAGCGCCTCGATGCCCTTCGGCTCGAACTTCTTCAGCATCGCCTGTCCGATCGGGCCGTCGAGCACGGCGCGGGCATGCGCATAGTCGCGAAACAGGAACGGGATGTCGAGGATCGCGATGTCGGGTACGAAATTGGGCACCGGTCCGGTCGACGTCATCGTGAGGTCGAGCGTACCGAGCTGCAATGCCTCGATCGATTCGCGCTCGGCGCCGAGCGCGCCCGAGTAGAAGTTCTGGATGTGGTAGCGGCCGTCGGTGCGCTTCTCGACCTCGCGCGCGAACGTGTCGATCGCGACGCCGTAGTGCGAGTTCTGCGCGAGCGAGATATTCATTTTGAGCGCGGTCTGCGCCATGGCCGGCGCGGCGACGAGCGGAATCATCGCGGCGAATGCCGCGAACAGCGATCGGATTGGACGCATTGAAATCTCCAGTGCGAGCAGGCGCGGTACGCCGGCTCCGGGCGAGCGCGCGATTCTAGCAGGGCGGTTCCCGCGCAATATGAAATAATCCATCGACGGCCCACGCGAATCCTGCCCAAAGGCCGGCATCCATGCTCGATCCGACGTTCACTTCGGCGCTGGCCGCTCTCGTGCCGACCTCGGCGCTGCTGACGGCGGCCGAGGACACGCGCCCGTACGAGTGCGACGGCCTCACGCTGTATCGCGAGCAGCCGGGCGCCGTCGTGTTGCCCGAGGACGAGGCGCAGGTCGTCGCGATCCTTGCGCTTTGTCATGCGGCGCGCGTGCCGGTGGTCGCGCGCGGCGCGGGAACGAGCCTGTCCGGCGGCGCATTGCCGGCCGTGAATGGCATCGTGCTGTCGCTCGCGAAGCTTCGTCGCATCGTCGCGATCGATCCGCTCGCGCGAACGGCCATCGTCGAGCCGGGCGTGCGCAACCTCGCGATCTCCGAAGCCGCCGCCGCGTACGGGCTGTTTTACGCGCCCGATCCTTCGTCGCAGATCGCATGCTCGATCGGCGGCAACGTCGCGGAGAACGCCGGCGGCGTGCATTGCCTGAAATACGGGCTCACCGTGCACAACGTGCGCAAGGTGCGCGCGGTCCTCGTGACCGGCGACGTCGTCGAATTCGGCGCCGATGCGCTCGATGCGCCGGGCTACGATCTCCTCGCCCTCGTCACCGGCAGCGAGGGCCTCCTCGCGGTGATCACGCAGATCACGGTCAAGCTGCTGCCGAAACCGGCACTCGCGCAGGTCGCGCTGGCCGCGTTCGACGACATCGCGAAGGCGGGCGCCGCCGTCGGAAATGTGATCGCGGCTGGCATCATCCCCGGCGGCCTCGAGATGATGGATCGCGAGGCAACGCGCGCGGTCGAGCAATTCGTGCACGCCGGTTATCCGACGGACGCCGCTGCGGTGCTGTTGATCGAAGCGGACGGCACGCCCGTCGAGGTCGAAGCCGAGATGGCCGAGATCCGCGACGTGCTGACGGCCAGCGGCGCGACCGGGATTCGCGTGTCGGCGGATGAGGCGCAGCGCCTTTTGTACTGGTCCGGCCGCAAGGCCGCGTTTCCCGCGGTCGGCCGCATCTCGCCCGACTATTACTGCATCGACGGCACGATCCCGCGCGCCGCGCTGCCCGGCGTGCTGATGCAGATCGCAACGTGGTCGCGCGAATTCGGCCTGCCGTGCGCGAACGTCTTTCACGCCGGCGACGGCAATCTGCATCCGCTGATCCTGTTCGACGCGAACAAATCGGGCGACCGCGAGCGGACGATCGAATTCGGCGATCGCATCCTCGAGCTCTGCATCAACGTCGGCGGCACGATCACCGGCGAGCACGGGGTCGGCGTCGAAAAAATTCGCGGCATGTGCGCGCAATTCGCGCCGGCGGCACTCGAGCGCTTTCTGGCGATCAAGCGTGTATTCGACGAGCATGGGCTGCTGAATCCCGGCAAGGGCGTGCCCACGCTCGCGCGCTGCGCCGAGTTCGGCCGCATGCACGTTCATCACGGCGCGCTGCCGCATCCCGAGCTGCCGCGCTTCTAGGATGGTCAGATGAATGCTCCGACCGAAACCCGCCGCCGACCCGCCGCCACCGACGTCGCCGCGCTGACGCAGCGCCTGACGGGCGAATATGGCGCGCGTGCGGTGACGAGCGCGGCGATCCGCGAACAGCATTCGCACGGCGAAGGCCTCGCCGACGCCGGGATGCCCGACATCGTGGTGTTCCCGGAGACGAATGACGAGGTCGCGTCGATCGTGCGCGTCTGCAACGCCGCGCGCATCCCGGTCATCGCGTTCGGTGTGGGCACCTCACTCGAAGGCCACGTCGCGGCACTTTATGGCGGCGTGTGCATCGATTTGTCGCAAATGAGCCGCGTGCTGGAAGTCAACGAGGCCGATCTCGATTGCCGCGTGCAGGCGGGCGTGACGCGCGAGCAGCTCAACGCCGAGCTCAAGGGCACGGGGCTTTTCTTTCCGATCGATCCGGGCGCGAACGCGACGCTGGGCGGCATGGCGGCGACGCGGGCATCGGGCACCAATGCCGTGCGCTACGGTACGATGCGCGAGAACGCGCTCGGCCTGACCGTCGTCACCGCCGATGGGCGGATCATCCGCACGGGCGGCCGCGCGCGCAAGTCGAGCGCAGGCTACGATCTCACGCGGCTCTTCGTAGGCTCGGAAGGCACGCTCGGCATCATCACCGAGGTGCAGCTTCGGCTATATG
>Ga0070696_100001207_pt1 | contig 16779 bp, 6 predicted proteins | sample KBSK1253metaG_FD_65474 | JGI IMG/M metagenome (GOLD analysis project Ga0070696, IMG submission 65474) | Corn, switchgrass and miscanthus rhizosphere microbial communities from Kellogg Biological Station, Michigan, USA - KBS K1-25-3 metaG | ecosystem: Host-associated > Plants > Roots >... | reverse complement strand
CGGAGTGAGATAGAAAAGTTCCCGGCCGTCCTTCCGCCAGAAGGGTTGACGGCCGCCGCCCCCTGATGAAATTTGCCGGCGGCCACCTTGGCCCGGAAAGGGCTGAACGTAGATCTCATTCTGGCCCGACTCGATCGAAGTGTACGCGAGCCACTTCGAGTCGGGTGAGATGGCGGGGTGGAGGTCTTGTGACGGCCCAGCGACGATCGGAACCGGGCGAGAGGGATCGTTGAGCGCGAGCGCGTAAAGGTCGAAGCCTCGCTCGGCCCCCTGGGGGCGCATCGCGAATGTGATCCAGCGGTCATCCGCCGACCAGGAGTAGGGCGCCTTGCGCTCAGGCGACGTGTAGAGGATTGACGCAGGTTCACCGGTGTCGACCGGTTTGATCACGAGGTCGACCCCGCGATCACCGGCCCTGGTGTAGAGAAGCCGAGTGCCGTCCGGAGACCATACGGGGTCGGACGGCTGCTGGTCCTCGAATGTCAGTCTCGTGCCGTGTTCGCGCGCGAGATCCCAGATCCAAATGTTTGCGTCCCGCTCGACCGCGAGCCGCGTGCCGTCGGGTGAAAGCGCGAGCGCCTCGAAGTCGCCCGGCGGGCCGACGGTGCCGATTGGCTCGCCGCGGCGGTTCAGCCACGTCATGTGGCCGTCCGTGCCGGCGCCGCCGGAGCGATAGACAAGCGTTCCGTTGGATGCCGCCGAGAAGCGCGCGGCCCCCACCTGGTCGGTTTCAACGCCTTCAGCGACCGCGAACGGTTCGCCCGTGAGTTTCAGCGCTCGTGCGTCGAACGGCTGTGCGAGAAGCGTGCCTGCGCGAACGTAGAGCAAGTGGCCCGAGGCGTATTCCGCCCTTGATGCTGCCGGCCCCAGTGTCTTCGTGTCCTTGGAGTCGATGGAACCGACCTTCAGCGTGCGCTGATCGCCCTGCCGGCCATAGGCGATATAGAGGAAGTGCTTCCCGTCCGGCAGGAACTGAGGCCATGCATGGAAGGACTCGTTGTTCGCGCGGTCGACTCGCGAGGCCGCGGTAGGAACGCCTCCGATGGCCGGGACCATACGAATGCTATCGCCGATCGACCCGTCGAAAAGAATGCTGCCGCGTGGGCCCCAACTCCCGTCGGCGCCACTCGCGGCGTCGCAGAGGGCGAGCGGTGGGCCACCGGCAATGTCGATTTTGTAGAGCTTCCCGAGCATGAAAAAGGCCAGGTGTCGGTTATCCGGAGACCAGAATGGCCGACTGGCGCGCTCCGTACCTGGAAGGCGCCATATCTGGAGGGAATTCATGCGGCGCACCCAGATGCTCGGGACGCCGGTCGAGTCCAACGCGTTGAAGGCGGTGAGCGTCCCGTCGGGCGAGAGGCGTGGAAGTTCGGCGAACGTCGCCCACGGCGGCGGCGTCAACTCGAGGACGACCGCGTTGCGGGGTGGGGCGGGCTGGAGCCGGCTCACCCCGAGCCATACGGCTGCGATCGTTGCGACCGCGGCCAGCGTCCATGCGATCCGCTCCCGGTTACGGCGGCGCGCGGCGATTGGTGCCGCGAGCCCGGCCCGCGAGCCGCCCTCCGCGATCCACTGCAGCTGGAGCTTCACGTCGTGTGCGGTTTGGATGCGCTCGTCGGGATCCTTCGCCAGGCAGGCTTTGACGAGGCGCTCCAGGGCCGGCGGCGAGAGCGGCGAGAGCTGCGACATCGGCGTCGGCTCCTGCGACATGATGTTCGATACGAGCGACGCCTGGCTCCGTCCCGAGAATGCCCGTTTGGCGGTGGCCATTTCGTAGAGCACGCAGCCCAGCGCCCAGACGTCGGTGCGCGCGTCGGTGGGGCCCGCCTCGAGCTGCTCCGGCGCCATGTACTGGAAGGTGCCGACGATCGTCCCTTCCTTCGTGATGGGCCGGCTCATCGTGGGTGAATCGGTGCCGCCCTCGGACGCGGGCGCGGCGGGCTCGCCGGCGCCGGCCGCGCTGGCGAGGCCGAAGTCGAGGAGCTTGGCCCCCGTCTTCGCGAGCATGACGTTCTGCGGCTTCAGGTCGCGATGGATGATGCCGACCCGATGCGCCTTCTCGAGGGCGTCGGCGATCTGGGACCCAATCCGGACGATGTCCTCGATCGGGAGCGGACCGCGCGCGATCCGGTCGGCCAGGGACTCGCCGGGGACAAGCTCCAGCACCAGATAGTGGATGTCCCCCTCGTGCCCGACGTCATGGAGCGTGCAGATGTTCGGATGATTGAGGGAGGAGATCGCCCGGGCTTCCCGGTCGAACCGCGCGCGCGCATCGGGCGTGGCGGCAAGGCCCGGCGGCAGGACCTTGATCGCGACCTCACGCTGTAGGCGCGTGTCGCGTGCGCGATAGACGTCGCCCATCCCGCCCGCTCCGAGCAGGCCGAGGATTTCGTAGACGCCGAGGCGGGTGCCGGGGGCGAGCGGCATTGGGGCAGTATAGGGGTGGCGGGAGGATGTTTCGACTGGCAGGTGCGGGGGGCGTGGCGGGAAATCTCGGGGGGGTCACCTTCGCTGCGGCCGGGTAGATACACTCTAAGGCCACAAAATTACGAATTCGGTGACTTTGTGGTGTCCAATTGTATCTGCCTGCCTCGGGAGCCACGTTCCGCGCGACCGGCCCCGCCGACTCGAGCGGAATCCCGCCGCCCCAAGCGGGACCCCGCCATTTGCGATAGGATAGCCACCCATGACCCTCGCGCTTGGCACCAAACTGGGCCCCTACGAAATCCTCGCGCCCCTGGGCGCGGGCGGGATGGGCGAGGTGTATCGCGCACGGGATCCGCGCCTCGGCCGCGACGTCGCCGTAAAAGTACTGCCGCGGGCGGTGGCGGGCGATCCGGAGCGCCAGCTCCGCTTCGAAACCGAAGCGCGGGCGGCGGGTGCGCTCAACCACCCGAACATCGTCACCCTCCACGACGTGGGCGTCCAAGGCGGCGTCCCCTATCTCGTCACCGAGGTGCTCGAGGGCGAGAACCTGCGCGGGCTGATCGCGCGCGGGTCACTCCCCGCACACAAAGCCATCCACATCATCGCCCAGATCGCGAACGGCCTCTCGGCCGCGCACGCGAAGGGCATCGTCCACCGGGACCTGAAGCCGGAGAACCTCTTCGTTCTCCCCGACGGGCGCGTGAAGATCCTCGACTTCGGGATTGCCAAGCTCACGGCCGCCGGCAACGCCGCCACCACGGCGACCGCCGAGACCACGCCCGTGTTCGCGTCCATGACGGCGGCCGGCACCATCATGGGCACGGTCTCCTACATGGCGCCCGAACAACTGCGCGATCAGTCCGTGGACCACCGCGCCGACCTCTTCGCGCTGGGCGCGATCCTCCACGAACTCTTGACCGGGACACAGCCCTTCCAGGGCGATACGGCCGCGGATCGCGTGAGCGCGATCCTCATGGCGGACCCGCCGGCGCTCCCGCCCGCGATCGAGAGCCAGGTCCCGGGGATCGGCGCCGTCATCGCGCGGTTGCTCGCGAAGCGGCCGGAGGGGCGGCTCGATTCGGCGAGCGACCTCGCGTTCATGCTCGAGGTGTTCGCCCGGCGCCCGGCGCGGCCACCCGGAGCCGCCGGCGACCCCGGCGCCGACGCCGACGCCGGCGCCGACACTGCGACCGGGCCCGGCACGACCACCGCCACCAGCGTGCGCTTCCGCCCCCTCACCTTCCGGGACGGCGAGATCTTCTGCGCGCTCTTCGCGCCCGACGGCCAGACCTTCGTCTATCAAGCGACCGTTGCGGGCAACCCGAGCGAGATCTTCCTGGCTCGCGTGGAGTCCCCCGACGCGCGCCCCGTGGCGGGCCTTCAAAACGCCGACCTCCAGTCGGTCTCCTCGACGGCCGAACTTGCCGTGACCCTCCAACCGAGGGACATCGGCGGGTTCATCCGCCTCGGGACGCTGGCCCGGGTGCCGCTCGTGGGTGGGAGACCCCGGGAATTGGCGCACGACGTATTTCATTCGGACTGGTTCCCCGATGGCAAGTCTCTCGCGGTCATTCGGAAGGCGGGCGCCGGGTACCAAATCGAGGCGCCGCTCGGGACGGTGATCCACAAGACCATCGGCTGGATGAGCAACATTCGCGTTTCGCCAGACGGGAAACAGATCGCCTTCCTCGATCATCCGATGTCCGGGGACAACGGCGGCTACGCCTGTGTGATCCGGCCCGGCGAACGCTATCGGCGGCTCAGCGGGAGAATGCCCACGATCTCGAACGTCGTGTGGGGGCCCGACGGCAAGGAGATCTGGTTCGCGGCACAGGGCGAGGACAGTCCGGACGGCATCTACGCCGTCACGCTGGAAGGCAAGGTACGGCACGTCTATTCCGCCCCCGGGTACGGCGCGCTGGAGGATTTCGCCGACAACGGCGACGGCCTCTATCACATGCTCAGCCCCCGCATGCTAATGGAAACGTCCACGCGCTCGGGCGGCCGCGCCGAAGCGCTCGACCTTTCCTGGCTCGATTGGTCCGTGGTTCGAGACGTGAGCCTCGACGGGTCGACGGTGATGTTCGACGAGACCGGAATTGCCTCGGGTGGTGTCGCGGGCGTCTACGCCCGGTCGATCGATGGAGAGCCGGCTGTTCGTCTTGGTGACGGGATTGGCTTCGCGATTTCCGAGGACGGGCACTTTGTTGTGGGGACGGATCTCAACGGGCCGAATTCCTTAAACATTATCCCGATCGGCGCCGGTGAGATTCGGCGCGTGTCAACCGGCGATCTTTCCCCCCGCTACGGAGGCTGGCTGCCCGGCAATCGCGAGGTCGTCGTCATCGGCGTCCGGCCGGAAGGCGCGCACCTCTATCGGGTCGAAATCGAGTCCGGTGCGGTTCGGCGGATTCACGACAAACCCGTCACGCAGAGCTCGATGGTCCTATCTCCAGACGGCACCCAGGTGTTGGTCAAGGGAGAGGACGGCCTTCTGACGCTCTTCCCCGTGGACGGCGGCACGCCGCGAATCTTCCCCGAGCTGGACGCGACCTGGCGCCAGGCGAGATGGATGGGCGACTCCAAGTCCTTCTTCGTGTTCCGGACCGGCCGCATCCCTGCGCCCGTCTTCCGCGTGGACGCGGCTACCGGCGCGAAGGAGCCCTGGACGGAGATCGAGCCGCTCGAGCGAAGCGGCATCAGCGGGGTGAATTCGTTGCTCATGGCGCGGGACGGCGAGCGCTACGTGTGCTCCTACTCGAAGCTCGCTTCGTCGCTGTTCCACGCGCGGGGGCTACGCTAGCGCTCCGCCCCCTCAGCTCAGCAGCTTGAACGCGTGGGACCAGTCCTGGCGCAGGAAGCCCGGGATACACCAGAGCATGCAGAGCGGCTCGATGGCGCGCGCGGCCTCGACCTTGCCCATGTCCGACACTTCCCACCCGAACTGATCCAGGATGCCCGCGACGGTCTTCTTGGCCGCCTCGTCGTTGCCGCAGATGAACATGGTCGGCTTTCCGCCCTTGAACTTGGGGTTGACCATGGCGGCGTTGCCCACCGAGTTGAACGCCTTGACGAAGCTGGCCTCGGGAAATTCGCGCTGGAGCCGCTCCATCAGGGACTCGTCGAGGCTCGTGAAGTAGCGCAGCACCCCGTTCACGGGCGGCGAGTCCGCGATGGGATTGGTCGTATCGATGATGGTCTTGCCCGCGAGGTCCGTGATGCCGGCCGCGCGCAGCGCGTCCGCGGCGGCGTCCCCCTTGACCGCGAGCACGAGCGCCTCCCCGTACTGCGCGGCATCGGCGAAGGAGCCGACGAGCCCGCCGCGATTCTTCCAGTCCCAGTCCTCGAGCTTGGCCGGGTGGCGCGTCCCGAGCATGACGACGTGACCGTGCTCCATGAAGCCAGCGGCCAGCGCCTTCGCCACGGCGCCTGATCCAAGAATTCCGACTTTCATTCCATCCTCCATGAGCGCAGGCTAGGTCGGGGCTCGAGATTCACACGATCGGGCAAGTCTATCCGATTCGGCCGTGCGCTTCGACCTCCCCCGGCGTTGTTCCAGGTAGAAGGGAGAATGCCATGAACCCCGAAGTCAAAGTGGTGGACGACGTCACGGTCGTTACGCCGATCGGGAAGCTCCTCGGAGCGGTCGAAACCGAGGATTTCGAGCAGAAGGTCATCGAGCTGAACGAGAGCGGCAATCGGAAGCTGCTCATCGACCTGACCAAGACCACGTTCATGGCCAGCATTGCGCTCGCGGTCCTCTTCCTCGCGTACGTCAAGTACACGAATCGCGGCGCACGGGTGAAGCTCTGCGGGATGAACAAGCAGATCCGGCAGGTGTTCGTGATCGTGAAGCTGTCGCTCATCTACGGCCCGAACATCCACGAGACCGAAGAAGAGGCGCTCGCGAGTTTTCGGACGATGCCGGCAACCTTGGACGGGTAGCCGGCGGCGGCCGCCCGCGCGTCCGCTCCTCGGCTACTTCCCGAGCATGGCGGGCCAGTTGAGCATCACGGTCGTGGTGCCCACCTTGCCCGCGCCGGCCGGCGCGGCGAACAAGAACCGCTGGCCGTCTCGCGTCGGAACGTATTGGTTACGAGTGTCGTAGCGCAATTTGTCGGGAGCGTCGAACATCTTTCTCGGAAGGGAGAAATGCGGCGGCGAGCCTGGCTCAACCGCAACGACCATCAGCGAGCGAGGCGGGGCAAGGTAGTAGAGTTCCCGGCCGTCGCCTCGCCAGAACGGCTGGGCTCCGCCACCCGTCGAGATGCGCCACTTGCCGCCTTCCCCCAGAAACGACTGCACGTAGACTTCCTCCTCCCCCGACTCCCCCGAGCTGTAGGCGATCCACTTCCCGTCTCTGGAGAGCGTGGCCTGGCGTTCCGAGTACTGGGTCGCAACGACCGGCACCGCTCGGACCGGACTCGTGAGGGAGAGCGCGTAGATGTCGACATCGCCGACGGCAAAATTCGCCTGCGAGCGCCGGTTGTACAGGATCCAGCGGCCGTCCGCCGACCAGTCGGTCGGGTTCTCGGATTCCAGAGAGGAGTAGAGGAGGGAGTCGCGACCGGCGGCCCCGGCCGCCTCGGTGAACAGATCGAAACTGGCGCCGCGAATCATGCTGTACGCGACCCGCTTCCCGTCCGGCGACCAGACGGGCGATCGCGCGTTCTGGTCTGGAAACGTGAGCCGGGAGCCGAGATTTCGAGACAGGTCCCACACCCATATCTCACTGCTCGTCCAGGTAGCGATCAACTGAACCGCGACCTGCCTACCGTCAGGCGAGAGTACCGGCGTGTCGTAATTGCCGGGGTTCCCGACCGTGCCAACTTGTCGCCCGATCCGATTCAGCCATGTGAGGCGCGTGTTGGCGGGTGATGAGCCCGAGTGAAACACAAGCGTGCCCGCCGATGATGCCGAGAACCGAGCACCTCCCCCCCGGTCCGCCTCGACGTCCTGTGCTACCGCAACCGGCTCACCCGTGAACTTGAGCGCACCCGGATCGAAGGGCCTGGCGATCAGCGTGCTGCCGCTCACGTAAAGGAGGCGTTTGGAGGCGTATTCCGCTCTGGACGCTGCAGGTCCGAGCGTCTTGCTCTCCTTGGAGCCGACGGAACCCACCTTGAGCGTCCCGGAAGCGAAATCCTGACCGTAGGCGATGTAGAGAAAGTGCCGCCCGTCGGGCAGGAATTGGGGCCAGGCCGAGCCCGTCTCCCGCTCGGAGCGATGCGCCGCCCCCGTCGGGATTCCTCCTGCGGCTGGAACCATTTGAACGCTGTCCGTGGATTGTTGGTCGAAGAGGATGATGCCGCGCTTGCTCCAGGTGCCCTCCCCACCACCGGCAACATCGCACAAGGCAACGGGAGGCCCGCCGCCGAGGTCGATCTTCATCAGCTTGCTCGCGGTAAAGAACCCCAGGTAGCGACTATCCGGCGACCAGAACGGGCGCCCCGCTCCTTCCGTCCCGGGAAGGCGCCTCGCTTCGAGCGAGTTCATCTGGCGTACCCAGATGCTCGAGACCTCGGTGGAATCCGTCGCGTTGAACGCGAGGGTCAGCCCGTTCGGCGAGATCCGCGGGAGATCCACGAAGTGTATCTGTGAAGGCGTCGACAGTTCGAAAATGACCGACTCGGGAGAATGCTTCGGCTGGAGCAACACCGCTATGGCCGCGGCGGAGACGACTGCCAGCGTCCACTTCAGCCGCTCGCGAGTCCTGCGACGAGTCACGACCGGCGTCGGAACGCCCGCACGCGATCCGGCCGCATGGATCCAGCCCAACTCGCGACGCAGGTCCCCTGCCGTCTGCCAGCGATCGTCGGCGTCCTTCGCCAGGCACTGCAAGACGGTTCGCTCGAGGGCCGGTGGAGTCAACGGTTCAAGTTTCGCCATCTCCCGCGGCTGATCGCGCATGATCGCAGAAATGAGGCTGGCGGGCGTCGACCCCTCGAACGCCCGCTTGCCGGTCGCCATCTCGTACAGCACGCAGCCCAACGCCCAGATGTCGGCCCTCGCGTCGACACGCTTCCCTTCCAATTGCTCCGGCGCCATGTATTGGAACGTGCCGACGATCGTCCCCTTCGCGGTGATCGGCTCGTCCGGATTGAGCGGCGTCGTGGGGGACGTGGCCGTGACGTCGGAGGCTCCTGTTTGGTCTGCGCCGCCGACCCCGCGGGCTATACCGAAGTCCATGAGCTTGGCACCGCTCTTCGTCAGCATCACGTTACTCGGCTTCAGGTCACGGTGGATCACGCCCGCGCGATGCGCGCGATCCAGCGCGTCCGCGACTTGTACGCCGATCCTCAATACGTCATCCGGCGGGAGCGACCCGCGCGCGATTCGCTGCGCAAGCGTCTCCCCCTCAATAAGCTCCATCACGAGATAGTCGGTATCGCCTTGTTGGCCGACGTCGTAAAGAACGCAGATGTGGGGATGGTTGAGGCTGGAGATCGTCTTGGCTTCGCGCTTGAAGCGGGCGCGGTCCTCGGAGGAGGCGGAGACGTGCTGGGGCAGTACCTTGACGGCCACCTCGCGGCCAAGCCGGGTATCGCGGGCGCGATAGACTTCTCCCATACCACCCACGCCGAGTGGGGCGAGGACTTCGTATGGTCCGAGGCGAGTGCCGGGCCGCAAGGCCATGGAAGGGCAGGTTAGCCGTTAGCGGCCAGCCGTGTCCAGGCGCGACCCGTCCATTTGCGATAGGATACGCAGCCATGACCCTCTCGCTTGGCACCAAACTCGGTCCCTACGAAATCCTCGCGCCCCTCGGGGCCGGCGGCATGGGCGAGGTGTACCGCGCGCGGGATCCGCGCCTCGGACGGGATGTGGCGGTCAAGGTGCTGCCCCGCGCGGTGTCGGGCGACCCGGAGCGCCAGCAGCGCTTCGAGACCGAGGCGCGGGCGGCGGGCGCGCTCAACCATCCCAACATCGTCACGATGTACGACGTCGGAGTCGAAGGCGGCATCCCCTACCTCGTCACCGAAGTGCTCGAGGGCGAGAACCTCCGCGCGCTGATCGACCGCGGGCCCCTACCCGCACGAAAAGCCGTGCAGATCGTCGTCCAGGTGGCGCGGGGGCTCTCTGCCGCGCACGCGAAGGGCATCGTCCACCGGGACCTGAAGCCCGAGAACCTCTTCGTCCTCCCCGACGGCCGCGTGAAGATCCTCGACTTCGGGATCGCCAAGCTGACGACCGGGGCCACGACCGCAACGGCGGAGACCACGCCCGTGTTCGCGTCCCTGACCATGAGCGGCACGATCATGGGCACGGTCTCCTACATGGCGCCCGAGCAGCTTCGCGACCAGGCGGTCGATCACCGCGCCGACCTCTTCGCCCTCGGCGTGATCCTCCACGAACTCCTGACCGGGACGCAGCCCTTCCAGGGCGACACCGCCGCGGACCGAGTGAGCGCGATCCTCATGGCGGACCCGCCGGCACTTACCCCCGACGTGGAGGACGCGATCCCCGGAATGGGCGCCATGATCGCGCACCTCCTCGCGAAGCGCCCGGAAGGGCGACTCGAGTCGGCGGCCGACCTCGCGTTCACGCTCGAGCTGCTCGCGCGACGCCCCGCTCCGGCGGCGGGCGGTGCCGGCGCAGGTGCCGACGCGGACGCCAGCCCCGGCGCGGCGGCTTCCCCCGGCGCCGGGGTGAGCTTTCGGGCACTCACCTTCCGGGACGGCGAGCTCTTCCGCGCCCTCTTCACGCCAGACGGTCAGACCTTCGTCTATCAGGCCGCCTTTGCGGGCCAGCCGAGCGAGATCTTCCTGGCCCGGCTTGAATCTCCGGACGCGCGACCGATCGGCCTCGGCGATGCCGCCCTCCAGGCCGTCTCCGAGTCGGCGGAACTCGCCGTGACGCTCCGGCCGAGGGACGTCGGCGGATTCGTCCACCTTGGAACGTTGGCCCGTGTGCCTCTCGTTGGGGGAAGACCCAGGGAAATCGCGGAGGACGTATATCAAGCCGACTGGTTCGCCGGCGGAAAGTCACTGGCAGCGATCCGGCGGGTCGGCTCTGCCTTTCAGATCGAGGCGCCGATCGGGACCGTCATCCACAAGACGAACAGTGGCTGGTCGAGCAACCTTCGCACATCGCCCGATGGGAAACTGTTCGCCTTCCTGGACCATCCGATGCCCGGGAGCAATGGGGGTTACGCGTGCGTCATTCGTCCGGGTGAGGCGGCACAACGCCTGAGCCAACACATGCCGACGATTTCGAACCTTGTGTGGCGGCCGGATGGCAGGGAGATCTGGTTCGGAGCCCAGGGCATGAACGCCCCGGACGGAATCTACGCGGTGACCCTCGAGGGTGCTCAGCGACACGTCTACTCAGCCCCCGGATACCCCGGGCTCCAGGACATCGCGGCGAACGGCGACGCACTCTTCTCGATGATCACCCCGCGCATGAGAATGGAGACGTCGACCCGCACGGGCGGATCGGCGGAAGCGACGGACCTCTCCTGGCTCGATTGGACGTTGCTTCGAGACCTCAGCCCGGATGGCTCGACCGTACTCTTCGACGAGACCGGTCCGGCCTCCGAAGGCACCGACGGCGTCTACGTGCGCTCGATCGACGGCGGGCCGGCGATTCGACTCGGGGACGGGGTCGCCGCGGCAATCTCGCCGGACGGCCGATTCGTCATGGGCGGCGAGCTTGGCGGCAATCGGTTCATCACGATCCTTCCGATCGGGGCCGGACAAGCGCGGCGCGTGCCGACGGAGGGCATTGTGCCGAGCCACGGTTTCTGGTTTCCGAGTGGCCGCGAGGTAGGCGTGTCGGCCAGCGCGCCCGGTCAAGGTGCCCGCTTGTACCGTGTAAATATCGAATCGGGCGCATTCGCGCCGCTATCGGACCAGATCATCCAATCGGGCGCCTCGATTCCGTCGCCGGACGGCACGTACGTGCTCACGCGGGGTGAGGACGCCTGCGCCGTGCTCCTTCCCGTCGACGGCGGGGCGCCTCGTCGGTTTCCGAATTTGGACTCGCTCTGGCGGTTGTCGTCGTGGGCCGGAGATTCGAAGTCGTTCTTCGTGGTGCGCGGGGGCGCGGTCCCGGCGAAGGTGCTACGCGTCAACGCTTCGACCGGCGAGACCGAGCCGTGGATGGAGATCACGCCAACGGAGCGAAGCGGCGTCAGGGGGATGAATTCGGTGCGATTCACGCAGGACGGCGAGCGCTACGTGTGCTCCTACACGAGGATCGATTCGCCGCTGTTTCATGCGCGGGGGTTAAGGTAGGGGGGCCCGTGCGGCCTCGGCGCCACCAACGAGCCGGCCCTGCTCAGCGGGCCAGCGAGCGTACACGCACCTGAGGATCGACGCTGTTTCCGTTTAGCCCCTGTTCTGGACATTTAGATCCTCAGGCAAGCCAAGTTCTCTCAGCGCCCCTCTTACTTCATCGAGCTTTGCACTAGAGACCCCGCCCTCCGGAGCAACGTCGACATTGATGGTGAGCCTTAGGCCTCTAACCGTGGCGAAACGAGCGAGGACTTTCGTATAGAAGATCATCCACTTTTGAGGCGCTATCGCACCGGTCCAACTGAAGCCATGGACGTTCTCTGGGCTCATCTCTTCTTCGCTGGCCGGCATTGGGGCGGGCCCGGGCCCCGTGATCGTTCCCGCCCCTGATTCGATGTATGTTCCGGACACATCGGCGCTGTTCATCGGTTCAAGCTCCGGTGACGCCACGGTGCTCGGGCGGGCAGTTTTCTCCTTTCCCAGATACGCCTCGGCGTCCTCCTTGCGAATGACAAAGACGTCATCCGCCAGTTCCACTTCGCTCTCCATAAGTCCGACACGGAACTGGAAGGCGTCATAGGTCCCATCCACCTTCTTGCTAACGTAGGCCATAATGCCGCCGTCAACACCGCGACAGACGGTTTGCTTCACGCTGTTGGCGTTCAGGAGGCGAGGGAACTTCGGCGATGCGAAAAACGCATCCCGTACGGCCCTCGTGCTCCACTCGGGCAGCGCCGGTGGCCAGTTGCGCACGAGGAAGTTCGGACTCACGCCGTCGACGACGAGGTCTTCCTGTTGAAGGCGCGCCAGGATGAGGGACACCATGGAGTCGGCGGCGCTTGAGTGCACAAGGCCAAGGTCGATCCTGCGCAGCTCATTCCTATCGTCAAGCAGGAATACGTTCTTGTAAGCACGCCACACGGACTCCTGCAAGTCTCGCTTGGCTCGCCTCAGGTTCTCGTCCAACTGACGGCGTTGGGGTTCGTCGAGCTTGAGCGCGTCTGCTTCTGAAGCGATCTGCTCCCAAGCAAGGACCTTCCTTCCCTCCTCGGTTGGGACAGCACCGTCTTCAGGAACGGACCACAATAGCGCGCTCTTGTAGGTGCGCGACGACGTTCCGTGCTCCTTGGCCATCGTCTGCATTAGCCCTAGCGTCCCCGATTCTGCCACATCGGTTTCTGGCGTAAGGACGATGAGTGTCAGCATGGGTCGGTCCGGCACCTGGCCGGACTTCTCCGGGAAGAGCACCCTCTCGACGCCCTTCCCTGCCGTGAACACCTTCTCGATCTCCGAACGCACGCGAGTCCTAATCGCGGCCGACTGAACGCTCGCCCTCCTGTCGGCCAGGAGTTTGTTGAGGTTTGGCTGGAAGCTGAAGCGATAGTGGTTCTTTTCCGCGGCAAGGAAGTAGCACATGTTGACCAGCGACTCGACACACTGCTCAATGTTGCCCACATCTAGCCCGGGCTCGGCGACGGCAAGCCGAATCTCAGGCAATGTCGCCTCGCCTCGCTGCTGCCCGCCGTTTGACTCAAAGAAGATTGAGGTAGCTACCTTCCGGTGGAGGCGTACGCTCTTGACCTCCGCCGTAGCTTCCTTGTCCAGGCGTATCGCGTGAGCATGGTTGTTGCCCACGATGTCTGTCGTGACGGCAGCCTCCAGGCGGGACTCGCCTAGCTGCTCAAACACGGCCGCGCGGAACGTCGGATCATCCAGGGGCGCTGTCCCAAGCGTAATCAACGGATCCTTGTGCGCTCCCTTGAACCCTTGGGCATACGCGTGCGAGACCCACAGGGCTAGCAACCGCAAGACGCCGCGGGTCTGCTGGAATCGCGGGAGGGCCCTCCACTTCCGCTCGAATACAGATAGAACCGACGGGTGGAACGGATACGTGCCACCGAAACTCTCGCTTGCGTTGTCGACTGGAAACCAGCTTGGCACCTGCTGACGATGATCCCCAACCCACTCAGCGTATTCAGCCACGGTCTTCGACGCGTCCGTTGGCAGGCCGTGCCACTCGAACAGCCGCCGCCGGATGATTTCCGATGCTTCAGCCTCGGCAGACATGATGACCGCCTTGCCGACACGGTCCAGAAGCTTCTTCAGCCGCTCATAGTCCGACTGGTCCTCGGCCGTCATCTCCAGCTCAGACGCCGGGACAGACACGGCAAGAACTACGTCGTCCCGGGAGCGCGATACCTCGGATAGGTTGTGAAGGAACGTGTAGAGCTGACTCGCCAGTCCACTCTTTCGACTCCTGCTAACGTAGTTCATCAGCTCATCGAGAAGGATGAGCACCGGCCGGTCCGGCGGAAGCATCCTTGCGACGACGTCCCCGCCCGGCGCCGTGAGCGTCCTCTCATGCTCAGCGAGGACCTGTAGTCCTTCTGCGCCGCGGAGCTGCCAGGCGATCTCCCCCCACGGCGTCTTGCGTATGGGGCTGCCATCTGTGCCGCCCCGGCCAGCTAGAGAGTCGAACTCGGACCCGACAAACACCGCAGTGGTGGCCTCGGGCACCTTCGAGATCCCAGCCGTAGAGATAAGGGCATTAACCCCCTTCCACTTCGCAGCATTCTTTCCCCCGCGCGCTAGGTGGTAGAGAAGTGTGAGCGAGTGAGTCTTTCCGCCGCCGAACTGCGTGGTCATGTTGAAGACTGGCGAGGTCTCCACCTTGACTCCGCTGAGGCGCCTGATGACCTCGACAGCAAGACCACTTAGGTTTGTGGTGAGGTACGTTCGCTCGAAGAAGTCCGCAGGATTCTGGTAGACAGACGGAGCCCTGCCATCCCGCACCTGGTCAAGGTGCACGGCGAACTCAGAGGCATCGAGAGGCCGGCCCTCGCGCAGGTCTTCGCGCGGCGTAATCACCTTGTACCACGGCTTCATCGCCATCTCGATTTCTCCTCGCACCCTGCCTTGCGCCATACGCCCCTATCCAAAGCCTAGCCCCTTCTTGCGTGCCAAAACACCACCCACCCACCGTTTTTCGTCGGTTCCAGCCGGATAGAGCGCCGACAAAGACTGCGCCAGCTTCCAGAAACCCCCATCCCGCCCAACAGTGCCATCCACCAAGAACCGTCTAAGCGCTTCTCCCCGCCCAGCACCAAATAGGATCATCGCCTGATGCACTCGGTTCAGAGTGGTCTTACCGACGGGAGGCAGACCCACATCGCCCCAGCCGGCTGCGCGCTCTGCGGCCACAAGCTCCTCAAATAGCTGCAACTGCTCTGCCTTCATAGGGCGTCGCACGGGTGCTGGATCTAGTCCCTCACCCCCGAAGAGGTAGCGCGTGCGCTCTGCCACGGAGAGGAGCCGGGCCTCGTCGCCCTTTATCTCGACAACGTGCTTCAGGGCTTCCAAATGTACCCCGAGGCCTTGTGCAATTTTTCGCGCGGCATCGAATTCCAGGATAAGCCCCGTCATCGCCCGAGCCACGTCAGTCGATTCGTCGTTATCCTCCGCATCCGCTTCGTCAGGCGAGCCAGACGCTCCGCCTTCCTCCCCGTCTTCGCCTGTCGACATCGTCCACAGCCACATAGCTGTTAGCCGAGCGTCCTCCTCCAGACCCGTCGCGTCGGCCTCCTCGAAGATCAGCGAGAGCGCCTCGCGCGCTACGGCCGCCCACACCTGTACCAGGTATTCCTTGAGCGATACCGTCTGCCCACCAGCCTTCTCCACGCGCGAGTAGCGCGAATACACCTCCAAAGCCGGCCCGAGACAGGCGAAGATTGCGTCTGCTCCCACCACGCCCTCTTCGGCCAACCGAGGCATCCACTCGTGGATTCGTCGCGGAAGGTCTTGCAGGACTTCGCTCCACGCCCCGACATCGTCGGTGCGGATGGACCCATCGATATGCTCCCGCGGCCGGCACACGAGATGGACCGAAGACGCCAGCACCGACCGTCCCTGGGAAATCACGCGCGACGCCAGTTCGGTGTCAATTGGCCAAGACCCAGTGATGATCCATCCTGCCTCAATCATCGCCTGAAGCTGAGCTTCCCATCCGGCCGTCGAGGAGTGCGCGAACACGACGACCCCGATCCCACCTGGCGAGACGATACGCCGGGACTCGGCCATGGCGTCGCTCATGCGTCGCAAGAAGAAGTTGTTGTTCTTGCCGATTGCTGCGAACTGCTGGCCCGGTGACTGAACGATGATCTCGTCCGTCTTATCCGAGAGCGCGCCAACAAACAGCGAGGGATGCACGTCCACGAGGATGCGACGAAGCCACACGTAGAAGAAATCCGACAAGTCAGCGTACTGCACGGAGTAGTAGTACGGTGGGTCCGTCACAATACCCGCTGCACAGTCATCCGGCAACGGATGCCGATCAGCTGACGCCTGTTCTGCGTGGCCCTCGTGCTTAAGTTGTGTGGAGTCCAGGACGGCGACGATCCACTCGATGGCGCTCATCCAGAACCCGTCTCTTCTTCCCAGGGGGTTGATCTCGCCAAAGTCCCAGAGCATCGGCAGCGCTTGCCGCGCAAACACTCCGTCCACAAGCTCACGGCCCACATTCCACTTACACAACGAACAAAACTGGTTGGCGCACCGCCCAACAGCAAGGGCCAAGACAGTCGTCACGGCATTGGCGAATTGTCGGTCTTTCAGTTGCTCCACGTTCGCTTCGACCGTTCGAACCAGGGTAGACAGGGTCGCCAATGCAAGAGCTTGCCGTGGCGTGAAATAGTCTTCCCAGGTCGTCATGCCGTAGATCGGGCCGCGGTTCACAAAGCTCTCGTATCCAGCCGTCGATTCGTTCGGGACCAGACTGAGCGGGCCCAAATGCGCCTTCTTGGCCTCTTCAAGTGCACTCCGCGCGCACTCAATCGCTCGCGCGTCGTTTTCTGAAGTCAGCCGGAAGGTGCGTCCCCCCGTGGGAAGTAAAATCACGCGAGCGTAGGGCGCAGCATCCGCGGCCCCACCGTGCTTTGCCTTCAATTGTTCGCGGACGCGGGCAACCGGGGTGGTATATCCGCAACAAGGGCACGTCGCCGAGCCGCGTTTCACCGTTCCGTCAAACTTCGGATTCTTGACCCTAGTCTTGGAATCAGCCTTGTCGACCCAGGTCTCGCCCTGCTTCACAATGAGCCGGTACTCGACGCTCATTCCCTCGCGG